>Ga0209624_10003238_pt1 | contig 11603 bp, 10 predicted proteins | sample JacPinW_OM2H0_O1_FD_188565 | JGI IMG/M metagenome (GOLD analysis project Ga0209624, IMG submission 188565) | Forest soil microbial communities from Algoma, Ontario, Canada - Jack Pine, Ontario site 1_JW_OM2H0_O1 (SPAdes) (version 2) | ecosystem: Environmental > Terrestrial > Soil > Boreal... | reverse complement strand
GAAGAAGGCGAGCATCGAGCTGCTGGTGCGCGACGTCGAGGCGTCGCTGCGGCAAGCTCAGTCCACCGTGCGCGCGGCCGGCGGGGACGTGGTCGCGCTCGCCGACGCGAGCCCGCGCACCGACGACGCGGTGCACAGCGCGACGCTCGACGTCGAAGTGCCGGCCGACCGGCTCGAAGGCACGCTCGACCACCTCGCGGCGCTCGGCGCGGTGCAGAACCGCGCGATCGGCGCCGAGGACGTCGACGCGGCGATCGTCGACCAGGAAGCGCGCCTGCGCAACCTGCGCCGCGCGGAAGCCGACTTGCGCAAGCTGATGGACAAAGGCGGCAAGGTCAACGAGATCCTCACCGTCCAGCAGAACCTGAGCGAGATCCGCGGCCAGATCGAGCAGCTCGACGCGGAGCACAAGCACGACCTGCACCGCGTCGCGACGAGCACGATCACCGTGACGATCACCGAAGACCGCCCGAACGCCGTGCCGGCCAAACCCGGCCCGACGGCGCGCATCGACGGCGCGTGGCACAGCGGCATCAACGCGCTCGCCGACAACCTGATCTCGCTGCTCAGCGCGATCGTGTGGTGCGTCGCCTACGCACCGATCCCGCTGGGCCTCGCCGGAATCACCTACGCGGCGTTGCGCCTCCTCAAGAACCGCACCGCGTCGGCGTAACCGCCGGCGCACCGTGTCGGGCGCACGCTAGAGACGGCGCGACGCGGCCTGGCTGTTGTCGGCAGCAGCCTGCGCTCGCGTCGCCGGCGCGACGCACACGTGATCGGCGAGCGACGCCTCGCGCCAGACGAATCCCTGCAGGCACGTGTCCGGCCCGAACGCTCCGCCGCCCGGGACACGCCGCGACGCGGCGAGGCTGTTGTCCTGAGCCGCTTGCGCGCGGGTTTGCGGCGTGACGCACACGTGATCGTCGGCGAACGCCTCGCGCCACACGTAGCCCTGCTTGCAGACGTCCGAACCGCCGACCGACGGCGTCGCGAGAAAACGGATCGGGTCGTACGGGTGCACTTCGACCAGCTCGTCGCCGTGGTGCGTGTCGATCAGGACGTGGCCGTGAAAGAGAATCGGCGCGCCGCCCGGCGGCGGATGAGCACCGGCCGCCGCGTGCGCGGGCGTCTCCGGCTCGACTTCGATGCGCACGAACCGTCCCGCGCCCGCGGTCTGGCCGTTGATCGTCAACGACGTCAAGCGAACGTCGATCGTCCAGAAGCCGTCGGTGCTGTGCTGCGCCGTGCGCACCGGAACCCCGCTGGCCTGCGCGTCGCACCCGGTATCCACCCAGCCGCCGAAACCCAGCCGTTTGAGCGGCGTCGTGAACGCGCCGCTGTCGCGGTCGAAGCCCGAAAGCGACGGCTCCGCCTGCGTTCCGAGATGGTCGAGCACCCAGCGCGGATTGCAGTTCGTCGCGGCCGATCCGGCTTGGTGAATCTCGTAGAACGCCAACGTGCGGTTGCCCTTGTCGCCGATGTAGCTCGCGACGTAGCCGCCCGGCGCGGACGCGCTCGCCGTGTTGCTGCCCGCGAACGGGTTGTCCCAGTAGAACCGCGCTTCGCCCGGCACGCCGTCGACTCGGTAGATCACGTAGCCTTCGGTGCCGGTCATGAAGCCGTGGGACTCGGCGAACAGCTCGCCGGTGCCGCCGGGCGGAATGCGCGACGGCGGCTTCTTCGTCACCTCGCCGTGATCGAGATGGCCGCGTACGAAAAACAGCGTTCGCGTCGTCTCGTTCTGGATGATGACGTGCGTGCTGCGCGCGGCCGCACTCGCGGCTTGCGAGCACGCCGCGAACGCGAGCACTCCGACCGAAACCTGGGCGATCTGGCGAATGGTCATCGTGGACCTCCTCGTTCGTGCGCCCTCCGGCGGAGCGGTCTGGTCTTACCTCATGTTCGGGTCGAGCGCGTCGCGCAAGCCGTCGCCGAGGTAGTTGATGGCGAGCACGGTGACGAGGATGCACAGGCCCGGGAAGATCGCCGCCCACGGCGCCACGGTGATGTTCGACTGCGCGTTGGCGAGCATGTTGCCCCACGACGCGGTCGGGGGCTGAATCCCGAAGCCCAGGAACGACAGGGTCGACTCGAGGATGATGACGTTGGCCACCTCGAGCGTCGCCTGCACGATGATCGGCGCGACCGCGTTGGGCAGCAGGTGCCGGAAGATGATCCGACCGTCACGGTTGCCGAGCGCCTTCGCGGCTTCGGCGAACTCGCGCTCGCGCAGCGAGAGGAACGAGGCGCGCACGAGCCGCGCCACCGACGGCCACGACAGCCCGCCGATGATCAGCACGATGACGCCGAAGTTGAGCGACGCCTTGTTCGACGTGCCGGCGACGATCGCGGTGAGGACGAGCAGCAGCGGCAGCAGCGGAATCGACAGCACGACGTCGGTGACGCGCATGATGATGAAGTCGATCCAGCCGCCGTAATAGCCGGAGATCGCGCCCAGGAACGTCCCGATCGAGATTTCCATGATGACCGCGAACAGCGCTACCGTGAGCGAGATCCGCGCGCCGAACATCAGGCGCGCGAGCAGATCGCGGCCGTTCTCGTCGGTGCCCAGCAGATGCCCGGCAACGCCCGGTGCGAGCGGGTAACCCTGCCAGTGGACTTGGTCGATGTAGTTGGGATCCGCCGGCGTGATCCAGGTCGCAAGGAGTGCGATCAGCGCCATCACGATGATGACGACGCCGCCCGCGAGCGCGACCTTGTGCCGCCGGAAGCGGCGCCAGACCGTGTTGCGGCTCGGCGCGCCTTCTTCGGCGGCGCCCGCGGCGGCGGGGTTCAGCGGCAGTGATGCAGCCATGTCAGGTGTACTTCACGCGCGGATCGAGCCACGCGTAGCAGATGTCGGCGACGAGGTTGAAAAAGATCACCAGGAACGAGACGAGCATCATGTAGCCCATCAGCAGCGCGAAGTCGAATTGCTGGAGCGCGTTGTAGAACAACCTTCCCATGCCGGGCCAGGCGAAGATCGTCTCGGTGACGACCGCGCCCGCGACCAGACCGGGCAGCGAAAGCGCGATGACCGTGACCAGCGGGATCAGCGCGTTCTTGAGGCCGTGCTTGAGGATGACGGCCGTCTGCGAGACGCCCTTGGCCGCGGCGGTGCGCATGTAGTCGGTGCGCACCACCTCGAGCATCGAGCTGCGCATGAAGCGGCTCCACTGCGCGATGAACAGCAGCGAGAGCACCACCGTGGGCAAGATCAAATGCTGCAGGCGGTCCCAGAAATCGAACGTGTCCGACGCGGAGATGCCCGCCGACGGCAGCGAGAACTTGTAGCCGAACGCCGTGATGCCGACCACCGAGAACGCGAGCTGCATCATCAGCGCGAACCAGAACACCGGCATGGACTGGCCGAAGAACGCGAGCGTCGTGACGGTGTAGTCGAGCCAGGAGTACTGGCGCACCGCGCTGATGATGCCGGCCGTGACGCCGATCGCCAGCGAGAACACGAACGCGCAGCCCATGAGCTCGAGCGTCGCGGGAAGCCGGTCCATGATCGCCTGCGTGACGGGCTCGGAGTTGGACATCGACCACCCGAAGTCGCCTTGCAGCACCCGGAACAGCCACTTGAAGTACTGCACGTACACGGGCTGGTCGAGGCCGAGGTTGTGCTTGAGCCGGATGATGTCGGCTTCGGTGATGTGCGGGTTCTGCAGGTACGGCGTGAGCGGTCCGCCCGGGGCCTTCTGCAGGATCGTGAAGAGCACGACCGAGACCAGCAAAAGCAGCGGGATGTTCTGCAGAGTCCGGCGGACGACGTACGTGAACAGTGGAGGACCTCCCGGGGGGAACGAACCGACGCCAGTTCCGGCCCGGCGGCGCGGTTTCCTAGGAAACGCGGAGGCCCGGGGCTAGGATGGCAGGATCGGGCAACGCGATCGGGAGCTATGCGGCCGCGGCGCTCCGCAGGCGCAGGATGCGGCGCGCCTCGTCCGGCGTGGCGACGGGGCGGCCGAGCTCCCCGGCGATCCGCACCACTCGCGCGACCAGCTCCTCGTTGGTCGCGAGCCGGCCCTTACTGTAGTAGAGGTTGTCCTCGAGGCCCACCCGCACGTGGCCGCCCATCGCGACCGCCACCGCGGCCAGCGTCAGCTGCATCCGGCCGACCCCCGCGACGGACCAGGTGCAGCCGGCGGGCAGCGCGCGCACGCAGTCGACGAGGTGCTCGACCGAGGCTTCGAGCCCGCCGGGAACGCCGAGGACGAAGTCGGCGTGGGCGGGGAGCCGGATCGCGCCTTCGGCCGCGAGGCGCTTGGCGTTCGAGAGGTGGCCGAGGTCGAAGATCTCGAGCTCCGGCGTGACGCCGTACTCGTCGAGCTTGGCCGCGATCCCGCGCATGATCGGAAAGCTGTTCTCGAAGACGTCGTCGCCGAAGTTGACCGTGCCGCAGGTGAGGGTCGCCATCTCGGGCCGCAGCGCCAGCGGCGCCGCGCGCTCCTCGGGCGTCATCCCGATGGCGCCGCCGGTCGAGAACTGCACGATCAAGTCGCTCGCACCGCGGATCGCCTCGTACGCCTGGCGGAAGCGCTCGACGTCATGCGTGTTGGTGCCGTCGTCATTGCGGCAGTGCACGTGCACGATGCTGGCCCCGGCCGCCCGAATCTTCCGCGCCGTCTCCCCGAGCTGCGCGGGCGTAACGGGCAGATAGGGCGTCTGGTCGGGCATGACTTCGGCCCCAACGGGCGCGACGGTGATGATCAGCGGGTCCATCGCAACCGTGCTTCGCGAGGAACCCACCGGCCTACCGCCGCCGGCAGTCTCGCCGGCGGGAATGCAGCCAATTGCAGCGAACAACTGTTCGACGAGATCAGAGAGCTCGCCGTTACGAGCGAATCGCAGCGGCATAACAATCGACGATATCGCTTATGGACGTATGAGGAAAGGAGGGCTCCCGGGATGACCGCGTTAGAAATTGCAAAGTACTTCATCGCGAAACCGCTTTCGGACGACGAGGAGCTCCTCAGCCACCTCAAGCTCCAGAAGTTGCTGTATTATGCGCAAGGCTTCTGGCTCGCGCTCAATGACGGCCGCGCACTCTTCGATGAACCGGTGCTCGCGTGGGAACACGGACCCGTCGTACGCTCTGTTTGGGAAAACTACCGGGCGTATCGCGGCGGAGAGCCGATTCCGGCCGAGCCGATCGATCTCGACGAGTTCGATCCCGAGATTCAAGATATCCTCGATGAAGTATGGCGCGTCTACGGGCAGTTCTCCGCCTGGAAACTGCGTGAGATGACCCATGCGGAGCCACCGTGGCGCGACACGCCGCGGAACGCCGAGATTCCGCAGCCGATCATGAAGGATTTTTTTAGCAGCTTACTTCCCGGGTAGTAATCATCGCTAAGAAATTACCGCAACCGGCCGCCAACAAGGGCGGTGTAAAAGTTGCGCTCTCCCCAACGGCCGCGATATCGCGTAATTACGACAATGAGTCGCCGATCTTTTGCTTCCGTCACCTCCAAGACGGTTACGATATCGCTTCTCTGAGCGTCGAACAGAAGGCCGCCGTTCTCGACAAGATCGACCGAATGCGGCAGATGACGTGGAAGAGCATCATCCTCGCCCCCCGGCATGGACTCGGCAAAGAGAACATTGCGACATCGAGCCTGAACCGACCGATACCGCCAAGCGTAGGCCAAGACGTTTCGATCTGGTCGCTACGCTGCTTCGGTATGATGCCGATCTTAGGATTTCGCCGAGACGACGTCTTCCATCTCATATGGCTTGACCCAAAAGGTGAGTTGTACGATCACGAGTGAGGGATTGTCGCGCAGCCGCGGCTGCCTTTAGCTTGCTCCGGGATCGAGCGCATCCCTCAATCCGTCGCCCAGCAGGTTCACGCCCATCACTGCGATCATGATGGCAAGGCCTGGAAACAGTGCGGTCCACCAGGCGGTGTCGAGGTACTGGCGGCCGTCGGCGAGCATGCCGCCCCAGGATGGGGTCGTCGGTGGGACGCCCAGGCCTAGGAACGAGAGCGAGGACTCGAGTACGATCGCGCGCGCGATCTCGAACGTGCCCAGGACGATCGCGGCGGAGGCGACGTTCGGCAGCAGATGGCGGCCGATGATGCGCGACGACGTCGCACCCGCGGCTTGGGCCGCGGACACGAACTCGCGCTCGCGCAGGCTCATCGTCTCGGCGCGCACGACGCGCACGTACTGCACCCACGACGTGAGGCCGATCGCCGCGATCACCGTCCACAGGCCCGGGCCGACGACCGCGACGATCGCAACCGCGAGCAGCACCAGCGGGAACGCGAGCTGCACGTCCGTGATGCGCGCGATGATCGCGTCGACCCAGCCGCGGCGGTAGCCCGCCAGCAGGCCCGCCGTGACGCCGATCGTGCCGCCGATCGCGACCACGCAGATGCCGACGATCGCGGAGACGCGCGAGCCCCAGATGATGCGCGCGAGGACGTCGCGGCCCAGGTTGTCGGTGCCGAGCGGGTGCGCGTGCTGGCCGCCCGCGATCCACGCCGGCGGCACGAGCGTCGACGTGAGGTCCTGCAAGTTCGGGTCGGCGCGCGCAAGAACCGGCGCGAAGATCGCGCACACCGTGACGACCGCGACGATGACGGCGCCGATCATCGCGGCGGGGTCGCGCGCGAGACGGCGCAGCGCGACGTCGCGCGGCGTGCGCCCGAAGATCTCGTCGTCACGCGCCGGCGCGCGCGCCGCGACCGCCGTCGCCATCACGCGTACCGGATGCGCGGGTCGAGCACCGCGTACAGCAGATCGACGGCGAGGTTGAGCAGCACGAAGATCGCGGCGGCGATCAGCACGACCGACTCCACCACCGGGAAGTCGCGCTCGAACACCGCCTGCACGGCGAGCCGCCCCACGCCCGGCCACGCGAACACGGTCTCGGTGATGATCGCGCCGGACAGCAGCGTGCCCAGCTCGACGCCCAGCTGCGTCACCACCGGCAGCAACGCGTTGCGCAGACCGTGCCCGAGCGAGACGCGCGCGGCCGTGAGACCTTTCGCGCGCGCGGTGCGCATGAAGTCGGCGCCCATGATCTCGAGCATCGCGCCGCGCGTGAGCCGCATGATCTTCGCGGTCGAGAAGAACCCGAGCGTCGCCGCCGGCAGCACGAGGTTGCGCCAGTCGCCGATCCCGCTCGCGGGCGTCCAGCCGAGCCGAACGGCGAACAGCAGGATCAGCATCAGGCCGATCCAGTACGTCGGCGCGCTCTGGCCGATCAGCGCGATGACGCGCGCGGTGTAATCGATCCACGTGCGCGGGCGCAGCGCGGATAAGACGCCGGCAGGGACGCCGATCAGCACGACGATGATGAACGCGCTGCCGGCGAGCTCGATCGTGGCGGGCAGCCGCTGGAGCGTGAGGCCCATCGCGGGTTCCTGGTGGCGCAGCGACAAGCCGAGATCGCCGCGCGCGGCGGACGCCGCGAACGACCCGAACTGAACGATGAGCGGCCGGTCGAAGCCTTGCGCGTGGCGGAACGCGTCGATCTCCGCGCGCGTCGACTCCGGCGGCATCATCACGGCGGCGGGGTCGCCGGTGAGGTGCAAGATCAAGAAGACGACGACCGCGACGCCGATCAGCGCCCACAACGCGCCCAGCGCGCGCCGCGCGAGGTACGCGGTCACGTTATGTCAGCGACATCTCGTACGCGCGGATCGCTTCGTCGCCGCGCGGCTGGAAGTGCAGGCGCTTCGACGTCGCGTAGAGGTCTTCGTACTCGAACAGCACGATCCACGGCGCGTCCTCGTGCAGGATCGTCGCGATCTGCTTGTAGAGCGCTTTGCGCTTGGCGACGTCGAGCTCGCCGCGCGCCTGGTCGGCGAGCTTGTCCACTTCCGGGTTCGCGTAGCACGAGAGCGGCCCCGACGACGTGAACAGCGCCGTGACGACGCCGTCCGCGTCGGCTGACGGCTGGTTCCAGCCCAGCTCGTAGAGCGGAGATAGGGCGCGGTGACCCACCATGCTCGAGTACGACACCCACTCCTGCGGCTTCACGGTCGCCGTGATGCCGACGGTTTGCAGCTGGCCGGTCACGGCCTCGGCCACCTCGCGGTCGCGGTTGTAGCGCCCGATCGGCGCGTTCACCACCAGCGAGATCCCTTTTCCGTCGGGATAACCGGCTTTGGCGAGCAGCGCCTTCGCCTTTGCGAGATCGTGCTTGTAGCCGGGCACCGACGCGTCGTAGCCGAAATAGTTCGGCGGGATCGGCGAGGTGAGCTCGTAACCGCGCCCGCCGAGCACGTTCTTCACGATCGCGGGGACGTCGACCGCGTAGTTGATCGCCTGCCGCACGAGCTTGTTTTGCTGCGGGCCCGGCTGCAGCGTGTTGAACGCGATGAACAGCTGGCGCAGGCTGCGCGTGCTGACCAGCTTCGTGTTCCGGCCGCCGACGATCTGGATGTAGTACTGCGGCGGCACGTTGGTGATGAGATCGGTCGCGCCCGTGCGCAGCGCCGCGACGCGCGCGCCGGCTTCCGGGATCGGCTTGAACACGACGTGGTCGATCTTCGGGTGCCCGCCCCACCACTTGGGATTCGCGTCGAACGTGAGCTGGTCGTCGCGCTTCCACTCGCGCAGCACGTACGGACCGGTCCCGACCGGATGCTCGGCGACGTACGCGAGCCCTTTCTCCTGGAAGTACTTCGCGTCCACGATGAAGATCGGCTGCTGCAAGCCCGGCGGGATCGCCGTCGGCACCTTCGATATGAAGCGGACGGTGTACGGATCGGGCGTTTCGACCCGGTCGATGTCGCGCACGAACGGCGTCTGTTCCGATGCGTGGCTCTTGTCCTTGATCCACTCGACGCTGTACTTGACGTCGGCGCTGGTGAACGGGTCGCCGTTCGAGAACGTCACGCCGTGCCGGAGCTTGTACTCTTCGGTCGTCGGGTTGATGCGTTTCCACGAGACGGCGAGCAGCGGCACGAACTCACCGGAGCGGTTGCCGAAATCGGCGAGCCGCTCGTAGACGTGCTGCACGACGTTGTTCGTGGGCGTGACCGTTTTCGAAAGCGGGTTGAGCGTGTCGGCGTCGACGCCTTGCGAGATCGTCACCGTCGTGTCGGCGGCGCGCAGCGGCCCGCTCGACGAGAGCGCCAAGGCGGCACCCAAGAAAAGGACGATGACGCGCTTCATTGCTCGCGCATACGGCCGTCGCGCGGGCGGCCCCTTCAGCCGTTTGGCGAGATCACGTCCGGCCGGTCACCGCCCAGGAGCAGCTGCGGCCGCTGGCTGAAGGCGTAGCCGCCGCCGGGCTGCAGATCGAAGACCCACGCCACGTCGAAGCGGTCGTCGGGCCAGCTCTGCGGCGCCGTCGTCTCGTTGCCGAGGATCGCGTTCGCGATGTGCGGGATGCGCTTGTGCTCCCACGAGATCAGGACGACCCCGTCCCGCCCGAGCGCATCCGCGACGAGCTCGCGCTCTTCGTCCAGGCCGAAGCCGTCGTCGATGGCGTGGCCCAGCTTCTCGGCCAGCGGCGTGAGCGTTTGATGCGGCCGGCCGTGGTCGCCGGCCTTTCCTTGACGCGGCGGAGAGTACAGGCGGGTCGGCCGCTCGATCGCCGGATCCCATGGCGTCGCGAAATATTGGGCCAGCGCGCCGGCCCGCTGCCAACCGCGCACGATCAGCGACTGGTCGTGCTCCGAGCCGTCCTCGCGCACGCCGGCGGGCGGCGGACCCGGCTTGGGCGGCTTCTCGCCGTGGCGGATCACCACGAGCTTGCGCGGCGGCGCGCCCGGCGGTCGGCTCATCGTCGTCTCCATGCGGCATGGCCTGTTCCGCCTGGGGGAGAACGGTTCCGTTCCCCATCGAGCGAGGAACCCGGCAAGGCATGAAGCGTTCGCTGCCCGTCATCATGGCGCTCCTCGTGCTCGCCGCGCCGGCACGTCCGGCGCAAGCCGCGGACGCGCCCGCGGTGACGATCACGCAAGGCGTCGACACGAGCACGCTCGACCCGCTCAAAGCGTCGGTGACCACCGATACGAACGTGCAGGCGCAGCTCTACGACACGCTCGCGCGCCGCTCGCCGGACGGCGGGTCGCTCGTGCCGCAGCTCGCGACCTCGTGGAAGCGCATCGCGCCGGTGGTCTGGGAGTTCAAGCTGCGCCGCGGCGTGACGTTCGCGAACGGGGACCCGTTAACGAGCGCCGACGTGAAGTTCACGGTCGAGAAGATCCTCGATCCCGCGTTCAAGTCGCAGCAGGTCCCGCGCGTCGACACGATCGCGCGCGTCGAGACGCCCGACCCGCTCACCGTGCGCTTCGTGACGAAGCGGCCGACGCCGCTCCCGCCGGCGGTCACGCGCCCCGTGTTCATCGCGGACGCGAAGTTCTGGCAAGAGCACGGCGACGCGTACATGCAGGAGCACGCGATGGGAACGGGCCCGTACGTGCTGCGCTCGTGGCGGCGGGACGACACGCTCGAGCTCGACGCGAACCCGAAGTACTGGGGCGGCGCGCCGGCGATCGCGCACGTGACGTTCAAGCCGATTCCGGAAGCCGGCACGCGCGTGTCGGCGCTGCGCACCGGTGCGACGGATCTCATCACCAACGTGCCGTACCAGTTCGCGACGCTGCTGGCCGGCGGGACGACGACGCGCATGGCGAGCGCGAAGAGCGTGCGCGTGCTCTACATCGCGTTCAACACGCTGCAGCCGGGCCCGCAGCAGAACGTCCTCGTGCGCCAGGCGCTCAACTACGCGCTCGACGTCCCCGCGATCGTCAAAGCGGTGCTGGGCGGGCGCGCGTACGAGCTGGGCGAGCCGATCCCGCCCAACTTCTTCGGCTACGACGCGTCGATCGCGCCGTACAAGCACGATCCGGCCAAAGCGAAGGCGCTGCTCGCCAAAGCCGGATATCCCGACGGCAAGGGACTCTCGCTCGCGCTGTACGCGCCGCAGGGGCGCTACAACGGCGACAAGGAGGTGGCGCTCGCGGTCGCCGGACAGCTGCAGGCGGCCGGCGTGCACGTCGACGTGCGCACGCAAGAGTGGGTGAGCTACTACCGCCAAGTGTTTACGCGCTCCGTCGGGCCGATGTACATGCTGGGCTGGGGCAACATCACGTACGACGCAGACAACACGCTCGCATCGCAGCTCGTCTCCGACGCCACCACCTCGACCTACGCGAACCCCGCCGTCGACAAGCTCGTCGACCAGGCGCGCTACGAGCTCGACGCCGCCAAGCGCAAGGAGCTCTACGCCAAGGCACTGCGCATCGTGCACGACGACGCGCCGTGGCTCTTCTTGTTCCAGTACGAGGATCTCTACGCCACGTCCAAGCGCCTGCAGTGGCAGCCGCGTCCCGACGAGGCGATCTACTGCACGGAGATGCGCCTGAAGTGATCGCTCCGGTTCGCCCCACGACTTGGCCGACGCGCGCGGTCGCGCGCTCGACGCGCGGCATGGTGGCGTCGCCGCACGCCGCCGCGTCCGCCGCCGGCATCGACGTGCTGCGCCGCGGCGGCAACGCGGTCGACGCCGCGATCGCCGCGAACGCCGTGCTCACGGTCGTCTACCCGGCGAGCTGCGGCATCGGCGGCGACGCGTTCTGGATCGTGTACGATCCGAACTGGTTCGTGCACGACGGCAAAGGCCACCGC
>Ga0209624_10003236_pt1 | contig 11612 bp, 10 predicted proteins | sample JacPinW_OM2H0_O1_FD_188565 | JGI IMG/M metagenome (GOLD analysis project Ga0209624, IMG submission 188565) | Forest soil microbial communities from Algoma, Ontario, Canada - Jack Pine, Ontario site 1_JW_OM2H0_O1 (SPAdes) (version 2) | ecosystem: Environmental > Terrestrial > Soil > Boreal... | reverse complement strand
GGCTCGTCTCGGCCATCTGAAACTCCTGTCTGAGGGGGGTGGGCTGCCACACCCACGATCCTCTCAGACAGGAGATCACCTCACGACAGACCCGCCTCTCCCGCGCAAGCGGGTTCGTTCAATCCCCCCAATGAGTCAGCCAGCAGAGCCTTTGGTATTAATTTCCTGCTAGCAGGCAAAAGAACAGGGAATTGGAAGAGACCTACTCCGCAACGTTGGGAAGGGTTCGTATCCGCAACCCTTCCTGGATGGCACATTCGCCAGAGACGAACGGCGCTGCGGGCTCTGATCGTCGCGAGCGCGGTTGAGCGTTGAGCGACCACAGGCCCTCCATCCTAAATCCCAGCCCGACGGCGAATAATTTTCGTCCACGAACGGTCGCTTCGCGAGCCGACGCCCTTGACTCGCCTGCCCCGCCCTCGCAAAATGCATTTTGGATCTGGGGGAGTCATTGGCATTGCCCGCCCTGTTGAAGGCCGCCACTCGGCGCCGTGTGGCGCCGAGCAATCTTGCGGCCGGTGCTGGGAGCGACGCCGAATGAGGAGACGCCTGTTTGTCAGCGCGCTCGCCGCCCTCACATTCTTTGCCGCGGGCGCGGTGATAGGGTGCATTCTGTACCGCGCCCACCCGGTCCAGGCTGCGCACTTTATACTTTTGACGAAGCACTATGTCCGCTCTTGGGGAGCGCCTCCAGGCGCAACGGTGACGGAACGGAACCCGGTTTACACTGTCGCTGCAGACTTGGCGCCGGTGCCGCCGGCTGCGCCTTCCGCTGCGGCGGTCTCGACCGCCGTCGGCGACGACTGGCCGAGCTATAACAGGACCATCACTTCGGAGCGCTATTCGCCGCTCGCCGAGATCAACGCCAAGACCGTCGGCAAGCTCAGGATCGTGTGCACCTATGACACCGACCAATACACGAGCTTCGAGCCCGGCCTGATCATGGTCAACGGCGCCTTGATCGGCACGACGCTTACCGACATCTTCTCGATCAACCCTGCGACTTGCGAGGAGAATTGGCGCACCCGCGAGGACGGCCCGCCCTCGAGCGTCACCGCGATGCGCGGGGCGGCCTATCTCGACGGCAAGCTGTTCCGTGGATCGCAGGATGGGCGGGTGCTGGCCTATGACTTCAAGACCGGCAAGCGAATCTGGCAAACGACCATCGGAGACGAAGCCAAGGGCGAGTTAGTCGACGCCGCTCCGATCGCCTGGAAAGGACTGGTGTTCATCGGCAACGCGGGCGGCGACTCCAAGGGCGCCAAGGGGCGGATGTATGCGCTGAACGCCGAGACCGGCAAAATCGTCTGGGAGTTCTACCTTGTTCCCAGGATCGCGGGCGATCCGGTCCGCGGGCCACAAGGCGCCTCGCCACTAAATGCGTCGAGCTGGGGCAACGGCCCCGGATTCCCGATTACTGGCGGCACGACCTGGACGTCGTACACCCTAGATCCTGTGGCTGAAGAATTGCATGTGCCCGTGGCCAATCCGGCGCCCGCTTATGCGATCAGCGTGCGCGAGGGCGAGGACCTCTTTACCGACTCGGTCGTCGTGCTCGACGCCATGACCGGCGCCTACAAGCGCCATTTCAAGCTCGTGCCCAGGGACTGGCACGACTGGGACGTCGCCAGCGCGCCCGCTCTGATCCACACGCGGGGCGGGAAGAGACTACTTTCGGTCACGCCCAAGGACGGACATCTCTATGGGATCGACCTCGCTGACAACGCTGTGGTGTATCGGACGCCAGTGACCAAGATCGAGAACGTCGAGGCGCCATTTGCGACCGATAAGGCCGTGCGGTTCTGCCCGGGCTCATCCGGCGGGTCCGAGTGGAACGGCCCAGCCTACGATCCGGACGTAAACCTCATCATCACTGGCGAGATGGATTGGTGCACGACGGTGATACGACAGACCGACGAACAGATTCAGGACGCGCCAACCGGCGGAGCTTGGTTCGGCAACTCGTCGCGCAACCCGTTCAACCTGTTCGGCCGGCAAGATCAGAATTCTTGGGGCGGCTGGGTCTACGCTGTCGACGCCGACACCGGCGTCTGGAAATGGCGGTTGAGGTCCAATTATCCGATCGTCGGCGGGGTGACGCCGACCGCCGGAGGCCTGGTGTTCGTCGGCGACATGGGCGGCAACTTCTACGCTCTCGACGCCTTAACCGGCGAGAAGCTGTGGGGTCAGAAGATTGTTGGCGCGATCGGCGGCGGCGTCATAACTTACACGGTCGATGGTCAGCAAAAGGTTGCGGTTGCGGTCGGCCTCACTGGCTTCTGGCCAACCGAAGTGGTGACCGGGAAGGTTGTCGTGCTGGGCCTCGGGCCTTAAGAAACCCGCGCCGTGCTTCTCGAGGCAGGAGCGAATCTCGGGTCCTTCCAGCCGCGCCGGACCAGGATGGCAATGTTCCTCACAAGCCTCGACAGAGCCTCTTCGCGTCTTTACTCGCGCTCAGGCCTCGCATCTGCACGATCGAACAAGCTCGCCATTGTCCTTCCGATCGACGCAATCTTCTCCCCACCGCTTCAGGACCTCCCGGGCGCTCCGTCCGCGACGAAAGCCTCCCAAGGAGGAAACCGCGGGGAGGAAGGGCTCTGGAGGGGGCGGACCTATGGGATTTGCGGGGCAAGCAGCCGGCATCAGGTGACGACCGAACCACAAAATTGAAGGGTCAATCGACGATCGAAATCGAGCCTGATCGCCTCTCTGTTCGATTCACCCGCTGGGTTCGTTACGACATCAGCTTCCGAACCACTTAACATGCTGATTCTTATATCTGAATCGTGGAGGAAGCGCCTCAAATCATTACGTCATCCGGCGAATGCGCGCTAAGGGCTATGGCCTTACGATTGCGATCCACGCGCTACGACTCCCAGGTCGGCACCGTAGATATTCGACGTCGACGCGTGAGTCGGCTCGGTCGATGGCGGCCGCAGGGTGCATTCCCGCTCTCAAGGAGAGGAATCACACGCGATTCACTGGACTCAACCTCTTTTCGGATGTGTTCTTAGGAACCACCGCGAAGACTCGAATGGCTTTTTGAACGTGGCTATTTATGACGCGGAGAATCGGCTTCTCGAATGTTCCATAGATTATCCGCCCAACAATTGTCGCGATGATGAGGCTGAGGAAAACGAGTAGGGCCGACGGTTTGCCGACGGCCATTTTCCAAACCCACAGCGTTAACGTCAGTACGAGCCCATGAGACAAGTAGGTTGAGTATGATGCGTCCCCAAACTGCTGAAGGAGTTTGGCGCGTCTTGACACCCAGTTAGGTTCAGACAATTCGAACCGGTGCCAAAGTATCGCTAGGGCCATGCCCAGCGCAAACCAGAGGACAATCGGAGAAGCAAGATAGACCAAGCTCGCGTTTGGAATGTATGAACCAAAGAGTACGAAAGCAACGAGAAGCCCGACGATAGCTGCAAGAGCAACACGGCGCGGAAAAAATAACCCAATCGCAAATAGAAAATAAAACATTATCTCAAAATTCAGGGTCCACCCTTGCGAAAGAACGGGACTCCACGATTGGTCGCCTCCTGGGTAGGGGACAAACACCAGGGAGTAACCGAGTTCTCGCCACCCATCGACCGCGCCGTGTGTACCGGATACGCGATGAAAGGCAAAGGCTAGGATTGTTGCGGCCCAGTAGAGAGGAACGATACGTATAATGCGACGTTGCATGAAGCTGGCGGCTGCTTTCGAAGTCCCGAAGTTTGTCCACGAAATATGGACCATGATGAAGCCGGAGACCACAAAGAAGACAGACACGCCAGAGCTCCCAAGCGCCCAGGCCACTCGGGTAATCCAATTCTCTCCCGCATTCCCGGTCAGCTCAAGGAGAGCATGGTCCATAACGACCATCCACGCTGCGATCGCCCTGAGCGCCTGAAGCGAGAAAAAAGTGCTGCTCGACTTCGAGCTGGAGGAACTCAACCGTCTCTCCGGGGTGGATTCCGCGCGGGCATTGAGAGCCTGTCCGGAAGTGAACTCGGGTGCTTTCAATAGATTGTGATTCCTTCGGATTTGCGACGATTTGATCGACGGCGCGATTCCGTGGACCGAATTCCGCTTCGGAGTATCGGCCGAAGAGCTCCTCTACGCAAGCGATCTTACCGCGGCGGAATGGACGATTGTGCTCCGCATCTGCGGGCGTGCGCGCCACGGCACGGTCGCACGCGGTCGAAATTCCCGAGATGCTCAATTCGACACACGCGGCCGCCCGGCCCGCCGGCGACAGACCAGGCGATCAGCAGTACAGGGGTCCCACGAATCGGCTTCGATATCCAGATTCAACGCGAGATCAAATATTTAAGCTCCATCTGCCAACGCACCGAGCAAAGATCAGCTCATTCAGCGTTGTGCTCGACTCGATTGTACCGCATAACCTGATTTCGCATCAGGCCCCGCGTTTTCGCTTCGAGGGCTGGAAACGATCTCATCAGTGGCGGCGCGACGCGCGGTGACCTATTTGGGGCCAACGCTCGTCGCACCCGAGGTGGGCTCTCGAAGTTTGCCGGGCGATCAATGCGGAGTGGTTCCGCCGACCGATGGATCGAACGTTCATGAACTCAACAACAATGAAGGGGACCCGGATTGGGCTCTGTTGCTTACGTTTGGGCGCGCTGCTCGGCCTAGCGCTGTCGCTCTTTACTTGCTCGGCCCAGAGCGCGCCAAACGTAGCTGAAGGCGGTACGCCTTTCATCGCCCTGCACATCTATTACATTTCCCCGACCGGCAATGATGGCTATTCCGGGACTTCGCCGCTTAGGCCTTGGGCGACCCCGAATCATTCGGTCGTCTGCGGTGATGTCATCATAGCAGCTGCGGGCAGTTATAATTTGAACCAGTTCTTCTCCGGAAAATGGGGAGCAGTTTCAAACTGCCCGTCAACGAGCGGAGGGATTGACGGAGCGGGCGGAGTCGAGTTCGCGGTTCTTCTTTGCGCCGGTCCGAACCTGGGAGACTGTAATGTGAATGGCGGCGCCTTAGAGGCGTTCCGTCCAGACGTTGGCCATTGGGCCATCGAGGGGTTCAATGGAACCCAAGCTACCAATGCGGGGGGGGGATGTTTTAGCGCTGAGAACGACAACCATGCGGTACAGAGGTACGTAGCGTTCGTCAACGACATCGCATCTACCTGTGATTTGGCCGGATTCGACGCCAGCGGAGGCTCGAACGGTGGGAGTTTTGATTATATCGCGGCAGTCGGCGTCGTCTCGTTCAATGGAGCGAATAGCATCAGCCCCTACTGTGGCAGCGGGATTTCCTTGGCTCCCGGAAATGGCGACGCCGGTAAAGGAACGCACATTTTTATTGACGGGTATTTCGGGGCTTACAACACCAATTCTGGCGGAGCGGGTCAGTGTGCTGTCAGTGGCAATCCGAACTTCCCGCACTCGGACGGCGAAGGGATCATTTTCGATTCCTACGGCGGAGGTTATACGGTTGGCGGCTTCACAAAACAGGTCGTACTGGAAAACGCGGTTATTTGGCGCTCTGGGAATGCCTGCGTCGAGGTGTTTCCTGCGGCGAAACCAGGAACTGATCTTGCGCAGTATGTTATATTTAACATTACCTGTTACAGCAATAATCAAGACCCTTTGGCGTTCTGCGCCGGCGCCGAGTTGCTATTGAATGGTATTTATCCCTCAGGCACTGGCTCATATAATATAACGAATAGTATTTTCGAATCGACTCAGTTGACCTGCGGCGGCGCTGCTCGAGCAACGCTGTTTGGGCGCGCGCTTGCGTTGGCGACTGGTGGCTCTTCGGGAGCAAATTCTGTATATGGAGCGCTGATTAGCGAAACTAATAGCTCTCCTGGATTTCCGATCGTGACCGTTCAGGGAAACTACATCTGGCAGAGCCACCCGCCTACGACAACGACCGTTGGACCGCCGAATACATTGGTTTATCTAAACGGCGTGCGCAATTCTCCTTGGAACTTCGGAACTGACACCTACCGTGCCGCAGGCTTGACAAACCCGTCTTCACTATTCTCGTCATCTCCAGATTGTAGTTCTTATAATAACGTGACGGATTGTATGCTGACTGCTTATCGTGTTTATGCTAACGTCAAGCCAACGCTTGCGCCTACCACTATTGGGTATCAGCGTCCCGAAGCTTGCGCGACTGACGCGTATTACCCCGACTGGCTAAAGGGCATTGTCTATCTTCACTGGAATCGATCTGTTATCACCGAGAACCCAGGCTTGGTCACCAAACCTTGCGGGATGTAACGCCTTATATTACAGTCTCGAATTCGATAACCAACGCCGCATGCGCAGGCTCAAGCGATCGCCAGCAGACTCCGCGCATTGTTTCATCGAACCTCGCACAAGTGCGCCGAGCAGCATATTGTGTCCGTACCACTGCGCCAAGCAGCATATTGTGTCCGTACCACACGAGTTTGGCGCCTTTCAGAGCGAAAGCCTACAAGTTCAACGCCCTGAGATGCTGGCAGAACTGGCTCGAAGGAATGTCCGATATAACATCATCTACGCAGTAGAGACGTAATTAAGGTATTGATCAATTCATGTGCGGGATATACGCGGGCTCCAAGGAAAAGTGACGCGTCTGACAGAAACGTTGCAATGAGTGTGCAACTGTAGTTCACTGTCCGCAGCCAGACATTCATACGACATAAGCACTCGACATGCCGCTGATCGGTAAGGAACTCACTCCGCCACAAAAGATAGGCGATTTATGACATGACTGCGATCATGGATAAATATGTTTCCCAAAATCTTGAGCAGCAGATTTCGGAGACTGATCTCTTTACATTGGAGCGTTACGCCCAATTTAATCGTTTTCTGCCCGTGGGCGCCAAGTCGATTCTTGATGCTGGCGCGAACACGGGTCGAGGCGGTCAGCGGCTAGCTGAGCTGAATCCTCTCTACGAGCTCACGGCCTTGGATTGCGTCCAGTCGAGACTCGATGCGCTGCCAAAGTGTTATCTCGGAGCGATCTGCGGGTTGTCGAACCCAATTCCGGCGGATGACCAGAGCTTCGATGCGATTGTCGCCGGAGAATTTCTTGAACATCTCTATCCGTCGGACGTCGATCCCACATTGTGTGAATTCCAGCGCATCCTTAAGGTCCGAGGCCGATTATTAATGACGACGCCCAATCCCGCGTATATACGACTTTTGCTTTCAGCTGGAACCGTATACACGGTTGGCCACCTAACTCAGCATTGGCCAAACGTCTTGAGGACTCGCCTCGAAATGCATGGGTACTCCCACGTCAGGATATACGGGTCCGGCAAGGCTAGCCGGTACCTTGGATATTATTTCCCGCTGCGAACGCTTTATGGGAGCTACTTAATCACTGGCGACAAGTACTGATTGAAGTCCTGTACTCTCGTGGCAATCTATTCCAAACTGGTCAGCCAACACCAAGTCTGGTGCTCTCAATGGGCTAGGTTCCATCCGCTCTCCAGGCTTAGCGTTGGCGATCACCTTACCCACCATGCCGTAGAACGCCACCGCGCGATCCGACACTATGAACTGCACGGCTCTAGTTTTTGCGCCACCGGAAAGCTATTCCAGAAAATGCTGAGAACTCAAAATCCGTGCAATCTTCTTGGCCATCGCGGCCGCGAGCTGCGCTGTATCCCAGGCGACCGCGGATGATTACGCCTGAAGACTGTCAATTGGAGTTGACCCGGTTTGGTGGACACCATGAAGTTGATTGTTGAGGTGTCTGATGCCCTACTACCGAATCGCTTATCCGCCGGAATTCCGGCGACAGATGGTCGATCTAGTGCGATCTGGACGCACGACCGAAGAGAGCTGGCGCGTGAGTTCGAGCCGACGGCGCAGTCGATTTTTAAGCCGTCCCAAGAGAATGCCAAACCTACTCGACTGTGACGTGAATTGGTTTCCATAGCCGGATGGTGTATGATAGACCGATACGCTCATCGTAAGTCCGGGATCGACCGGAGGCTTGATTTGGATATCGTCTTCCCGCCCAAGCTGGTTCTAGAATTAAAGGGCTTCCGACTTTGCGGCGCAGGGCGAAGGCGGCAACCGTTCAGACCTCGACCGTTGTTGTGGCTCTGGAATCGGCCGTCAACGGCAATTGAACGATTGAAGGCGTGATCCTAATGCTTAGCAGTCAACAAGGAAAATTAGATTCTGAAGGTTTGCGTACGCCGGCGCATAGGCTAAATAATATTGATATCGCCAGACTCGGGCTAGCAACACTTGTCTATGTAGGGCATTACGGCTGGATTTTTCCAGATAGCCCGGTCCCGCGTCAAGCTCTGGCGATGTTGATTGGCGATGACGGCCAGCGGTGTGTGCAGGCGTTTTTTGTCCTTAGTGGATATCTTATGTACATTAGTTTTGACCACTCGAATAGCACATTGTACTTCTTTGAAAAACGCTTTAGGAGGATTTATCCCGCTTACTTTGCCGTTATAATTCTTTCAGCATTCTTCGGATTTTGGTTCTCAGACCTTAAGATCGAGGAATATATCTCTGTTGATACCGTAAAATATGTATTCTGGAACTTAACATTTTTAAACTTTATGCACCCGACTCTTCCGGGTGTATTTGACAATCAGCCATTTCACGTTGTCAACGGACCGCTTTGGACGCTCAAAATAGAAGTGGCCTACTATGCTGTATTTCCGATCATTTTTGCCATCGGTAAAGTAATTGGGTTTACGGCATTGTTTTTCGTACTGTATTGCTTTTCAGTCATCTATCATGTATGGATGAGCGGACTCGCAAGCCAATCTGGTCTTCATATGTACGAGATATTGGCGAACCAGTTGCCCGGGCAGTTGGCCTATTTCGTAGCAGGGTCGGCAGTGGCGTCCTGGACCCGAGGCCATAGCGTGAGTTATTCCTGGCCGACTACAGGTGCAATCGTACTAGCTGTCGCAGCTCTTTGGTTCTCCGGCGCAGCTTTTCTCCTTCCGATGTTTGTTGCGGCATTCGTACTATCTTTTTGTTTTATGGCTCCCAGGTTGGGAGGTTGGCTCCGGTGTGGCGACCTGTCTTACGGTGTTTACATCATTCATTTCCCAGTTTTACAGGCGCTCAAGTCCGCAGACGTGTTACAACATAGACAGGGGATCTTATTTGTCCCCGCAACTATACTTATATTCGGTCTCTCGTTCGTGATGTGGCGCCTCGTCGAAAGTCCCGCTCTGAAGGGCCGTTGGACTAAGCGAGCAATCAACGCTGAACCAGTCAAGAGATCGGTGACCGAGGGCGATCATTGTGTCCCGAAACTTTCTCCCGAAATGAGCTCAAATTTTGCCGGCAAAAATCGGCGTGAAGGCGTCGGTTGAAAGACTCTCCACGCGGCGAAGCTGGGCGAATGCGGAAATACAGTGTATGTGAGTTGCGTTTGGTGGCGGAGTGGCATCGCCGCGACGCATGGTCGAAGGTAGATTTTAAGGAGGCTGATCGCCAATCGTTGCTGTACGCGGCGTCCGAGTCCGCCCAAATTGTCGACGCCGGGTACCGGCCGCGAACCAGGCGACGCTATCAACGCGGCGTCGCATACTAAGGGCAGCCATGACGATTGGCCGGCGTACAGAGTCATCGCCGAACGAAGCGGAAAATAGATTTGAATAGTCGTCCCGAAATTGATCCGCATTTGGTGGATACAGGCGCGTTCGCGCGCGCTCAGCATCGCCGATAAATTGTGACCTCTGAGCAATATGTCATACTTAGGAAATTTACGATCGAATACGCTCACCTCTCGATATAAGCGAAGAGGGGAATACAATAACGCGCTCTACTCGGCTAAGATATTTTTCCTTCTAAGTGGGGTAGGAGCGTTAGGCATTATTGATAGGATCTTGTATGGCGAATGGGAGGGAAAATCCGGGAGTAGTATCAGCCGGATTCTGAATCTGATTTTCATACTTTCTTCTCTGTTTATTTATTGGTCTGGTTCCGGAAAAAGAAAAATCGTTCGATTCAATCGGTTTTTGCCGCTCGTAGCCGCGGGCATTCCATTGGTCTCGGTCGCCTGGTCTGTCGATCCAAGCGCGAGCTTTAGGCAGGGAACGGAATATTTCTTCGCCGTGCTTGGCGCGATAGGTCTCGCGGAAGTCTCGGATGGTGACGAGTTGATGCGCCTTGTGTGCCTAGTCTGCAGTGTTTCAGCAGTCGCGTCACTCGTTCAGCCCTTTATCTTTCCCGATCTCGGGAGTGGCGAGTTTCGTGGAATATTCTCGCAAAAAAACGTGCTTGGTCAGGTTATGGTGTGCGGTGTGCTCGCTGGTCTCCATGGCGCACGGCTCAAAATCGGACATTCGTTTCGATACGCCAGCGCTGTCGCGTTGTGTACAATCGTGGCCTTCCTAAGCAAGTCAGGAACATCGGTTTTTGCAATTTTCATATTATTCGGGATTGACGTTTTCGGAAGACTTTACCTAAGGAAAGGAGTGGGCAGAAAAGTCGCGATCGGCTTGGCGTTTGCATTCATCCCCGTTGCGATCTACTTCGCAATTGACTCCGATTTAATTCTGAACGTGCTCGGAAAGGATAGCAGCCTCACGGGGAGAACTGTGATTTGGCCTTATGTCATAGATGCAATAAGAGAGAGACCAATATTTGGGTGGGGGTTTTGGGCGTTTTGGTCTCCCTTGAATCCTCGGTCTTTTGAGATATCTCGGGAAGTCGGCTTCGGATTTTATATTAATAGTGCGCATAACGGCATTCTGCAGCTTTTGTTGCAGTTTGGGATTGTTGGGACAGGGTTTCTTTTATTTCTTTGGCTGCGATATTTAGTGCTAGCGGCGAAATGTTTGAGTGGGTCGAGAGTACAATTTGCAATCTCTACACTCATGCTCCTTATAACTATTGGCGAGATTGCCGTAAGCGAAGAGGTGCTCGTATCTGCCCAGCAGATTTCGACAGTCTTGTTTTTCACGATGGGGCTGATCTGTGAGCAGCAGCTTCGCCTTGAGCGTGAGGAGAGAAGGAGGGCGCGGCCATTCGCGGTCAGGGGCAACCAGACTATGCTGTCAAGGAGCGTTGTTGGGGGCCGGAATGAAGTGGGGTCTGGCGTGCCCTCGGGTAGCGGATCGGCCATTCCAGGATAAGGCCGGTTTCCTCGTCTATGGTGCTGAACGACATTGGCCGTCCTCCAGCAGCGCTCGCTTTGGGCGGGTTGGGCCTGGGCCGAAGATGTTCGGGTCAATGCGCGGGTGCGCGTGTATCAGAATACCTAAGGCTCCCTGAAAGCTTCAGCAGTTCATGGGAACCGTGCCAGGTTGGGCCAGGGGTCGCCGGAGCGCTCCAACGCCGCGCAATGAGTTGGTACTGTTCCTCCAATGAACTACGAAAGTCCTCCTCCGACTTGCAGTCAACGCCGTCATCTGGCGCCGATTGTTCTCGACAGAAAGTACTGCTCCGCCGAGTTCGTCGATTTCTATCCGATCAATCTGCAAGCAATACTCAGACAATCCCATTTCAAGCGTCAACGATGCTCATTTATGACAAAATCTATGTGACCTGCCGCTGAGATTTTCCTCCACGGGGATTTAGAGTCCGGCCTTCTTGAAGGACGGACAGATGAAGCGAGCACGGTTCACGGAAGATCAGATCATCGGGGTGCTGAAGGAGCACGAAGCCGGG
>Ga0209624_10003235_pt1 | contig 11614 bp, 6 predicted proteins | sample JacPinW_OM2H0_O1_FD_188565 | JGI IMG/M metagenome (GOLD analysis project Ga0209624, IMG submission 188565) | Forest soil microbial communities from Algoma, Ontario, Canada - Jack Pine, Ontario site 1_JW_OM2H0_O1 (SPAdes) (version 2) | ecosystem: Environmental > Terrestrial > Soil > Boreal... | reverse complement strand
TAGAGGCACCGAGCGCAACCGTCGCGATCTGCTCATGCTGCAAGAAGCAATTCAAATCCCACCTTCCGCGACCTGACCAAATCAAGTGGGAAATATCAACCCGCTTCCAGGAGCACCAATGCAAGCCGTCGGACGGAAGCCAGAACGCGCTCAGCGGGCTGTAAGAAAAGCAGTCAAACTAGACCTTCCGGACAAGGGTTACCTTCGGCGTGTATTAACTGACGAATAACGCACTGTCTTCCTTCAGGTCGCACTTCGGACAAACTGGCAGGGGAACCGCCCAGATTCTTCCGGTTGGTCCTGTCATGAAAAACGTGGTGTCCAGGTGCGTCATGACCGATCCGCATTTGGCACACTGGGCAGGCGGAGGTTCGGTGGACAGACGATTGAATACTTCTTCAATTTTAGAATGGAGATTCTGGGACATCTCGCTAAGTTACTCTCCGGGCCAAAACGGAGATGATCAATATTGCTCGCTTTTGCGCACAGAAGGCTTAGTCCTTGTACCTTTATTTTCAGCGGCTGGACGTCTGCGAAAATGCCAGTGCAGCCTAGTCTTCTTCACCTATCTTGCGCTCCCCCTGACAAGCTCGAGCAGCGCGGACAGCCTTCGTGCAATGCCGGGCCAAGCGTCAGCGTAGGAGGCCCCAAAGAACCGGCATTTGGAGGGGCGGGGCTAACCCTAAGCGGGCTCACGTGTCGGGTTCGTTTTCAGGAACAACTGAGGTGCCATGCTCTCAGATCAGTCGGGCAACTGAGAGAATCTCGATTTCGGAGAAACTCGCTGAACCGCAGCACGAAACCAGCAAGAAGGCAACTTTGTTTGATGCTGAGCGGAAGTACAAGAGGTATGAGGTCGCTCCTCCTGGCGGAGAGCGCCAATCATCTCCCGGGAAATTCGGATTGAAAACACCATGAAGAATGCAGATGGCGGGACGGTTGGACTAAGAGAGGGCGCCGAGGTCGATGTAGTCATCGTCGCGGACGACCGTGACACGATTAAGAAACCTGAGTAAGTTTTGTAGTGCCAGTTTATGAAGCGAGCGCTGAAATGCCCGGACAGATACTGTGTGACTGGCTTTCAGTCGGAAGTCTTCGTCGTCCGGTGTAGTCGGGAGTTGGCGAAATAGTGGGCAAGGCAGACGACCTTGAGGCCGGCCCTTGGGGGCAGGGAAGCCGCCTTTCCCGCCAGAACGCCCCAATTACCATCCCATCGCAAGAAGTTGATCGTACTTGGTCCGGCATTTCCCCGCGTGACTCTCTTGAATTAGGAAGAGCGAAGCGGTGCCCCATCCAGCGTCTTCAGGATTCGTTCGATCTGCCAGAGATGACGCCGCTCGTGCGCCACAAGCATGCGAAGCGCCTCGTACACGTTGTACTTAAGGCGAGCATAGACCGGGGATTCCGCTACCACTTGATCGATGGCAACGCCAATGGCGGCCCGAATCGTCCTCGTAAGTTGAGCTTGTGACTCTTCAAAAGCAACCCATGCGGCATTGAAGTCATGCTGGCCAGGAGCAAGGGACGAGTGGACACGCAAACGCAAGCGGTAGGGAGGCTCCAAATTCCGGAGGAATAGCCGTGTAAGAGCGCCGGTTCTCAGCGGCCGGTTTGTAGTGAGGCGTGGAGCGCGTAGGATAGCCGCTGAGATACCGGGAAGAACTGCAGTCGTCGTCAGCGCGAGGTGGTCCAGACACTGCGTTACGGACCACGACGTAGATTCGAGGCTCGTTGTAAGGTGGGCTAGCCTTCGGCGGACGACCAAGTCGCGTGTTTTTTGAGTTACATTCTCGACCTGATTCAAAACAGCCTCAAGCTGCGCGGTCGAGATCTGGGCCATCTGTGTGCGAACGGGCACCCCGAGAAACTTCGGCAGCCGCAGGAGAGTCCCCGTCGCGTAGCCGAACATTCCCATGGCCTGTCACACTAAGCTGAAGGGTTAGGTTAAGCCATAATCAAAAAATACTATGGGCCTTCATACCGCTTGTCAGGTTGACGGGGATAGCTATCGGGGCCGGAAAATCCTGCCCTTCCTTGCAGGAATGGGGCAGGGTGAGCGGAGCGGGGCGGGGCGACGAAGCGTTCGAGCGTTGACGAAGGTGTGTGGAGAACGCCTTAATCTTGCGAGAGATGGTAAACCGTGAAATGGTGGGAAGTTACTTCTGCCTTGCGGACACGCTATGGAGGGCGGCGTAAACCTTCACGAGCAACGATCTGCGGGTGAAAGGCTTCTCCAGGAAAGAAGCCTCTTCCATCAATACTCCTTGTCGCCCCACAAGATCGCCGGTGTATCCCGACATGAACATCGAACGAAGATTGGGATGGCTTTCCTTGGCCTGCCTCGCCAGTTCAGCTCCGCTCTTGTCGGGCATGATGACATCCGTCAAGAGCAAATCGACTTCTGGTTGAGTAGCCGCCAGGATGGCTAGCGCGTCTTCCGCATCTTTTGCTTCGACCACTCGGTACCCGCCATCTTGCAGGAGCTTAACCGTAATTTCGCGCAGGGTCTTGTCATCCTCAACCACTAAGATCGTTTCTGATCCTCGTGGGGGCTCGGCTACCTCACGGGACAACACCAGTGCCTCTGCCTTTTCTATCACTCTCGGAAAATAAATCTTGAATGTCGTGCCCTTACCGGTTTCGCTGTAAACGAGAATATACCCTTCGCTCTGCTTCACAATTCCATACACGGTCGAGAGTCCGAGACCGGTTCCCTGCCCAACCGCCTTGGTGGTAAAGAAGGGCTCGAAGATTTGCGATTTGAGGCTTTCATCCATGCCGCAACCCGTGTCGCTCACCCCCAGGACAACATGCTGTCCGGCATGGGAACCCGGGTGCCTGGAAACGTAGCCCTCGTCCAACTCAGCTTCCCCTGTCTCAATGATGATCTTTCCTCCGGTGGCCATCGCGTCGCGCGCATTGACCACCAGATTCATTAGGACTTGTTCAATCTGGCCTGGGTCGACCTTGATGCTGCCGAGTGGAACCGTCGGGCGGAACTCGATTTCAATGTCCTCACTGACGAGCCGCAAAAACATGTTGATTGCGTTATGCACAATGTCGTTTAGATCCAGAATCTTGGGAAAGACAACCTGCTTGCGGCTGAAGGCCAGGAATTGCTGGGTGAGCAACGCCGCCCGTTCCGCGGCTTTCTTCGTTTGCGACAGGTACCGATGGACCGGATTCTCCGGCGGAATCAGACCTAGCGAGAGGTCGCTGTAGCCCAGAATAATACTCAGTAGGTTGTTAAAATCATGCGAAATGCCCGCAGCCAAACGCCCTACGGCTTCCATCTTCTGGGCCTGCCGGACCTGGGCTTCCAGTTTCCGCATCTCGGTCACGTCGCTGGTGATCCCCAGCACGCAAGGTTTCCCGTCTAGCTCAATCGATTCCGCCCACACCTCTGCTTCTCGAATTTCTCCTTTCGCCGTCCGGTATCGCGTATGGTGCTTCGCTACCTGTTCTTCTTCCTTTAGCTGCCGCAGCATCTCCATGTGGTCCAAAGGTTCGCCCCAGAAGCGCAGCTCTGCGGCAGTGTGACCAATCACATCCCGGCGGTCGAACCCGAGCAGTTTGAGGAAGGCGTCGTTTACATCTAAATAACGCCCGTCCGCTTCGGTTGAGATCGTGATTGCCAGCGGGTTGTTGCGAAAGGCCTTGCTGAACCGCTCTTCCGATTTGCGTAGGGCCTCCTCCGACACCCTCCGCTCGGTGATGTCCCGCAACACGCAGGCGATTCGATCGACACCCGCAGGAACCTCGATGGGGAAGTACGACACTGACAAGTCTCTTTTACCCAAGTCGGGAAAGTTGTAAGTCATTTCGTAGTGCACGACATTGCCAAGGAAACATTCGTCCATCTTCTCTTTGACCCGGGTTGCAAAGACTTCTTGACCGACCACCTCGGCCGCGAACTGCCCGATGACTTGCTCGACAGACATGCCGCGAAAGTTCAGAAATGCGCGGTTGGCGATCACGTAGCGGTATTGTCGATCCACCACCAGGATCATCTCATCCAAGCCTTCCACCACTCTCTCGTATTCCCGCAGCGTTGCCTCCGCCCGCCTGCTCTCGGTGACGTCCCGGAAAGCGCCCACTCCGCCAGTCAGCATGCCGTCGGCATCCTTCAAAGGGCTCGCGCAGGCCTCTAGGAAAATACCCTCCGCAAATTCGGGGTTGCGTACAAACATCACAGCGGTGCTGGACTCGCCTTGAATGGCGCGTGCCAGTGGTAGTTGGTCAGACGGGAAAGGTGTCACGGTGTCAGGCAAGTACAACCCGTAGTGGCGGCTCCATTCCTCGATATCGATGTTTGCCGCACGCAGGCCGAGCAGTTTGGCGGCTGCCGGGTTCCAGATAATGAATTTCCCTTCAACATCGGCCACAACCAATCCCTCCGACATACTATCCAGCACGGACTGGAGCATCAGAGTCTTGTCTTCCAGGGCCTGCCGCGAGCGCCCGAGTTCCTCGGCTTGCCTGATCAATTCCTTGCCTTGGGCGGCGAAGTTCGCTGCCGGTTGCCGGCGCGCACTCATGTCCCGAATATTGCACTGAATTACCCGCTTGCCATTTACACCGTAGACGTTGCTGACAAACTCAACATTGACGCGCCGCCCACCCCTGGTCTTGAGTGGTAGATTCCCATATCGGACATACTCCTTGTCCTGCAGTTCTCGAAACGCTTCCTTCGATTCCTGAATCTGCTTGAAGGGGCCGATGTCCCAAAGTATTTTGCCGATGAACTCTTCTCGAGGATAGTCCAACAAACTCATTAAGAAGGGATTGACGTCGGTTATCAACCCCGAGTATCCATCGAGAATCAATATCCCATCCTGTGCGGTTTCAAACAGTCGACGGTATCTGGCCTCAGAATCACGAAGCGCGTCATCCGCGAGTTTGCGTTCCAGCGTGGGATCCTCTTGCGAGGGGTCTGCCACTATGACTACTCCTCCCCTTGGTGTCACAAAGCTTAGGACTTACCCAAAGCGGCCTAAGCCGGAATTTCCCCTTGGCCTCGGACTCAAGAGCGTATTACCCGGCAGAATAGAATGCTATTGAACGTTGGTAGGCGAAGGCTATTCGTTGGTGAAGGGGTACTAGACGAAGAGTTATGAGTCCCTTTGGGGTGAGATACCCAATTTTTCAGTCATTCGTACCAGATCAGCCATCGATGAAGCGCCCATCTTTCGCATGAGACGGCTGCGGTGGGCCTTGACGGTCGCTTCGCTGGCTTCGATCGCTTCGGCTATTTGTTTGTTCAGGAGGCCAGAAACGACCCAAGGAAGCAGCTCCCGTTCGCGAGGCGTCAGAGATGCAAAGCGCTGCCGCAGCTTTGCAACTTCCGCTTCTTCAGCACGTCGCGCATGGTCTCGCTCCAGCCCCTGCTGAATTGCATCCAGCAGCTCCTGGTCACGGAATGGCTTGGTGAGGAATTCAACAGCTCCCGCCTTCATGGCCCGCACGCTCATCGGAATGTCGCCATGGGCAGTGATGAAGATGATGGGAATGTGAATGTTGGCTTCCCGCAATTCGCGTTGAAAATCAAGTCCGCTTATGCCCGGTAGCCTTACATCCAGTACCAGGCAGCTAGGCGCATCCGGACGCTGGCTTCGCAGGAACTCCGGTGCCGAACCCAATCCCTCGACTCGCAGCCCTACGGACTCGACTAGCCGCTTGATGGCGCGACGAATCGACGGATCGTCATCGACGACAAAAACAACAGACGCTACCTCAGTCATCAACACACCAACGCTATTGGGGCGGCAAAGTAAACTGAAAGAGCGCTCCCTCGGCGCGGGACTCTACCGACAAACGGCCTCCATGAGACTCTACAATAGATCTGGCAATCGATAATCCCATTCCGATACCCTCCGATTTGGTGGTAAAGAATGGTTCGAAGATATACTTCGTTTGCTGCGGATCGACCCCGATTCCCGAGTCTTGAACCTGGATGGAGACTTCGTTATGGTTCTTGGCCGATTTGATGAGCAATTCGCGCGGCGTACGCGTAGCCGAGCGCATCGCGTCGATGCTGTTCATGACTAGATTGATCAACACCTGCTGCAATAGCACCCGGTCACCGAGCACGCGCGGAAGATCAGCGCTGAGATCTGTGCGAAAGGATACGCCGTTCCTGGTTAGCTCACCGTGCAACAGAATACTAACCTCTTGAATAATCTGATTCATGTCCACTGCAATTCGCTCAGGAGGACTCTTCTGCAAAAGTGCACGGATTCTTGAAATGACGGTGCTCGCCCGTTCGCCGTCATTCACAATTTCTGAGATTGCCTCGCGCAACGCTTCGGAGGTCGGGCTCGCACTCAGAAGATGGCGTATGCAAAAACTGGCATTGGTAACGATCGCAGCGAGTGGCTGGTTGACCTCGTGGGCAATTGCCGCGACCAGTTCTCCCATCGCAACCACGCGCGTGACGCGAGCGAGATTCTCCTGCGCTTTCTGCAAAGCCTCTTCGGCCCGCTTCCGATCCTCGATGTCAACGCAGGAACCGTACCACTTGACGATGTCTCCCTGGTCGTCCCGAGCCGACACTTTTCGATGGAGCGTGAGACGATATTCTCCGTCCGCCCGCCGAAGTCGTGCTTCAGCTTCGAAGGGTCTGCCGCTCGCCAACGATGCGCGCCACTTGTGCAGGAGCGCCGCAAGGTCGTCGGGATGAATTACATTGGTCCATCGCCATCCAAGAAGGTCATCCAAAGCGAGACCGACGTATTCCAGCCAGCGCTTATTAAAGAAATCCATGTAGCCGTCCGGACGAGCGCTATGTAGCATCGCAGGAGTTGTATCGACCACGAGTCGAAGGCGGTCCTCGGCTTCTTTTCGATCTTGGATATCGGTATTGGTACCGTACCATCTGACAATGTCTCCTGCAGAATCCCTTAGCGACACGCCACGCGCCAGAAACCAGCGATATTGCCCGTCGAACTGGCGATGACGCTCCTCCTGCTCGTAGAGAGTGCCGTTGGCGACCGACTCGCGCCATGCGTTCAGCACCCGCTGCCGATCATCGCGATGAAGCATGCTCTGCCAACCCTCGCCTTGAAGGTCTTCCTGCGTGAGACCCATGTAGGAGCGCCACTGCGCGTTGCAAAAATCCAGCGAGCCATCGGGCGGTCCACTCCAGATCTGTTGCGGGATGGTGTCGATAACAAGGCGAAGGCGATCTTCACTCTCCCGCACCGCTTCTTCCGCCCGCTCGCGCTCGGCTATTTCCTTTCTCAGCGCTCGGTTGATGGTTTCAAGCTGCAAGGTTCGCTCGGCGCGTGCCCGTTTGTCCACGGACGATGTAGTGATCGCGACCACAAGCAGAATCAAGGTCGCAATGACAACTCCAGAGCTGCCAACAGGAGAGATGTTCACGGCGTGGGAAAGATCTGGAGGCGGGCCAGGAATAAAAGTTGCGGCAGCCATGCCGGTGTAATGCATGGCCAAGACAGCGACGCCCATCACCGTGGCGCCGCCAAGCTTTCGCGGAAAACTCCATCTGATCTCCTCTCGTCGACCGAATGCTATCAACAACGCAATGAGAGAAAACAAGATGGCGAGCAAAACGGAAAATGCTACCAGAAGGGGGGAAAATCGAGTGATGGCAGGTAGTCTCATTGCGGCCATGCAGAGGTAGTGCAGTCCGACGATGCCACCGCCCATAACGACACAGCTGGTTAAGGCTTCGAGGCTGTCCATCCTTTGGCGGCTTGCCATGTACAGCGCGATCGAGGAGGCGAAGATGGCCAATAAGAGTGCGACGAAAAGTGTTGGCCAGTGGTACTCGACCGGCACAGGCAGGTGGAAGGCCAGCATACCTTTCAAGTGCATCGTCCAGATACCGATGCCCATCGCCGTGGCGCCGCCGCCCAGCCACGCGAGGCGAGCCCTACCCATGGCAGCGGGTACGCGACCCGCAAGGTCAAGCCCCCCATAGGACCCGGCGACGGCTATGACCGCCGAGCGCGCCACTTCGTGGTAGTCATAGGAACTGGCGAGCGCCGCGTTTGCAGGGACCATCACGCAGGACCTCTGGTCGCTTTCGCGCAGTCGAAGGAAAGGACAACCCGCATCCTAAGCGCGAAGTCGCAGAGCACCCCGCTCCGCTCTTGGCGAAAAGACAGTGCATTCGCCATCTCCAGTAGAGTGGTGTGACAGAAAGGTTTAACCAAGGCCCCGCGAGATCCCATAATCCTTCTCTCCGAGCGAACAAATCTTTTTCGCAACCCCCGGGGCCAAGATGGGAGGAGAGGTTCAAAAACGACAAGACCGGGCTCAAAAAATGCTCGCAGCATTTCTAACGCTTGCCCACTTCACAAAGTCAGAACGACGCGAAACTGGGCCTTACCGCTCAGCATACGGGCATAAGCCTCGGCCGCCTTTTCGAGCGGATAGGTTTCAATCATGGGACGCACGCCGGTAAGTTCGGCGAAGTTCAGCGTATCCTCTGAGTCTGCCGGTGTTCCTGTGGACCAGCCTTGAATGGTCCTGCTTCCGGTGATGAGCTGGATGGGTGTGACCTCAATCGGATCAAACGTCGCACCTACCACGATAAGCTTACCGTTCGGGCCCAGACCGTCGACCAACTCAGACATCGCTTTCGAGCTTGGCGCCGTCGCTAGAATTACCTGTGCCCCGCCCAGTTTTTGCAATGCTCCGGCTGCGTTCGTCGATGCGCTGTCGATGTAGACGCTCGCTCCCAGTTTCTTTGCGAGCGAACCGTTTTCAGACCCGCGCCCGATCGCCGCGACCTTATAGCCAAACTTCTGCGCGAATTGAATCCCGAGGTGACCCAGACCACCGATACCCTGCACCGCAACCAGATCGCCGGGAAGAGCACCGCTGTGGCGAAGCGAGTTGTAGGTAGTTACTCCAGCGCAGAGCAGGGGTGCTGCGTCGGCATCACTCAGACTGTCCGGTATCGCCACCAGCGCCTCCAGGGGTGCCACCATGTATTCCTGGTATCCGCCGTCATAGCTGATGCCCGGAATCTTCAGGTTTCGGCAATTACGAAAATCTCCACGCCGGCATTCGCGACAGGTGCCGTCCTGGCCTCCATGCCAGCCGACACCTACCCGCTGGCCCTTTTTCCACTCGGAAGCACCGGCGCCCACTTCATCGATGATGCCTGCCACTTCATGTCCGGGAACACGGGGAAACTGAATTCCGGGCCACAAGCCTTCTTTCGTGAGCACGTCACTGTGGCAGACGCCGCACGCTTGCACTTTGATCCGCACATGTCCCGCACCAGGCTCAGGAATCTCGCGTTCGACGATCCGGAAGTCTGCTCCGGGATTGGAGACTTGTGCTCCTTTCATCTGCGCCGGCTTCATTGGTACAACCGTCGCTCTGCTCGTTGCCATAAATCCTCCTGTGAATTTTAGCTATGGTTGAGCACTACTACTGTTTCACAGCACGGGGATCCAGAGGAGAATATATTTGAAGAACGTTCTTGAATCCAGAAAGCGGCGTGATCAGCCGAGAAAAGAATCCATTGTGAGAATCTCCAAGGAAGAAGTTGCCCAGGGGACGTACGACGATTTTCCTTGCCCAAATAAGGGCGCCCAGTTCGACCGATGACAGCGGACTTTCCTGTTGTTCCCGAAGACGCCGCCCTACAGAGAGGCTGAGTTAGCACACCAACAAGGTTTGAAAGATCTATTTCATTCCTGACTGGCCGTTGTGGGCGGCAGGTTCTTCAAGTCTCCAGCGGCCTTGAGCGCGATGAGTCCAAAGCCTCGGTCGGCAGCTTCTTTTCGCAGAGCTTCCAGGTGGGTCTTGCCGGTCGCGCGATCGCCGGACGTAACTTCGATCTCAGCAAGCGCCAGGCGCGGCTCGAATTCATAGCTCACGAATCCGAGGCGATTGGCTTTCACCGCGATTTCCTGATAAGTTTTGGCTGCGTCGTGCTTGGCAACACCATCGGAAACGGCTTGAATGCGCGCCGCAGAAAGGGCCACCATCAGCTCGGCTTCACGATCATTACACTTCGATAAATCAACGCCAGCCTGCTCAATCGTTTTCCGCGCTTCGACCAGATTTCCTTCTCTCAGAAGAGCGTGCGACAAAATCGCGTAAGCCAAAGCCCCATCTCGCGCAGCCTTCTCTTTTTCGAATTCCTCCACCGCTCTGCTAGCCGTCAGCCGAGCTTCCTTCGGATTACCGTCGTCGAGCAGTAATTCGGCGATTGTTAAGCGGACGCGCGCGGCACTTTGCTTATCGCCAATTTGCTCGAAAGCGGAGACTGCTGCGGACTCCGATTCTCTGGCTTCCGATGTTTTTCCCTTCAGTCGCAAAGCTCTCCCCAAATTGAACAGCGCGATGGCCGCCTTGCTGCGGTCGCCAAGGCGATCGCAGATGTTGACCGCTTCCCGAGAGATTCGTATCGATCCACTGTCATCGCCGAGAGCCAGCAGTACCGATCCTAGGGCTCCTTTGGTAAGGCAAACTCCATTCTCATGGCCAACCTCCCGGTAGATTGCCATGGCTTCTTCGTATTTCCGGCGGGATCCTTCCAGATCGCCCAGCGAAAACAAAACGTCGCCAAGGTCATCCAGCTCCGCGGCAACGCCCAAGCGATTGCCGATTCGCCCATAAATGCCCAGAGCTTCCTCATATCGGGCCTTGGCGGCAATGGCGTTGCCCTGGTTCTGGAGCAGGATTCCGTTATAGTTCACGCTGCGGGCAACCCCACTTCGATCCCCCGCCGTGGAGAATATTCGTTCGGCCTCATTCACAGCGGCCGCTGCTTCGTCGGCGCGGCCGAGATTGGCAAGCGCCCAAGCCTGATCGGCGCGAGCCTGCGCAAGCAATAAGGAAGCCCCAACCGCCCGGGCTTTCTCGGCCGCTCGCGCGGTTGACGCCAAGTCTCTTCTGAAATCACCCAACGACTCAGCGGCGCGAGCGTCCGCTAGGTCAATGCGCGGATCATCCCCCAGAGGAACAGTCAGTTTCCGGAGCATGTCCAAGGTTTGCATGGCGTCCTTGCCTCGTCCATTGTTGACCTGGGCGAGAGCGAGAGCGAGTCCATAATCGAGACTATCGGGAAAGAACTCGAACAGTGCGCGATAACTATCGATCGCCTTTTCCCACTCTTTCGACATCTCGCGATAACGCGCTGCCACCAATAGGCGATCGGCACGCGGCAAATTCGAAGATAGCTGAAAGGCTCGTTTGGCCTCCGCCTTTGCCATTTCGTCGTAGCCCAGAGTTGCCCAGGCGGTTGCGAGAGCGGAGTGGGAGAGCGCGTACGCCGGTTCGACGGCGATTGCCTGCTGGAACAGATCACATGCGGCCAGCGCATCAAATACGCGAAGCCTTTCCAGTCCTTCCGAATACAACCGCGCGGCACTGTGGCTCGAGGGCAGAGACACGGCCACTTCGGCAGCTTCAGTGCTGCTGACAGGTTGGACTCCCAATGCCGTTCGCAACCTCTCGCCGGCTCGCGAGACCAGATCGAACAAATGCATTTCCGTTCCTGTCTCAGAAATTGCCTCCACAATAGTTCCGCTCCGAGTGTCTTGCAGGCGCAGGTCGAGGCGAACCTGGGCTGCGGAATTATCGTCAAGAATGGCGTACGAACCAACCACTACCAATTCGGTTGCGAGGT
>Ga0209624_10003234_pt1 | contig 11615 bp, 11 predicted proteins | sample JacPinW_OM2H0_O1_FD_188565 | JGI IMG/M metagenome (GOLD analysis project Ga0209624, IMG submission 188565) | Forest soil microbial communities from Algoma, Ontario, Canada - Jack Pine, Ontario site 1_JW_OM2H0_O1 (SPAdes) (version 2) | ecosystem: Environmental > Terrestrial > Soil > Boreal... | reverse complement strand
TGTGATGACGGCCATAGCTTGCCGTGTCTCGCTTGCACTATTCTCCCGGAGTTTCTGCCTCTTACGACGGCGCCCAGCGCCGTCTGGTACTCGTGTGAACGCCTGCTCGCGATTGGCGTCTTAGCAAGCGAGCGGCCTTGACAACTTTGTGCGAACCAGGCAATCTTACAAAATCCATCCCATGGCCCGCCGAAACGCACAGGACAACGATCTGGGAATGTCGCGGAGGATCACGCGCCGGGATTTCGTGAACGGTGTCAGCGCCGCGGCGGCCGGCGCCACGCTGCTGCCGCAGTGGGCGGCGGCGCAGGAATTTGCACCCGAGCAATCGCCGGCGTACTATCCGCCCGCTTTGACCGGGATGCGAGGCGATCATCCCGGATCGTTCGAAGTGGCGCATCAGCTTCGCGACACCCGGCAAGTGGATCTCTCCGCGGCCGCGCATACCAACGAGACCTACGACCTGGTGATCGTGGGCGGCGGTATCAGCGGCCTGGGCGCGGCGTACTATTTCTTGAAGAGCGCCGGGCGCGGCGCCAGGGTGCTCATCCTCGACAATCACGACGATTTCGGCGGGCACGCCAAGCGCAATGAGTTTCGCCACAACGGCCGGCTGCTCGCCATCAATGGCGGAACTCTGAACATCGAGGCGCCGCAGCGCTACAACGAAGCCGCCAAGGAGTTGCTGTTCACCATCGGGGTCGATCTCGATCGCTTCCAATCGTCGAACGCCGCCAATCACGATCTTTATCGTTCGCTCGGATTGGGCCGCGGGCATTTTTTCGACAAAGAGACGTGGGGCGCGGACCGCTTGTCGGTGCGCCCGAGCGCCGATTTCAGGTCGGGCCCTCGATCCGGATACTCCGCCGAATTCCTCGCTAAGACGCCACTCTCCGAGCAAGCCCGGAAGGACATGCTGCGTCTTTTCGACGAACAACAGCCCGACTATCTTCCCGGCGTTTCGTCGGCCGACAAAAAGCTGCGCCTGGCGAGGATGAGCTATCAGGATTTTCTTCTCAACGTGGCCAAAGTGGATCCTCAAGTTCTGTGGTTCTTCCGCCATTTTGGCGAGGACGTGTTCTGTGTTGGCGCGGATGCGACGCCTGCCCTGTTCGCCTGGCAAATGGGCCAGCCGGGCTTCTCGGGTCTGCAGCTCGATCCCACGCCCGACGGCGTGTTGAGCGAATTGCCCGGTGTGCAACATGGCCGGCAAAAGGAGGGGGGCGGCGCGGCGGTGCATTTCCCGGACGGCAATGCCACCGTGGCCCGGCTGCTGGTACGCTGGCTGATCCCGGACGCAGTGCCCGGCAAGACCATGGAAGACGTGGGCGCGGCGCGCGTCAACTACGCGCTGCTGGACCGCCCCAATCAGCCCGCGCGCATTCGCCTGAACAGCACGGTGCTCAATGTAAGGCATTTGGGCGATCCTGCCCGGGCCAGCGAAGTGGCGGTCAGTTACAACCGCGGCGGAAAGATGTACGACGTGCGGGCCAAGGCGTGCGTCATGGCATGTTGGAACATGTTCATTCCTTATCTGGCGCCCGATCTTCCGGCCGCGCAGAAGGAAGCACTGGCCTACGCGGTGAAAGGTCCGCTGGTCTATACCAGCGTTGGGGTGAAGAATTGGAAGGCGTGGCAGAAGCTGGGCGTCAGCTACATTGAGGCGCCAACCATGTATCATCCCGAGGTCTCCCTCACTGAGGCGGTTTCGCTCGGCGACTTAAAGCATCCGCAAAGCCCGGAGGAGCCGATTGCACTGCACCTGGTCAAAATCATGTCATCGCCGGGAAAGCCGAGGAAAGAGCAGCACCGGGCGGGAAGAGCCGAATTGCTGGCCACCACGTTTGAGACGTTTGAGCGGAACATTCGCGATCAACTGGCACGCATGTTGGGCGCGGGCGGCTTCGACCCAGCGCGGGACATCGTCGCGATTACCGTGAATCGTTGGCCGCACGGCTACGCGTACACCTACAACAGCCTGTTCGATCCACTGGAATGGGTGTTCACCAATTCCGAGCATCGTCCCAACGTCATCGCGCGCCAGCCTTACGGGCTGATCGCCATCGCGAACTCCGATGCCGGCGCCAGCCCGCACACCGATACAGCGTTGTGGGAAGCGCATCGCGCGGTGGGCGACGTACTCAACCGGCGCGCCATGCCCAAACTCGCGGAATAGCGGGTGTCGCGCCGGATTCAGCACCTGCTGGCCCGGGCTTGCGCGGGCGCCGCGCGGGTGTCGCGCGCTTGACAGCCTCACCAGTTCAGAAATACACTCTACATAACCCGAGCAAGGTTGCAGAATGTCCGAGGGCCGCGTTCGCTCTTGTGCTGACGGAGATGACGCACCGGAACGATGCCCGCGCAGAAGCAAACTTGCGGAGTCCGATGACACCCCGCATTAGTATCCTGGAAAGAGTCAGGAGGTGAGTATGCCCAACGAGTCTCACGATCTGGGAATGGATCGGCCCATTGCGCGGCGGGATTTTCTGAACGGCGTTGCGATGGGAATTACCGGCGCCTCCGTCGCCCTGAGCGGGATGCAGGCGGCGGCAGCCCAAGCGGCAGCCCAAGCACCCGCCAGCGACGCGAACTATCCTCCTTTGCGCTCGGGACTTCGGGGAGAGTATCCGGCCTCGGTCGGCGAGCTCGACCGCATCCGCCAGGGAGAGTACTCCCGGTTTCCGGTCCCTGACGGCGACATCCGGGAAGAGTACGATCTGGTAATCGTTGGAGGAGGAATCTCCGGCTTGTCGGCCGCCCACTTCTATCGCAGCGCCCTGGGACCCAACACGAAGATCCTTATTCTGGATAATCACGACGATTTCGGCGGACACGCCAAGCGCAATGAATTCCACTATCAAGGCCGCACTTACCTTGGCTTCGGCGGCACCATGGGCATCGCCACTCCGTTTCCGTACAGCTACACGGCCAAGCAGCTAGTGAACGAACTGGGCATCGACGTAACCCGTAACGCGGAGTTTCTGAATCACGAACTGGAAGAAAAATACGACCTCCGAGCGGCCACCTTCTTCGACAAAGAGCATTTCGGCGAAGACCGGTTGGTGACGGGCAACCCGCGGCGCCCGGAATTCTTCGCCAGGGCGCCGTTGTCCGATGCGGCGCGCAAGGATCTGATTCGGATCCACGGCAAGAATCCGGATTACATGGCCGGCCTGAGCGCCGACGAGAAACGGGCCAGGCTGGCGAAAATGAGTTATCAGGACTATCTGCTGAACGTGGCGAAGATGAGTCCCGACGCGCTGCCGTTCTTCATCGGGGAGGGCGGACGAAACAACAAGCGGGTGGACACCATGCCGGCGCTGGAAGCCGCCGAGCACGGCCAGGCCGGGTTCAACGGTCTAGGATTGAATCTGGAAGAGCAGTTCAGCGAAGGGTCTTACCTGTTCCATTTTCCGGACGGCAACGCTTCCGTTGCGCGCCTGTTGGCAAGCCGGCTGATACCGGACGCGTTTCCCGGCAAGCAGTCCATGGATACGATTGTTCAGGCGCAGGTGGCATATGAGAAGCTGGACCAGCCAAGCTCGCCGACGCGCATTCGTTTGAGCAGTCCGGTGTGCCGCGTGCAGCACGACGGCGATCCGGATCGTTCGCGCGGAGTGCGGGTGGCGTATCTTCATGCTGGAAAAACCTACGCAGTCCGCGGGCAGCACTGCATTCTGGCGTGTTGGAACGCGATGATCCCTTCGCTAATGCCTGAGATTCCGCAACGGCAGAAAGACGCGCTGGCATATCCAGTGAAGGTTCCCATGATGTACACCAACGTGCTTCTGAAACGTTGGACCGCGGCGCGCAAGCTGGGCGTCTCCACCGTCAACGCGCCCGGGATGTACCACTCGCATTTGAATCTCGATCCTGGCACCACGGTGGGAGGCTATCGCGGGATGACGACGCCGGAGGAGCCGATCCTGGTCCACCTGGTGCGGAATCCGAACAAACCGGGCCTGCCGCGCAAGGAGCAGAATCGCGCCGGCCAGCAGGAGCTGTTGTCGATGACTTTTGCGGACTTCGAGCTGAAGATCCGGCAGCAGTTGGGACGCGTGCTGGGCCCCGGCGGCTTCGATCCCGCCGAAGATATCGCCGCCATCACCGTGAATCGCTGGCCGCACGGCTATGCGTACACCTACGACACGCTCGCCGATCCCGACGTGCCACCCGAGCAGCGCCCCCACGTCATTGGACGGCAGCGCTTCGGGCGTGTGACTATTGCCAATGCGGATGCCGGAGCGGCTGCGTTTACGAATCAGGCCATGGATGAGGCGCACCGCGCCGTGCAGGAATTGCTGGTGCTGCAAGGGCTGACTTAACAGGGTGTGGAACAAGAGACACCAACGCTTCCTCTGGTGGCGCCTCGCAATCGGCTGGGTTGCGGCGATGCTATCCGGCCAAGTGGTGCAACCGCTTCCCTACAGCCATAAGACGCACCTGGCGCAGGGGCTGACGTGCAATGATTGTCACGCCAATCCGGACCCCGGCGATCGCATGACGTTCGCGCCGGCTTCCAAGTGCATGGAATGCCACGTCACGATTGCCAAGGACCGGCCGGCGATTCAGAAGCTGGCCGAGTACGCGAAGTCGAAGGAGCCCATTCCGTGGGTGCGCGTCTACAGCGTAAGGGCCGATGTGTATTGGAGCCATCGCTCTCACCTGGAAGCGAGCTTGCAGTGCGAGGAGTGCCACGGCCAGGTGGCCGAAATGGATGTCATCGCGAAGGTGAAAGATGTGACCACCATGCAGGGGTGCATGGAATGCCATCGCCAGCATCATGCCGAGACCGGTTGCGAGTTTTGCCATGAAGGCAAGTGAGCCTGGACCTATGAAACTTGCCGCGCGGTCCTCAATTCGTTTGGTTACTTCGTGTGTCCGGAGCGGCCTGGCTGGGTGAGCAAGGCGAACGGCGGAATCGGTGCGCCGCCGGCGAGCCGCGAACCTGGCTGCCGTAAGTGCACTGGATCCGGATCGGCGGACCGGGCGCTGGGAAAAGGCGCGGACAGTCGAGTGCGAACGCAAACTCTAGCTCTTCGGCTTCTCCCAGGGCGGCGCCGGATCAACACTGGCTATCGGCGGCGACAATCTGCATGGCTTCGGAAATCACATCTAGGGGGTACGTCCTCTGCGAACTGCTTAAGGTGTGTCTCCGTAGAAACCCTTAGTGTTGGTACCAGCTAACCGGCCATCCCAGTCCGTATAGGCCATTCTCGTTTTCTCCGCGAAGTCCCATACTCGGTTCAGGAGGCGAGTGGCCATGAAGTGTTCCTTAGGACTGCCGGCTGAATGTGTTTGTTGTAGCACGAACACCGTGATGCGCATTAATGGACAGCCCGTGTGCTTGGACTGCGCAGCGTATGAGCCGCCCGCGTCTCGAGTGCGTGATAAGGTTTTCGCCAATAACCCCAGTGAGGCTTGAGAGACCGCTGCGCTTTTCGGTCGGCGTTCACATCGGCCGTTCAGTTTAGGGCCGTACTGCGTTAGCCCGCCCCGCGCCATTCCCCGAGTCCTAAACGGAGCTGAAGGTTCGCCAGTTCACGAGCGAACAGATACTTGGCCTTACTTGCAACGGTCCGCCGCTCTCTTCTCGCGATATTTAACGTGGCAGTGCATGCACGCCGTTGTCATCACGTCGGCGGCATCGGTCATCTTGTCCTGATTCTTGGTTTGGGCCGCCGCATAGGCCGTCATTCCTGCGTCCCGAAGCTCTTGAACGAACTTGGCCCAATCCGGATTCTTCACCGGGACATCCAGACCATTCGCGCACTTGCGCCCAGGAACGTTGAGCAGGTCAGCGACTTCAGCGATCGCCAAAGCATTGTTCTCCACTGCCTGCCATTTTCCATACTGACTCGCCAGAGGGTCGGTCGCCATGGCGGGATCTTTGGCATGCGGCACCTCCGCCGGATTCACGTCCTGCGCCGCGAAAACCACATTCGACTCTGGATATAAGGTCCCCCGCATCAGTTGGGCAAGGTTTGCAGGCGTGGTTCCCTGCGCCGGCGATTGAGCCCGGGCGCGATCCATCAAAGAAGTGGACACCGCGCTCACCACGAGTAGCGCCAATACTGCTCTGCTCATTCGGATGTTCTCCTCTTTTCGCGGCCGGAGCGGGCTTCGGCCATTTCGGGCACCCTTCTAGTGCCGAATCTGAGAGCTGATGTCCTTAGTCTCGTAGACCTCGCAGTTGCCTCGCTCTCGCAGAAGTCCCGCGTCGGGAAAAGTGCTGACCGTCAGCGTTCGCGGCGTCATCACCCACGGTTCCACAAGCGACGCGGGGTCATCGACGGTGACTTCGTACAGGATCTTGTCGCCCTTGCGAGTAAGTTTCTCGACCACGTGCATTTGATCGGAATGAAAGAAACCGCCACGCGCCAGCCAGGTGCTATCGACGAACGAGATGGAGTCGAGCACCAGCGTGTCGCCCTCCCAGCGCCCCACGGTATACCCCATATACGTGCTCTCGATCGCCTTCTTCTCGTCGTGCTTGCGGTCGTCGGTCGGTATCACGCGATATTCACCGAAGCCGCCACCGCCATCCACATATTCCCCGTAGAAAAAAATAATGTCGTTCGCCGATTCGATGACGCGCCGGGGCGGGCCCTCCCTCGGAACCCCCAGCGGCTGGCAGGTCATGACCGGATCATCCTTGTTCGTCCACATGTCCAGCTCTTGGACCTTATCCCAGTACTCGGGTTTGTACAGCGGGCGATTCGGCCCCCACCGCGAAGGCGCTTCGAACTCGAAATCCATGGTCTGATTGAGCGCCCGGGAACAGCCCTCCTGCTGCGTGGGGTCGCAGCGGCGATTCCCGTAGCGCCAGTTCATGGCGTTGTAATTCCAGTTGCCCGTCAAGTCCGGGTGCCCGTTTGCCATCCGCGGCGTGTCCCCGGAAGCTTCCAAGGGCTTCGCGGCTGGCGGCTGCCCGGCAGCCACATGAATTGCCGCCCGCACGCTGGCCGGCACCGGCATCACGACATACACGCTGCCCGTTTCCGTCTGGACCGTCGTCAGGTCGCGAGCAACGGCGCCGTCGTGGCGCTCCGTTATCTTGCCGGCGTATAACGCGTCCACTTTGTTCAGCGGATTGTTCCAGTCCTGATAATCGCCGTAGGTGAACTCAGTGGTCTTCGACCCATGCTTCACCACTACGCGTTCGACCATGTACTTGTCATTCAGCGTTGCGGTCGCGATGGCGCCCGGGACACCGGGAATGGGGTAGGTCACCAGCGGCTTACCGCTCTCCCACGACAAGGAAGTTTCCCCCGCTTTGTTAACGCCGTCCTTCAACAGCGTGCCCGGGTTAGCTCCAGGCGTCGCGTTCGGCAGGCTCGCGATCGCGGCCTTGGGCGCGCCCTGGGGACTGGCCCACAGACGGATGAGCCGCTCCTCGACGGCGCCCGGCATCGGAGTCGCCTTCCCTTTCCCCGCAACGATCTCCGCACCCGCGATGTCTTCGTTCCAGGCGTACTTCCCGCTGACAACCTCTATGTTCGAATACGTTTGTCCATTGGACCGCGTGCAGGTGTAATGCACCCGCTGCCCTGGGATCTGGTAGTTGGTGCTGACGCGATACTTGGTGAGTGTGCAGGGCTGTCCGTCCACCTGGATGGCGCCCTTGCCCTGGTATTCGAGCGAGGCGACCAGCTCGTGCTCGTCCACGCCGCGCAGCATGCCCATGTACCAGGTCCAATTGAACAGCACGGCGCGCAGATCCTTGGCGTCCTTGGCCGGTCTGTAGATCACTGGGTAATCCCCGAACCCCTGCGCCCGCGCACCAGCCGGCGACAGCGTGCCGATCGCGAGAAGAGCCCCGAGCGCAGGCTTCGCCCAAGTGATCCTTCGTCGAGACGCCATGATATTCCGCCCCTTCGTCTACTCGGTGGCGTTGGGTGCGGCGATCTGGATCACGTGCCCGTCCGGCATCGTCACTGTCTTGAGAAACCCCAGCGGACTGCCATCCTTTGCCGGGAGGAACATTACTTTGATGGCGTCGCCGGCGTGCAGGGCGTTCGCTCCGGTTTTACCAATCCCCCGCTGGGCCAGGGCCGTGGCGGAGCCGAGCGTCATCACCCAGTCCGTAGTTGTGCCATCCGCGTTCTTGACTGTGAGAGTCAGCGACCCGTGGGGATTGGAAAACTTGATACTGGCGACAGTCCCCTCGAGATTGGTCTCCTTTTTCATGTCGTAGACGCCCGCCAGGGAATGATGAGCCTGCAACGAGACGCTGGCGGCCATCAACCACCCAAACAAGGCCACACATCCTAGAGTTCGCTTAATCATTTATGCTCCTGTTCAAAAACCGTGATCTGCACCGAAGGCCATTACGCAGTGACCGCAAGTGAGTATATCACCGGAAAGACGCTGGGCGGGTGACGCGGGTTACTGCATGGGACCGGATGCGGTTCTTCCGTTAACCAGCCAGGCGCCGGCAAAAGACCTCTTCTACAACGGCCAGTTCTACTTGACATACGCCAGCAGGCGGCCAGAAACAATGGCGCCAAACCAGCAGGCCAGCGATGCCCACGCCAGCATTTTTGCGTGGCCCGTCACGGGGGCCTTATCGAGTTGCGGATCCTCGAATATTTGCCGGCGCATTCGTATTAGAACGTATAATCCTGCAAACACGCACACCATCTTGAGGTAGAAATCCGGCGTAGTGAGCTTGGTTGTGGCGTCGGCAACCAGCATCATGGTTCCGGTCACCGCGTTGATGCCGAACCCCCACCACAATAGCGGGAACGCGCGTTCAAAGGGCTTGATGGGAACGGCAGGCCAGAGACCCAGCACAACCAGGCTGATTATGGCGCTGACTCCGGCCACGATGGACATCCCCAGCGTGTGGACTATGAGAATGGTCGGGAATGCCCAAATAGTTGGGGCGTTTTTCACCCATTGGCTTAAGGCCATGTTTTCGAGAAATTCAAGGAAATGCATGGTCATTCCTTCCGGTGGTTATTGCCGAGCTCCTGGTGCTCCGTACTTCTGTCCAGCATATAGCCGACGATTGCCACCAGGACGGTTATGATGCTCACCCAGAGTATCGTCCCTACAACCAATTTCATCGATCCTTTTCCCTCCAACCAACAGCGCGCAGAACGCCGCGTGCGCTCCTGATTCACGCCCCGCTAGAATGAGTTGCCTAAAAATGGCAACATGCTTCCGCAATACATTACACCGATCCACAGGACCATGGCGGAGATAGCCGCGATCTTGGCCGTCAGCGGCGCGTCTTCCTTGGGTCCCAGCGACCACGGTTCATCGAGAAATGTAAAATACAGCGCGTTCGCCCCGGCCAGCATCGCCAGTCCTATTTTCCAGTAGAAGGAAGGATTGTGGATGTACTGGCCGGGTATCCCTACGAAGAACAACATACCGGTGCCGATATTCAAGCCGAATCCCAACGCGGCCCAAGGCAACAGGCGATGCAGGGAAGCGAAAGACACGCCCCTCATCACTCCGAGAACCCGCAGATCCACCAGAAACACCACTCCGCACAAAAGGCTCAAGCCGACGAAATGCAGGGTTTCGCAGGTGGGCCACATCCATGGAGTATCGGTAACGAACGATCCCACGGTCCGCCCCAAAGCGCCTTCCGGCGTCACTGTTGGTTCGCTGGAGCGGATTTCCGCGTGACGAATTTCGCCTCCCAGATTGGACGCGCGGGCCATCAGTCCGAACGAAACCACAGTCAGGATCAGGATCACCGCCAGATTCCAGCCTGGTATGCGGGCCAGACGGCGGAATTGCCACAATCCCAGCCAGGCGAACGCCCCGGTTGCCAGCATGAACGCAAGGGCCACCAAAGCCGCTCCTTCATGGGTTTCTATCATGGATTTTGACACGCCCGGCAGGCCCTTGATGGCATCCTGCGCGCCGTTTCCGCTCATATAGGTGGGGATCGCGATGAGAGCGATTCCCAGCAGGATAACCAGGCTGGCAACCTTTAGATGATCGCTCCTGGCGATCAGGGAAAGCACAAATAAACCGCCGCCGATGATATAGCCGATGGTGGGGAAATGATTCAGTAAGAGATGGATGTGTGTTAAGTCCATAGTGTTTATCAAAGGCGGATGCGGGTCACCCTCCCGTAAAAAGGTCCGAGCGGAGGATGAACGCCGCCACGCCGCTCGATCACTATATCATCTGGGCTCGCCAATGCGTCCTTCCCACGTCGCCCTGACTCGCGAGAGGCGTCGCCGGCGGGCATCCTGCGCGCGTGCGCCAGCTGCATCCCGTCGAGGACTTCGGCGAAGGCAGTAAGATTCGGAATCTCAAGCGCGCAGGCGAAGCAGGAACCAGGCGATGCCCACCGCCAGCAGGAGCGACGCGGCCACCGGCACCGCCCGGCGCAGGAAGGAAAGGCGAAGCAGCCGGTCCAGAAGGAAGGCGAATAAAGCGATGAGAAGCAGCTCGCAAATGACAACTCCGGTCAGAAATGTAGCGAAGTGGTAGCCGCTTTCGGCGAGGAACGCGGCGAAATACGTGCCGTGAAACAGGCCCAGCACCGCCACCACCAGCCATCGGTAGCTGGATTGCGGCAGCAGAACGATCTCGAACGCCAGATAAGCGATGGTCAGCGCGGCGGCGGCTTCGATGAAGCGTGGCGATAACGAAAGCGTGATGCGCGGCGCAATGGCGCAAGCCAGCGCTTCGGCGGCGACGAAGGAGGCGGTTAGCGCCACCAGCTCGCGGCGGCTTCGCGCGGCCAGCACCAGGCTGACCAGAAACAAGAGGGGCGCAAGGCCTCCAGCCGCGCGCATGAATCCAGCCGAGATCTGACGGGTGGCCGTCTCGAATGCCGTGGGCGGGCGGAAGCGGAGTTCCGCCTGCGTGTACGAAAGATCGAACACAGCCTGGTCGGTTTTGTCGCCGCGGTAGGCGCGCAACAAGTGCACGTGATTGGGAACCGTGACGGAGGCCAGAGTGCATTCCACCTGCACCGTCTCCACAGGGCCGGGAAATTGATACTCGGCCGTGCAAACATAGGTGTCCTGATCCTGCCGGCACGCCTGGCCGGACGGCTTAGCCCATACGCCTCCGCTTTCAAACCGGACATGATCCAGCAGCGTATGCTCTGGTTCGTGTACATGGGCCACTTCGTACATGGGCATGCGCAATTCGTAGCTGGCGTGGGCGCCGTCCACTTTGAGATCGCCCGTGCTCATGCTTACCATGTGACCCCGCAGCGGGCCGGCCAGCGGCACCGCCAGGGTAAGCGCATAGAGAAATCTCATAGCTCGCCTCGCGGAGAGACCAGGTCCAGAGAGCGCACCCTCCGCAGGCGGACAAAGACCACGCGCAGAATCGCAAGCGTCGGTACCGACAGAAACATGCCCAGCACGCCCGCGATCTGATCGCCCGCCAGCACTCCAAACAGCACCAGCATCGGGTTGAGCTGGACGCCTTTGCTCATCAGGTAGGGCGATATGACATAGTCTTGCACCATCCGGTAAAGCAGCCAGAACAACAGGTATAAGAAGACATGGCTGTAGCCGCTGAGACCGGTGACCATCGCAATGATCAGGCCGGCCGCCGCCGGACCCACCACGGGCACAAACTCGCCCAGCCCGGCCACGCCTGCAAGTAACACGGCATACGGCGCTCCG
>Ga0209624_10003233_pt1 | contig 11616 bp, 10 predicted proteins | sample JacPinW_OM2H0_O1_FD_188565 | JGI IMG/M metagenome (GOLD analysis project Ga0209624, IMG submission 188565) | Forest soil microbial communities from Algoma, Ontario, Canada - Jack Pine, Ontario site 1_JW_OM2H0_O1 (SPAdes) (version 2) | ecosystem: Environmental > Terrestrial > Soil > Boreal... | reverse complement strand
TTCGGGATCGCGCTCGGCCGTGTCGAAGGCCTCGATCAGCGCTTCGTACATGGCGCCGGTGATCGCGTTCTTCTTCTGCGGCCGGGCGAAGGCCGCCGACATGACTGCGCCCTCGCGGCTGACCTCAATGTCTTTCGTCAAAGTGTCTTGGGTCATGCGCTCTCCGCCAGGATCGCTTCGTAAGGTTCGAGCGGCATGGCCCCCGAGGCGACCGCGCGCGCGAGGCCGGGCGCGGCGACTGCCAGTTTCTCCGCGAAGAAGCGTGCGAGGCCGACGCGGCCCAGCTCGGTCTTATTGCCGCTGTTCGCCAGCGCTTCTGCGGCCAGACCGGCCTTGGCGAGGCACGCTCCGCCCAGCGTGAGCCCAAACAGGCGAAGATATTGCGATGCGCCGGCGAGCGCCGAATTCTGGTCGGTCGCGAGCCAGTCGAGCATCCGCCGCGTCGATTCTTCGAGCGCGTCGGCGGCCTCGGCGAGCCTTGCGGCCGTCGCGCCGAAGCCCGCGCCGCCGCGCCCGGCGACGTCGCTCGCCACCCGGCGGATTTGAGCAATCTCGTTGCGGACAGTTTCGCCATTGGCCAGCGGCAGCTTGCGCTGGACGAGGTCGATCGCGTGGATGCCGTTGGCGCCTTCGTAGATCGCGGCGATGCGAGAATCGCGCATATGCTGAGCCGCTCCGGTCTCCTCGACGAATCCCATGCCGCCATGGACCTGGACGCCGATCGAGGTCGCCTCGTCGCCGATGTCGGTCGAGAACGCCTTGGCGATGGGGGTGAGCAGCGCCGCGCGATTAGCGGCTGCCGTTCGTTCGGCCTCGGTGGAGGCGTGGTCGGCGAGGTCCAGCGAGACGCCGGTCAGGTGGCAGATCCCCCGCGCGGCGTGGACGTTCGCTTTCATCGTCATCAGCATGCGCTGCACGTCGGCGTGCTCGATGATTGGGGCCATGCCGTCGCCGCCTTTGGGTCCGCGGCCCTGCCGGCGCTCGCGGGCGTAGCCTAGCGCCTGTTGATAGGCGCGGTCGCCGATGGCCACTCCTTGCGTGCCGACCGCAAGCCGCGCCGCGTTCATCATTACGAACATGGCGGCGAGGCCGCGATGCTCCTCGCCGATGAGCCAAGCCTTGGCGCCGTCGTTGTCGCCATAGACTATGACGCAGGTCGGCGAGGCGTGAATGCCGAGCTTGTGTTCGATTCCCGCGCAGCGGAGGTCGTTGCGTGGCCCAAGCGATCCGTCCGCGTTGACGAGGAACTTCGGCGCCAAAAACAGCGACAAGCCCCGCGTTCCCGCCGGGGCGCCGGGCAAACGGGCGAGAACGAGATGGACGATATTCTCCGCCATGTCGTGCTCGCCGTAGGTGATGAAGATCTTCTGGCCGAACAGGCGATAGGCGCCGTCCGGCCCGCGTTCCGCGCGGGTCCTGACCGCGGCGAGGTCTGAGCCAGCCTGCGGTTCGGTGAGATTCATCGTCCCGCTCCAGCGACCGCTGACCATCGGCGGCAGATAGACGTCGAGCAACTCGCGCGAGCCGAACGCCTGAAGCGCGTGGACGGCGCCTTCGGTCAAGAGCGGGCAGAGCGCAAACGCCATCGACGCGCCGTTCCAGATTTCGGTGCAGGCGACGTTGACGAGATGCGGCAGGCCCATGCCGCCGAACTCAGCCGGCGCAGAGACGCCATTCCAGCCGGCCTCCGCCCAGCGCCGATAGACGTCGGCAAAGCCGGGCGCTGTCGTCACGACGCCGTTCTCGTACCTCGCGCCGGCAAGATCTCCGGGACGGTTGAGCGGCGCAATCTCTTCGGTCGCGAATCGGCCGGCTTCGGCGACGATCGAGGATACGGAATCCCAGTCGAGATCGCCCATGAGCCCCCGGCCGATGACTTCCGGCAGGTCAGCGACCGCGCTCAGCGAAAAGAGGATGTCGGCGACTGGCGAACGATAAGGCATCTCTTGGCTCCTCCCTATCGCGAACGCGTGGGGGCGGTCGGCTTCGCTTCCAATCGCGGCCAGGTTCGTCGGACGACGGTTGCCGCGGCAGGCCCAAATCAGCTTATGTACAGTCGAGTTTGCGCGCAATGCGGACCGGAAGGAGACATGGCGCTCGACCGCAGAATGACCCGCCTGGCGGAGGCGAGCCCTGAGGCGATCGCCGCAGCGGCCGCATGTCTTCGCGCCGGCGGCCTCGTCGCCATGCCGACCGAGACGGTCTATGGCCTCGCGGCCGACGCGACCTCGGACGCCGCGGTCGCGGCGATCTACGCCGCCAAGGAGCGGCCCGCGATCAACCCGCTCATCGCCCATGTTCTGAACATCGACGCCGCGCGGGAGCACGCGATCTTTGGCTCCGAAGCCGAAACGCTGGCCCGCGCCTTCTGGCCGGGGCCTCTCACTCTGGTGTTGCCCGTGGCTTCGACCTCAAGGATCAGCCTGCTGGCGCGCGCCGGACTCGACACTGTGGCGGTTCGCTCGCCGTCGCACGAAACCGCGCGGGCTCTAATCGAAGCGGCTGGCGTCCCCCTCGCGGCGCCGTCGGCAAATCGGTCTGGCGCCGTGAGCCCGACCACGGCCGCTCACGTCGTCAGCGAACTCGATGGCAGGGTCGACTGGATCCTTGATGGAGGGTCATGCCGCCATGGTCTCGAATCGACGATCGTCGCCTGTCTAGCCGGTCGGCCCCAATTGCTGCGCCCGGGCGCGATAACCCGAGAGGCGATCGAATCCGTGCTCGGTTCGCCGATCGACTCGACGAGCACCGCGGGAACCGCCCCGAACGCGCCCGGGCAATTGGCGTCGCACTATGCGCCCAAGACTGCGCTTCGACTCCGCGCGGCGAGCGCCTCGGAGGAGGAAGCCGCGCTCGATTTCGGCGGCTCGCTCAAGGGCGGCTCGGCTCGCGCGCAAGTCGATCTTTCGCCGTCCGCAGACCTTGTCGAGGCCGCGTCGCATTTGTTTTCCTATCTTCGCGCGCTGGACGGCGTCGGCGCGGCGCGGATCGCGGTCGCGCCGATCCCGGAGCATGGGCTTGGGGCGGCGATCAACGATCGGCTCCGCCGTGCAGCTGCTCCGAGAGACTAAATGACGGCCATCAAATTCTGCGAATTCGACGCGGCCTTAGAAAATAGCTAGAGCAGGACCGGGCCGGTGCCGGCGATCTCGCCTCCGAGTGTGGCGTCGGCGAGATGAGCGGCGACCGATCGACGGGAACATGAACTCAGGGTTGAGCTGGGACGAATTTCGACTGGTCAAGTCAATCGCGGAAGCCCGTTCACTAGTCGGGGCCGCCGAACGTCTCGGCGTCAATCATTCAACGGTGTTTCGACGCTTGGCGGCGTTGGAGTCGGCAGTCGGCGCCCGTCTCTTCGACCGTTCCCGCGCGGGATACGAACCGACGGCGGCAGGCGAAGAAATGATCGCGCTGGCGAGCACGATGGCCGAGTCGGTCCTCGAATTCGAGCGTCGGGTCGCCGGTCGTGACATCAAGCCGGCCGGCGAGCTCACCGTCACCGTGCCCGGCGCCGTCGGCCTGCATTTCATGCCCGCGATCGTAGCGCAATTTCAGGCGCAGAATCCCGGCGTCGCAGTTGAACTGATCCTGTCCAATCTGACGCTCGATCTGTCTCGCCGCGACGCCGACATTGCGATTCGCTTGACCAACGATCCGCCGGAAACGTTGGTTGGAAGGAGAATCTGCACCGCGCGATGGGCCGTCTACTGTCGGGGCGACCTGGCCGCAGGACTCGGCGCCGAGCCGATCGAATCGGCCGCTTTCATCGGATTTGGCGACAATATGGGACCGGGGTCGGCCCGGCGGTGGATCGAGACCAATGTTGGTCCCGGACGAATTGTCGCTAAGGCCAATGCGGCGCAATGCTTGCTTGAGTTAGCGCTGCAGGGCTTAGGAGCGACATTGCTGCCCTGCTTCCTTGGCGATCGCAGCCCGGGCTTGGCGCGCGTCGGTTATTTGCTGCCGGAACTCGACGTTGGCTTATGGATGCTGACCCATTCCGATCTTCGCCGGGCGGCGCGCGTGCGCGCCTTCATGGATTTCGCCGGGGCGGAGCTCACAAAACATCGACGCGCGATCGAGGGTGAGGAACCTGGCGCAACGGACTGAAGGCGCTAAGCTTGGTCGGTCCGACGCCAGCCAATCCGGTTCACCAGTTCGAGAATCGCGCCTCGATCTTTCTGAGGAACGCCGCGCGCCGCTCGGGCGTCGAATGATTCATGTCGTGGTGGGCGAGATAATCGCAACGCGCGCCGGGCGCGCAGATCCGACGCATGGACCGCGTCAAGAAGCGGCGTGGCGGATCGCCCATCATGAACGTCAACCATCGCGCCCCGCCATAGGTGCAAACGACGCCGAGACGCTTGATGTTGTGAAGACAGGGATTGTAGGAGCCGTCCTCGCCCAGAGTGAAGCTGACGCCGGGCAGAAAAACCTTGTCGACGAATCCCTTTAAGATCGCTGGAAATCCCATGTTCCAGACTGGGAACGAAAACACGAGCGCCTCGGCGGCTAGGAGGCGATCCACGTAAGGCGTGACATGGCGGCGGTTCACCGCCAAATTGTGGTAGTCGATCCGGTCCTGCCGCGACATGACCGGATCGAAGCCTTCTGCGTAGAGATCGCAATCGTCGACCTCGTGCCCCTTCGCGCGCAAGACCCCGACGACCTTCGCATGCAGGCCCGCGACGAAACTCGTCTCAACCGGATGGGCGAACAGCACCAGGATGCGCAACGCCGATCAGCTTTGCGCCGCGCGGGCTCGCGCCTCGAGGCCGGGGAAGAGGAAGTTCTGGCGCGCGGAAAAATCAAACTCCGGGTTCTCCCAGGCGATCATCTTGCCCGGATTGAGCAGCCCCAGCGGGTCGGTTTCGCGCTTGAACGCGAGCTGGATCGCGTCGGTCTGTTTCATGCCGCCCTCCTCGAGGGTGTAGCGGTGGGGGTTGAAGATCATCGCCCCGATCGCTTCGTGTTCGGCGATGATCTCGTTGAGGCGCGCTTCGGTCGTGAACCGCACCAGCGGCAGTCCCGCGAACCCTATCCGGCCGTTGAAGCGGATGACCTCGAGATGCCCTCGGACCTCATCACCGTAGCGGTCGTGGATTCGCTTGATCACATCGAGCGCGCCCTCGCTGGGATAGCGGACCTGCAGGTAAGTGATGCGGGGATCGACCCGCAACGCGCGCAGCGTGGTGTGATTCCAGGTCAGTTCGTAATTGGGAGGCAAGCCGGCGAGTGTCTCGGGCGCCGCGCGGCTCGAGTCGAGCAGGATACGCGCGTCCTTGTAGGGCCGGGTAAAGGCTTCGAAAGCGTCGAGCGCATGGGGGGCGATCATCAGAATGACGACGCTGTCGCCTTGCGGGATTAGCGCGCGGTGGCGCAGAAAATAATCGTGCGGCGTCGGCCCCGCGACCACCGTGACAAGTTTCTTCAGGATTCCATCCTGCTCGCCGAGCGCCAGCGCGTAGGCCGTCGCCGCGTCGAAACTTTCGAACCCGACAATGACATTGACCCAATCGTAGTGCGCCGTGAGCGGCATCTCGACTTCGGTTATGATCCCGTTCGTCCCGTAAGCGTGCACCGCCTTGTGCAGATCCTCGCCCGTCAATTCGAGCGTGCGCGGTTCGGCCTCGAGCGTCATGACGCGCAGGCGCAGCACATTGCCGAAATCGCGCAAGCCTCCCCAGGTGATCGAGCCGACGCCGCCAGATCCGCCGGCGACGAAGCCGGCGACCGAAGCCGTGCCCCGGGTCGACGGGAACATCCGCAGTTCCTGTTCGGACCCCTCGCACGCTTTGTCGACGTCGATCAGCAGCGCGCCAGGTTCGCAGATGACGCGGCCCCGCTCGATCGACCGGATCTTGTTCATCTCGGCGAGGTTCAAGAGCACGCCGCCCATGAGCGGCATCGCCTGGCCATAATTGCCGGTCCCCGCGCCGCGCGGCGTGACCGGAATCCCAAGCCTGTATGCGGCGGCGAGGATCGTGCGGACTTCCGATTCGCTCGTCGGCGAAACGACGACGTCGGCGGTGACCGCTTCAAGCTCGCGCTTCAGCACCGGCGAATACCAATAGAAGTCGCGGCTCTTCTGCTTGACCAGGATGGGATTGTCCTCCCACTTGATCGGCCCGATTTCGGCGCGCAGCGCCGCGATGTCATAAGTCCCGCTCATGGCGCGAGGCCCTCGAGCGCGTCGAGTTCGGCGTAATCGGGCGGTTTGGCGCTCGACGCTTCGCCGTTTCTGACAACGATGCGATCGGATTGCGGACGGGCCAGAAGCTCGGTGAAGTCACGCGCCTGCGTCACGATCATGTCGGCCGCGCGCCCTGGACGCAGCTCTCCCAGATCAAGCCCCATTGCCTTGGCCGGAAAGGCGGAGACTGCTGTTGCCCAGTCGGCGAACGGATAGTCGAGGTGCAAGATCCGAACGCCCTCGCGCCACACTTCCATCATGTCCAGGTCCCCGTACGCGTAGAACGGATCGCGGGTGTTGTCGCTCGCGATCATCACATTGACCCCGGCGCGTTTCAATTCGTGCAGCGCAGTGACGCCACGCCAGCGCGGCGTTCGGCCGGCCTCACGATCCTGCAGGAACATGTTGCACATCGGCAGGGACACGACGCTGAAGCCCGCCCGCGCGACAGCGTCGATGGTCTCCCGACGCTCGCCGTCCTCCTGCAGCGCAAGCGAGCAGCAGTGGCCAACGAGGATGGGGCGCCCAAAGCGGCGTTCAATCGCCATGTCGGCGATGACCTTGAGAGAGCGCGCCGCGGGATCGGAGCTTTCGTCGACGTGGAAGTCAAGCTCCCAGCCTTTGCGCTCCGCAAGTTCGAAGAGGACGCCGAGCCCCTGATGCAGATTGGGCGCCATGCGGGTGGCGGCGCCGAGGATGCCCGTCCCATGAGCGTCGAGCATCTCTTCGATCTCGGCCATGTGGGAAGGGTCCGAGGCAAACTCTATGGTGAAAAGCGGCGAAGCCTGCAGCTCAATCCTGCCTCGCCAACGTTCTCGCGCTTCAGCCAAGACGGGCCAACTGATTCTCGTTTGTGGGCCGACGCTGTCGATATGGGTCCTAATGGCGGTCGTGCCGTGCGCATAGGCGCAGCGCAAGCTGAACTCGATGCGCGCGGCCACGTCGGCGGCGCTCCAGTTCGCCGCGCGGTCTTCGATGTTCGCGGCCAGCGCGCTGGCGAAATCCCCGATTGGGTTCCGCTTCCGCCGCCAGATATGACCCTTGTCGAGATGAGTATGGACGTCGACGAAGAGCGGCAAGACGATGCGCCCTGACATTGCGACTTCGGCCATGTCGCCGAAGTCGACGGCGCCTTGCGGGGCGATCTTCGCGATCACGCCCTCGTCAACGAGGATGTCGACGATGGCGAAACCGTCAAAGTCGAGCGGCGGGAGGGGCTCGAGCAACATGCGGCCAAGCACGCGCGCCTGCCTCAGCGCGTAGCGCCTGGCGCCGGGGAGGGTGAACGGCGCGGTCATCGCCGATGGGCCTTCGCTCGGGGGCGACGGCGAAGCGCCTGCGATGGCCGCCGGTAGACGTTCACGCGGGGAGTTCTGCGATCCTCACTTCGGGCGCAGATCGAGGCCCACGCCCTTGTCGACGAATTGCAGCGTATAGGCCTTCTTGTAATCGAGACCAGGCTTCTCGACCCCCGCCTTCACCATTGAATCGTAGAAATTCTTGATCCGCTCGTCGGTCATCGCGCCGATGCCGAGCTTCGCCGTGTCGCCGGAATCGACGAGGCCATATTCCTTGATTTTGCCGATCGAGAAGGCGATCTGCCCATCCGTCATGTCCGGATTATCCTTCTTGATCTGAGCATTCGCTTTCGAATTGTCGCCGTAGAGGTAGTTGTACCAGCCGATCGCGGACGCGTCGACGAACCGCTGGACGACGTCTGAATGATCCTTGACCAGATCGGCGCGGGTCTCGATCGTCGTGGCGTAGGTCCCCCATCCGTTATCGCCGAGCAGGAAGATGTTGGGCTTGAAGTGACCTTCGCGCTCGACGGCGAGCGGCTCGGAGGTCACGTAGCCTTGCTGAATCGAATGGGTGTCGGCGATGAATGGCCCAGGGTTGAACGTATAGGGCTTGACGATTTCCTCCCTGAATCCGTAGGCCGAGCTCATCCACTGGTAGAACGTGACCAGCCCTTCCTTGCCGACGAAAGCTGTCGTCGCCTTCGGCAAGTCCGCCCATGTGTCGAGTCCGACCCCAGGGTGCGACATGAACATTTGTGGATCTTTTTGGAAATCCGCGGCGACCACGACGATCGGCACGTCCCGGGCGACCGCGTCGAAGGCCAGCAACAGATTGCCGCCCATGTAGAAATCCAACCGTCCGGCCGCGAGCAAGAGCTCGTTGTTGGCTTGAGGCCCTCCCTGGACGATCGTGACGTCGAGACCGTATTTCGCATAGGTGCCGTCGGCGACCGCCTGATAGTATCCGCCGTGCTCGGCCTCAGCGAGCCAGTTCGTCCCGAATGAGACTTTATCGGCGGCGAGTGTGGACGACGCGAGCAGGCAAAGTCCAATGGCTAGACCAGCGCCAGGGAATTTCATCGTTTGCTCCGTTCAGACTTGCGTAGCTGGATCGCCGCTTGCAACTTACGCGCCATCGAGGGTGCCCGGCCGGGGCGCCAAGACGCTCCAATACCGGGTCGCTGGAGGCTTTCGCAAGATGCGCAGATTGAACCCGGACGCGATCCATCCGCCGTTTGCAAAATACGCGCATGGAATAGAAGTCGACCCCGGCGCGCGAATGGTCTTCTGTTCCGGCCAACTAGGGATTGGCCGCGACGGCGTCATTCCCGAGGACATGGAGGCTCAGGCGCGCCTTTGCTTTCGCGCCGTCGCCGCGATCCTCGACGAAGCATCGATGTCGCTCGCTGATCTCATTCGCCTGAACGCGTACGTCGTTTCGGCTCAGTATTTGGGCGGCTACATGAAGGTGCGTGACGAATTTGTGAGCAATCCGCCGCCGGCCTCAACATTGATGATCGTTCAGGGTTTTGCTCGGCCGGAATTCAAAATCGAGATCGAGGCCGTCGCCGCGCGCGCCTTGAGCGCCTGGAGATCCGCATGTTGCCAACCAAGTTTTGGGCCGAGATGAGCTGGCGTGATTTTGCCGCCGCTGACATGAGCAAGGTCGTCGCGGTTCTGCCGGTCGCCGCCATCGAGCAACATGGCCCCCACCTGCCGGTCGGCGTCGACATGTTCATCAACGAGGGCTATTTCGCGAGAGCGGTCAAGCGCATACCGGACGACACGCCGGTATTGATCCTGCCGATCCAGGCGATCGGCAAGTCCAACGAACATATCGAATATCCCGGCACGCTGACGTTTTCGCTCGAGACGGTCACGCGGGCGTGGACCGAGATCGGCGACAGCGTCGCGCGCACCGGCTGCCGCAAGCTCATTTTCATGAACTCGCACGGCGGCAATGTGCCTGTCATCGACGCGGTGGCGAGGGAGCTGCGCGTGCGCCATCGCATGCTCGCCGTCCACGCCGCGTGGCATCGGCTGGGCTATCCAGCGGAGCTGTTTTCCGCGCAGGAACGCGCGCACGGCATCCATGGCGGTGAGGCGGAGACCTCGCTCATGCTCGCCTTCAGGCCGAGGACGGTGCACATGAGCGAAGCGCAGAATTTCGTCAGCGCGGCGATTGGGATCGAGCAGGAATTTCGCCAGCTTCGCGTCACCCAGCCGATCGGCTTCGGCTGGATGGCGAGCGATTTGCACCCACTCGGCACGGCTGGCGATGCTTCCAAGGCGACGGCCGAGAAGGGCGAGGCTTGCGCCGACAACGCAGCGGAGGCGTTTCTCGATCTCCTATGCGACGTGTTGGCCTTTGATCTTGCGCGGCTCAGGCCGGGGCCCCTTGCCGGCGCGAAATGACTCTCCGCGCCCTAAGACTTCGACCACGACAATACGGGCGAAGTCGCAATAGGCCACAGCGCGTCAACAACTGGAACGACTGTAAACATACTCGGAGGATGTTGTCAGATAATTGAAATATGAAGTGACGCCTGCGGTCACGTGCGCATCTCTACGTTTGGCGCCTTGGCGCTTGCGGGCTCGGCGGCCCCCGCTTGGGCGGCGCCTTGCAGTTCGCCTTTCGTCAAGGGCGATGTCTTTGCGTCGGTTGGCTCCGAGACCGTGGATGTTTTCACGCCGACCGGCGTTTCCGTCTGCTCTCTTAATGACGGAACCAGCGCTGAATTCACGACCGGATCGGGTTTCGACAAAGCCGGGAACTTCTACGTCACCAATTTTGGGGGGGCGGGCGTTGCGAAGTTCAACAATTCGGGCGGACTGGTGGCGGGTACCTTCATGGCCCCAGGGGCTCAGCGCACGCCTGAGTCGTTCAGTCCCATCAGCGTCGGGCCCTTCAGCGGCAGTTCGTTTGTCGGTGGACCGGGCGGTGCAGCAATCGATCAATACGACACCGCCACCGGAGCCCTCATCAAGTCTTTCTCTGTTGAAGGCGGCAATGGGACCAGCGGCACAGACTGGGTCGACCTCGGGCTGGACGGCCACACGATCCTGTATGACGGCGAAGGTACGATCATCCGCACTTTTGATCTGGCGACTGACACCCAGGGGCCGGATTTCGCCACCGCTCCAAATCGCTCTGTCTTTGCGCTCCGGGTAGTCCCGGATGGCGCCTTCAAAGGCGACGTCCTCGCCGCTGACAGCTCTGACGCCATCATGTTCGACTCAAGCGGCGCCCTCATCAAGACCTACACTCTGCCCAGCAACGGAGGGCAAGACTTCTCGTTGAACCTTGATCCGAATGGAGTGGATTTCTGGACTGGTGACTCCGTAAGCGGATTGGTCTGGGAAGTGAACATTGCGACTGGCGCCATAGAGGAGCAGTTTAATACGGGGCACGCTGGTACTTTCTTCGGACTCAGTGTCTTCGGCGAGATTACTTCAGGCGGCGGCGGCATGCCCACGGTTCCAGAGCCTTCTACCTGGGCCATGATGCTTCTTGGTTTCGCCGGGCTGGGGTTCGTCGCCTATCGTAAGCGCGGGGTGAAAGCGAAGCTTTCGGCCGCCTAACTCAAAAGCTTCAGTTAATTTTTAACCTAAAAGAGATCGTCGTGAGACGGTCTCTTTTTATGATCGTTGCGGAAGGTGCCGCGGCGACCAGAATATCATCGAATGACATTTTCTTGCGTGAACCAGAAACTCGGGGTATGATCTTCGGCGATGACAATCTTGATCGCCAATGCTGTCGCGTCTTGCGCCGCAACGCGGATTATGTGCTCCGTCTACAACCAGAGCGCGTCTTGGAGCCAGGTAGGGAAAAATTTTATTTGAATCGGGCGTAACCCATTGAAAAATCTCAATTGGAAAAAATAAACGCCCGCTATTTTACTAGGTCGCGGTGACGATTTAAGGAACGGGGATTCTCAAAGGGGCGCGAATCGGATTCAACGCTGATTTTGGGAGATCGGCGGTGGATTGCGACATGCTTCGAGACGACCAGTGGGAGCGGCTTAAGGAGTTTGTGCCCGGCGGCCGGAAGGGCAAGCGGGGTCCGCGCACCGACAATCGACGGTTTCTGAACGCGCTGCTCTGGATGGCCCGCTCGGGCGG
>Ga0209624_10003231_pt1 | contig 11629 bp, 7 predicted proteins | sample JacPinW_OM2H0_O1_FD_188565 | JGI IMG/M metagenome (GOLD analysis project Ga0209624, IMG submission 188565) | Forest soil microbial communities from Algoma, Ontario, Canada - Jack Pine, Ontario site 1_JW_OM2H0_O1 (SPAdes) (version 2) | ecosystem: Environmental > Terrestrial > Soil > Boreal... | reverse complement strand
TTACTTTCGCACCACGGATGTGACGGGGACGATCGAGTTGCCGGCCGGGGTGGAGATGGTCATGCCCGGGGACAACATCAAGATGACGATCGAGCTGATCAGCCCGATTGCGATGGAGGATGGACTGCGTTTTGCGATCCGCGAGGGCGGCAAGACCGTCGGCGCCGGCGTCGTAACCAAGATCCTGAAGTAACCTACACAGGCCAGTAGCTCAATTGGCAGAGCGGCGGTCTCCAAAACCGCAGGTTGGGGGTTCGATTCCCTCCTGGCCTGCCAGCGGTTGATATGACAGACGACATCAAAGCACGGGAAGCCGGCACGGCGGACAAGGTAAAGCTCGCATTCGCGATCCTGATCGTGATCGCGGGCGTCGCCGGCTACTACGTGCTCGCCAGTCAGCCGGCCTGGCTGCGCTGGCTCACGGTGGTGGCGAGCCTGGTGCTGGCCGCGCTGGTGGTGGCGTTCTCGTTTTACGGCATGGAGTTTCGCCGCTTCGTGGAGCTTGCGCGCGTCGAGCTGCGCAAGGTCGTGTGGCCGACGCGCGATGAGACCTTCAAGACGACGGCGGTGGTGTTTGTTTTCGTCATCGCCGCGGGCATCTTTTTCTGGGGACTCGACCTGGTGCTCGCAGCTGCCACGAAATGGCTGACCGGACAGGGGAGTTGAACGTGGCGCTCAGGTGGTACGTGGTGCACGCCTACTCGAATTTCGAGCATCGGGTGGCCGAATCGTTGAAGGAGCGCATCCAGCGCGCGGGCCTCAATGAGCGCTTCGGCGAGATCCTGGTGCCGACCGAAGAGGTGGTCGAAATGCGCGACGGCCAGAAGCGCAAGAGCGAGCGTAAGTTCTACCCGGGCTACGTGCTGGTGCAGATGGAGATGGACGAGGAGACCTGGCACCTGGTGCGCGATGTGCCGAAGGTGCTCGGCTTCATCGGCGGTACGCCCGAGAGGCCGGCGGCGATCACCGACAAGGAAGCCCACCAGATCCTGCGCCGCGTGGAAGAGGGCGTGGACAAGCCGCGTCCCAAGGTGCTGTTCGAGCCGGGCGAGGTGGTGCGGGTGGTGGATGGCCCCTTCAACGACTTCAACGGCGTGGTCGAGAGCGTGAACTACGAGAAGAACCGCCTGCACGTCGCGGTGCAGATCCTCGGGCGCTCAACCCCGGTGGAGCTGGATTTCTCGCAGGTCGAGAAAGCTTGACGATTAGGTGCGGCGCGGGCCGCGTTGTTTTGAACCTGACATCCTTATCAAAGGGAGCCGCGAGGCGCTGGAACCTTAAGGAGAGGGACTCATGGCCAAGAAAGTAACGGGCTACATCAAGCTGCAGGTGCCGGCAGGCGCTGCCAATCCCTCGCCCCCGATCGGGCCGGCGCTGGGCCAGCAGGGCGTGAACATCATGGAGTTCTGCAAGCAGTTCAATGCGCAGACTCAAAAGACCGAGAAAGGTCTGCCCATTCCGGTGGTTATCACCGTGTACAGCGACCGCAGTTTCACCTTCGTGATGAAGACCCCGCCGGCCGCGGTGCTTATCCGCAAGGCGATTGGTATTGAAAAAGGCAGTGGCACCCCCAACACCGCCAAGGTTGGCAAGATCTCCAGAAAGCAGCTGGAGGAGATTGCCAGGATGAAGCAGCCCGACCTCACCGCCGCCGACCTGGACGCTGCGATCCGCACCATCGCGGGCAGCGCTCGCAGCATGGGCGTCGATGTGGAAGGAGTCTGAGCATGGCCATCGCTAAACGCATGAAGGCCTGGAAGGACAAGATCGCCCCGGGCAAGCCCTACCCGGTGGAGGAGGCGCTGAAGCTGGTCAAGGAGTTCGCGACCGCCAAGTTCGCCGAGGCGGTGGATGCGGCCGTGAACCTTGGCATCGACGCCAGCAAGTCCGACCAGCAGGTGCGCGGCTCGACGGTCATGCCGCACGGCACCGGCAAGACGGTGCGCGTGGCGGTGTTCACCAGCGGCAAGAACCAGGAGCTGGCCAAGGCGGCCGGCGCGGACATCGTGGGCCTTGAGGATCTGGCGGCGAAGGTGAAGGCGGGCGAGATCAATTTCGATCGCGTGATCGCCAGTCCCGACGCCATGCGGGTGGTCGGCCAGCTGGGCCAGATCCTGGGTCCGCGCGGCCTGATGCCGAACCCCAAGGTCGGCACGGTGACCCCGGATGTGGCGACCGCGGTGAAGAACGCCAAGTCCGGCCAGGTCACCTACCGGGTGGACAAGGCCGGCATCGTGCATTGCACGATCGGCAAGGCGAACTTCGAGGTGAACGCGCTGAAGGAAAACCTTCATACGCTGATCGCGGACCTGCAGAAGGCCAAGCCGGCAAGTTCGAAGGGTGTGTATCTGAAGCGCATCACGCTGTCCTCGACCATGGGGCCGGGCGTGATCGTCGATCAGGGGACGATTTGAAGTTTTGATGGCGGGCCGGGGCGCTTTGGTACCACCGGCCATCATCGAAGACCGCAGGCGAGGGATTAAGGCCCTCTTAATGGCGAGCCTGCGCAGATGGTGAACCGCTTTACGCATCGAGGATACCTCGAGGCGTGGAGGTCACCGTCGTAGGCGAAGCTGCGATGCAGATTGCAGTTTCAGTGGTGATCTTCTCACCAAGAGGAAAGATGAATGGCACTCAACCTTGAAGACAAGAAGGCGCTCGTAGCGGAAGTGGCCGAAGTAGCGGCGAAAGCCCAGTCGGTCGTGGCCGCCGAGTACCGGGGCCTTACGGTTGGGCAGATGACGGAGCTGCGTGCCAGGGCGCGGCGCCAGGGCGTGTACATGCGTGTGGTCAAGAACACGCTGGCACGCAAGGCGCTCGCCGGCACCTCGTTCGAATCTGTCGGACCGAAGCTCAAGGGGCCGCTGGTGCTCGCTTTCTCGAAGGACGATCCGGGCGCGGCCGCGCGCGTGGTGAAGGACTTCGCCAAGGCGAACGATAAGCTCGTGGCGACACTGGTGTCCCTGGGCGGTCAGGTACTGGCTGCCAGGGAACTCGACCGGGTGGCGAGTCTGCCGACGCGCGAACAGGCGTTGTCGATGCTTCTGGGCGTGCTCAAGGCGCCGATACAGAAGCTCGTGCGCACGCTCGCGGAGCCGCCGGCCAAGCTCGCCCGCACCGTTGCCGCCATACGCGACCAGAAGCAGGCCGCCGGCGCTTGATTGTCTGATACCAACTTTTAGGAGACACACATGGCTGTCAACAAAGACGAAATCCTCGATGCAATCTCCAAGATGACCCTCATGGACATCGTCGAACTGATCTCCGACATGGAGAAGAAGTTCGGCGTGACCGCCGCGGTTCCCGTGGCCGTAGCGGCTGCCGGCGGCGCCGGCGCTGCCGCCGCGGCACCGGCCGAGGAGCAGACCGAGTTCGCGGTCACTCTCAAGGAGTACCCGGCGGACAAGAAGGTGACCGTGATCAAGGTGATCCGCGAGATCACCGGCCTTGGCCTCAAGGAAGCCAAGGACCTGGTGGAGGGTGCACCCTCGACCGTCAAGGAGGCCGTTTCCAAGGCCGATTCCGAAACGATTAAGAAGAAGCTTGAGGACGCCGGCGCGAAGGTGGAGGTCAAGTAGGACCTTCCGTGCCGCGAACCCCCTGACCGTCCAAGCGCCGCGCAAAAATGCGCGGCGCGCGGGCGGCGGCGGGGCTGTTTTGATTTGGTTTGATGGGCTGAACCTGAGGTGACCACTCGATGGCTTATTCCTTCACCGAGAAGAAGCGCATCCGCAAGAACTTTGGCAAGCAGGCGAGCATCCTCGATACGCCGTACCTGCTCGCCATCCAGCTGGATTCGTATCGCAAGTTTCTCCAGGTCGACAAGCCGGAGGAGAAGCGCGACCAGATCGGCCTGCACGCGGCTTTCAAGAGCGTGTTCCCGATCTCCAGCTACAGCGGGAACGCCTCGCTCGAGTACGTGAGCTACCGGCTCGGCGAGCCGGTGTTCGACGTCAAAGAGTGCCAGCTGCGCGGCCTCACCTACGCCGCCCCGCTGCGCGTGAAGGTGCGCCTGATCGTGCTCGACAAGGAGGCCCCGGGCGCCAAGAAGCCGGTCAAGGACGTGCGCGAGCAGGAGGTCTACCTCGGCGAGCTGCCGCTCATGACCGACAACGGCACCTTCGTCATCAACGGCACCGAGCGGGTCATCGTCTCGCAGCTGCACCGCTCCCCGGGCGTGTTTTTCGATCACGACCGCGGCAAGACGCACTCCTCCGGGAAGCTCTTGTTCTCGGCGCGCATCATTCCCTACCGCGGCTCGTGGCTCGACTTCGAGTTCGACCCGAAGGACTGCGTGTTCGCGCGCATCGACCGCCGCAGGAAGCTTCCCGTCACCATCATCCTGCGCGCGCTCGGCATGAATGAGTCGGAGATCCTGGCGACCTTCTTCGACACCAACACCTTCTTCATCAGCCGCGACGAGGTGGCCCTGCAGCTCGTGCCGCAGCGCCTGCGCGGCGAGACCGCGACCTTCGAGATCCGCATCGGCGATCAGGTGATCGTCGAGGAAGGCCGCCGCATCACCGCCCGCCACGTGCGCCAGCTGGAGGATGCCAAGGTCACCCGTCTGCGCGTGCCGCGCGAATACGTGTACGGCAAGGTGCTGGCACACGATGTGGTCAACACCGATACCGGCGAGATCCTCGCCAAGGCCAACGAGGTGCTGACCGCGGCATCCGTTGAGAAGCTCATCGAGGCGGGCATCCCGCAGGTCAACACGCTGTACGTGAACGACCTGGATCGCGGCGCGTACATGTCGGACACGCTGCGCATCGATCCCACCAAGACGCGTCTGGAGGCGCTGGTGGAGATCTACCGCATGATGCGACCGGGCGAGCCGCCGACCAAGGACGCCGCCGAGAACCTGTTCGGGAATCTGTTCTTCAACCCCGAGCGCTATGACCTCTCGGCCGTCGGCCGCATGAAGTTCAATCGCCGCGTGGGCCGCAAGGAAATCCTCGGCCCCGGCATCCTCTACGATCACAAGTACGCCGGCACCCGCACCGATGAGCTGTCCAAGCGCCTGGTGGCGCAGTACGGCGAGATGTCCGACGTCATCGAAGTGCTGAAGGTGCTGATCGACATCCGTAACGGCAACGGCCAGGTGGACGACATCGATCACCTGGGCAACCGCCGCGTGCGCAGCGTCGGGGAGATGGCGGAGAACGCCTTCCGCGTGGGACTGGTGCGCGTCGAGCGCGCCGTCAAGGAACGCCTGACGATCGCCGAGACCGAGCCGCTCATGCCGCAGGAGATGATCAACGCCAAGCCGGTGGCCGCGGCGGTCAAGGAGTTCTTCGGCTCCTCGCAGCTCTCGCAGTTCATGGACCAGAACAACCCGCTCTCGGAAGTGACCCACAAGCGGCGCGTCTCGGCGCTGGGCCCGGGAGGACTTACGCGCGAGCGCGCCGGCTTCGAGGTGCGCGACGTGCACCCGACGCATTACGGCCGCGTCTGCCCGATCGAGACCCCGGAAGGTCCGAACATCGGCCTCATCAACTCGCTGTCGGTGTACGCCCGCACCAACAACTACGGCTTCCTCGAGACGCCGTACCGCCGCGTGGACAACGGCCACGTCACCGACCGTATCGATTACCTGTCGGCGATCGAAGAGGGCGAGTTCGCCATCGCGCAGGCCAACGCGGTGCTCGGCGCCAAGGGCGAGCTGACCGACACGCTGGTGTCGTGCCGCTTCCAGAACGAGTTCACGCTGATGCCGCGCGAGCGCATCAACTACATGGACGTCTCACCCAAGCAGATCGTGTCGGTGGCAGCCTCGCTGATCCCCTTCCTCGAGCACGACGACGCCAACCGCGCGCTGATGGGTTCGAACATGCAGCGCCAGGCGGTGCCGACGCTGCGCTCGGAGACCCCGCTGGTGGGTACCGGCATGGAGCGCCCGGTGGCGATCGACTCGGGCGTGACCGTGATCGCCAAGCGCGGTGGCGCGGTCGACTCGGTGGACGCCTCGCGCATCGTGGTGCGCGTGAATGACGATGAGACGCTGGCCGGCGAGCCCGGCGTGGACATCTACAACCTCACCAAGTACACCCGCTCGAACCAGAATACCTGCATCAACCAGCGCCCGCTGGTGAACGCGGGCGATGTGATCGCGCGCGGCGATGTGCTGGCGGACGGCCCCTCGACCCACTTAGGCGAACTTGCGCTCGGGCAGAACCTGCTGGTCGCCTTCATGCCCTGGAACGGCTACAACTTCGAGGACTCGATCCTGATTTCCGAGCGCGTGGTGCAGGAGGATCGCTTCACCACCATCCACATCGAGGAACTCACCTGTGTGGCACGCGACACCAAGCTTGGGCCGGAAGAGATCACCGCCGACATCCCCAATGTCGGTGACGCGGCTCTTGCCAAGCTCGATGAGGCGGGCATCGCCTTCATCGGCGCGGAAGTGAAGGCCGGCGACATCCTGGTCGGCAAGGTGACGCCCAAGGGCGAGACGCAGCTGACCCCGGAGGAGAAGCTGCTGCGCGCCATCTTCGGCGAGAAGGCCTCGGACGTGAAGGACACAGGCCTGCGCGTGCCGCCGGGCATGGACGGCACCGTGATCGACGTGCGCGTGTTCACGCGCGACGGCGTCGACAAGGACTCGCGTGCGCTGTCCATCGAGAAGGCCGAGATCGAGCGCGTGCGCAAGGACTTCGCCGATCAGCAGCGCATCCTCGAGGATGACCTGTTCGCGCGCGTGCGCGGCATGCTGCTCGGGCAAAGCGCCGCGGGCGGTCCCAGGAAGCTCAAGAGCGGCACCAAGATCACCACCGAGTACCTCGATGAGGTGCCGCGCGAGGAGTGGTTCGAGATCCGCCTCGAGGACGAGGATGCGAACTCGCAGCTCGAGCAGGCCTCCGAACGGGTGAAGCTGCAGCGCAAGGCGTTCGAGAAGCGCCTGGATGACAAGAAGGCCAAGATCACCGCCGGCGATGACCTCGCCCCGGGTGTCCTGAAGATGGTCAAGGTGTACCTGGCCGTGAAGCGCCGCGTGCAGCCGGGCGACAAGATGGCCGGACGGCACGGCAACAAGGGCGTGATCTCGACCATCGTTCCGGTCGAGGACATGCCCTATCTTGAGGACGGTACCCCGGTGGACGTGGTGCTGAACCCCCTGGGCGTGCCCTCGCGCATGAACGTCGGCCAGGTGCTCGAGACGCACCTGGGCTGGGCGGCCAAGGGCGTGGGACTCAAGATCGGGCGCATGCTCGAAGCCCAGGCGGCAGCCGCCGACCTGCGCGCGTTCCTGAAGCAGATCTACAACGAGACCGGCGGCCAGCACGAGGACATCGACAGCCTGAACGACTCGGATCTCGGGCAGCTGGCCAAGAACCTGTCCAACGGGGTGCCGATGGCGACCCCGGTGTTCGACGGGGCGAGCGAGCAGGAGATCAAGCGCATGCTCAAGCTTGCAGACCTGCCCCTGAACGGCCAGACCTATCTGTACGACGGCCGCACCGGCGAGCGCTTCGAGCGCCAGGTGACGGTCGGCTACATGTACATGCTCAAGCTCAACCACCTGGTCGACGACAAGATGCACGCGCGCTCGACCGGGCCGTACAGCTTGGTCACCCAGCAGCCGCTCGGCGGCAAGGCGCAGTTCGGCGGCCAGCGCTTCGGCGAGATGGAAGTGTGGGCACTGGAGGCCTACGGGGCGGCTTACACCCTGCAGGAGATGCTGACCGTCAAGTCGGATGACGTGAACGGCCGCACCAAGATGTACAAGAACATCGTCGACGGCAATCACCAGATGGATGCAGGCATGCCGGAGTCCTTCAACGTCCTGGTGAAGGAGATCCGCTCGCTCGGCATCAACATGGAACTGGAGCAGGATTAATTCATGAAAGACTTACTCAAGCTCTTCAAGCAGCACGCTCCGGTCGAGCACTTCGATTCGATCAAGATCGGGCTGGCATCGCCGGAGATGATCCGCGCGTGGTCGTACGGCGAAGTGAAGAAGCCCGAGACGATCAACTACCGCACCTTCAAGCCCGAGCGCGATGGCCTGTTCTGCGCCAAGATCTTCGGGCCGGTGAAGGACTACGAGTGCCTGTGCGGCAAGTACAAGCGCCTCAAGCACCGCGGCGTGGTGTGCGAGAAGTGCGGCGTGGAGGTCACCCAGTCGAAGGTGCGCCGCGAGCGCATGGGCCACATCGAGCTCGCGAGCCCCACCGCGCACATCTGGTTCCTCAAGTCGCTCCCCTCGCGCATCGGCCTCATGCTCGACATGACGCTGCGCGAGATCGAGCGGGTGCTGTACTTCGAGGCCTTCGTCGTCATCGACCCAGGTATGACGCCGATGCAGCGCGGGCAGCTGTTGACGGATGAGATGTACCTCGAAGCGATCGAGGAGCACGGCGATGAGTTCGACGCGCGCATGGGCGCGGAAGCCGTCTACCAGCTGATGCGCACCATCGATCTCACCGCCGAGATCGGCAAGGTGCGCGAGGACATGGCCGCCACCGCTTCCGAGACCAAGCTCAAGCGCCTGTCCAAGCGGCTGAAGCTCATCGAGTCCTTCGTCGAGTCGGGCAACAAGCCCGAGTGGATGGTCATGACCGTGCTGCCGGTGCTGCCGCCGGATCTGCGGCCGCTGGTGCCGCTCGATGGCGGCCGCTTTGCGACCTCGGACCTGAACGACCTGTACCGGCGCGTCATCAACCGCAACAACCGCCTGCGGCGGCTGCTCGAGCTCAATGCGCCCGACATCATCGTGCGCAACGAGAAGCGCATGCTGCAGGAGGCGGTGGATGCGCTGCTCGACAACGGCCGCCGCGGCCGCGCCATCACCGGCACCAACAAGCGCCCGCTGAAGTCGCTCGCCGACATGATCAAGGGCAAGCAGGGGCGCTTCCGCCAGAACCTGCTCGGCAAGCGCGTCGACTACTCGGGCCGTTCGGTCATCGTGGTCGGCCCGCAGCTGCGCCTGCACCAGTGCGGACTGCCCAAGAAGATGGCGCTCGAGCTGTTCAAGCCCTTCATCTTCCAGAAGCTGCAGCTGCGTGGCGAGGCCTCGACCATCAAGGCCGCCAAGCGCCTGGTGGAGCGCGAGGGACCGGAAGTGTGGGACATCCTCGAGGAAGTGATCCGCGAGCATCCGGTGCTGCTGAATCGCGCCCCGACGCTGCATCGGCTGGGCATCCAGGCCTTCGAGCCGCTGCTGGTCGAGGGCAAGGCCATCCAGCTGCATCCCTTGGTGTGTACCGCCTTCAACGCCGACTTCGACGGCGACCAGATGGCCGTACACGTGCCGCTGTCGCTCGAGGCACAGCTGGAAGCGCGCGCGCTGATGATGTCGTCAAACAACATCCTCTCGCCCGCCAACGGCGACCCGATCATCGTGCCCTCGCAGGACGTGGTGCTGGGACTTTACTACCTGACCCGTGAGCGCATCGGTGCGCGCGGCGAGGGCATGTTCTTCTCCGACGTACCGGAAGTGCACCGCGCCTACGAGAGCCGCGGTGTCGACCTGCAGGCGAAGTGCAGCGTGCGCTTGCGCGAGCACGTTCGCTCCGAGGACGGCACGCTCACCGAGCGCACGCGCCTGGTCGCGACGACCGTGGGCCGCGCGCTGCTGTTCGAGATCCTGCCCAAGGGCCTCTCGTTCGACATCATCAACCAGGACATGACCAAGAAGGCGATCTCCGCGACCATCAACGCGTGCTACCGGGCACTCGGCCTGAAGGAAACCGTGGTGTTCGCCGACCAGCTCATGTACACCGGCTTCCACTATGCGACGCGTGCCGGGATCTCCTTCGGTATCGACGACATCGTCATTCCGGAGCAGAAGACCCGCATCGTCACGGCGGCCGACGACGAGGTGAAGGAGATCCAGGACCAGTACGCCTCCGGCCTCGTCACCAACGGCGAGCGCTACAACAAGGTGGTGGACATCTGGTCGCGCGCCAATGATCAGGTGGCCAAGGCCATGATGGAGAAGCTCGGCTCCGAAGAGGCGACCGATCTTAAGGGCACGCGCCACAAGCAGAAGTCCTTCAACTCGATCTTCATGATGGCCGACTCGGGCGCGCGCGGTTCCGCGGCGCAGATCCGCCAGCTCGCCGGCATGCGCGGCCTGATGGCCAAGCCGGACGGCTCGATCATCGAGACGCCGATCACGGCCAACTTCCGCGAGGGCCTGAACGTTCTGCAGTACTTCATCTCCACGCACGGCGCCCGCAAGGGACTCGCCGACACGGCGCTGAAGACGGCGAACTCCGGCTACCTGACCCGCCGCCTGGTGGACGTGGCGCAGGACCTGGTGGTGACCGAGGTCGATTGCGGCACCACCAACGGACTGGCCATGGCTCCCCTGGTCGAGGGCGGAGATGTGGTGGAGGCGCTCGGTGAGCGCGTGCTCGGACGAGTCCTGGCAGAGGACATCCTCAAGCCCGGCTCCAGGGAAGTGCTGATCGGCATCGGCACGCTGCTCGATGAGAAGCTGGTGCGGCTGCTCGAGACCGAGGGCGTGGACCAGATCAAGGTGCGCTCGCCGATCACCTGCCGGACCCGCTACGGGGTGTGCTCGAGCTGCTACGGGCGAGATCTGGCGCGCGGCCGGCCGATTTCCATCGGCGAGGCGGTCGGCGTCATCGCCGCGCAGTCGATCGGGGAACCCGGCACGCAGCTGACCATGCGTACCTTCCACATCGGTGGCGCCGCCTCGCGGGCCGCTGCCGCGAGCAGCGTGGAAGTTCGCAACAAGGGCGTGATCCGCTTCCACCACGTGAAGACGGTGCAGCACGAGAAGGGGCACCTGGTGGCGGTGTCGCGCTCGGGCGAACTCGGCGTGGTCGATGACTTCGGCCGCGAGCGTGAGCGCTACAAGATCCCCTACGGCGCCATGATCAGCGTCAAGGAAGGCGCCACGGTGGCCTCAGGCCAGGTGATCGCGACCTGGGATCCGCATACCCACCCGGTGGTCACCGAGGTCGCCGGCTACGTGAAGTTCCAGGACTTCGTCGACGGGCTGACCGTCACCTCGCAGCTCGATGAGGTGACCGGTCTTTCCAGCACCGTCGTGCTCGACACCAAGCAGCGCGGCGGCAAGGACGTGCGCGCCACGATCAAGCTGGTGAACGCCAAGGGCAAGGAAGTCACCTTCGCCAATACCGAGATCCCGGCGGTGTACACGCTGCCCCCGGGCGCCCTGGTCAGCCTCGAGGACGGCACGCGCGCCTCGGTGGGCGATGTCATCGCCCGCATCCCGCAGGAGTCCTCCAAGACCCGCGACATCACCGGCGGTCTGCCGCGTGTGGCGGACCTGTTCGAGGCTCGCAAGCCCAAGGATCCGGCGATCCTCGCCGAGAAGTCCGGCACCGTGAGCTTCGGCAAGGAAACCAAGGGCAAGCGGCGCCTGATCATCACCAGCGACGACGGCGAGAAGTACGAGGAGCTGATCCCGAAGTGGCGCCAGCTGAACGTGTTCGAAGGCGAGACCGTGGAGCGTGGTGAGGTGATCGCCGACGGCGAGCCGAACCCGCACGACATCCTGCGCCTGCAGGAAGTCGAGGCGCTGGCGAACTACCTGGTGCGCGAGATCCAGGACGTCTACCGCCTGCAGGGTGTGAAGATCAACGACAAGCACATCGAGGTGATCATCCGCCAGATGCTGCGCAAGACC
>Ga0209624_10003227_pt1 | contig 11640 bp, 9 predicted proteins | sample JacPinW_OM2H0_O1_FD_188565 | JGI IMG/M metagenome (GOLD analysis project Ga0209624, IMG submission 188565) | Forest soil microbial communities from Algoma, Ontario, Canada - Jack Pine, Ontario site 1_JW_OM2H0_O1 (SPAdes) (version 2) | ecosystem: Environmental > Terrestrial > Soil > Boreal... | reverse complement strand
CATCGCCATCTCGCGAGCGGCGGCGATGATTCGCCTGGGGAGCTGTCGCATATGGCGCGCAGGTATTTTGGAACCGACGGCATAAGGGGCCGGGCCAACAGTCAGATCACGGCGGATATGGCCCTAAAGGTCGGCCAGGCGGCGGGGCTCGCCTTTCGCCGCGGCGACCATCGGCATCGGGTGGTGATCGGCAAGGACACCCGGCTCTCGAGCTATATGATCGAATATGCGCTGGTCGCGGGCTTCGCTTCCGTCGGCGCCGACGTTCTGCTCTTGGGGCCCGTGCCGACCCCTGCAGTGGCGATGCTGACGCGCTCGATGCGCTGCGACCTCGGGGTGATGATCTCCGCTTCCCACAACCCTTACGAGGACAATGGCATCAAGCTGTTCGGGCCGGACGGCTATAAATTGTCCGACGAGGTCGAGGGGCGCATCGAAGCGCTGATGGACGGCGACGTGGCGCCGAAGCTCGCCAACTCGCCTGACCTCGGCCGCGCCAAGCGCATCGACGACGTCCAGGCCCGCTACATCGAATACGCCAAGCGGACGCTGAGCCGCGAGGTGTCGCTCGAGGGCCTGCGGGTGGTCGTCGACTGCGCCAACGGCGCGGCTTACAAGGTCGCGCCCGAAGCGTTGTGGGAGCTCGGGGCCGAGGTGATCAAGATCGGCATCGAGCCGAACGGCCTCAACATCAATTTCGAGGTCGGCTCGACCGCGCCCGAGGCGTTGGCGCGCAAGGTGCGCGAAATGCGGGCGGATGTCGGCATCGCGCTCGATGGCGACGCTGACCGGATGATCCTAGTCGACGAGAAGGGCCGCCTGATCGACGGCGATCAGGTGATGGCGGTGATCGCCAAGAGCTGGCGCGATGAGGGCCGATTGTCCAAGCCCGGGGTGGTCGCCACAGTGATGTCGAACATTGGGCTTGAGCGCCATCTGGCGAGCCTGGGCTTAACGCTCGAGCGCACTGCGGTCGGCGATCGCTACGTGATTGAGCGCATGCGCGAAAAAGGCTTCAACGTCGGCGGCGAGCAGTCGGGCCACATCATTCTGTCCGACTATTCGACCACCGGCGACGGTCTGGTGGCGGCGATGCAGGTGCTGGCGGTGGTGCACAAGCTAGGCCGACCGGCGAGCGAAGTCTGCCGCCGGTTCGAGCCGGTGCCGCAGGTGTTGCGCAACGTCCGCTTCAACGGCGGTCGGCCACTCGAGAATCCGGTGGTGGCGAAGGCGATCGCGGACGCGACCGCTCGCTTGGGCGAACGCGGCCGGATCCTGGTCCGCCCGTCGGGCACCGAGCCGGTCATCCGGGTGATGGGTGAAGCGGATGACCAGGCGCTGGTCGACGCTCTGGTCAGCGATGTCTGCGAGGCGGTCGCCGGCGCCGCCTAGGACGGGCACCGTGAACCGAGCCGCCATCGCGGAGCCCTAAAGAATTCTTAACTGCGCTAAAAAAATCCTGCTTTTAAATTTTTCGAATCACCGTAACATGTCACCGTCGTCAACCAGCCGAAAGGAGGTGATCCAGTGTCTCATTGTCTTCCGCCCCGCGTGATCGACGAGGCCTGGGTTATTGTCCGTGCGAAGGAATTTCGCGCATAGCACTCGCTAGGCAAGAACTCTAGGGCGCCAGCGAGCTAGCGTGGGCGCGACAATGGAAGGGCCGTTCCGATAAGGAGCGGCCCTTCTCTTTTCTGACGGAACGGCTCAGTAAGCGGCGCATGGGAGATATATCCGAAATACGTTGCCAGCTTGATGATGGCGGTACCCAGCCCAAACATTTCCGGCCCGGTGCAAGTTTATGATAAATCAGATTGGTTTTCGATCCCCGTCTTAGGGTCATTCGATCCGTCAACACGTTCCCTAGACTTATCTATGACTGTTCGCCTTGTCGATGGGCCGGCAACATTGACGTCCAGACACCCGGATGGAGCTTGGGTCTGGGAGCCGCTCAGGCCTTTGGACTGTCCGACCCCCGTTTTGCCCGACCCAAGCCGGTCGCCACCTTAACCCCACAATCTAGCCGCTATTTCGCTTCGATTCCGGACCTCCGCGACCCGCCTCCGGTTCAACTCTTTGTCGGGCCGCTCCCGGAGCGCGGATAAGTTTGTGCCAACGCCGGCAATCAGCTAGATTGCCGAAGGGGGACAGGCCCCGGGTGCGGACTGAGTCCAATGCTTGGGTTTCGCGGTCCGAATCCCCATATCCCGAGCCTGCCATCGCGGCTACACCGGGACAGCCGCCAGAAAAGGCAATCAGAATGGATTTCCTCAAGCCACGGTCGCACCGCATGAACCGCCGCCGACGCATTTACGAAGGCAAAGCCAAGGTCCTCTACGAGGGCCCTGAGCCCGGCACCCTCATCCAATATTTCAAGGATGACGCGACCGCGTTCAACGCCAAGAAGCATGAGGTCATCGAAGGCAAGGGCGTTCTCAACAATCGAATCTCGGAATATGTCTTCCAGCGGCTCAACGATATCGGCGTGCCGACGCATTTCATCCGCCGAATCAACATGCGCGAGCAATTGATTCGCGAGGTCGAGATTATTCCGCTCGAGGTCGTGGTGCGCAATGTGGCGGCCGGGTCGCTATCCACCCGCCTCGGCCTCGAGGAGGGCACGCAGCTGCCGCGGTCGATCATCGAGTTTTATTACAAGAATGATCAGCTCAACGACCCAATGGTCTCGGAGGAGCACATCACCGCGTTCGGCTGGGCCGCCCCGCAGGAAATCGACGACATCATGGCGTTGGCGATTCGCGTCAACGACTTTTTGTCCGGGCTGTTCCTGGGCGTTGGCATCCGGCTGGTCGATTTCAAGATCGAAACCGGGCGCTTATGGGAGGGCGAGACGATGCGGATCTTGCTCGCCGACGAAATCAGCCCCGACTCGTGCCGTCTGTGGGACGTCAAGACCAACGACAAGATGGACAAGGACCGCTTCCGCAAGGATCTTGGCGGGATGATTGAGGCCTATACCGAGGTCGCCCGAAGGCTCGGGGTGGTGCAGGAGAACGAGTATTCACGCGCTGCCGGACCCCGGCTGGTGAAATAGCGCGCTTCACGCGTCCGCGGAGCGCCTTGGTGATCCGTAAAAGTGGCCGCCATGTCGGATAGCGCGACCGAGCGTCCCGCCACATGCGTTTGCCTGCGCGCCGGCGAGCCGTTCGTCGGCAAGCAGGGCTTCACGTACGCCGCTGCGATTTCAGCCGAAACCGCGGCGGCGTCGGCCATCCACATGCAGCTGCTCACCGTACCGCCGGGCGCGCGCGCTCACGCGCATAAGCACGAGGCGCATGAAACGGCGATCTATGTGCTGAGCGGCGAGGTGGGCATGTATTACGGCGACAAGCTCGAGAACCACATGGTCACGCGCGCCGGCGACTTTGTCTACATTCCCGCCAACACGCCGCATCTGCCCTACAACATGAGCCAGATCGAGCCGGCGACCGCGGTTATTTCGCGCACCGATCCCAACGAGCAGGAAAGCGTCGTCATGCTGCCCGAGCTCGACGCGATCCGCCTGTAAGGCGTCGACTTGCGATACCTTTGGACTTGACGGCGCCCAATCCGCGCCAGACACTTGGTTCGCTTTTTTAGATCCAAATTTTCTGCGCCGCGAAACGCGGGTGAAAAAGATTGCACAGGGAGACGCGCACTGCCGCTCACAAAAGCTCAGCATCTCGATCCCAACACCGGACCAAAACGCATCCTCGCGCTCGACGGCGGCGGCATTCGGGGCGTTCTCACGCTCGAATACCTCGAGGCGATTGAGGCCCTGTTGCGGCAGCGGCAAAATGACCCGGACCTGCTGCTTAGCGACTATTTCGATCTCATCGGCGGCACGTCGACCGGTTCGATCATCGCCGCGGGTCTCGCCTGCGGCATGCCGGTCAAGGACATCAAGAAGCTCTACACGGACCTTGGGGCTCAGGTGTTCGTCCCGACGGGTCTGGGCTACGTTGCCCCGAAATTCCAGGCGGGACCACTGCAAATGGCGCTAGATCGCGCGCTGGGCGCCGAGACGACGGTCGATAGCGACAAGATCCGCACCGGCTTGATGGTGATGACGAAGCGGCTCGACACCGGCAGCCCTTGGCCGCTGACCAACGGCGGGGGTGGCCGCTACGCGGCGCAGGACGGAGCCCTGCATCTCACTCAGGTTGTGCGCGCGAGCACTGCCGCGCCGACCTATTTCGAGCCAGAGCGGATTAAGATCTCCTCTCGTGACGGCTCGGTCGTCGATGGGGAATTCGTCGACGGCGGCGTGAGCCCCTTCAACGACCCTTCGCTCCAGCTTCTCATGCTCGCGGCGCTTGACGGCCATGGGTTCCGGTGGCGCACCGGCAAGACCCAATTGCTCATCATTTCAGTCGGCACAGGCAGTTACAGATCATCCCCGCAATCGCCGGGACTCATCGATCGGGTCGCCGCGGTCCAGGGACTGCGGGCGCTCACTTCGCTTATGGATGATTGCGGACGGGTCAATCTCGCCATGCTGCAATGGCTGTCAGATTGCCTGACCCCATGGGAAGTGGATCGGGCGGTCGGCGACATGAAGCTTGACAGCCAACACGGACCACAGCTCGCGACCTATGCACGCTACAATGTGCTGCTCGAACAGGCATGGCTGAGTTCCACGCTCAATGTCGATTTGTCGCCCAACGCGCTGGCGGAACTCCGCAAGATGGACAAACCCGGCAACATGAAGGGGCTCGCGGACCTCGGCCGCGCGGCCGCGAAGCAGCAAGTAAAGCCCGAACACTTCTCGGCGGCGTTCGATCTCGCTTAACCCGCGGCGTCGGCGGAACAAAGTTTTATCAGGAGCCGACGCTCATGCCCGAGACGAGCCCGCAGCCGCCCCGAAAGGTCGTCCTGTTCAGCGGCCACATGATCGATGCCCCAGGCCGCGAGAAGCCGCGCTTTCCGCCCGACAAGGAACCAGTCGCCGGGCAGGCGATAGCCGGCGCTTTGGAAGATCTCCACGTCGGCCCGGATGACCTTTGCATTTGCGGCGGCGCCTGCGGGGGCGACCTCCTGTTCGCGGAAGCCGCGCTCGCGCGCTCCGCCCTGCTTGAGATCTACATCCCCTTCGAGGAGCCGACCTTCCTCGAGAAGTCGGTCGATTTCGCCAACAAGGATTGGCGGGCGCGATTTCTGGCCGCCAAGGCGCGGGGCGCATTGCATGTCGCGCCGAGTGAGCTTGGCCCCTTGCCGGCAGGAGAGGACCCTTACGAGCGCGATAACCGCTGGATGCTCGACGCGGCGCTGCGCTTCGGCGCGGACAAAGTCGACTTTGTTTGCTTGTGGAACGGCGAGGGCGGCGACGGCCCGGGCGGCGCGCAGCACATGATGGAAGAGGTTCGCAATAAGGGGGGGCGCACGGTCTGGCTCGACACAAGGAAGCTTTGGGGCTGAGCCGGGCGGCAAACTGCTAGCTTGGCTCCGGAGGCGGGAGGCGAAGATGGCCCTTTGTTTTATGATTATGCGGGCGCCGCAATATAGCGCGGATCCGCTCTGCCGCGCCGCCCCACTCCGTCAAGCCTAAGCCGCGAGCTGCCTCAGCACGTAGGGCAGGATGCCGCCATTGCGGAAATATTCGAGTTCGTCCAGCGTATCGATGCGGCAAGTGAGCGGAACCGTCAGCGCTTCTCCGTCGGCGCGCCGGATCTCAGCGTGCAGCATCTGCCGCGGCTTTAAGGTTTCGCCCAGACCATGGATTGTCACGTTCTCGTCGCCCTTGAGGCCAAGCGTTTGCCAGCTCGTTCCCTCCTCGAACACCAGCGGCAGCACCCCCATGCCGACCAGGTTCGAACGATGGATACGCTCGAAGCTCTGCGCGATCACCGCCCGCACCCCGAGCAACCTGGTGCCCTTGGCCGCCCAGTCCCGCGATGAGCCGGTCCCATATTCGCGGCCCGCGAAGACGACCAGGGGAACCTTCTCCGCCTGATAACGCATCGCTGCGTCGTAGATCGAAAGACGCTCGCCCGAGGGCTGCATGATCGTGTAGCCGCCCTCGACCACCGCGCCCGCCCCGTCTTTCACCATCTGGTTCTTGATCCGGATGTTGGCGAAGGTTCCGCGCATCATCACCTCGTGATTGCCGCGCCGGGTGCCATACTGGTTGAAGTCGACCGGACGCACCTGATGCTCGACGAGATATTCGCCAGCCGGGCTCGCAGCCTTGATCGAGCCTGCGGGCGAAATGTGATCGGTGGTGATCGAATCGAGGAATAAAGCCAGGATGCGCGCGTTCTCGATATCGGCGACCGGGATCGGCGTCTTGGTCAACCCCTCGAAATAGGGCGGTTCCTGCACATAGGTCGACCCCATGTCCCAGGCGTAAGTCTGGCCGGCGGGAACCTTGACCTTGCGCCAGTTGACGTCGCCGTCGAACACGCTCGCATACTTCGTCTTGAACATCTTAGCGGAGATGGTGGCGTCGACGTAATCCTGGATCTCCTCCATCTTCGGCCAGATGTCGGCGAGATAAACCGGCTTGCCATGCTTGTCGGCGCCAAGCGGCTCGCGGGTGAGATCGACCTGCATCGAGCCGGCCAAGGCGTAAGCGACGACCAGCGGCGGAGAAGCGAGGTAGTTCGCACGCACGTCCGGGTTGACGCGGCCCTCGAAGTTGCGGTTGCCCGACAGTACTGCGGCCGCGACCAGATCGTGCTTCGCGATGGTCGCTGAAATCTCGGGCGCGAGCGGGCCGGAATTGCCGATGCAGGTGGTGCAGCCGAAGCCGACGATATTGAAGCCGAGCTTGTCGAGCGGCCTCTGCAGGTCGGCTTCCTTCAGATAGTCCTGGACCACCTGGCTGCCCGGCGCGAGCGAGGTCTTGACCCAAGGCTTGACGGTAAGGCCCTTGGCGACCGCGTTGCGCGCCAAAAGCCCGGCCGCCATCATGACGGTCGGATTGGAGGTGTTGGTGCAGGAAGTGATGGCGGCGATGACCACGTCGCCGTGTCCGAGATCGTAGTTCGCCCCCTCGACCTTGTGGCGCTCGGCGATCGTCTCGCCCTGCCGGAATTCGCTGGTCATGGCGGTGGCGAAGCCGGCCTTGGCGTCGGTCAGAACGACGCGGTCCTGCGGCCGCTTCGGCCCGGCGAGCGAAGCCGCGACCTCGCCGAGGTTGAGCTCGAGCGAATCGGAATAGACGGGATCAGGGGTTGAGCGCGTGCGGTAGGTGCCCTGCGCTTTCGCATAGGCCTCGACCAAAGCGAGCCGCGCAGGTTTGCGGCTGGTGGTCTTGAGATAAGCGAGCGTCTGGGCGTCGATCGGAAACAGGCCGCAGGTCGCGCCATATTCTGGCGCCATATTGGCGAGCGTGGCGCGGTCGGCGACCGTCATCGCATTGAGGCCCGCGCCGTAAAACTCGACGAATTTGCCGACCACGCCCTTCTTGCGCAGCATCTGGGTGACGGTCAGCACGAGATCGGTGGCGGTCACGCCCTCGCGCAATTCGCCATGCAGCTTGAAGCCGATCACCTCGGGCAGCAGCATGGACAGAGGCTGGCCGAGCATGGCGGCCTCCGCCTCGATGCCGCCCACCCCCCAGCCGAGCACGGCGAGGCCATTGACCATGGTGGTGTGGCTATCGGTGCCGACCAGCGTGTCGGGGAAGGCGACCTCGACCGTCTTGCCGTCCCGCTTCTCTTTCGCCGTCCAGACGGTTTGAGCGAGATATTCGAGGTTGACCTGATGGCAAATGCCGGTGCCGGGCGGCACGACGCGGAAGTTGGAAAACGCCTGCTGCCCCCACTTCAGGAACCGGTAGCGCTCCTGGTTCTGTTCGTATTCGCGCGTCACGTTCTGAGCGAGCGACTTGCCTGTCCCGAAATAGTCGACCACCACCGAATGGTCGATGACCAAGTCGACCGGAACCAGCGGGTTGATCTTGTCGGGATCGCCGTCGAGCGCGGCCATCGCGTCGCGCATCGCCGCAAGATCGACCACCGCCGGCACGCCGGTGAAGTCCTGCATCAGCACGCGCGCCGGGCGAAAGGCGATTTCGTGCTCCTGTTTGCCGCGATTGTCGATCCACGCCGCGACTGCGTCGATGTCTTCCTTCTTGACGGTGCGCCCGTCTTCGTTGCGCAGCAGGTTTTCGAGCACGATCTTGAGCGAGAAGGGAAGCTGGGAGACGCCGGCGAGCCCGTTTCTCTCCGCCGCCTTCAGCGAAAAATACTCATAGGTTTTGGCCCCAACCGTCAGCGTTTTGCGGCACTTGAAGCTGTCGAGGCTGGCCATGCGGACGCTCCGGACGAGGCGTGAACGGGATGGGCGCTTTATAGATATAATCGCCTGCGCGGGCTACACAAACTGTGTGCTTGCGCAAGCGTGGCGTGCGAGAGTCCTCAGCGGGGGTGGAAGTGGTTGATCTTCAAGGGCGAGTGGCCTTGGTCACAGGCGCCTCGCGCGGCATCGGCCGGGCGATCGCATTAGCGTTTGCCGAGCGCGGGGCCGCGGTTGCGGTCAATTTCCAAACGCGCTCCGAAGAGGCGCAGTCCGTCGTTGCACAAATCCGTTCCGCCGGCGGACGGGCGATCCCCGTGGGCGCCGACGTTTCCATCAGCGCGCAAGTTAACGAGATGATCGCGCGCGTCGCAACCGAGCTCGGCCCGGTCGACGTGTTGGTGAACAACGCCGGGATCGCGATCAGCGGCGTCCGCGAGGAGGATTTCGATCTCGGGATTGCAGTGAACCTGAAATCGGCGTTCCTGTGCTCCGAGGCGGTCCTGCCCGGCATGCGCGCCCGTCGCTGGGGGCGGATCGTCAACATCTCCTCCGGCGCGGCGCGAGGGCCGGGCCTACTCGGCGTCGTCTACAACGCGTCAAAGGCTGGCCTCGAGGGACTGACACGCGGCTATGCGTCGCGGGTGGCGAAGGATGGGGTGACCGTGAACGCCATCGCGCCTGGCCCGACCGACACCGAGATGGGCGCGCCCCTGAAAGCCGGAGGCGTCGAGGCCCGCATTCCCGTCGGACGCATGGGGCAATCGGAAGAAGTCGCGCAGGCGACGGTCATGGTCATTGGCAACGGGTTCATCACCGGCCAGACCATCGCGGTCAATGGCGGGCTGGCGTTTCTTTAAGCTGATTCGGTCGAGGGAGAAGCGCTCGGGGACGGGGCGCGCAAATGCGAGTCCGCCTTCGCGCCGAGGGCGGTCGCGCCTTAACGGAGATATAATGCGCCTGAGAGCGTGGGACCTGACGATCGAGCGCGGCGGGCGGCGGGTCATCGGGGGACTCTCGTTCGAAGCCCCCGCGGGCTTGGGCCTGATCGTGACCGGGCCGAACGGGGCGGGAAAAACGAGCTTGCTCAGGGCGCTCGCCGGCTTCCTGCCGATTGAAGCCGGCGGCTTTGCGCTGGACGGCGGCGATAGCGAGCGCACGGTCGGCGAACAGGCGCATTATCTCGGCCACGCGGACGGGGTTAAAGCAGCACTGACCGCGGGCGAGAACCTCGCCTTCGCGGCCGCGATGCTGGGCGGCGATTCCTCTCGGAGCGCGCAGCTCGCGGCGCTGGCGGGTCTCGGCCTAAGCCATGTGATCGATTTTCCTGCGCGACTGCTCTCCGCCGGCCAGAGGCGGCGCGTGGCGCTCGCTCGCCTGCTTGTCGCCCAGCGCCCGCTCTGGCTGCTCGACGAGCCGACGACCGCGCTCGACGCCGCCGCGCAAGGCGCGCTTGCCGCCATCATGCGGGCACATCTGGAAGACGGCGGAATCCTTATCGCCGCGGCCCACGCGCCGCTCGGATTGGCGGACGCACAAGAGCTGCGGCTCGGGGCCGCAAGGGAAGCGGCGGCGTGAGGGTTTCAAGGTGACGCCCGCCCTGGCTCTCTTCGTCCGCGAGTGGCGCGTCGCCCGGCGCATCGGCGGCGGCGCATCCGTCGGCGTCGTGTTCTTCCTCATCCTGGTCGCGGTCATGCCGTTCGCGCTCGGGCCCGACCTCAATCTGCTTGCCCGGCTTGGGCCGGCAATCTTATGGATCGCGGCTTTGCTCGCCACTCTGCTTGGCCTCGACCGGCTGTTCCAGGCAGATCATGACGACGGCTCGCTCGACCTGCTCGTCAACGGATCGCTGCCGCTCGAAGTTGTCGTACTAGTGAAGTGCGCTGCACACTGGACTGCGAGCGCACTACCGCTCGTCGTTTTGAGTCCGCTGTTCGGCCTCATGCTGGCGATGGCGCCCTTGCCGCTGGCGCTCGTAGCCGCGACGCTCGCGGCCGGCACGCCGGCGCTGACGATGATTGGCGCGATCGGAGCGGCGCTCACCGTTTCGCTGAGACGCGGTGGCTTGCTCATGGCGATACTGGTGCTGCCGCTCACGATCCCCGTGCTGATCTTCGGCGTCGCCGCGGCCTCGGCCGCGAGCGGGGGCAGCGCGCCTTTCCGGAGCCCGTTCCTGATTTTGTGTGCATTGTCGCTTGCCGCGGTCGCCGGCGCCCCTTTCGCCGCCGCGGCGGCTCTGAGGCAGGTCAGGGAATGACTAAAACTGCCCAACTGGCGAACGAGATCATGAGCGCAAGCCATCGAGGTACATCGCCTGCACGCCATGGGACGCTGAACCGTACGAGTTGGACGTTTTTACCACCCCGCTTTGGCTATCATTTGTAGGATGGACAACGCGAGGCGATTGGTGAGACTTATCTCACGTCCACCAGCGCGCGATATGTACCTTGTTCAGCGGAACAAAGGGCAAGGAGGAGCGGATGTCGAAACGCATTCTCGTGACAGGAGGAGCCGGATTTCTGGGGTCGCACCTATGCGAGCGCCTCCTGAGTAGCGGACACGAAGTCCTCTGCGTAGATAACTTCTTTTCAAGTACACGGCGTAATATTTTACATTTACTTGATAATAACAACATGGAACTAATGCGTCACGACGTGACTTTTCCACTCTATGTAGAGGTTGATGAAATATTCAACCTGGCCTGCCCCGCTTCACCAATACACTATCAATTCGATCCCGTGCAGACCACAAAAACGAGCGTAATTGGCGCGATAAATATGCTCGGACTTGCCAAACGGGTCAAAGCTAAGATTCTTCAGGCATCGACATCTGAGATCTACGGTGACCCCACGGTTCATCCTCAGACGGAGGAATACTGGGGCAACGTCAACCCGATCGGCCGGAGGTCTTGCTACGACGAGGGAAAACGATGCGCGGAGACCCTATTCTTCGACTATCGGAGGCAGCACAATATGCCGATCAAAGTCGTACGGATCTTCAATACTTATGGTCCACATATGCACCCGAATGACGGTCGCGTAGTGTCCAATTTTATTGTGCAAGCTTTGCAGGGTCACGACATCACCATCTACGGGGAAGGGACGCAGACGCGCTCTTTTTGTTATGTCGACGATCTCATCGAGGCGTTTGTTCGGATGATGGAGACCCCGTCGGATGTGACCGGTCCGATCAACATCGGCAATCCCCACGAGTTCACCATCCGCGAGCTGGCCGAGCTCGTTATTAAATTGACCGGCGCGAAGTCCAAGCTTCGCTTTGAGCCGCTGCCGTCAGATGACCCGCGACAGCGGCAGCCTGACATCGCGCAGGCGAAGTTGACACTGAATTGGGAGCCAAAAACTCAACTCAGAGAAGGTCTGACAAAAACAATCGCGTACT
>Ga0209624_10003225_pt1 | contig 11642 bp, 9 predicted proteins | sample JacPinW_OM2H0_O1_FD_188565 | JGI IMG/M metagenome (GOLD analysis project Ga0209624, IMG submission 188565) | Forest soil microbial communities from Algoma, Ontario, Canada - Jack Pine, Ontario site 1_JW_OM2H0_O1 (SPAdes) (version 2) | ecosystem: Environmental > Terrestrial > Soil > Boreal... | reverse complement strand
TCCTTGCGCAGAGTAAGAGCAAGAAGGGAGTTGCCGCGATTGGTGGCGAAGTTGAATTCGATGCGGCTCAACTGCGGCTGGTATTCACGCGTACCAACGTAATAGAGATAGTTTCCGTTGGGGTCCATATGGTAGCCGTACGTTCCCGCGAACCCATCCAGATTCGCGTTGAGGACCGAGCCGTCGGGACCCCAAAGAACTGTTCCACCGCCAGTAGGATAAGTGACGTCGGAATTGAAAAAGAACCCGGTGGAATCGCTGGCGTACCCGGTGGTCGAGGTTGTTGTATTCATAATCCAATGCATTGTCATATTCTCGTCGATGTGCTGCGCGCCGACGATTTGCAACTGGCCGCCCGTTATGTAATTCACCTGTGCGGAAAGAATTCCCGGAAGCAAACTCCAGCTGCCCGCTATGTTACCCGGCGTCGATGCCGTCCAGAGAGGGATGTCGGCGGGATCGAGCACCTGGGTCCAGAAATTGCTGTCATAGGTGATCCTGAACTGAAATCCCTTCGGGTTGCCTCGCTGAGGAATTGCCTGGCCAACGGGAATTTCAAGGTGCAAGTGGCCGTTGGCTTGTTCGACGTAGCCCAACTCGACGGGAGTGGGCGTAGAGAATTCCGGCTGGCCGACGGCGTCCAGATAATTCGTCGTGCCTGCGCCCGACTGGGCGTGGGCCGCGCCGCTTGTTGCGAGCGCGAGGACGAGCGCCGCCGCGAAAAGGCAGACATTTCGCCAAGTGAAAGCGCGGGTAGTTGACTGGCGCAGTGAAACTGTTGTCTCGGAAACCTTCTGAAAGATCGCAGTTCGCATTTTGAGCTCTCCGAATGAAGTGATTCGTTCCAGCGTAAGCATATTGAGCAACAGCCGTGCTTATCAAAGTCCGCGAAAATTACTGCTGAAAATCAGTGTCGCCAAGTCCACTGTTGAATTTCACTGTGTCGAACTGAATGGCCACTAATTGCTGACTATTCAAGGATTCGGATACGGAATATGGAAAGAGCACGCCGTTCAACGTCCGGTAGTTAGAAAAAACTACGTCGTGAGGGACGCTCGGCACAAGGTTGCTACGAGTTGGGGAGAGATCGCGTGTGCGAACCACCAGGAAGGTGGTGGCGTCAATAAAAACGTCACGCTGAGCCAGCTTGGCGCGGGTGTGCGATGAGTCGTCCAGGCCGGAAAAAGTTTTTTGCAGGCGTATTCCATGCGCCTGTTGCCCGCCTTCCGTGACCAATCCGAGATCCGTGATACTGATGGTGGGATTGGCCAGGGCGGCGGCAATTTCCGCAAAAGGCAAGTACTTGTTGCCGGCGTTATCGGTGTGCTGATTCGGGAGCTGGCGGATCGTGCCGTTCGTTTCTTTGGTCCAAGTTAGGCCATTGTTCATTACGCCGGTCAGGACGCCTTCAGAGATGGTGGCGTCCATGCGGAACTGGCTCGCTCCGCGGCTCTTCACGCTGACCGTTCCTTGCTCCCCTTTCTCGGTCCAGTAATAGGTGATTTTCCCGGCGGCGGTGAAGTCGAGCACTGTTGCTAGCGCTTGCGCTCCGCCTGCGGTCGTCAGGGATTGATTCAGCAGCGCAACGGCTTGCGGATCGCGCTGCGGCGTGGGAGGCGTTTGCGTGCTTTGCTGAGCAAGAAGTGAAGCCGGAAGGATTGAGACAAGTGAAAATATTGCAAGGGCGATAGAGCGGCGCATAAAAGCCTCCGAGCGTCGAAGAATTGTAGTTAAACGCGCGGGACATTTATCATGCAAAGAATTATTGTGTCAATATAAATCGTGTTACAGATTAGAGAATTGTTGAGGGACGTATGACGCCGTACTACTACATGGCGTTAGATGGACCCTTCCCGCGTCGGGCAACCTGATTTAGAAGACCTGAATACAAACTCGATTCATGATTTTTGTGGCGCGGTCGGCGGCCAGTTGGGCGGGGTGATGCCGAACTGTTTGGCGTACTCGGTGTTGAGGCGTTGCCAGCCGCCGAATTTTATGGCGTCGGGGCCGACGATGCGGCCGAGGGGATCGCCGTCGAGAAGGTGGGAGAGAACGTCGAAACAAATGTGCCAGCCGGCGGCGCCCATGGAGATGAAGCGCGGGCCGATGTTGGTCCAGAGAGTGAGGCGCGTGCCGTCACCCATGGATTCGAGTTCCCAGCGCATGGCGAAGTCGCCCCAGTTGTATTCGAGGACGCTCGGAGCGTCGGCGCGCGTGATCGTTGTTTCGGTAATGCGCGACGCGGGCGCTCCCACCGTGGTGAGTTTTACTGTGGCACCGGGCGTGGCGAGGCTGGCGTCGGCGTCGAAAGGCGCCCACTCGTGAAGATGAGCTGGGTCAGTGAGCGCCTGCCATACTTTTTCGCGCGGATGACGCAGTTCTCTGACGAGAACTAGCGTGCGCTTCTCGCCGTCACTACGGACTTGCGCGCCGGTGGCTGGGCCTGGTGAGTAGTGCTGGCGATCGGTCACGGAATTCTCCTTAGATTATAGTTACCATTTCTTTATCCGAGAGAGTTGAACCAGATTGCCGCACGTGTCTTTTAGTACGGCGATGGTTGCGCCGGTCACGTCGGTGGGCGGCATGGTGAATTCGGCTCCGCGAGATTTGATGCGTTCGTGATCGGCTTTGATGTCTTCGGTGTTGAACATGATGGCGGGCTTGTTCTGCTGAAACATTGCGGACTGATACGCTTTAGCGGCGGGATTATCGTTGAGCGCTAACTGGAGTTCGATGCCATTGGGATCGCTGGGTGCGGCGACGGTCAGCCAGCGAAATGGACCCTGACTGAAATCCATTTTCTTGGTGCAGCCGAGCACGTCGGTGTAGAAGCGCAGTGCATTGTCCTGATTATCCACGTAGATGCTGGTCACTTTGATTTTCATTTTACTTCTCCTTTTTATTTTATTTATTGATTTATTTATTACGCTCGCGGTTTCGCCGCGGCGTTTTCTGCTTCACTTTCTTTTTTGGTGACGATTGCTGCATGCGGTCGAGATGGCGTTCGAGAGCGTCAACGTGCGCGGACCAGAAGCGGCGGAAGGGAGCGAGCCAGGCGTCCACTTCACGAAGCGATTCGGGCTTAAGGCGATAAATGCGGCGCTGTGCGTCCACGGCAGACTCCACGAAACCGGTTTCACGCAGAACACGAAGATGCTTTGAAACGGTAGGCTGCGTCATACGAAGTTTGCGCTCGATTTCTCCGACGGACTGAGCGGAGGAAACGAGAAGGCTGAGAATGGCGCGGCGGTTGGGCTCGGCGATGATGTTGAAAGCGGATTCCATAGTTATTGTATACCGTATGGAGTATATACGTGTCAAGGTATATTTTGGGGGAAGTTTGAGCGTTAAATCGACGTTACTTTCGCTGGTCTGATTCAGGAGGTAATGGCTTCGGTGAACATTTGTTGGATCATGGTGCGCGCTGGTTCCGTCAATGGCTTTTCTTTTTGGAGCAGGGCGAGCTTATCTTTGAATTCCGGCAGAATATCAGGGCGGACTCTTTTCATCGTCTGCAAGGTTTGAGCGAGCAGAACGCGAGCGGTGATATTAGTGGGGCACGATAGGCATAACTCGATGTTGCCGTCCAAGATTTCGCGAGCGCCACTCAAGAAGTCTTTCGGGACGCCGTCCATTGAACTGCAGCGGACGGCGAGAAGTTGTTCGAGACGCAATAAATAATACGGAAAGTTTTTGTCGGGTGGGACTTCGTAATTCTTGCCGGCTGATCGCGATTCTACGTTGGCTTCTTTGGTCAACAGTTTGAGGAGTTGGCGTGCGAATTCTGGAATTGAATCCTCCGGTTTCGCAGGCGGAAATGAGCAGGCCAGATTTCCGAGAAGCTTGGCGTCAACCGTGCGTATCAGACGAAGTTCCAGCGTCCACGGTTCGGTTAGCGCTTTGATGTGAGAGAGCACCACAAACTCGTTCTTGTTGTCGGTTTGTCGCGCGTACTTTGACGCGTCTTCATCGCTCCAAGGTTCGCCGGAGAGAATGAATCCGCCGGATCCCGCGGCCATCCATGGCACCAATGTTTGAACGCGCGCTTTACAGTTGAAAACAACTTGCTCAGCGAGGAACAGCGGCAACGCCCGGCTCATGCGGCCTTTGTCGTCGGCTAGCTGATGCTGGATGCGGTCCGAATCGGCGGTCACTGTGGCACTGCATCCAAGAAAAGAAACTCCGATGGCGTCCGGCAAATTCCGCGGAAAAAGCTCCGCGGCAGGCGATGTTGGCTTGAGCCACACCGGGCCCTCAATTGTGAGCATGGAAGCTTCGGGCGCGGTGTATGCGTCCGGGTTTTCCGATTCGAGCCGCTTCTTGGCGAGTTCGGTATCCCAGTAGCTGAGCGTTTTCTGCCAGTCGGGACGCTTGAGCGAATAAAGCTGATCCAAAATGCGGCGAGCTTCGTCGAGATGGCCGAGATCCAAGTGAGATTTGATCAAATTATTGCCGACTTGAAGACCGTGAACTGCAAAGACAAAATGTGGTTCGACGAGTTGCAACAATTCCGCGAGATAGCCGGCGTTGCCGAGATCACCGCTGATTTGCATCAGCATGTCGGTCGGGGCAGGATTATCGGCGCGAGAAAAACTTTCGCGATAGTAGGCGAGGGCTTGTTCCAAATTGTGTGATTGAAGCGCGGTTCGCGCCAATCTCAGTTGCGCGCGCCAGCTTTTGGGGAGAGTTGCGACACGGCGCAAGGCTGCTTCTTCACTGAACGAGCCTTCACGTTCGCGGAAAATTGCTTGATACCAGGAAAGTCCGCTTTCTTGATTGGGATCGACCTCTAATGCGTGCCAGAGGATTTCATCAGCCATTGAAGTATTTTTGCGTTTTGAATATACCTTCGCAAGATTTGTGAGAATCGATCCATCGTCGCCATGCTTGGAAATGAAATCGCGGAAGACTTTCTCCGCGTCATCTAGCCGACCTTCGTCCATTAGGACGATGCCCCAGACGCACGCGGCGCACGCCCGATCTGGATCGATTTTATAAAGTTGCCCGGCGGCAGCGACGATTTCGGAGCGAAAGCCGTCCTTCAGAGCGCCGACGATGACTGTGTAGAGGACTTCGGGATTGTTCCAGTTTGATTTGATGTTGCCGGGGAGGACTTTCGCGCGCCATTCTTCTTTTGGGACGAAAAATTCCCGACCGTAGCCGTCATACACGCGAATCATGTTTTTGTCGGTTGCTGGATCGGCTGGCTTGGCTTCGGGCTTCTTGCCGAGGCGATTACGTAGAAAACTCATTGCGTCTGCCTCGCAATTAATTTCGATGAACTGCACGCCGGGTATCCGGGTTCACTTCCGCTTTGCAGAGTTGGGCGGGATCCAAAATTGTTGTCATGCTTCATGCGCGCCGGTAGATTATAACATCGCGAAAAGAGTAGTTGGAGTAGCGGGTGGCCAAGAACGGATTCGGCGAGAGGGTGCGCTGCTCCACATTTACATTCTCGCCATTTTGTTCGCGCAATTGGGCGAGCGACGGCTTGTTAGTGGCGTCGAACAGACTGCTTCAATGTGAGTTACGAGGGGCTAGTGGGAATCGGAGGGTGAAGCAGTGCCGGCGTCCAGGCCGGAAAGATTTACAAGTCCGCCGGGATGGGGAGGAGCAGCCTGGGGTTTTAGCGTTTGCGGGCCGCGCCAGTTATCCAGGATGGCGACCTGTTGAACGCAAGAAACTGTGCAGTAGGGCGCGCAAGGTTTCACGGTCAGATATTCGCGATCGAGATCGGCTTGCGTGTAGGTGGCGAGAGGAACGGCGGGCATGCCGCGTTGCTGCGAACACCAGTGGACGAGTCCATTTTCACAAATATAAAGGTAGCGTGAGCCGGAGCGGCAGCGCCACTGGTTGGGTTTGCCTGCGGCGATGTTGTGCTGAAAACTGTTGAAGCGCGAAAACGAATGCTTGCCGAGCGACATAATTTCTTCAAAAATTTCCTGCTCGTGCGTGCCGAGAGGATCGAGTTGGCCGTTGGAGTCATGAATGATGCCGACGGTGCTGGTGAATCCGAGTTCCATCGCGCGATGTGCGACCTGGAGAGCGTCTTCGGGATTTTTCACGCCGCTGCCGAGAACGGAATTGATATTCACCTGGAAGACGGAATACTTCGCGAGATTTTCTAACTTTTGGTCGAGCACCTTCAAACTTTTCTTGGAAACTTCGTCGGGTTGCACGTTATCAATGCTGATTTGCAGGTGCTCGAGGCCGGAATTATTCAGGCGCTCAATGCGTTCGGGAACGAGAAGATAGCCATTGGTGATGAGTCCGGCGATCATGCCGCGCTTGCGAATGTGACGGATCACTTCATCAAGATCGGGATGGAGGAGAGGCTCGCCTCCGCTGATGGTGACGATGGCGGTGCCGAGACTCGCGAGCTTGTCGATGCGGCGCTTCATTTCGTCGAGCGGAACTGGATCTGAGAAATCGTCGAACTCATTGCAATAGGTGCAAGCAAGATTGCATCGGCGCATGGGAATAATGTGCGCGAGGATCGGCGAGCGCTTGGAAATGCCGCGCCAGCTGAGTTTGCGGACTTCGCGCAAGCGAGTGCGCCAGTAGCGCAGACGGCGCCGTAGCTCGACATTCCCGGATTGGACGGGTTCAGCCATTTCAACCTGTTGGAATATATCTTAATTGTAGCAGAGGAGTGACAAAAACAGCGGGGAGCGTGTCTATTTTGTTTCGGGTGTAAAATAGTTTTATGAGATGGCGGGTGTGCCTAGTGGCGTGCGGTTTTCTGTTTTTCGCGGGTGGCTCTGCATGGGGCTGTTCGTGCGATCTGATATTTGCCGCGTCGTCGCCGTGCAAAGGTCTGAAAGCGGCCGACGCGATATTTGTCGGGCGCGCAGTTAGTAGCGAAGGTTTGCCCGTCGGCGCGCCGGTTGAAAAAGTTAGAGCTTACAGATTTCGATTTGCTGTGGAAGAGAATATCTCCGGAATAAAGGATGCAGAGGTCTACGTTGGCACGGGCCGTGGCAACGGAGATTGCGGATTTCGATTTAAGGTTGGGGAGCAATACGATGTGTATGCCAGTAAGGACGACGACGGCGAAATGAGTACCAATATTTGCGCGGGAACACGCCGCGCGGACGAAGCAGTCGCGTTGATACCGCAGCTGCGAGCTATGCGCGATGGAAAGAAAGTTTCTTCAGTATTCGGGATTTTGCGGCGCACGCAACAATTTGAAGACTCCGTCCGAATTGAAGGCTATGACCACGTTCTTCCCGATGTTCGCGTTGTGTTGAAATCAGGAAGCAAATCTTTTGAGGCCGTCACGGACGAAAATGGAGCATATGCAATCTTCGGCGTGCCTGCGGGGAAATATTTGTTCTCGGCGTCGTTGCCGCCGAATCTTGAGATAGCAATTCCTTCCCTTGATTTGGCACCGAAGGCCTGTTGGGAAAATGATCTAGACGCGATGTCCGCGGGCCGGATTCGTGGACGTCTTATATTTCCGGATGGGTGGATTATGCCGTACGCGCCGGTCCAACTGTTCCGAGTGGAGGATTATAGACGCGCAGGCTCAGTTTGGGAAACTTATCAGCGAGCCGGAGAGACCTACTTTGAATTTGAGCATGTGACGCCCGGAAAATACATTCTCGTTTTCAATGACAAAAATTCTGTTACTTCCGAAGTTCCGTTCCCGCGCTCGTTTTATCCAGGCATGACCGATCGTGAATCCGCGGTGCAGATCGAAGTCGGTGAAGGACAGCAAGTTCTTGACGCAAATATCAAGTTGAGCGGTGGCCGCCTGAATCGAAAAGTTGTGGTCAATCTTGAAGTAGATAAGAAAGATAAGCCGATAGATATTGAACTTTCAGCGCACGCTGCCGACGGTAGCGAGAAGGATTTTTCGACGTTCGGATTGAAGCCGCGCTACTTCATTTTGTTTAGAGACACCGACTACACAATCACTGCGACGGCGAATTGTGGAATAGGAATGGCGAACGCCGCGAAGGAAGGCGGATCGCCGCGGCTAGTGAATCAAGTGGTTGAGGTTCGTGGGCCGGTCGAATATCCGAATGGAATCACGTTTGTTTTTGGCCCGTGCAAGTGACCTCGGTGCACGCTCCGCTGAATTCCTAGCGATGGTAGCTGTGTCGAGACTTCCTTTGACTTCCACTTCGCCAAGCGCATAGAATCGCGGCGGTTTCCGAAATTTCAGGTCGGACCTCACAGAGAAACTGAAAATCATAGATAGGAGCATTTGAATGCGAAGAAGATTGTGGCTTGGGGCAATGATGATTTGTTTGATCGGCGGGCAATCGGCGGGCGTTTTTGCGCAAGCGCCGGGCGGCCGTGGTGGACGCGGTGGAGGCGCGGCACCTGCCGAGGGAACTGAGGAAGCGTCGACGAAAGAAGAATCGTCGGTGACGGAACACACGATTACGATTGGCGGAAAAGTGATTCCATACGAAGCGACGGCCAGCACGATTCTGCTGAAGAGTGATGCGGGCGAGCCGATTGGTTTGATGTATTCGGTGGCCTACAGGCGGACCGACGTGAAGGATGTGAGTACGCGGCCGATTTCTTTTTATTACAACGGCGGGCCAGGATCTTCCACGATGTGGCTGCATATGGGCGCGTTTGGTCCGCGCCGCGTGGTTACGACGGAAGGCGAATTTACGGCGCCTGCTCCTTACAAGCTGGTGGACAACACGGAAAGTTTGATCGACAAGACCGACATGGTTTTCATTGACGCGATGGGAACCGGATACAGCCACATCGTCGGTAAGGGAACGCCGCAGATGTTCTACGGAATTGATGAGGACATGGGCGCGTTTGGACAGTTCATCAACACTTATATTAATCGCAACGGGCGCTGGAATTCGCCGAAGTTTCTGATGGGCGAAAGCTATGGAACATTCCGTTCGGCGGTGCTGGGAAATTATTTGCAGAACCGATACACGATGCACTTGAATGGAATTGTGCTGATGTCGTCAGTGCTGGATCTTTCGTCGCTGACATTCGGGCCGGGCGATGACCGCGTGTACGTTTATTATCTGCCAAGCTATGCGGCGGTGGCGTGGTATCACAAGGCGCTGAAGAATCGGCCGGCGAATCTTGAGGCGTTCATTGAAGAAGCGCGGCAGTACGCGAAGAGCGAGTACGCTACGGCGCTATTCAAGGGCGACAAAATTTCCGCGGCGGATAAAGATGCCGTGGCGAAAAAACTTTCTTACTTCACCGGGCTGAGCGAAGAATATTTGAAGAAGGCGAATCTACGCGTAACGCTTGGCGAATTCAACGTGGAACTTCTGCGCAGCCGCGGATTGACGGTTGGACGCATTGACGCGCGATTCACCGGCTACACGCGGGATTTGCTAAGCGAAACTTCGGCGGGCGATCCGGAAGGGCCGGCGGTCGGCGGAGCGTTCACTGCGATGCTGAATCAATACAATCATGAAGAATTGAAATTTGGATTGGACAAGGATTATCACAACCAGGGCGGTGGAAATTGGAACTGGGTTCGCGGGCCAGCCGGAGGACGTGGCGGAGGCGGCGGAGGATTTCCGGGCGCGCCGAACGTCTCAGGAGATTTGGCGCAGGCGATGATCACGAATCCGAAGCTGCTGGTGGAAGTGCAAAACGGATACTACGATATGGCGACGCCGTTTTTCGCGACCGAGTTCACGATGGAACATCTCGGACTGCCGGCGGAATTGCAGAGCCACGTGTCTCTGAAATACTACGACGCGGGACACATGATGTATCTGCACGATTCGGCGCGGACGCAATTGCACGCGAATATTGCGGCGTTTGTGGATAGGGCTACGAAGCAGTAGTTCAAAAAACCAACTTCGATGCGCCGGTTGGTTGTTCTTGCTTAGCGGCAAGACAATTGACCGGCGCATTTTTTATTGGATACTGAATTCCCTGATTTCAGGTGCGGCTTTCAAAGCTATTTCTTGAAGCTTATTTGCGATTCGGGGCGAAATATTGACTAGAACTTTGATCTTGTCCGAGTGAACAATCCCATTTTCTTCTTCAACTTGCGCTCCTTCCACCTTCGCGACTGCGCCTACCGGAGAGTGATTGGCAAGCACGGCGTACACGGTGCAAGCTACCAGATATGAGCCTTCGTGCGAAGGATGATGGCCATCGCCGAAATACAGGTTGATCTCGGGTGCGGTCTTTACCGTCGAGGTCCAGGCGGCCGAGACGGGGCACAGGATCACTGCGCCGGCCATTTTCCGCTCGAATTCGAAAAACGCATTGTTCAAGTCGGCTTGTATTCGATCAGGATCGTTCTCGTCTTTCCAGGTCATTAGGATTACGGTTTTTCCCCCAGCCCTTCGGATTTCTGTATCAAACATTTCGGCGTACTTGAAAAAGTCTGCCGGATCTCCGATTCGTTTTTCCCCGTTGACCTTGCCGCCGCCGAGCGCGCTTTGTTCGTTCATCACGACGAAATCCCAATGTTGTTTGCGGATTGCGGCCAGCGCTGAGCCTTGCTTCCAGAGGTCTTCGAGGCGGGCGCCGCCGATGGCGACCATTTCGGTTTTGATCCGCGGACCGTCGAGAGATTCGGAGATTGCTTCGACGATGTGCGGCATGTTGTTGAAGTAAATGAAACTGTTGCCGATGAAGAGGACGTGGAGTTCCGGGCTGAGAAGCTTTTTCAGCGTTTGTTGAGGTGTCTGAGGGCGGGATCCAGTTGTTGCGAACACTGACAAGAAGACGAGGAAAAGCGCGCGGCGAATTTTTGTTGAGCGGATCATGATGGATTCGTGTCGAAGGATTGTGATGCGTCGATGAAGAGCCAGGATGCCGCGCAGGCGATGGTGATGATGGCGGCGAAATCGAGCGCGCGATTCCATCCGAAATGTGTAGCGATGTAAGCCGTCAAAATTGGAGAGACCCAGCCGCCGAGATTTCCGAATGTGTTCATGAGTCCGGAAAGGGAAGCGGTGAATTCCTGCGTCATATCAATGCAGGCGGCCCAAAAACTTGCGACGGCGAACATGTTGAAGCCTCCGCCGGCCGCGAGCAACGTGATGGCGAGCCATTTATTTGTGGCGCCGCTGCCGAACCATAGAAATCCGGCGGAGGCGAGCATTCCGATCCAGACGGCAAGTTGACGTCCTTTGCGTTTGCCGAGTCTGCGGGTGGCTGCGTCAGAAAATTTCCCGCCGAGCGGCGCGAGAATTGCGATTGCGAGATAGGGAGTGGCGCCCCAGATGCCTCCCTGAGAAACGGTTAGTCCGCGGACGCGTGTGAGGTAAATGAAAAACCAGGTGTGAAAAATATAGATGGGATATCCCTGACAAAAATATCCGATGAGCAGCGCCCAGACGAATGGGCTCGCGAGAATCTTGCCCCACGGAGTTGGGTGCGGCTTATTTTGCGCGCCTGCTTGCGCGGATTGAGTGGAACGGATTAGCGCTAGTTCGGCGGCATTCACGCGAGAATTTTGTTCGGGGCGATCGGTTACGTATAAATGAAATGCGAAGGCGACGAGGAGTCCGGCGAGTCCGCAGAGGATGAACGACATGCGCCAGCCCCAGCGCTGCATGATCCAAGAAATTAAAAATGGAGTGAATGCGCCGCTGAGTCCGATGCCGAGCAGAGTGAAACTTGATCCGGTGGCGCGGTGCGCAGAGCCCATCCAATAGGCGACAATTTTATTTGCGGCG
>Ga0209624_10003224_pt1 | contig 11642 bp, 4 predicted proteins | sample JacPinW_OM2H0_O1_FD_188565 | JGI IMG/M metagenome (GOLD analysis project Ga0209624, IMG submission 188565) | Forest soil microbial communities from Algoma, Ontario, Canada - Jack Pine, Ontario site 1_JW_OM2H0_O1 (SPAdes) (version 2) | ecosystem: Environmental > Terrestrial > Soil > Boreal... | reverse complement strand
GACGGAGTCCAGCACCACCTCCACCCACGCCGCGGCGCCCGCATGATCGCCATCTCCAACGGCGGCGCCATCCCCGACACCTCCCTCTACAGCGTCATCCTCCAACCCGAAGGCGTCCAGATCGCCCCCCTCGACGAGCACTTCGCCGTCGACTCCAGCCCCGGCGACGTCATCCTCCTCGGCACCTCCAGCTGGCGCATCCAGCGCATCGAAGCCACCGGCCGCGTCCTCGTCGAAGACGCCCACGGCGCGCCCCCCACGCTGCCATTCTGGGAAGGCGAAGCCCCGCAACGCACCGCCGTCCTCAGCGACGGCGTTGGCGAACTCCGCGAACAGATCTCCGCCCTCACCCCCAACGTCACTCCCGGCTACATCTCCCCCGCTCAGCCGGAAGTGTCCGCGACCACAGCCTGGCTCATGCAGGAGTGCGGCCTCTGCGCCAGCGGAGCCCACCAACTCATCGCCTACATCGTCACCGGCCGCGCCGTCCTCGGCGCCGTTCCCTCCAAAACCACCATCATCGCCGAGCGTTTCTTCGACGACGGCGGCGGCATGCAACTCATCCTTCACGCCCCCTTCGGCGGCCGCATCAACAAAGCCTTCGGCCTCGCTCTCCGCAAACGTTTCTGCCGCGGCTTCAACTTCGAGCTGCAAGCCGCCGCCACCGATAACGGCATCAACATCTCCCTCGCCGAGCAGCACAGCTTCCCCCTCGCCGATGTCTTCCAGTTCCTCACCCAACACACCGCAAAGGAGTTGTTGGAACAGGCCTCCATCGCCTCCCCCATCTTCAAAAACCGCTGGCGCTGGGCCGCCGGACGCAGCCTGCAACTCCTGCGCTTCTCCAAAGGCAAACGCATCGCCCCGCAGATCCAGCGCACCCGCGCCGAAGACCTCATGGCTTCCGTCTTCCCGCAGGCCGCAGCCTGCTTCGAAACCATCGTCGGCGACATCCAGATCCCCGACCACCCTCTCGTCAACGAAGTCATGCAGGACGTCCTTCAGGAGGCGATGGACCTCGAAGGCCTCATCGAACTTCTCCGCGGCATAAAAGAAGGCACTATCCGCTGCCTCGCCGTCGACACCCCAACCCCCTCTCAATTCGCCCACGAACTCCTCAACGCCAACCCCTACGCCTATCTCGACGAAGCCGGCCTCGAAGAGCGCCGCGCGCGCGCCACTTCACTCGGCCGCAACCTCCCAGACGAGCCAGGCAAGCTCGATCCCGCCGCAATCACCGCCGTTCGCAAAGAGATATGGCCCGACCTCCGCGACGAACACGAGCTCCACGACCTCCTCCACTCCCTCATCGCCCTCCCACTAAACGTCATCGACAGGGAAGAGGCCCGCCACTGGCCCCTCTTCTACGAACGCCTCACCCAAAAAGGCCGTGCCCAGACGCTCGATCTCAATGGAACCCCTTGCTGGGCCGCCACCGAACGCCTCCCCCAAATCGCCGCTCTCTATTCTTCACCCCAAAATCCCGTCATTGCAGCTCCCCAGGAAGTTGTCATCCTGAACGAAGCGAAGGATCCCCGTATTTCGTCTTTGCCGTTGCCTGTTTCTCTAATTGAAACAGAAAAAGTTACAAAACAAGAGGCTCTGCAGAAATATGTTCAGGGATGGTTACAAATCCTCGGGCCCACCACCGCCAACGCCTTAGCATTCCAACTAAGCCTCGACCCTGCCGCCGTCTTCCAGGCATTCCTGGCAATGGAGATTCAGGGCCTCCTCATGCGCGGCACCTTCGAGCACCCCGCACCGGAGCCCTCGGCAGAGGGAAACGCAGACCACGAAATCGAGTGGTGCGAACGCCGCATCCTCCAGCGAATCCACCGCCGCACGGTCGCCACCCTCCGCAAGCAAATCGAGCCCGTCTCACCGGCCGTCTACATGCGCTGGCTGCTCAACTGGCAGCACCTGGCCCCCCAAACGCAGCTCTCCGGCGAAGAAGGCGTCTTCGAAGCCCTCCGCCAGCTCGAGGGTTTCGAAGCTCCCGCCATCGAGTGGGAGCGCACCCTCCTCCCCGCCCGCATCGCCAACTACGACCCCCGCTGGCTCGACGCCCTCTGCCTCTCCGGAGCCGTAGGCTGGGGCCGCATCTCCCCTCACCCAGCCTGGTCCACGGGAGACGGGGCCGCCCCCCGCCGCGTCATCCCAACCAACGCAGCCCCCATCACCTTCTACATTCGAGAAACCGCCGACTGGCTTCCCCACGCCCTCGCCCAGCAATGCGTGGAAGAGTCCAAGTTGCAACAGGCTCTAAGCCCCGAAGCCCTCCAACTCCGCACCCACCTCCAGCAGCGCGGCGCCTGCTTCGCCAACGACATCCAGCGCATCGCCAACTTCACCCACCCGCAAACCCAGCGTGCCCTCTGGGAGCTGGCCACCGCCGGCCTTGCCGCCGCAGACGGCTTCGATCAGCTCCGCGCCTGCATGGACCCGCGCCGCAAATCCACCACCACCGAAACCCCCGGCAAACGCACTGCCCGAAGCTCCGCCGGCCGTTGGTCGCTCCTCTCCGAAGAGCTCCACGCCGCTCCAACCGTAATCGAGCAAGCCCGACGCACCGACGCCGCCCTGGAATCCTTCGCTCGTCAGCTACTCGCCCGCTACGGTGTCCTCTTCCGTGACCTCCTCACTCGCGAGTCCAACGCCCCCAAGTGGCGCGACCTCCTCAACATCCTCCGGCGGCTCGAAGCCCGCGGCGAGATCCGTGGTGGCCGCTTCCTATCAGGCTTTGGCGGCGAACAGTATGCCCCCCCCGAAGCCGTCGAGTCCCTCCGCGCCGCCCGCACCCGCGACTGTTCCGCCATCATCCCCATCGCCGCTGCCGATCCCATCAATCTCGCGGGCATCGTTATCCCCGGCGACCGCATCCCCGCCGTCCCCGGCAAGCAAGTCCTCTATCGCAACGGCAATCTTCACTCCCTTGACTCCGAAGACGCCACCATCCCCACGCCACCGGCAGTACCGAATCTGCCGCCCATGGTGATTCCCCCCGCGCCGCTCAACGGTCTAACATTGTTCTAGCAATGCAGGATCCCACCCATCTCGCCCCAGACCCGGCAAAAGACCCACCCAACGCCAACACCGCGGAGCCCACGCCCGGCGAGCTACTCCCCGAAGACTTCTATTACGAAGGCCCCTACCTCGTATTCACTGCCGCTTACCATCTCAAGCGCGGCTACTGCTGCAACTCCAACTGCCGTCACTGCCCTTACAAATAACTAGTTCTGCTCATGAGCCGGCAGCGCCGGCAATCCGCCCTTCTCCTTCGCCTCTGCGAGTGAGCGGCCGCTTCGCAGCGCCTGCGCATTCCGCACCAGCAGCAGCACACGTGGATCCTTGCGATAGCGTACCAGCACGGTATCCAGGGTCATCTCCGGTAGCACGTCGAATCCGCCCTCACTTGCCATCGTCAGGTAGTGCATCATTTCGACCTCGTCCCCGCGTTTGGCGTACAGCCGCGCCATCTCGAAGCAGTAGCGCGCATGGTCCTCCGGCGAAAGCATGCGTGCTGTCAGCCCCATCCCTCCGTTGCGTTCGTACATATCCGGGTCCAGCCCCAGTGCTATCTCGTACTGCTTTCGCGCGCTCGTGTAGTCCTTCACTTCCATAAACGCCGTCCCCAGATTGGAGTGATAGGCTGCCGAACTCTTGGTCGGAGTCTTGTCCAGCTTGATCGCGCGGCCATAGTCGGAGATAGCCTTTCCATAGTTCCCATCCAGGCATTCCACAGCGCCCAGGTTGTTCCATCCCTGCGCGTCCTTCCGCTTCAAATGGACCACCCGCTGAAAGTAAATTCGCGCCGCAACCGTGTTCCGCATCTCCAGCTCCGTCACGCCGAGCTTGTTCATGAGCACAGTATCCTTGTCCTTGCCTCCCTTTTGCAGTGCAAAGTTGTAATAGTCCAACGCATCTTCGGGAAAGCGCCTGGCCCGCAACACATCGCCGGCCATCTCCAGCTTCTCCGCACTTGCCGTCGCTGGGTCGGGAAGATGAGGCTTCACCATCTGCCATTCCGGATCTTGGTGTCTCAGCTCGCGTGTCGACTCATCACTTGGCGCAGTCTGTTGCGCCCCGGAGGGGCTTGCGGGCAATAATGTGCTGAAAAGGACTAGCAGGCAGGCGGAACGGAGTTCCATATTCATGGCGTACCTCCAAGAGGTAGGGCATCATCTTGCTCCTCTGCTTATTCCCCTGTCAATAGCCACTTTCCTATGGTTTTATAGGGCCACTTGAGGGGGATTGCCCCGTAACAGCAGGCGCGATCGCCACCGCCGCCCCAGGCTGCACCCTCATCGCCATCCGTGGGAAGCTGAAGCTCCCTCCCGCATCGTCGATCACGTTTACCTGGCACACATACGTCCCCGGCTTCAGCTGCGTCAGCGGCACATCGAATTGAAACGCCACTGCCCCGCGCTCAGGAATATTGATCCGATCCGCCTCGACCAGCGCCGTCTCGTACACCTTCACGCCGCCGCTCAAAAACTCAATACTGGTCAGAACTCGCACCGGCCCACCCTCCCGTCGCGTCAGCCCGGGAGAGGCCGCCGGTGCAACCTCGCCCTTCTGTTTCGCCGGGTCATACACCTCGTACAGAAAATAGAGATGTTGGTCCTGCCGAAACACATGCGCCACATTTGGAATCCACTCCACGCCGTCCCGCACCAGTGGATTCACACTCTTCTTCGTCGTATCGGGAGTCCGCTGACTCGACAGCACGATCGAACTCAGCTTCAGCGCCGTCTTCTTCATGTCCGGAACCTGCAGGTCCGTCTCGAAGCTCCCCATCGCGCCCGTCTGGTTCTCCCGCACCACAAACTTCAGGTGGTACCTTCCCGGCGCCAGCGTAAATCCCGTCGAGTATTGAATGTTCTTCCGCTGCACCTCCTGCGCCGAATCCAGTGCCAGCTTCACCGTGTCGCGTACACTTCCGACGATAATCCCCTGTGCATCCTTCACCTGCCCCATCACGTCGATGTTCGCCTTATCCCGATCGCCATTCTTCACAATATGAATCTGTGACCCCGGCACGATCAGCGACACCGGAACGAAAAACTTATTCTCCTCCAGTCTGAAATACAACGCCTGCAGATACACCGCAACATCGGTCGCCGGCAGATCGCTCCGCATCTGTTCTGTCAGCGCAACTTCCCTGTCTTCGGTCTTCTGGTGCTGAAAATCCGCCGGTGCATAATACCCCGGCCGGTAGTCGAGCTTCACATCGCTGCGATTCAGCTTCACCGTCAGGTGCCGAAAGCTTCCATCCCGCGCCGTATTGGTCGAGTGGAACCCAACGATGTAGTACGCCTCCGTATCATGCTGCACCTGCTGAAACGCCGGCGAAAAATCATTCGAATCGAAGAACGCCTTCCCCCCCGTATCGCTCGACAGCGTAGCCAGCACCTCCTGCGATCCAAAGTTCGCATCCAGCATGCTCTGCATCGCCCCGCCACTGTACGCCGCCGTCCCGCGCAGGCTCCCCGTCGAAGCATTCCCCACCGGCGGCAGCGCCTCCAGCCCCCGCGAATCGACGCTGTAGATCGCCATATTCGCCTTCACCGCTTCATTCGTCGCAGCCCGCATGCTCGCCTGGTTTTCGATACCCTGCCGCGTCAGCCCACCGCTGAAGTACAACAGGCTCTTCCGCTGGTCCACCCGCTCCAGGCTCTTCGCAATCGTTCGAATCGCATACAACTCACGATCCGTATTCAGCGCGTTGTATTCGCTGTCATCTGCCGTAAAGCTCGACGCATCATCCGCCGTCCCACCCGAATTGCCTCCCTCATTCCCGTTCGCAAACCCCGTCCCCTCCGTGCCGTTATACTTCCCCAGGCCCTTCAGCAGAGCAGCTTTATCCGCCGTGAAGTCCTGGTCCGTACTCAGCCCGGTAGCCATGCTCACCAGCGCAACTAGGTCCGCAGGCTGCATCTTTTTGTTCACGTAGTCCTGCGCCGCCTCCACTGCCCGATCAATATCTTCCGGCTGCATGCTGCTCAGATCAAAAAACATCACAATCAGCCGATGGTCCTTCAGCTCCTTCGTGTCTTCCCCAAAGCTCCGATTCAACAAATCCGCAATGGTAGCTTTACCAGTTACAGTTGAATTCTCCCGCAGAACGGCCGCCTCATCGACATTCTGATAATCGAAGCTGATAATCGTCTGCTGCTTCCCGTTCTCCAGAATCGTAAAATCGCTAGCCTTCAGCCCCTTCACCACCTCGCCCGTCTTCTTGTCCCTTACCACCACGTTGGTCAGCACAATATCGCTCTGCACCTTCAACGTGTAGGTGCCCGAAGCATTCTGCTGTTGCCCCCACGCCGCCATGGGCGAGAAAGTGAGCGCCGCCACCATCACACCTGCCACGCAAGTTCTTCCAATCGACTTGACCGTTCGCTTGATCTCGTTGCTCACACGCAATCCCTCAACTCGAACTCCTCAGACTCAAAACCGGTACCGCGCAATCACTGTAATCTGCCGCATCGCCGCAGCCGAGGTCACCTGTCCAAACGTCTGCGAGTTCAGCGTCGTATCGATCCCCGAGTACTGCACCGTATTGAACACATTCGTCGCCGTCACCCTCGCCTCAAACGACCGCGTCTCTCCCAGCGCCACCGTCCGCGACAGCGAAGCATCCACCGCCACCGTCCCCGGCCCCTCAATCGACCCTCGCGACGCGGTCCCATACTGGTTCACCGGAGGTGCCGTAAAAGCGCCCGCGTTGAACCATTCCAGACTCGTCCCCTTACCCGGAATCGGCTGCGAAAACACCCGGTCCGGCCGCAGCGAGTTGTTGCTCCCCGTCGCCGTCTCCTCCACCGTCGACACATAGTGCGGCGTGTAATACGTCCCAGTAGCAAACGTAAAGTCACCCGACAACGAGAACCCATCCAGCGCCCGCGACCAGAATCCTCCCTTACTGAGGAAAGCCCTATTTGGTCCAAACGGTAGCTCCAGCACCCAGTTGCCCGTCAGCTGCTGCCGTATATCGAAGACGCTGTTGCCCTCCTCCGCATTCAGATCCAAATCGTTCTGCGCCACGGTAGGCTTTCCGCCGCCAATCGACGATGCATTATCGATCGAGTGCCCATAGTGATACGTCGCCTGCAGCGAAACGCCCTTCTGCAGACGCTTCCGCACATTCAAGCTCAGTTGTTCAAACCGCGAGTACCCCAGCGAGTCTTCATAGTTGTACGGCTGCGCCCCAGAATCCAGCACCCCGCTCGCTGTCCGATTCGGTGCCCGCAGAATATCCAGATCCCCGCCCTTCGCTCCGTTGTACCCCAGATTCGCTACGATCCCCAGCGGAAACGTCCTCTGAATATCGACGTTCCACACCTGCACATGTCCCAGCCGGTAAAACTGATTCACTGCATAGTTGTTCTGCACCGGCGTCGCCGAGCAGCCAAACCCGTTCGCCAGCGTCAGCGTCCCCGGCGTGCACCCCGGCTGCCCCACAATATTCGTCTGCGTCACAGCAAACGGCACCTGCGCCGAAAGCTGGTTCGCAAAGCTCGCATATTGCCCCGTGTTGTAGTTGATCCCATACCCACCGCGCACCACTGTCTCTTTGAAGATCTTCAGCTTCGGACGATAAGCAAAACCCAACCGGGGCGAGTACATATTCCTATCGGGGTTCACCAGCGAACGTGGCGAACCCGCCGCGCATGATCCCGGAATCGCCACCGGACAAATCGGCGTCACCTGCGTAAAGTCCGCATTGTGATCCAGGTTCACCAACCGGTTGTCCTTCTCCACATAAGGCGAAAAATACTCATACCGCAGCCCGTAGTTCAGCGTCAGGTTCGGCAGCACTCGCCAGTCATCCTGCACATACCAGTCATACACATTCGCCCGCAGGTACGTCTTCTGCGCCGCCGCCTGAATCGCAGACTGCTGCGGCAGCCCCAGCAAAAAATCCGCGAACCCATACCCACTCGGCGGCACCACCGGACAAGTCACCGTCGACGAAGGCGTGCAAGTCACCGGACTCTGCGTCGCGTATCCCGTAAACGTAAACGACCCCAGCGAGCCGACAGCAGTGGTTCCGCTTGCCGTCGAGCCCGTCCCCCCGATCGCATCTGCATGCACCCGACGAATGTCCAGACCATAACGCATATTGTGTTTTTTATGGCTATAGCTCACGAAATCGGAGAATGAGATCGTCTGGTTGACCGTGTCACTCGGCAACGCCTGACTCAGCGACGTGAAGTTGGAGATACTCACCGTCGGCAACCCGAAGTAAATGCCTGGGTCTGCTCCAACCACCGGCTTTGGAACTTCGATACCCGTCCCCACCAGCGGATCGGCCACATTCGTCGAGTAGTTCTGCAGCATGACGTGCGATCGGTTCCAATTGATAGACGCATTATTGGTGAACCGTCCATACCCAATCGTGTAACCCGCTGTGACGCCATACCCATCCGTTTCGCTCGTCCCACCCAGTGGCAGAAAGATATTCCGCTGGTCCGTCGCCGTATGCGAGTAGCTCCCGTTGAAATTAATATTCTGTCGCAACGTCTTGGGGGCATTCGCCGCCTGACGCCGCCCTCCACCAAAAGTATTGTTCTGGCCGAAGTTCCGCACATAGCGCAACGCCGCCGTCGCAGCATTGTTTCCCGCTGTCGTTATCGTCTGGTAGTTGAACCCCTGTCGTCCCGTCGCTGCGATATTCGGCGCCGGATAGTAGTTCAGCAAAGCCGCCGCCTGCGGCGAAATAGCCAGCCCCGCATTCGAGAAAATATTCCCCGGAATCGCCGCCCCTGTCGTCGGGTTGTAAAGCTGCGTCGGGGTCCCTCCATTCGCCGGCTGCAGCAGCGCAGAAAAATCCCCATCCCGCTCCGCCAAGGTAGGCACAGTCCCGTACAGATTCGTAGGCGTAGTGTTCCGCTGCCCCGTCACGTTGAAGAAGATGAACTGCTTCGGGCTCGCCTTCACCAGCCCCGGTATCGAAGGCGACCCTGTAAAGCTCACCCCAAACCGGTTCGAGCTAAACGACGGCTTCACCACCGGAGCGCCGGTCAGCGAAAAGTTAGCAGCATCCAGGGCCCCATTCCCTCCCTGATAAAAAATCGCCCCATGCGGCTGCGTAGGATTGAATCCTCGAAACCCGCCACCACCACCACCGCCACCACCGCCGCGCCCACCCCTGCCACCACCGCCCCCACCGGGCCCACCGAACCCGCCTCCACCCATCATCCCGCCCAGCATCCCCGCCACCGTATTCGCCATATCGCCCGCCGCGCCGCCTTGCCGCTGCGCCTGCGCAATCGCATCCTGCACACGCTGCCGGATATCATCTTCGCTATACCCCGCCAGCCCATTCGTCTGACCCATCTGCCCATTCACCGTCACCGAATCCGTCGCCGCCGCATCCCCACCTAGACTGCTGAGCGTAGGCATCTGCACTCCGGCATTTCCGCTCCCCGTACTTGCATCCGCCATCCCCCCGCCGTCCCCCGTCACACTCAGCGATTGCAACCCCCGCGCCGCCCCCGCGCCCCCCGCGCCCACCCGAGCCACTGCGGTCTGTCTCTCCTCCTCCTGCACTACACGCGAAGCCAGCTGCATCCCAAACTCCGCCACCTGCTCGGGCTTGCCCCCATTCGCTCCCGCGGCGTTGATCACAACCTCCTTCGTCTCCGGCGCAAACGCAGCCAGCTCCGCCCTCACCACATACCGCCCATTCCGCGGCACCGCCATGGCAAACGCCCCAGTCACATCGGTCGTGGTCGCATACTTTTTACCCGTCAACGAATTGGCCGCCGTCACCCCCACCCCCGGGAGCGGCACCGCTCCGGCCTTCACCGTTCCTTTGATCGTCCCCCCCTCCGCCGCACCAGGCGCAGCCACAACACCCGCCGGCCCGCTCGCAGCGTCCGGAGCCACCGCAACCGGCTGCTGCCCCGCAGGCTGAGCCTGCCCCGTCGCCGGAGCCTGTTCAGCCGGCTGCGTCTGCGTTGTCGCCGGAGCCTGCCCCACAGCGCCTCGCGCAACCGCCAGCATCAGCAGCCCAATTGCCATCGCCACGCATCGCATCGAACCCTGCACCTTCACCTCGCCTCGCGCCACCAACAGATAACTCACACTACTGAGGAACCGCCGGGGCAGCGCCCGGAGCACCCGTCGGAGCAGTCCCGGCCGCGGCCGCGGCTGCTCGCCGTCGTCTCGCCGCCGCATCCATCACCCCCAACTCCGTCGGCACAAACAACCCATTCTTCAACTCGCCTCGTCCCGCCACCCCATCCCCGACCTTTACATCCGCGAACGTAATACTCTCCCCGCCGCCACCACCACCAGCCGCTCCGCCCCGTCCACTCGCAGCCGAAGCATCAATAACCCCACTCCCGCTCACCATAGCCGCCATCCCCCGTCCACCCCGTTTGAACGACGTCCCCTCATCCACCCCAATCACCTGGCTCACTCCATCCGGCCGCAACACCGTCAGCTTCAGCCCATCCATATCGATCGCCGTCACCCTCCCCGTAATGTAGACCTTCCCCATCCCCTCCCGTGCCTTCTTCACCTGCTCGGCATCCATCACCCCCACAAACACCGCGTGGACCGTCTTCGTCGCAGCATCCAGCACTCCCATGGCCCCTACGCCATCGCCCACTTTGATCTCTGCCGCCTTCACCGGCTGCCGATCCCTGGTCACCCGCGTATTCGCCGACAAAGCAACCTGATAGACCTCACCTGCCTCAGTCTTCACTGTCAGGTGATCCGCAGCCGTCGCCGTCACCGTCCCCCTCACCATCTGCCCCCCGGCAAATGCCGCCCCGCCCTCATCCTGACCATCCTGCCCCTGCGCAGCCCCAGGCCCCACCGCCAAAAAAATCACAGCCGCCACCCCAACCAATCCCACTCCCCAACGCCGCATCGACCCCTGTCCCATCCTGCACCGTCCGTCCGCTCATCCCTTGAGTAGCGTTGCTCATACAGACGTACCCCCACTGCGAAAGACTCTCTCCCATTCCCAAACTCTCCTGCGATACCTCCCGAAGGCTCCATCCGCCACAATCAGCCAGGCCTGCACTACACTACCGCCATGCACCAGCTCGCCCACAGTCAAACCCTGCCGCCCCACACCCACGACCCCCACGTCGAAGCCCACTTCGAGTCCACCGAGACCGTCCGCGACATCGTCATCGGCCTCTCCGACGGCCTCACCGTTCCCTTCGCCCTCGCCGCCGGCCTCTCCGGAGCCGTCGGCTCCTCCCACATCGTCGTCCTCGCCGGCCTGGCCGAGATCGCCGCCGGCTCCATCGCCATGGGTCTCGGCGGCTACCTCGCAGCCCGTGGCGACGCCGAGCACTACGTCTCCGAGCGCCTCCGCGAAGAGCGCGAGATCATCGACCGCACCCACGACGAAGAGGAAGAGATCTACGAGATCTTCGAGCAGTATTCCGTCGATCGAGCCAGCGCCGCCCCAGTCCTCAACGCGCTCAAGCAAAACCCCACCGCTTGGGTCGACTTCATGATGCGCTTCGAACTCGGCCTCGAAAAACCCGCCCCCAGCCGTGCCCATCGCTCCGCCCTCACCATTGCTAGCTCCTACATCGCCGGCGGCCTCATCCCGTTACTCCCCTACATGCTCGTCGCCGACATCCTGTTCGCCCTCAAGCTCTCTGTCGTCA
>Ga0209624_10003222_pt1 | contig 11645 bp, 19 predicted proteins | sample JacPinW_OM2H0_O1_FD_188565 | JGI IMG/M metagenome (GOLD analysis project Ga0209624, IMG submission 188565) | Forest soil microbial communities from Algoma, Ontario, Canada - Jack Pine, Ontario site 1_JW_OM2H0_O1 (SPAdes) (version 2) | ecosystem: Environmental > Terrestrial > Soil > Boreal... | reverse complement strand
GATTGTCCTGGCGCGCTACGCGGAAACTTGCAAATAGAGAGTCATTCATCCTTCAGGCTAATGATCCGATGGCCTTACTCCGCCTTGGCGGCAGAGACGCCCACCTGCGGATCGATGGCGTCCAGATATTCCTGCATGCGTTTCTTGGTGTCGGTGGGCATGCCGGTGAATTCGATTCCGTTGCCCACGCCGGGATCGCAGGTGCGCACCACGGCGGTGATCTTGACGTGTTCCGAGTCCAGCCAGAAATCAACCTTCAACACCGTTCCGAGAGGCAAGGGCATCATGCTCTCGACGTAGCATCCGTTGCCGCTCACGTCGGTGGCACTGATGCGCAGGGGCGCGTTGACGCGCTCGTCTCGTAGTTCTATGGGAAGCGAAATCTTGTGCCGGTAATAGCGCCGCCGATTCGAGGGGTCAATGGACAGCGTCGCGCCATCCATCGCAAGATAGTTTCTCCATGGGCATTCCTGAGCGGTAATCAGCTTGACTCCCGCTTGATTCTTCGTAACCGTGCCCGCGTTCATCACCCAGACCACAGTGCATCGTGTTTTCTTTTCGTCGCACTGCACTCCGATGGTGTCGCCGACCTTCAGTTCGCTTTCAATTCCCGAGATGAGGGCGCCGTCCGAGCTTATATTCTGGGCGCGGGCCGAATGCGAAAAGGGCCGACCGTCGGCGTTCATTCCCCATATCCGCACCGGCAGGTCGACGGTCAGGCGAGGTTCGGTTTGATGATCAGCCATACTTCATCCTCTGATCGGTCCAAGATCTCTCTTAACTATGTTTATTAACTACGTTGAATGCGATGATACCGCCGTTCGGGGTCGCCGCGATATTACAAAGTGCTTTGTTTCCGGTAACGAGCGGAGCGACACTTTCGGAACCTTGGCGGTCAGCTTCGTCTCTCGCCAACGCCAAAGGGCGACTTTCCCGAGATTCAGGGACGGATTTCGGCGGACTGCTGGACAAACTCTCGATAGCCTATGACCTGTATCTTTTGCAAATCGAGAAACTTCCGTAACTCGGCTGACGTCAGCAAGCGCCGTTCTTCGTCGCGCGATTCGCGCAGGCGGGTGTTGACGGCGCGCAAGTCGGCGTCGTTATAACCGGGATGGCAGACCAGTTCCCAGGTTCCATCGGGCAGGGCAGCGAGCGTTTCGCGCAGCAGGGAACTGAAGCCCCCGCTCTCGCTCGCTCCGGTCTCAATTACTCCCAGCACGCCGTCGGGAGTGAGCAGGCCGGCGCGTTTCGTTTGTTTGAGGAAGTGGCGGGCAAAAGTGTGCAACACGCGCACCTGGCTGTAGCGCTTCCAGAGATGAGGCTTGCCCTTGAAAAGACGCGGCGGCAGAGCTTTGACCGGGACGATCGGATTGCGGATGGCGCGCACGCCGCAAATGCGCGCCGCGCGCAGCAGGGCGTTGAGAATCTCCGGGAAAATGTGGGCGTGTTTGTGAGTGTCGAGGTGAGTGACTTGCAATCCGGTGGACTGAATTGTTTTGATCTGCGCGACCACTTCCGCAACCAGTTGATCGCGATCGAAGCCTCCTAGCGTGGCGCGCGCGGCAAAGGCGGAGAGGCTGGAGTAAAACTGTTGCGGCTCGGCCGAACGAATCGCCCGCAAGGTGTCGACTGTGTGGCTCGGCGATACCGGTGTTCCGTCCACCAGCACCACGTGGCAGCCCACAGATAGACTCGGCGTGGAACGTGCCAGTGCGACGGCGTCGTCGAACTGAGGGCCGTTCGCCATCAGCGTGGTTGATGACACGACTCCGGCAGTGTGGGTCTCTAGGATGGCACGATTGACGCCCGCGGTCAGACCGAAATCGTCGGCATTAACGATCAGCTTGCGCACGCTAAAAGTGTAGCAGCGAAAGTGGAGGGACCGGGTTCAACGCGAACCACTGAACCGCCAAGGCGTTAAAGTCTTAGCCATGGAGACACGGAGTCACGGAGAAAACCCTTAAAGCACTGAGAGCGGGAAGGGAAATATTTTGCTAAGCAGATGGGGTTCTCCGTGCCTCCGTGGAAAAGACAAATCAGGACGGCGCGGCTGCACGGCTGCGTGCGCAGTTTGACCGGCGAGGGAAGCCTCCAGTATTCTCAGGACAAGTTTGCAAAATGTTTTCGCGCGCTCGGGATGAAGTTTGGCGCGTCGCGTTCCCGCCAAGCGGGCGGTTAGCTCAGTTGGTTAGAGCGCCTGCCTTACAAGCAGGAGGTCGCAGGTTCGAGTCCTGCACTGCCCACCATACTTTCAATAACTTACAGCTTGACTGGCCTGCGCTACTCAGCGTAGGCTCAGCACATGAAACGGCAAGACGGGTATCTAACCAAGGAATCAGGCGCATGGCTAGGCCACTATTCCCGATGGATCACAGACCACGGCACGGGCGCACGCAAGCGCCAGCAGCGTGCATTCAAGATTGGGCAGGTTGCTGCCCTGAAGAAAACTCAGGCGCGCGACAAGCTACGGGAACGCATCGTCTCCGAGTCGGGCGTCACTGCTGATAGCCGTCTGACGGTCGCGGGGTTTATAGAGAATCGCTGGAAGCCCCTCAAAGAGGGTGGATGGAGGGACAGCACGAAGGCAGTTAACGCAGAGCATCTCAAATACATCGTTTACCGCTTCGGGAAAACACCCGTGGAAGAGATGGACAACGTAGCAATGCAATCTTGGCTTACCGAATTGGCGACAACGAAATCGGGTTCGCTGGTGCGCCACTGTTTCATTTTTCTACGTTCAATCATGAGCGAAGCGACGGAGCAAGAATATTGCCGGAAGAATCCGGCGCGCCTGCTACGCCTTCCCAAGCTGAAAGCGGTCAAGAAAGATTTTTTGAGTTTGGAGCAGATCAAAGCGTTATTCAAAGCAGCGAAGTGGCAACCGCGCGACCGAACGCTGCTAACCGTAATTCTGGTAACTGCCCTTCGTCCTTCGGAATTGTTTGCGCTCCGTTGGAAGTGCCTAGACTTCGCGAAGGACTCCGCAACCGTGACGCTGCATGAAACGGTTTACCGCGGTGTCCTGCGTCCTTACACGAAAACCACGGAAGAGGGAGAGATGCCGCGCTTAGTCGTACCAGAGCAGGCAGTGATAGCCCTGCTCGAATGGTTGCAGCAGACGAAACATAGCGGGCCAGAGGATTTCATCTTCCCGAATGCGGACGGCGGATTCCTGCTGAAAGAGAATTACTCTAAGCGGGTGCTCAAAGACTTAGCAGAGCGAGCCGACTGCAAGCCTAAGATTGCTAGATTAAATTTCCAAGTGCTGCGGCGCACGGTCGCAACCCATGCACAGCATCTAGGCTCGCTGAAAGACGTGCAAACGATTATGCGCCACAAGCAGGCTGAGACTACGCAGCGGATTTACATCCAAGCGATTGACACTACGGTGCGGGCAGCAAGCGAATTGCTGGCAGGGAAGATGCTGAAAAAGTGAAGATCGGAGAACTGAATGGCCATACAGTGCGTTAACTGCATCGAAGAACGTTCCGAAATGGTTGACCTTGTTAACGGTCTATGCCCCAAATGCGGCGCAGATCACAAGGAGATCGTACGGGTGTACGACCTCATTGCAAAGAATAACGCAGCCAACAGGGAACGTGCCGCTGCCATGCCGAAGGAAGTGAAGGTTGTCCCGCTCAGCGTCTATGCATATGATACCGGGCAAGGCGTAGCCGTGTCCTTTGGGTCTAAGCTGGCCCTGTACACAGCCGATGGAGTCTTCATCAGAGACCTGTCTCGGCAAGAGGCGCTCGCGCTTATCACAAGGGAGCAGGTATTCCGAGCACTACCACGGGGAGAGGACCGCTAGGGCAGCGCACACAATACGCAACGGATTCTGTCTACATTCTGATTTCTCGCGTGCGTGCGCGTTGCTCTGGTAAAGCAAAACAAGGTCAAAAGCAAAACCAAGATCAAAACCAAAATCAAGAACAACAGCAAAGGCAACAGCCCCTTCCTAAGAGGTTTCCCATAAAATCAGCTACTTAGATGGCTATATATTCGCCTATTGTTCGTATTTACGCGAGCGAGAAATAGGCGAACATACAGCGAACAAACATCGGAAAAACCACAACCTGTTGTGGTTTGACTTTTCACTCGGGACATACCCGGAGGGGGTATGCTAATGCCCTACGAGTTGAGGGAAACCACAACAGGTTGTGGTTTTACAGCTATTAGTTGACCATGTTGGTGCACCATCTCATAGCTGGCACAGAGAGAGGCAAGCAAGTCAATCTCCTCCTGATCCCGCGTGACTAGCCAATTCTCAAGCCGATCTCTACGTTTCTGCACAGCCTTGTCGAAGGCTCTTAGACGTTTTTCTTTTCGTGTGATTGGTTTGGTCATTGCGTTGCTCCTTTTTCTAGAACTGCCGTCAGCCTTTGGACAAGCCATTCCGTCTGCGGGCGATATTTTTCCAAGTGGGCTTTGAGATTTGGCAGGTAACCGACTTCCCAAGTAGTACCATCTCCTACAAAAATGCAATCAGACTTCTGCACGTTGTGCATGGTGAATACCTTGCCTCCCGTCAACGTTTTATCGCCCTGCTTTGACATGAACCTAGCGAATGAACTCGATAACGTCCAAAAATATCCTCCCCTCCGGTTGTCAACTGTGCCAACGAACATCGGATCGGCGCTGCAACCCCTATACAGCGTCAACCCATCGTCCAAGTTATTCCAGTGATTTCTCTGCTGGTCATAGCTACAGAAATAATCCCGCTGCGAACGTGGCGAGGTGAGAATTTCTTCCCAGAGCGGCGTGATTGGGCAACCCCGTAACAAATTCCAAATCATAGACGCACACTCCCAGTAGCAGCGGTCAGACATTGTGCTCTGCTCTGACAGGAATTGCCGAGTTAACCGCAAGTCCGACATTACCAAATACATGAGCGGGGATTTATCGCCGTAGTGCTCTAAAAGGACCTTTTTGTGGAGCGTGGCGCAAATGCATATCTCATAACCGCAGTTTTTTGATGCCTCTAAGCACACGGGCAAATGCTCTTTAACCCTCGGCTTGAGTTCCATCAAAACACCATAACGTTGAGCACGGTCAGCGGAGGCGAGGTCGGAATTTCCAGCCCTTCCAAACACTCCGTGACCCATGCGCTGATTTCGTCGCTGGTGGTTCCTTCGGGCGATGCAAGTTGCACGATGCAATTGTTAGCTCCGATGGCCTGCGACATGTTGGACTGCACAGTCGTGTTGACGGTCACAGCGACCGCATCGAATTCGCCATTGCTCAAAGCGAGTTCTAGCTGAGAAGCTAAATCGTCATTCAGCGGACAGCGATTATCGAGAGCGAACGCAGCTACAACGTAGTTTGTCTGAGACATTTTTCCCCTCTGCAACCAATCAATCTCTTGTGCAATGCAGGCGGGTTCGCTGCTGACAGCGATTTTTTTGCGGTTGGCTTCAATCCTCTCCCGCACTGCCTCTGCAATCGTTTTGCGTTTGGTTTTCTTCCACGTGATTTTCTTCACGCTGAGACCGCCGCGCGTTGCTGTTCGTTGTCACTGACAAACGCGTCAACATCTTCCAACCGGACGCGAATGCTACCGCCGATTTTGAAACCGCGTAAATCGCCGTCGTGAATCCACTTCGCAACCGTCTGCCGTCCTATTGAAAACATCTCTGCTACTTCCGTTACCGTAAGCAGTGGCGCTGAACTTGAAAATTTCGTTGTCATAGATTCCTCCCCGGAAAATTCCGAGTGATTACTGCGTTTGAAAGTTTGATTGCTAGCTCTTGCTCACTGAGTCCACCGCCGCGCCGTCGCCAATCGAGCATCATTCCCCTGTACTGCTCGGGTGTGAGTCCGGGTGCGAGTGCGTTGCCATCGTTCGCATATCCGTCTGCGTTTACCGGATTGGTTGCAGTAGAGCCGAGCAGGCCCGGTTCCATGTGGCCATTCGGGTCAAGCGGTGCCTGTTCGACACGCACGACAGGGCCAAGCAGCGTTGCGCCGGTAGTCGGCCAGCGTTCGTTTGCGCCGTCGATGGTATTTCCAGCGGAGTCGGCTGCATCGCCGTCCTTATATTTTTCTGCCCATGTGCGAATGTCCCGCGATTCGGGACGTGCCGTACTTGGCACGGCTGGTGCAGTGGGAACCGCAGGGCTAAGCCCTGCGGTTGGCTGCGCATCCGAGTTGGATGCGGATGGCAGGAATTCTGCTAGGTCAGCACGGCGAAAGAAAACGGCACTCTCGAATTTGTCCGCCTGCTCGCGCCTGAATTTGATTTTGCCCCGTGCCATCCATTTGCCGAGGGTGCTATAACCTATCTGCAAAATGGAACACACTTGTTTTTTAGTGAGGCGTTCTGGGTCCAATTTGATTGGCATTTTTCTCCTAATATCTGCATCGGGCGGGGAAGGATCAGTAAACCCGCCCGATGCTCCCGATGGACGGCTTAGGTACAGCGGGGAATTTGCGCGGATTCGTACTCGATAGTTTGAATTACGAATTCCAAAGCAGCGACCGCAAAGTCGATGGCAACGTGTTCGTTTGCCATCGCGTAACTAGATCGCCCGATGGCTGTCCATTCCGCGATTTTCGTTTCGATGTACGACTGACGGGCCAGTAGTGACGTGATGGCTTTCCGGTTATCGTCGATTGCTGACATTCCTTAGACTTTCTTCAGGAGCCGTAGGGCTTCCCGCTTGAGACCGCGCATCTTAGCGGGGTAAGATTTGCGTTTGTGCGTACAGTTATGCCCGTCGCTCAAGTGGGACAGTATGCAGGCCACGACAGCGAGTAGCTGGCGTGACGCCATATACCGCGCTTTCCGGTAAGCAAGTGTGCGCTTGCTGGCAAACTCTGGTTTGTGGCTCATGGCTAGTTCCCCGCGTCCGAATCGGAGGCGTTGCTGGTGCTCTCGAATGCCTTGCCTGATTCGTTGTAGTTGCGCGAGTTCTGCTGTCCCGCCATTTGTGAGCGAGGTCCACCGGCGTTCTTCAGTGCGTCGAGCGTAGCGGTGACGCCATCCTTCGCAGGGATGCGGTGATCTCCGGCATATGAACCGACCAGAGTTTTCGAGTCAACCGGCTTCATTGCTCCGACCACTACCTGTGAGCCGACCGACATACCACTGGTCGTGTTAACGGATGGTTCGCCTTTGAGCGCTGAGCCTCCGGGGAAAACTGGGTTGGCGTGATTGACGGGAACTTCGCGTCCGACCTTGAGGCGGGGCGATGCTGTATCGGTTGCGACGTTGATTGCAGTATTGGTAGTGGGGTTGCTCATTTGTTGCTCCTGTAGGTAGTCAGCCATTAGGCTGCTGAAACGCTTGCGCGTGCCCTTCATGAGCGACGCTGCAAGGTGTTGCGATAATGATTGCTGCATAAATTAGAAACGGGGAGCCGTGGGGCAGTTACTCCCACGGCAAGCGCCCACCTACCACGATGGGTTGCCCCGTAATCGCCAGTTGTCCCACTGGCGAAACTTTAGCGGCAATTCGGGCCAGAGCGCATAACCAACTGCTCATATGCCGCGAATCCGTATTTTGAAATGAAGTCGCTTTTGGCTTTGCGCTGCTCGCTCGGCGTACCGAGGAACTCGCTTAACTTTTTTGGTGCGTCTGCATCTGGTAGCGGAAATTTCTGCTCGCTCATAAATTTTCTCCTTCGACTTCTTTTGCGCCCAGCAGGTCAAGCAATTGGCCTTTGACCTCGACGCTAAAACCGTTCATCTCGCCACACAGTCGGTCAACACGTGCGGTCAGCAGTTGCAGCCTGTTCTGTAGCTGGTCGAAATTGAACTCTAAATTTTTCAGCCTTCGTTGTTCGTCCGTGGTCAATTGTTCTCTCCTATGTTCGGCAGCGTGCTGGGCATCGTTCGCAGCGCCGCGATAATTTTTGCGATTAGTACTTTCTGGTCCGCCAGTGCTCGCCGTAGGTCAGCGATTTCTTCCGTGTGCTTCTCAGTCTGCGTCACGCTTTCACCAGAGGCGAGGTTGGCACGCTGATAGTGGAAAAATAGAGCGTGCGTAGATCGTCGATCTGACGTTCTAGCTGCTCAACCATCCGAAGCATGAGCGCTTCTGCTTTCGCATTGCGCTTGCGTTCGGCTGCGAGCAACTGGCGGGTCCGATGGAGGGTGTCTCGCAAATTGTCGAGCGGTGATGGTCCGTCACATCCCGATTCCGGGGTGAGTGGTTTTAGTGGCATGGATTCTCCGTGGTTTATGCCGAGATGCACGAACGAACCCGACCACGGAGAGTTGGCGGGTCCGCTGTGCATGGGGCTTTGATTTTTTTGGGATTGGTGCTACGGGGATGCTTCTAAGGCTCTACTGCCGTACTCCCTTGAATTTTGGTTCGCCTAGTGGTCGCTTGATTCCGTCAACTGTGTCGGTCGGCGCGATCTCTGCTAACTCTGCCGGACTCTTGCCGATCTGCTCAAGGCAGTTGTCCCGGCGAGGGTTGATGTCCCGGCGGAAAGATCGAAGCAAACTCTCCACTGTGTCGCCCCTACCTCTTGGCGGAATTTTCATGTTTGTCTATATCTTCTCCTAGATACAGAATAACACGGTTATTCCGCGAATATAGCGTTTTACCTCGCAAGCGCATGATAACAAGCATAATAGAGTTGTTGACAGTATTTAATATAAGGTGTATGCTAAAGCCGTATGAGGCATATACTTGATTTTATTGGCAACGGTCTGCCAGCATGCTCATAAAGTGGCATTGCAGCCCCGTGGCGAGGCCGTCAGTGGAAAACCGTAGCGTTGGTCGAACTTCGGCCAAGGTCTCCCCAGAGGGCTGCAATCGACCGTCGTTGGCCTTGCCAGTCGGGTACTTGGAGACGCATGGCAAACCTGCCTAAGCTGTAGACAGCATTGGTTATGCAAAGAATTTTTGCGGCACCGGCGCACTAATCGCCGCTAAGTCATCGCCCTACCATAGTTTACCGCTGGTGATCCCCAGTACTCGACAAGGCCAGCAGGAACTAAATCCCTCGCTGTCAGCACCTTGGCATGGTGGCACTGACTCCGTGCCACGTCCTAGCCCTAGCAGGTGACCCGAGGAAAAGAAGTGCCACTTTCTGCTATCACAAAGTGGCATTTGTGCTCATATATGTCAGTTGGAAAGTGGGAAACCAATGCATCGTTTACTGAAAACAAACGACTTACAAGCAAGATTGGAATAGGCCAAATGATTGCTCTATGATTTGTGCATTCGATCTTTGACAATCAGGCTGATTAGTCATTGTTTCCTGCCAGTGGGCCGGTCAACTGGACAGCCGCAATAGCGAGTCGGGTCAACTAGCCCTAGTATCGCCAGCGTGTACCGCGTGTGCCGTGTGCTGTCTCACGGACTGGCGAGAACGGCAGAGTGTCAGACGACTTCCAGCCGATCTCACTGTGTTGCACCTAGCCTATAGGCGTAGATGCAGCAGAGATACCGCCTTGCTTTAGCAACGCTGGGCGGTTGTGCGCTGTAGACGCGTTTGCAGCGCGGACAATTGACGAACGTTGACGCAGATGCAAAATACAAACGCAAACGCAGAGTAACTATCAATAACTATGAATCGCTATGATTTTAATTTGAGATAGATTAGTTACAAAGTGGAATAAGCAACGATGCGAGCAAGCACGGTGTGGAGTGAGCAAGCGGGTGAGCAGGCAGTAAGTGGTAAGCGAGTGACGGGTGAGCAAGCTAAATCACCCGAGTAAGTGGGCATCGGAGCGCTGGCAAATGCTCTGGTAACTCAATCGAGCAAGGGTGAAAGATCAATCGTTCCTGCTCTTATAGACAGACAGCGGGTCTTACCTGCTAGGTGCTCTGGCTCATTCTTTTATCGGGTCGGATTGCCAGCGTACACAATACGCTACAACCCTTCCAAGCACGGCTCTGGGAACCAAGTGTAGAATCTCGCGTTCTAAGGCGTTCTGGCGCAGCGCGCGGGGCGCGTGCCTCTTGGGTCGAAACAGTGTCTACATTGAGATTGTGGGCAGGCTGCGCGACGCAGGCTAACCCTTGAATTAAACACCCCAGCGCTGGGCGGGATAGTCGGACCAGCGCTGAGGCAAAGAGGAATGCAAGCCTACCCACAATGCGAAGGCATTCCTCACACTCGAAAAGGTAAGCACGCGGGAATGTGCTGTCAAGCAACTTTACAAATCTCACACATGTGTCAACCATTTATCCCGAACCGGAGATCACAATGTCAGCTACGCCATTTTACAAACTCGGCAACGATCTGGCGCGTCTCTCAGACTCGCAAACTTGGGCGCACTACTTGCGCCTTCACCCACAAACGAAAATCGGATTCTTGCACACGGCTGACGGGCGGATGTATCTCACACTGACCGACCGCGCGTTAGGGCATCACGGCGTTCTGCGATATGCGGACAACGTGACCGAACTTCTGGAAGTCGCACACGATTCCCTCTTTCGAGAGGGAGAAATCGAGGTCCTGTAATGGCAACGGCAACGCTATTCGCTTTTCCAGTGCAGCACGCATGTCCGACATGCAACCGGATGTGCTCACCTGAAGAACTGTCGGAGTGCTTACGATGTGGGCAGCAATACTGCTCGAAAGATTCTTGGGAGTGTGAGTGCGACCGCATGGCGCGGGAAATTATAGAGAGAGGGGGAAACCATGACGAAGGCCTATCTGTACCTGAGAACATCGGGAGATGACGGCAAGAAAAAAGCGGGCATCCCAGTGCAGCGGGACGCTTGCACAACGTTCACAGCGCAGCGCGAGTTTGAGATTGCAGCGGAGTTCGCAGACGATGGCATTTCGGGGAAAATCCCGATGCACGCGCGTCCGCAAGGGAAACTGATGATAGCGGCGCTGCTCGCTGACGGTGTAAAGCACGTGATCTGCTACGATGCCAAGCGCATCGGGCGGACTCAACCCGCGTTCTGGTCGTTTATCGGGATGTGCCGTGACAACGGCATCACTGTGCTCGATTCGAGCGGAACGGATTTAGGCGGTAGCGTAATGGGTGGAGTCAATGGGATGCTTGCGGAGATGGACAGGGACGCAACGGTTGCGCGTCTCGCTGCTGGCAAGGAAAAGTGGCGCGGTCATCACCGCGTCGAAGGACGGCATCCGTACGGGGAAAGCCCTTACGTAGAACACAACGCAGAGCGGGAGACTGTAGAGCGGATGCGCCAGATGCACGCTAAGGGAATCAGCGCGTATCGGATTGCAACGCAGTTGCGAGCAGAGGGGATTGTCACGCGCTACGGCAAAGACTTCAGCGGCCAAGCGGTCACTAACATTCTCCGGCGCGTGGTACTATCCGGCGTCGAGTCGTCTTGCCGGGAATAAACGACAAAATTGGGAGGTGGTATCGTGGAAGAGAAAACTGGTGCTTACCAAAGCAGAATTCAAAGGGCCACACTCAGCAGTTGACTCAGCAGTACAGCCCCTGTGATTTCCTGCTTTATACACTCGAATCTCGCGCCAACTGGCCTATGTAGATCAAGAGGTTAGCGGGATTGTTAAACTTACAAGCAGGAGGTCGCAGGTTCGAGTCCTGCACTGCCCACCATGTTTTCTGTTGTCCGTTCCGGAGACATAGGTAACAGAACGTTCCGGAGACATGGGTTACACTTTTGGCCCGAAGGGGTTCTCCAGGGGCTGCAAGGTTTTTTCCTCCAGATCAATATAGCCCAGATCGTAATCCAT
>Ga0209624_10003221_pt1 | contig 11655 bp, 9 predicted proteins | sample JacPinW_OM2H0_O1_FD_188565 | JGI IMG/M metagenome (GOLD analysis project Ga0209624, IMG submission 188565) | Forest soil microbial communities from Algoma, Ontario, Canada - Jack Pine, Ontario site 1_JW_OM2H0_O1 (SPAdes) (version 2) | ecosystem: Environmental > Terrestrial > Soil > Boreal... | reverse complement strand
GATCGGAAGCACAGGCATTCCAACCTACTTGATCGCGACCTATGGAACGTTCGGCGTGATGGGCGCGTCACTGTTCGGAACGGCGGCGGGGCTGGCATCCGATCGCGGTCTGGGATGGCTGCAGGTAAAGCGCGCCAGCCCGATGCCGCCCTTCGCGTACTTTACGGCAAAAGTGGTCACCAGCATGATCTTCAGCGCGATCATCGTGGTGGCCCTGTTCACACTTGGCATCACGATGGGCGGCGTGCGGATGCCGGTCGGAGATTTTGCGCGGTTGCTCGGAACCTTGGTTGCCGGATCTCTGCCGTTCTCGGCGATGGGACTGGCTGTTGGTTACTTCACCGGACCGAACTCGGCCCCCGCGACCATCAACCTGATTTATCTGCCGATGTCGTTCTGCAGCGGGTTGTGGGTTCCGTTCATGTTCTTGCCCAAGGTCGTGAAGCAGATCGCTTTGGTCCTGCCGCCCTATCATTTGTCGCAACTCGCGTTGGGCGTTGTGGGCGCCGGAAGTCATGAATCGAGCGCCACACATTGGGAAGTGCTTGCGGCCTTCACCATGATCTGCCTGGGTGTCGCTCGCATCGGCTTCCAGCGGGACCAGGAAAAGATGTACGGGTAGAGCCGCCGATTGCGATGCGGTAATGTAGGCGAGACCAGAAAGGCTGCGACTTCCAATCGAGCTAGCAGAGCGGAGTAGAAACTTATGAGCGCGAATTCCAAAAAATCGATCGGCTGGTCAATCCTGTTAGTCTCGTTCGGAGTCGTAGCGCTCTTCGCTGGTACCAATTGGCTTTGGGTGCTGATACCCGCTGCCATGCTGGTCTGGTTTAGCGCCGCGCCAGCATTGCGCAGTGGCCGGAATTGACTGCTGGGGTGAAAATAGACGTATGCCATTGATGGCCTTCGATCACGGGGAACGATGCGCGACCGGCAGTGCGTGGAAGCTCAAGCCTTGGAACACGATTCTCAAGGATAAAGACCACGGATGGAGCCCTCTGCTCTGGATGCTATACCTGGGATTCTTTTTCATCGATCCGATCCTGAGCCACGCCACCGCTCGCATCTGGCTCCTTGACCTCGCCGGTGCGGCAGTATTTCTCTGCCTGTATCTCGGGCTCTTCGCCATCGAGAGGCCCAACGTTCTTGTACACATCGGTGGCATGGTGCTGTTGGGATTGCTGTATCAGCCCATCAACAGCGGCGCATGCACGTTCTTTATTTTCGCGGCGGCCATGCTTCCGTTTTGCGTCGACACCAAGACTGCCGCAGTCATCGGTCTGGCGACGATTGGGGCGATCGGCGGCATCGAAGGTCTGTTGCTCCACATCAACAACTGGACTTTGTTCTACTCCGCGCTTTTCCCGATGATCATTGGCGCGGGAAATACCTTCTTTGCAGAGCGCAATCGAATGAACCACAAGTTGCGCAAGGCAAATGAGGAGATCGAGCATCTCGCTACGGTGGCCGAACGGGAGCGGATCGCGCGCGACCTGCATGATGTCCTGGGACACACACTCTCGGTGATCACTCTGAAATCTGAACTGGCCGGCAAACTCATTGACCGCGATCCTGCGCGGGCGGGAAAAGAAATTCGCGAAGTGGAGGAAATCTCGCGGCAAGCTCTGTCCGACGTGCGCGATGCGATTCGCGGATATCGCTCCAAAGGATTGGCTGCCGAGCTTGTTCAGGCGAAATCGACGCTCGAGACCGCGGGCCTGACCGTGCAGTGCGACGCCGCCACCACGATGAAAATTCCAGCAGTGCAGGAGAGCGTCCTTTCTCTTGCCGTGCGCGAAGCGGTGACTAATGTTGTTCGGCACGCGCAGGCTCGCAGTTGCCGCATGCGGCTCGAACAGCAGAATGGCTCCTGTCGCCTCGAGATTCACGACGACGGGCTTGGCGGCTCCAGTGCAGAAGGTAATGGGCTGCGAGGGATGCGAGAGCGCGTCGAGATGCTGGGCGGCACGCTGGAGCGCACCAACCATTCGGGCACAACCCTGACCATTACTCTGCCGCTCAAAGAATCGGTTGCCGCCAGACAGGTTTCCGACAATTGAATCCCATCTCGAAGGAAAATCGGAAGACGATTCGCGTCGTGCTGGCCGAAGACCAGGGAATGGTTCTTGGCGCACTCGCAGCTTTGCTTGAGATCGAAGGCGATATTTCCGTGATTGCCAAGGCGCGCAACGGGAAGGAAGCGCTCGATGCCGTGCTGGCGCACAAGCCGGATGTGTTTCTCACCGACATCGAAATGCCGCACATGAGCGGACTCGATGTTGCGGCCGAATTAAAGCGCCGGAAGACTGGAACGCGCGTGGTGATCGTGACAACCTTCGCGCGCGCGGGATATTTGCGCCGCGCGCTTGAGGCAGGAGCGTCAGGATATTTGCTGAAAGACATGCGCGCGGAAGAATTGGCGGATGCGGTCCGTCGTGTGCATCAGGGATTGCGTGTCATCCATCCAGAGCTCGCGACGGAAGCGTGGGGAGAAATGGATCCGCTGACGGATCGCGAACGCCAGGTATTGCGGCTGGCCGGGGAAGGCATGGCGAGCGGGGATATCGCCGGCGAGTTGGGGCTGTCCGACGGTACGGTGCGGAATTATCTCTCGGAAGCCATCAGCAAGCTGGGCGCGAGCAATCGCGTGGAAGCCGCGCGTATCGCAAGAACCAAGGGCTGGCTCTAAAAGCAGTGGCTAGTGATTAGTGGCTAGTGATCAGCGGCAAAGTTTGATGCGGCTAATCACCGTCTATTGAGCACTTACCACTAATCACTTACCACTTTCTTCTGGTCGCCCGGCAATTCGCCATGCGTACATCAGGAATGACGTTGCGGTCAGGTCGATGGCCGGTTCGTCGGTCGAGTACGACTGCACATTATCTTTGTAGACGGCGCCATTGCCGTTGAATTTCTTGTAGACATCACCTCGGACCGTCGGACAGTTCACCATCCCATCGAGGAATCCGAAGGTGGGGAAACTGTTCGCTCCTTCGACGACCGCGCCCGCGAGCACAGGCGGCTGGCCGTTCGTCGATCCGACGATGTTGGCGACCTGATGCTGCATGCAGTCAGGAAATGTGTCGCCGTCGCCCACGGTGAAGGTCACACCCCACGCGTTAGCGCCAGAAATATTTCCGAGCCAGCGGCGCGAGGCATCATCGGCGGCATTATTGGAACGGAGATAGTTGTATTCTGCGGCCATCACGGAGAGTCCAGCGCCGTGCGCGATGCTGTCGTACGTGTCCCATGGAAGGCCGAAGGTGAAAGGATCGCTCGGGTTGTTGCCCACCGATTTGGCGATCTGCTTGGCGATGTCGTTGGCGAGTTGATCTTTCGTGACGGCAAGGCCCACCGGATTTCCTGCCTGTTCGATCGCCCGATAAAGCTCGAAGTGAGCGAGTCCGCTGACATCGTAGAGGTTTAATGTGTCAGTCGCATCGTTTGGTCCGGTGATGTAGGAGTGCGCCCAATGCGCGGCGAGCTTTAAATAGTGATTCGGATCGGAGTACGGCAGTTCGTTGCACGCGCATTCGCGAAGTGCGAAATAGAGTTCGGTCGCGCCGAGTTCAAGGTCGTCGGACCATGCGCTCTCGGGATAGAAGTCGTACGGTGCCGTTGTCAGCAAAGTTCCGGTGAACGAAGTGTCGGCCAAATCGAAAATGTGTTCAGCGTTGAGAAGACATCGCCGGGCGAACTTCGGATCCGTCTGATGAAAGAGCTGGAAGCATTCGGCGAAATCCGCGGCGAGACGTCCGGCGAGATTCGGGCTGAGTTTTGATCTGGCTGGACCGGCCTGAAAGACGGGGCGATGACGAATGTATTGGAAGACGGGATCTTTTCCGGCGTAAGTGTCGTCGACCTGCGGAAGCCGCCAGATGTCGTGATCGCTGAGGTAATCGAAACTTTCAAAGTCCGTGCCGATGCCGACCTGGTAATAAAGCGTGCGGCTGGAGTCGTCCCACATCTTGAGCAGCCAGTCGAGTCCGAAGCGCGCTTCGGCGGTGAAATCAGAAGTCGAGCGGTTTCCCATCTGCGCGGGAAAATCGCGAATGCCGATTTGCATCAACGCGACGACGTAGCTGTGCGTCTGGACGAACTTCAGATAGTCTCCGGCGTCCCACCAGCCGCCCTCGGCGTCGATCGCCGCTCCAGTCGGGTTGAGTGCCCCAATGATGTTGTCGTCGCCGTCGAAGACCGGTGAGCCGTAGACCGCTGCATCCGAGTCATTCAAATGTCCGGGTGCGGAGCGCAGCGCCGTGGGAATGAAGTCCCGGCCGTCGCGTTCGTTCTCGTAGAAATAGAGATTGTTGGCGAGCGGCGTGGCGTATAGATTCTCGGGGCTGTCGACGCGGAACGGCGGAGACGTGATGGACGATCCGTAGATCACCTTGATTGTGTAGGTGTCGTGCTTCGTCAGCGTGAAGTCGATCGGGTAGACGTTAAACGTTCCCCATGTGCCGAGTGACGCGCCGATGGATCCCGACGCGGCGACCTGGCTCGCGGAGTTCGTGATCGAGAAGCGCGCGTTGCTGAGAGTGTTCGGCGTCATGACGTAGGCGCGGGCGGGAAGTGCAGCCTCGTAGCCGATCTGGTTGACGCGGACGTAGCTGCTCCCAGCGTGAGCCGATATCGCGGCGAGACAGAAAAATACAACGACTGAAAGAGTGTGTGTGGGACGATGCAGCGAAGAAGACATGGCATTGCTCCGAGAAAGGCAAGAAGAATTCCTCGCGAGGATCACGAGGGAGACGGGGCGGCGTCGTCGTCGCCGGAATGATTCAATCCGGCTATTGAAACGGTTGAATATTGCCTTACGGCTTTGTAGCTGTCAAGGAGCAGAATGGCCCCAGCGCAAGAGGGTGTCAGGGTTCGACGAAGCAGGAACGCCGCACGCGCAGTAGCAGGAACAACATTCCGCCGCTCACCGCCAGTCCAAGCAGGGCGTACTGCATCGTGTTCAGCGCCGCGCGGTGGCTCTCTTCCGCCGGCGGCACGGTAGTGTAAAGCTGAACGCGAGCGCGTCCCTTCAGATTGGGAAAGAAATAAATGGGGATGACTGTTCCGGGTGGAACCAGCAATGAAAGTTCGTCTTCGTTGCGCACCTGTTCGTTGTGCATCTGGGACTGAATGTAGGGGCGCAGGTTCATCCGCTCGCGACTGCCTTCAACCGATCCGTTAGCGGAGAGATCAACGCTACCCTTCAGTCCCCGTTGGTAGTGAACCTCTGCAACCTGAAAGTCGCTGCGGTGATAGGGCTGACCCTCATACTGATGCCAGCGCATCCAATCATTCAGGAACATCACCGATCCGAACAACAGGAAGCAGATGATCGCAAGGGCGCAGATTGCGATACCGACACTAGCGGTGCGAAAAAGTGCGGGACGCGCCACTGGCTTTGTCGGCCCAGGCGTGGGAATTGGCCGCGTCTTTGCCCACGATGACAACGCCGTGCCGATCAGGATCATGCCGACGAAGATCACGATCATGATTTTCGGAAACCGGAACACCACCATGAACGCGGTCGAAGCGACGATCTGAATCAAAGCGACGATCCAGATTTTTGCTCTTAGTGGAGACGCCAACCTTAACCCGCACATCGGACAGATCGGTGCCGGAGAGCCGGTGAGATCGAACCCACACTTCGGACATTTGCTGATGGACGCCATCCGCGGCGATTACAGCATCCGGGATGGGTTGGAACAATTGACCTTGGTAACGGCGGCGACGGGCGGGCGAATGCATAGATCCTTCGGCCCAGAAACAAGGGCCTCAGGATGACAAGCGTCAGGTGACTGGATCGGAGTTGTTGAGGCGGCTGATAGCCGACGACTGAGGCTGTTAGTTCTCTCGGACGACGCCGGCTTCTTGCTTCTTCACAGTCCTGTATGCCCAGGCCATGCGGGGAGTGTTGTGGGCAATGCCGATGTGGCCTTCGGGGTTGAGCACGATGATGCCGCCGTGTCCGTTGACGCGCTGCTTGAGGTAGTTCATCGCTTCTTGCGCGGACCATTCGGGCAGATTTCCAGCGGAGATGCGATCGGCAGTCCACTTGGCCAGCACTAACTTCATGATCGGCTCGCCCCATCCGGTGGTGGAGGCGGCGGCGCTGAGATTGTCGGCGTAACATCCGCAGCCGATGAGCGACGAGTCGCCAAGCCGTCCGGGAGCCTTATTCAGCGTGCCTCCCGTAGACGTGGCGGCGGCGATGTTGCCGCCGCGATCGAGGGCGACAGCACCGACGGTGTCGTGCGAGATGGTTGGATCGTGATCCAAATTAGGGGAGCCGGGCGCGAACAGATCGTTGCCGTCCGCTTTCGATCCGGCGCGCTGTAGATCGGCTTGTGCGGCCTGATAGGCGCGCAGGCGCTCGACTTCGCGCGGGATGATCAAATCCTCATTCTTGCAAAGCGGGACGCCGTGTTCGGCGGCGAACTTTTCGGCGCCTTCTCCGACGAAGTAGACGTGCGGACTCTCGCTGAGAATCTTGCGCGCGGCGCGCACAGGATTGCGAAGATGCTCAACGCATCCGACGCCGCCGGCGCGGAGCGTGGCGCCGTCCATAATTAGGGCGTCGAGCTGAACTCTTCCGTCACGATTGAGGAAGCTGCCGCGTCCGGCGTCGAAAGTGTCGTCGTCTTCCATGATGACGACGGCTTCCTCGACGGCGTCGAGCGACGAACCACCGCGCTCGAGCACGCGCCATCCCGCAGCCAGCGCGTTATTCACGCCTCGGATGTGGGCGTCGACCATGTCATCGGGCATGGCCCACGCGCCGCCGTGAACGACGAGTACGGGATCAGTGGGCATTCGAGTAGCGGGTCGCAGGTACCGATCGGCAGCGACCGGATAGTCTAGCATTGCTGCCAACTGCAATTTTTGGGTATCCCCCTCCCCCTCGAGTCTATTGAAATGTTTGGGTTAGAGGAAAATCGCCAAGAAGTCTATGGGGCTCAATATTTTACGGGCAAAATATTGAAAAAGCGGGAGTTATGCTTTGCTTGCTGCAGCGATTTTTTCCTCGCTTTTCCGTAAAATATTGCTTTTAAACGGGTTGCGAGTTGACGGTGAGCATGACTCCTTGCAAAATCTTGAGCCGCTTGGACTTACGCGTAAAATATTGTCAAATAACGACTTACAATCCCGCCAGGAAATCCCGGCCTCGCCTTTCGGCTGGTGACATGATCGGACGATTGAGCTGTGGAAGACAAGGTCAGATGTCACACGGGAGCGGTGGAAATCTGTGAGATTCCCAGTTCGGGAAGGGATTTAACGATCCTGACTGTTTCGAGGCTTACCGTAATGACTTGGCCGATGAGGCGGAGGATGTATGTGGGATCGTCTGCGCGGTTGGGATCGTTCGTGATGCCGCTGCGCTTGTCGGTTGAGACCTGGTACTGGTCGACAATCCATTCGAGGGCCGAGCGGTTGCCGAGGCGGTATTCGTAGGTTTCGGGCGGAATGCCGGTGAGCGTGAGGAATTGGTTGTAGATGAGCGAGGCCTTGTCCTTGCTCAGTCTCATTTTGGTGACGCGGTAGTCCAGTTTTTCTCCCGCCTTTTCCACTTTGGTGAGTTTGTACTCGGGTTGCTGCTCGCAGTGGAGGTGGATTTCGGCGAGGCCCTGGCCGGCTTTTGCCAGCTTGTTGAAAACTTCAAAATCTTTCACCACGGGGCGCACAGAGGTCACGGAGGAGTTCTTTGGCTTGTCATCCTGAGGCCCGCGTTCTTTGCGGGCCGAAGGATCTATGGAATGGTTGGCAGCGCCGGTGGCGCCCGCAGATTGCATAGGTCCTTCGCTTTGCTCAGGATGACAGCCGCTTGCGGTAGCAAACGGGATACGCGGCAACTCGCGGCGGAGGTTGGCGGCGTAGCGCTCGCGGTAGTCGGGATGGTGCAGGACGGCGTAGACGTAGTGGAAAATGTCCCACTTGGTGATGGAGGGGTCGGTGTAGTGGGCGCGGAATTGCTCGAGCGCCCAGTCGGTGATGTTCTCGCGGCGGTGGCTGCCGTCTGGGGCGTAGATATAAAAAGGAAACCATTGTGGCACAGTGCCTGGACCGAAAAAATTGAGATCCGGTATGGTCTGCCTAGCGAGACACGCAAATGGGCGCTCGGCGCCTGGGCCGGTTGCGCACAGGACTGTGTTCTCTTTTTCGGTTTTGGATGATGGAAAGATCTCTCTGAATCGGTATTGCTCTTCGTTCCAAAAATCATCGAAGTAGATCGCGGTGCGTGTAAATGGACGATATAGCGCATCGCGGATCGCGTCGGGCTTGAATTTCGACTCGTTGCCTCTATTCAAAGATGCTTTCGTTTGACGCGTCCACTTGATCCTCGCATCCGTCACGTCGATGAGAGTGTCAGGGTCGACCTTATTTTGTCTGAGCACGGCGAGGGCTTGCCCGTAGACGTCTATGAAAATTTGAGCAGTATTTTGGAGAGTAGAACGGTCGAAGTTGTAAACGTAAGCATCGCGGCTACTGACGACTCCAAGCGAAAACAGCTGGAAGATTGTCGTGTTAGAGATGGAGCCGTCGCGTTTGGCTGCCTTATCACCGGTAGGAAGGAAGCCGGCATATGTGTTAGCTGAATCGCTTAATAGCCAGTTATGCTTTTGGTCTGCGCGTAATGTGCGCCGTTTAATTCCGCTGGCCTGGTTCGCTTCTTCGAGAAAATCGTATTTCTGTTGCCTAGTAGAGAACTCGTCTGTTCTCGCATATTCGATCCTTCTCTCGGATTTCCCGGTCTTAACGAGAAGTGCAATCGCGACTCCGATTTGTATTCCGAACACGTTGTGCGTAGTACCTGACAACTTCGCATTCTTGCGTACGTTACCTCCCAAATCGAGCACGTAGAGTCTGTCAAAGTCTTTCGCGCCGGAACGAAGGATTCCGGCGCAGTTCTTCTTTGATCAGGTTTTCCACCTGCTGCGAGAGTTCCGGGACCCGGTCAGAAAACTCATCGACTGCTTTCAACCATTCCTCGATCTGTGGGACCTTGTAAGTGAAGAATTGGTTGACAACCGAGACCAGCGCCTCGGGGTGGGAGATGTTCTCATCGAAGATGCGTGTTCCGCCCTGATAGAGGATGGCCCGTTCCGGGGCCTGGAAGATTGTGTTGTCGGCAGGATATCCCTTGTCGAGTTTGCGCTGGACTTCTTTCAGCAGGTCGTCTTTTTCGTCTTTGGCTTCCCAGTAGCCGTGAGGTAGGTGGTAGAGATCGACGAGAGCGCCATCGACAATGACGGATGACTTTGTGCGCTTGATGCGGTACTCGGGAACGAGTGTGAGTTTGGGAGTGGCGCGCTGTCCGCATTTTGCGAGGAGGGCTTGAAAGGCGCTGCGGACGGCTCCTTCGTGATCGATATAGAGTTGACCGAACTGATGCAGTGTTTCGTAGTACGCCTTGACCGCGGCGTGCGTCGGCTTGAGTTCTAGGGGCATGCCTGGGCGGGGAAGGGGTAGTTTACAACGGGACAGGGTGGGCGGGGTGATTGGCGGGGATGGTGCTGGCGGGGAAAAGCAGGTTCCTCGACTTCCCTCGGAATGACAAAGCCTGGTCTTACGCGGCTTGGCCTGGGCTCAGGCTTACTGGCGGGTCTTGGGTTCTGGTCCAGGTATAGCGCATGCGGTGGATTACTGTGATCGTGCTTAGGACGGCGATCACCCACAGCACCGGCGCCATCCGGTTGAACAAGGCTCCGAGGATGACGAGGACGAGGCGTTCGGGGCGTTCCATGAATCCTACACGGCAGGAGCCGATCAGGCTTTCGGCTCTTGCTCTGGTATAGCTGACCATGATCGAGCTGATCATGACGAAGGCGGCGAGGACGACCCAGAAGAAGCGTCCGCCGCGCGCATAGAAAACTAAAAGTCCAAGAAACTGGCTGGCGTCGGAATAGCGGTCGACGACCGAATCGAAAAAGGCTCCGAAGCGGGTGACGCGGTTGGTGGCGCGGGCGACCTGTCCATCGACCAGATCGAAGAAGCCGGAGAAGATGATGACTAGTCCCGCGTAGATGAACATCCGTTTCTGATTGTTAGCGTTGGCCGAGCCGAACAGGATCGCGGCCCAGGTGTTCACGACCAGTCCCATGAAGGTGAGGACGTTGGGATTGATTCGCGAGAGCGCCAGCCAACGGACGATGGTGTCGAGAAGGACTCCGCAGGCGCGTCCGAAGGCGGAGGTCCACGATGCGGTCATCGGACAGGCACCGAATACAACCGCTTAACCAAAAAGGGCACCAAGTTACACGAAGGAAACCGGAGTGACTTTTTCTTCCTTCGTGTTCCTTCGTGTCCTTTGTGGTTCATGAATTTGCTAGCGGCTACTACGCTTGTGCCTCTTTCGGCGCCTCGCCGTCGATTTCTTCGTGAATCGTGCTGAGCTTCAGAATCTCCAGGGTGCGCTTGCCGTTGGGCGTAACCACGACGGCTTCATCTCCTACCTTCTTATTCAGCAGGGCTCGGCCGATGGGGCTCGTGGTCGAAATCTTTCCCGTGGCTACGTCGGATTCCTCGCTGGTTACCAGCTTGTATTCGATCTCTTCTTCTTTAGTGCTGTCGTAGACCTTGATGGTCGAGCCGAGCCCCACCCGGTCGTGAGGGATGTTGTTCATATTGACCATGGACAGGTCGGCTAGGCGCTTACCGAGCTGGCGGACGCGCGCCTTGACGAACTCCTGGCGCTGCTTCGCCATGTGATACTCGGCATTCTCGCTGAGGTCGCCGAGCGCGGCTGCCTTTTTGATTTCCTTCGGAAGTTCGTGGATCAACTCGTGTTCGAGCGCGTTGATCTCTTCCTGCAGTTTTTTCTTGATTAACTCTGTCATGGATTACTAGCGGCCGGATCTACGGCAAGGCTTGAAACATTATAAACCCGGGTCCGGCGTTCGGCCCGGGCGTGGAGGAGATTCCTCGCTGCACTCGGAATGACAGGTTCTTCGTGAAAATGACGGGTTTTAGGCTGGTCGCAGAGATTACCCCCGTAATCTGTGGAGTGTATTTTCGATTCTTGGGGGGAATCTTGCGTCCTAACATCGATGTATGCGCAATAAACGTCAAGAGGTATCGGATCTCAAGATCCGTTTAGGGCTGGCGATCATAACCATTTTCGGGATGATTGTTCTGGCCGGCACGTATAAGGGCAACATGGTGCGAGGCGCGGCGTCGGGGCCGATGCCGCGAGTTACGTCGATCACGCAGGTCACGCACGACGGCTACCGGAAATCCAACCTGCTGGCCGATGGCTCAGAGCTTTATGTGACGGAGTTGCCGGCTGCGGACCGGGTGATTGCCAAAGTGGCTTTGCCGGGTTCGGACCGGTCGGTGATGCCGAGTTCGTTGTCGAATTTGCAGGCGCTGGACTTGTCTCCGGATCACTCCAAGCTGCTGGTTTCTTCAAAATCGAAGTCGGGAGATAGCGAATTCTGGACGCTGCCGGTGGCGGCAGGCGCGGCCGAGCGTGTGGGCGATCTTACGGGACGCGATGGAACCTGGTCGGCCGACGGAAGGCAGCTGGCGTTCGCAAAGGGATCGGTCCTCTATATTTCGAGCGCGAATGGAAGCGACGCGCATCCTCTCTATACGGCAAGCGGATCGGTGTTCGCCATTCACTTTTCGCCGGATGGAACACGGATCCGGTTTAAAGTGAAT
>Ga0209624_10003220_pt1 | contig 11657 bp, 9 predicted proteins | sample JacPinW_OM2H0_O1_FD_188565 | JGI IMG/M metagenome (GOLD analysis project Ga0209624, IMG submission 188565) | Forest soil microbial communities from Algoma, Ontario, Canada - Jack Pine, Ontario site 1_JW_OM2H0_O1 (SPAdes) (version 2) | ecosystem: Environmental > Terrestrial > Soil > Boreal... | reverse complement strand
TCCGCATACATACCGGGAATCAACGTAAGCTGAGGGTTTTTGACATCGACTTCCGCCGTCATCGTCCGTGTAGACATCTGCACCCGGTCGGCAAAGCGAGTCACTGTTCCCTCGAAGGTGCGGTTCAATGCTGGCACATTCACGGTTACTTGTTGACCGTCGCGAATGGCGGCCACATCTTCCTCCGGAACGGGAAGCATAAGCCGCAGCAGGTTGTTCTGCGAGACTTTTACTACTGGCATCGCCTGGGTCTGGGATGAGATGCCTGCCTGAATCATCGAGCCCGTGTTCGCATACCGTTTTGTAATGACGCCGGCGAAAGGAGCCCGTATAGTTGCGTACTGCAGCATTGCGTCGGCACGCGACTGCTCCGAGCTTGCCTGTGCTTTCTGCTGTTCTGCGCTTTGTAATCCCGATTGTGCGCCAGCTAACTGTGCCGCTGCCTCCAAGTCGTGGGCCTGAGCGACATCGACTTCCTGTTTCGGAACCAGCCCAGGCTGCTTTATCGCCACATCCTGTATTCGTTGAAATGAAAGATGGGCAATATTCGCAGTCGCCTCTGCCCGCTTCATCGCACCTCGCGCCGTAATGATGTTTGCCTCGGCAGCAGCAAGACCCGCAGTCGCTTTTGCTTTCTCATCCTGTAGTTCCGGTACCTCAAGCGTTGCCAGCAAATCTCCCTCGCGCACGTGATCGCCAATATCTACGCGGATGTTCTTGACGTACCCCGCTACCTTGGCCATCACATCGACATCCTGATACGGGGTAAACTCCGCAGTAAGAACCAGCTCATTGGAAAGGTTTGCAGGATGCACTGTCGCCGTCGGCACAGTCGGCGCGTCGGCGGCAACCACCACAGGCTGTCGACAAGACGTCAACAGACACAATGCACCCGCACAAGCTGCCGCAACCATCGCTTTTCGCAGAGTGAGTTCCATGAGAGTTAATCCTTTGGATACAGAGTTAGTTCAAAAGGCCCGCCGCATAGTCGAGCTCAGCACGCCGGGTCAGATAGTCGTAGTTCGCTCCAGCCGCGGTGATCTCGGCGGAGGTCTCGTTCAATTGCGCCTCGTTAAGTTCCACAATGCTGCCTAAGCCGATCTCGTACCTTGCCTGCGCCAGCCGCAGCGCTTCTTTAGTCTGCGCGACCAGCCGTGCGGAAACGTCGAGACTCCGATAGGCCTCGCTGGCCTGATACCACTGGTTGCGTACCTGTTCACTCACCTCAAGCTTCGCCTCGTTCACGTCCTGCGTTCGCGCCCACGTCTCCAACTGCGCTTCGTTGCGGCGAGCCTCAAATAGACCCCCATTCAGTACTGGGATATTCAGGTTGAAGCCAATCGCAGCATAGTTGTCGTGCAGCGTGTGATCGTGATACGGAATCTCGCCCGCCGCTCCTACGACGTTCAGGGTCGGATAGCTCAACCGCTTCTCCGCCGTAGCGAACCGCTGAGCGGCATCCTGCCGTGCGATCGTCGCCTTCAAATCTGCCCTCTGCGCCATTGCCTGCGCCAGAAAAGACGAGGCGTCCGGTGGAAGCGCCACAGGTAGAGCTTCTTCAATGAGAGTTGCCGTTACCGGTTGCGACTCTCCCATCGCAGTTGCCAGGTGCGAGCGCTGCTGTTGCACAGCACTCTCAGCCCTGACTACGGCCAGCTCCGCTTCACTCTCAAGCACAGCGGCAAAGTTCACATCCATCGTCGATCGGAGTTGGCTTTGCGCGAGCGCACCGATCTGCTTCGAGATAAGCTGTCGATTTGATTGAGCCTCACGCGCCGCCCGGAGCACAGCTTCGGCTCCCATTACCTGGAAGTAGGCACGTCGCACATTCAGGCGGATCTGCGCGCCCGTCAGCGTCGCGACATCCTTCTGGGCCTCCGTGAGCGATTGCTCCGACCCTACCAGGGCGCTTGTGCGGCCAAAGTCCGTCACCATCTGCACCAGGTTGCCACCATACGCAAATCGATCTGAGATGGAAGATGTCGTGATCGAGCCCGCAGCCGTCGATGTTCCTGTGTCCGCAACACTGACGCCCGTTGCGTGGAAGGCTAGGGTCGGAAACAAACTCGATTGTTGGGCCTCACGAATTCGTTCTGCTGCCGCCCGGGAGCGAAGTTGCGCCGCCAGGATCCTTGGCTGGTTGGCAATTGCGATCGACTCAGCCTGTGCCAATGCTAAGGTAGTAGCCGCAGTTGCTACGGCCGCGGCCGGCGACTGGCATACAGCGGCATTCGTAGTAAGAACCAGAGCTACATATAAGATGCAAGTGCTGACTCGAACCATCAGGCCAGCACCTTCTCCGCAGTTGCGATGTTCTTCAGGATGTTCGTCGGATGAGCTTCTACCAACCCATCTGTCACCATCGCCAACAACTTCGGTAGAATGCCCTCTACTTTTGACCTCTCATCGACGAAATATACAATCATCGGCAAATGTTCCGCTGCAACATCGCCCGCATCCTGGCGATGCTGCCTATGGTGAGCGCCAAACCCTGCATGCGCCCGCAACGCCGTCGCCCCGTCAATTCCGCTTTCCTTCAGGAAACGAAGAATGTCTTCATAAAGAAAGCCCTGCGTCGAGCCCGTATCCTGATTCAGGTGAATGGTCACCTTCAGTGCGGGTCCTGCCTCCAGCATTGAGAGATCTCCAAATATTTGTTTTTTAAATCGGCAAAGCTGACGCGACAGAGCTACTCCGCTCCCATCTTTGAACTGTCGCCCACGACCTCAAGTAACGCTTCGCTCTTCGCCCAGATCTTTGCCGATCGACGGCGTGCTGATAGGGTTAGAGTTGACGTATTGCCGCTCTTCCCGGCGTCCAACATCCTTACGTCGGTGTAGCCATAAAGGCCGCAGGCAGAAGCGGAAAAGTGTCCCATTGACTGCTCCGTATCGCTCGCATCACAGCTTACTGGACCATTTCCCACCGCCGAGATCAGGTGTGCGTACACGCCTCCGTGCCGGTTATATCCGACGATGTCGTCATCCTGCGATCTGACTTCGCTCTGCGATGGAATCACTTGGTCACCACCGATTTGCGTTCTTGTGCTCAAGGGATCCATATCGGTTGCCTGGGGCCGCTCAGCGTCCCACACCGCCAACGGATCGGCCATTGCCCGCACACACACCTGCAACGGCAAGGTCTCTCCCTTGCTCTCAATGGAGTCAAAACGAATCGTTAGCGTTGAAGCCTGCTGCTTCGCATAAGGTGTCTTATCGAAAGTGAATGACTTTGCAGCCACTACATGACCGGTGACATGCGCGCCGGCGGGCAGCACCTGTCCATTGGCAAGTCTTACCTGCTGGGTTGTCTTCGCAACAACCGCTTCGCCAGCCTGGACATGACTACTATCGACGCTGCGCTCAAACTGGATCGGCAGGGTGGTTCCGGGCGATAACGTTGCCTGCGAAGCCTGGGCTATGGCGAAGGGGGCGGAAAGCAGAGCGACTACTGCAAGAAGGGAAAGTTTCATCTCGGCTCCAATGCCGGAGGATCCGGCGACAGCCCGAGTGGATCACGGAACTGCCTTACGCCTGACTGACATATCTCTTACATTTCCGTGGGCCCCCTTGCTCTATACGCGATCTGTGGGAAATGATCGACTAGAGGGACCCTTTGAACACAACTTCGCCCATTTCAGGCCGCATACTCGTCGTCGAAGACGATCGCCGAATGGCGGACAGCCTGGTCTCCGGTCTCACCGGCTACGGTTACCAGGTCTCCCTCGCTCGCACTGGCGAGGAGGCCTTCTTCCTCGTTCATAGCACTCAACCCGATCTCGTGTTGCTCGACCTCACTTTGCCGAAACGCGGAGGACTCGAAATTCTCGCACAGATCAGAGCCGAGCAACTCCCGACGCGAGTTCTCATCCTGACCTCGCACAACTCCGTTGACGATCGCGTTACCGGCCTCAACTCCGGCGCAGACGACTATCTTGGCAAGCCGTTTTCTTTCCCGGAGCTCCTCGCCCGCGTCGCTTCGCTGCTCCGCCGACTTCCTGCACCTCCGCGCTCTGCGTCGCTACAGATTGCGGACATCCACATCGATACGAAAGCTCATCTCGTTAGTCGTTCCGGAACTCCCATCGACCTGACTCCCCGCGAGTACGATCTACTTCTTTACCTACTTGAGCATCGCAACCAGGCGGTCTCCCGCGAGATGCTCGCAAAAGATGTCTGGCGCGAGACTTCCCGCTTCACTCCAATAGATAACGTGATCGACGTTCAGATGGCGCGCCTTCGCCGTAAAATCGACGATCCATTTACCACCAAACTGTTGCTCACTCTGCGAGGTGTTGGATTCATCCTGAGGGAGCCAGAACAGTGAAATTCCTTCGCCCCACGAACATCCGCTCACGGCTCGCTATCTGGTTCGTCGCCATTCTTTCGACCATACTTTTGCTGTACATCTCAGCGGTCTTCGTCTTCCAGTACGTTCTGCTTCAGCGGCAAATCTTCCACGACGAGATCCAGGATGTCGAAACAGTCGAGGGACTGCTCTACTTCGACCAGCATGGCTCACTTCAGCTTGAGCAGGGTTACCACACGCATCAGCAATCGCGTCTTCTGGAAGACCGCCTCATGGAGGTTCGGGATCTTGCGGGGAATGTTCTCTACCGGACCGACACGCTGAAAGGAGCAACGCTCGGCGGCACTGCGTTGCCCGACGAGGGCATCCACTCCTACAACGAGCGCTCCACGACACTCGCCGACGGAACACGCGTTTTGCTGATCAGTCATATTCATCCTGTGCAAGGAAAGCCAGTGCTCATCCGGCTCGGCTATAGCATGGCGCCCCTGCACGACCGCATGCTCTACTTCTTCTTTTTGCTTCTAGTCGCAACTCCCATCGCCCTCGTAGCCGCGGGGTTCATCAGTTATAGTGTTTCTCGTCGGGCCCTTCGCCCACTCGTATCAATGGCCTCACGTGCTGAACAGATCACGGCAAGCAATCTCCACGACCGCATCGTCGTCGAGAACCCTGACGACGAACTTGGCCATATGGGTCGAGTACTTAACCATCTTCTGGAGCGTCTTCAGCAGGCCTTCGCGCAACTTCAGCGGTTCACCGCCGATGCTGCCCACGAGCTCCGCACCCCACTCGCCTCCATCCGTTCGACTGGGGAGCTTACCCTCCAGCAAGATCGTCCCAATGCCTCCTATCGTGAAGCAATCAGCGGCATGCTGGAAGAAACCACGCGTCTCAACCGGACCATCGACGGACTCCTTCTTCTCTCTAAGGCGGAAGCCGTTCAGTGTGACAGCGAGCCAACCTCATTCTTCCTCACCGAATTAGTGCACGAAATCCTCGTTCTGTTGGAAGTCCTCGTCGAGGAACGGCAAATCACAGTACTTGAGGAGTACGAAAATGCCCCCCACGAACCGCTCGTAGCCGACCGCAGCCTCATGCGCGTCGCGCTCCTCAATGTGCTGCACAACGCGGTCAAGTTTTCCCCAGATCGTTCAGTTCTCCGCATCGTGTACGGGAGTATCGAACGCGAGGGGCATATTTTTCATCACATCTCGATCCACGACAGCGGTCCCGGAATCGCCCCCGGCGAACACCTCCGCGTCTTCGAACGATTCTTCACCAGCGCTGTTCATCAAGCCACCGCTTTCCGTGGATCTGGACTTGGACTTTCGATCGCACGGCTCATCATCGATCGCAACGGCGGCCGTATTAATTTTGAAGAAAATGTCGTCAATGGCGCTAAATGCTGCATTGAGCTACCAATCTCAACGAAGAAATCTAAGACCGCTTAAAGGCATGAACATGGAATTGGTGCAAGGCTGAGTAACTTATGTCTAACTTCTGCTGTGAGCGGTAAAGGTCGCGAGAAGGAATACAGATGGATCGGCCAGCGTAGGCTGATTTGTGCATGGCAGAGGACATAGATTGGCTTTACGCATCATGAACAGGTTTATGTTATAAACCTTACGATGGAAATTCGGGAGCGCGTCACCTTTCTCACATCTCATTTTGATGATCTACAGGGGCTTCGTTTCGCACCCATTTGGACGCTCTTCCTTCTCACACCCTCTATCCTCAAGTACCGAACCGCGCTTGGACATGGGTTCTTCGTTTGGAGCTTTCCTATTGCTATAGCTGTATGGTGGCTCTGGTTAAGATGGTGCTCTCAGTGCTATGTCAATCATTACGGATCGGTGAAGGCCAAGACCTACCTGCCCCCCGCTTGGGTCTTTGTGATTCCTGCGCTTTGCAGCGTCGTTTGCGTTGGCTTACTTGGGTTTGGTTGGTTCCATCTGAACAACAGTTATCTAGCCCTGTTCTGCGCCTGTTGGTTGACTGGTCAAGTTTTTTCCCCGAAAAACCCGCCGATTCGCCGTTTCTATTACTCAGCAGGGCTGCTGATTGCGTTTGCTGTATTCGTGTCCGCTTTCGCAGGGATATCGAGTACATGGTGGCCAATTTCAACCGCATTGTTGGGTCTTGCGCTGCTGGTCGTGAGTCTGCTGGATCACTGGCTTCTCTTGCATACTTTTTCTGAGATTCGCCGGGGGGTGGATGCCTGATTCCCCGCCACCTTTGCCCCCAATCGATCGGCTCATTCATGAGCCGGCTCGACTAACGCTCCTCACTGTTCTGTCAGCGTGCGAAAGCGCCGATTTTACCTTTTTGCGGACCGCAACCGGACTTTCAAAAGGAAATCTCTCAGTTCAAATATCACGCTTAGAGGAAGGCCGACTCATAAAGGTGGACAAAGTAATCCGAAACAAGAAGACGCTCACCACGATCCGGCTTACCCGGAGCGGAAGAGAAAAGATTATGGAGTACTGGGCGACCATGGACGAAATCCGGCGAAGTCAACTACGCAACCAGTGATTCGCCTCCGATTCGGACCACCGCGCTTTGGTTTCATAATCCAAAGGGCTGGATCGTCGGCAAACAGGAACTAATCCCGCCGGCCATGGCCGAATAAGGGGCAGATCAAGATCCTTGACGGAGGTTTTCGGTTGGATGTGGCCACTACCCCTAATGGTGCGCAGAGAAGGGAAGGGGAACGCAGGGACCATGCTGGGCGATACAGTCGGTGGCGGAGTTATAAACTGCGCTGGAGTGAGCAGGCGGGTAGGAGCGCATGGCCACGCGCCTCTGTCAGGACGGCCTGCGATAGATGATCGCCGCGGGCCAGTGCCTGTCATGCTCATGCAGCCGCACGGTAATGAGGATTCGTTCCTCCCAGGCGCGATAGACCAGCGATTCCACGTGCGGCTCCCGCCCGCGGAACGACTCCTCGTGCCCTTCTTCCGTCAGGAGACGGAATCCTTCAAAATCTCCGAAACGGTCGTAGATGATGGCGATGACTTTGCCCGTGATTTCGTCGTGACGCTCGCCCACGCCGTGCATGGGCCCGGGATGATAGCCCGTAAGGGAAGGAGGTATCTGGTTGGGGTTAGTGCCCAAACTCTGCACGCGTCCCGCGACAATGCGGATAAGGCGTTCAAGGACAGGGTACCAGCGATTCGAGACCGCCATGTTATCCAGTCTCCACTTCAGAATCGCCAGCGTGTTTTCCTCGGGCCCGAGGATCAGCTCCTTTGTGCTGACAGGGATTTTTACCTGGAAGGTGCCGGCAATATACCTCCAGTCCGCCACCGGCTGCTTTGTGGCGAAGGCCGCCCTGGATAAGGCTCTAACCTGGATGCCAGGGGTAATGTTCCGTTTGGTGGCGATGCGGCGGACAGTGACGGTAAATTCTTGACCTCGACTCACCGATGGGGGCAGATCCACAGTAAACAGTCCCCCAAAGTTACTACCTGTGCCCGGGGGAATCGGAATATAGGTCACGTCCCCCGCCACGGGGAATTGCAGGGTGTGCGGGTCGGAGGCGGTAAGAAAGTTGATTGCGTAAAGCGTTGAGGCCAGTTCCAGGACATCCGCAGCGTTTACCTGGGGCCAGTAAATGCTGGCGGTGCTGCCGCGCGGAGTGTTGCCCCAAAGGATCATCAATTCGTCCGGGTAGCCGAGAATGCCCGGCGCGCCCGGGGTGGTGGCAGGACTGGGCCTGGTGTCAAAGGATGTGGGAATACGATGCGGCGAGGCGGCGGATAGAATCTGGAGATTGCGCTGCGCCAGCTTGTCGGAATTCTCGGGGCTGTAAGTAATGGTGCTCGAGTTCTCGATGGGAGCGCCGTCATAGGCGATTTGGGCCACCAGGCATTGGTGAGTCCCGGCAGCCATCACAGCGCCTTGGATGGCTGAATCGTAGACGTTCAGGAAACAGCCGAAATAGGCAAAGGTGCCGCCGACGTCCGAGGCGTTCACGGTTATAGTCTGATTATTCGCGCCGCCAGAGCCGTAATCGGAATTCTCAGTTGCTGTTGAGTAGTCTCCGGTGGCAAAAAATGGGTAGGTCTCATTGCCGGGTCCCGGCGTCGGGCTGCCTGGAAGGCCAGCCATGTCCGGATTAAAGGGATAGTAGTTGGTCGTGTCGTAGCTCGTGTCGTAGGTTTGAGCGATGAACAGCCTGAAGAACACCTTCACGGTGGAGGGGCTGGTCGAATCGCCTGTTTTGCCAATAAGCCGCACGCGAGCAACGGCGAAGTTGTAGTTCGTCCAGGGCTGTGAGGGGTCACCGGAATTAGGCGAGTTTGGAGAAACGGTAGAATCCGCGGTGAGGAAATTACCCTGGTCCGGGAACAGAGTGAAAACATCTGTGCCTTGCGGGTTCGTGTACCCGTGCGAGGGATCGTTCAGATAGTTGAGGAGACCCTGAACGTAGTTATAGGCCGCCGCCGGATCCTGCGCGGTATAGGCAATGCCCATCGTGGGAGCAAATGGCGTCGGTCCGCTCATGGCGTTATTTCCCCCGGGAAGCCCGGGTGTGAGCGTGAACACGCGTAGATCCTGGCTGAGGTAAAAGAAATTGTCGACTGCCGGATTGACATTCGTGAAATAGGGGTCTTCTCCTGAAACCAGCTCGAACAGGGTGGGGGGCGCCGCCAGGGGCTGGATGGTGAAGCCTGGAAAGGTAATCGATGAATTCAATTGCTCCAACACGTAATCGGGCGCCGGCCCGGCCGCCGGGAAAGGCGGAATGATCGCTCCCGCAGGGAAATTGACGTTATAGGTAAACTGAATCCTCTGGGGCGTATCTTTGTTACTCGAATCCACGTAAGTAGGAAAAGGAAGCGGGCTGGTGCTCGGACTAATCGTCGCTATCGTATTAAACGGACCCGTCAAACTGGGCTGTGCCGATCCCAGCGAATTGATTGACGCTCCCTCGACCGCCACAGAAAAGGCGTTGTTATAGAGAGGACTGTCGTTCACTTCATCGACGCCGAAGGTGTTCTTGTCCACGATGAAATACGAAAATGGTATGGAGATGGCAGAACCCCAGATCTGCTCGTCGCCCCCACCACGACGGTCTGTCCAGCAGGCAAAATAATGGCCGGCGCAGACCGTCAGGCCGATATAGTCCCCGTATTGGTTGGTCTCATCCTCGTTGGCGGTAGCCTCATCGGTTTCAGCGGAGGTGATCTTCACGGCGGTAGTCCAGCTTGCCCCGTTATCCGTCGAACACTGCATCCAGATGTCTGTTTTCAAACGATTGGGAGCGCTGACGGTGTCGTAATACACGATCATCAGGTTGCCGTTCGTCTGGTCAACGGCCAGGCGTGGGAAAAACTGGTCGTTCAGCGACGCCTGATCATTGATCTTCACGGCGGGCTGCCAACTTGTGCCGCCATTGTTCGAGAGGGCGAACCAGATGCGGGTTTTGCATGTCGAAGTGACATCACTGCCAGGCCCGTCCAAAGAACTGTCGCAACCGGTATCTCCGGACAGGTCCACCCAGCAGGCATAGACCATATCCAGCGCGGCAGTCTTGTAGGCGCCTCCAGAGATGTAAATCCGGCAGCCCCTTACATCCTCTGCCGGAATATCAATCAGAAAGCTGCCAAACGTGGTTCCGATCTGGGTCGGCGCGGAGCCCAGCGCGTCGAAGGAGGTCCCGCCATTAGTCGACTTGACCACCAACAGAGTCTGTCCACCGGCATTGGGCCAAAACGCGAAGACGTCTCCGTCCGCGTTTGTCTTAATATCTCCTCCATACGCAGTGAACGTTGTCGCCGTTGCTCCAGTGCCGGACACAAGGAGCGGAGTGGACCATGTTCCGCCGGGGCCCTGGCGCACTGACACATAGGCGTCGGCGGTTAAATGCCAGATGACGTACATGTTGTCCGTATAGGGTGAGGTTGGGCTGTGATCGACCCACAAAGTCTCTTTATCTGTTCCCGTTTGAGCGCCCGACACGACCGAGTCGTAAGTCCAGTCCTTGCCGCCGTTGGTTGACTTAAAACTACGTACGATAAGGTCCGTTTGCGATGCATTAATACCCATGGTAAGAGCCCAGGCTGTTCCGTCGGAGGTCCAGTCTACGGCGGGATCACTTTGGAAAGCGTCGCCCGTGACCGCAGGCAGGCCGCAGCCGGTGGATACGCCCGGCGAGGGTGAGCTCGATTGCCCCCACGTCGCACCGCCGTCGCTTGAGTAATACTGAGCCTGGGTGGTCGTCGATGTGAACGTAATGTTGTTGTAGTTGGACGCCGCTATGACCTGGAGCGGATTATTCGGGTTATAGCGGAGGTCGGATTCGCTATACGGATTACTGGTATCCTGAGTGATGGATACGTTCGCTGGCATGAAAGCCTCCTGATGTCACAGCGGCGTAAGGTAACTATTTCCTGGATTTGGTCCGAGCTGTGGCTCCTGGTAAATCCTGGTGGTGCAGCATCCATGTATAAATTTCTTTCAAGGCGACAGGGTAGCCTACTCCGGGTCCTCTAAACTCAAGTTCGGGATGCTGCTTCCTGAAGTAGACTCTTATCCAGGGCGGAAGCCTCCAGACGTCGTTGGGACTCTCTGAAGGATCGAGCATTCCAGCATCCTGGTTGTCCCTTATGAGCTTCTCCAGAGCGCTACCCGGGATGACGTTGGCCACAGCGAGTTGTTCCTTCAGCGCCGGCCATACAGATGCGCGTTGTTCGCTCCCTGATTTTTTGCGTGTGGTCATGGGCCAGTCCTTTCTTGCTCCGATCCTGGGGGAGCCGGTGCCCGTTGTGACGGGGCTTGACTTTGGGTGCCCGGTGGCTGGTTATAGTTAAAATCGAATGCGGGCCGCGCTCCCGTCGGCGTCCCGGGGGCGCCTCCAATGCGTCAAACTGCGCGATCTTCGAATCGCAGCGATGGTGCGCAGAGCGGCATAGGCGAGCGGAACGGCGAGAATCGCGGACAAGATAAAAACCTCGAGCGTACCGTTGCCGTGATCGGGAGCTACATGGAATAGCCGTTCAATGAAGTCCATCGGAGTCACCTCCATCGAGGCGCCAGAATTTCCAAGGCTTTCAGCCAGAATTTCCGTTTTCAACTGTCGACCGTCAGTTAACGTACACCTCGCCGCCACCGAACGCAACTGTCCACCGGGTTTGCGACTCGGTCCGACCCGGAGACATGGGTAACAGAACGCTCCGGAGACATGGTTTACACTTCTGCGCCGAATCCATTTTTTCGAGTGGTTCAAGCACTCGGGTCTCCAGATCGAAGTCTCCCGAGCATTCTGGCGGAGTAACTGGAAGGCATGTCAATCTTATTTTTCATTTTATGCAATCTGTGAAAATAAATATTTATGCGGTGGT
>Ga0209624_10003219_pt1 | contig 11661 bp, 12 predicted proteins | sample JacPinW_OM2H0_O1_FD_188565 | JGI IMG/M metagenome (GOLD analysis project Ga0209624, IMG submission 188565) | Forest soil microbial communities from Algoma, Ontario, Canada - Jack Pine, Ontario site 1_JW_OM2H0_O1 (SPAdes) (version 2) | ecosystem: Environmental > Terrestrial > Soil > Boreal... | reverse complement strand
CCCCCGCCTACACGCCCGAGCTCGGCGACCAGGCCATCTGCCACCGCAACGTCACGCACAATGACACCGAAGGCGTCTTCATCTCCACGCGTCTTCTCGGCGACCGCTTCGCCCTCGCCTTCGAATTCTTCATCAACATCGCTCACGCCTTCGTCGACGTCATTGGCGTCCCCGAGGCCTTCGACCAGCTAGTTTGGAGCCAGGCCCTCGCCGACGTCCGCGGCGAAACCAGCCTCGACGCCTGGGAGAGCCGCAACCTCGCCCTCTCCAACAACGGCACCCAGGAGAAAATCGACGGCAAACCCGTCATCGACGAGAAGGCCCGCAACACCTTCCTCGAATCCGCCTTCTCCGACGCCGTCGCCATCTATCAACTCTCGCTCTCGGTCGACTTCGACTACTCCGAACTCCCCGAGCGCGAATACCCCCTGCTCGCCCCGCAAGCCCTGGCCGACCGTCTCCGTCTAGTCGCCCGTCTCTTCCCACCCAACCCCGGTTACGACTTCGCCATCCGCTACCGCCGCCGCGCTTAAACCGATGCAACCAGAATCAGCAACCGCAATCTAATCGACAGGAGCCACCCCAATGCCTGCGATCCGAACCTGCAAGACCTGCGGCCAGAAGAATCGTCTCGCCGCCAACCACCTCGCCGACACCGGACGTTGCGGCGCCTGCAAAAATCCCCTCCCACCCCTCGACGAACCCATTCAGGTCGACGCCGCTGTCTTCGACGAGATCATCCAGGGTTCCCGCGTCCCCGTCCTCGTCGACTTCTGGGCCGACTGGTGCGGTCCCTGCCGAGCCGCCGCCCCCGAGGTCGCCCGCACCGCAAAAGACATGGCCGGCCAGGCCGTAGTCCTCAAGGTAGACACCGACCAGAACCAGAACCTCGCCGCCCGCTACAACGTCCGCGGCATCCCCAACTTCGCCGTCTTCCACGCCGGCAAACTCATCCGCCAACAGGCCGGAGCCGTAGGTCACGAAGTCATGGAATCCTGGCTGAAATCAGTCATCCCCACAGCGACAGCCTAGAACCACCCCACCCTTGCTACCAATCCCGCCCATGATGAGGAAGCGGCGAACAATCCCCCTCCGTCAAATAGCACCGCAGCAGGCCGCAAGCCACCGTACACCCCGCTCCGATAATCATCATCGGGATGCCCGCCGTAATCCGGCCAGTAAAGTAGGGAAACAGGAAGACCGCAACTCCCGCATACATAAGAATCGTAAGCACAATTCGCAGAATGCTCTTCGTCACGCTCAACCTCCCGGCACGTCTCCAAGCCCGAACCAGCCGCCGCGTCTTCGATGCAGGTCGCCGTTCAACGGCTTCTTCCAAGGCCCGCAGTACCGCACATCCTACTCTAGTTGGACGCAGTTAGGCCATCTATTTTGTGAGATTTTGGATCGAGCCTCCTCCCAGCGGACCGCCAAAATGGTCGATATACTTCGCAAACTAACCGAGAACGCCAGTTCGTCATCTCAGTCTGAAACACCACGGCCCGCACGAACCCCAGAGACCCCAAAAGACGGGCTCACCCGAAAAAAACCCCGCAGCATTCCGCGGACACCCTGCGCTTCTCCGAACTCACCGGCGTGCGCCCCATGATCGAAACCTACCCACTAGATAAAGCCGCCGAAGCCTACGCAAGAATGATGAGCGGCAACGCCCAATTCCGCGTAGTCCTAACAATGTAACAACGCCCTGAATTTACGTTTCGGCTAACCTTCGGTGCCCCACGTCCGGACTTTCGGACGTGGGTTTATCACGAGCCCATGACTCAGGACCTGGTTAGAAAACAACAAAGGGGTGCACTCAAAGCATTAAAACTATCGGTCACGTTACGAAGTTCGCACAAGCCGTTCTGGTCAGCACGTTACTACGACTTTAACGTTTTCACAGAGAAAAAACGGATTGAGAAGTTGAAGTACATCTACCGAAATCCGGTCGCTAGGGGGTTGGCGAATCTTCCCGAAGATTGGGCGTGGTCGAGCTTTCTTCACTACGCCGACGGGATTATCGGAACGGTGGAGATCGAGTCGGAGTGGACAGCTACCCGAAGGGATCGTGCCGCTACGCAAACCCAAGTCCAAGAATCCGAAAGTCGGGCACACGGTTTGTTGGAGGGTTGATACGCGCACCACTCCTTCCACTGCGCATATTCCTAATCGGTTGGGTTAACGATAAAGAGAAAATCAATTAACAGACTGGGGTGCCTCACGTCCGGATTCTCGGACGTGGGTTTTATCTTGAGCCCATGACTCAGGGCCTAAGGGGCGATCTACACTTCCATAACTTTCAATTGTTTTAAGCAAAAACCTTTTCTCAATACTGCGACGATGCGCGCACTATTCTCACGCTAAGCAGCCCATGCTTCGGAGTTTACCCTCGCTATCTGCGACTTGGGTGACCACCCTAAGACTTCGCCCGCGGAAACTCCTCCACATGCTTCTCACCCTTCCGCCCAAAATAGATAACCTTCTTCCCGGTCAGGTAAGCCCAATACCCAATCACCCCGGCCTCCGTCGCACGCCGCGCAAACTCCGGATACCGGATCGTGTCCGCCTGGGCCCCGCGAATCGCCTCAACCAGACCACCTACAGAAAACTCCGCCGCAACAGTCCGCCGCGGAAGCGTCATCGCCTCACTTCGCGTCGAGCCGTCAGCCATATAGATCCTCTCGGTCCCCATGGCATAGTCCACAAAGTACGACTCAACTCCCGCCCCAAGCAGCTTCTGAACCACCTCAGGAAAAGTCATCTCCCCCGCCTGCGTCTTCGTCATCACGTCATGAATCACGTCGTTGATCATCACTATCTCCTCCACAGAGACGCTTGAACCGCCCGTCTTGAACTTCCAAGCCCTCGAACTTCCCAGCCTCGAACTAATCAGTCGGAACCCTGTGCAGATCATGCGCCCGCACCAGCTTCTTCAGGGTCGCCACCAGCGCCTCGCGCTCCGCCCTAGTAAGCACCGAGAAAAACTCCTCGTCGTTCTCGTCTGCAATCCCCGCAAGCCGCGGAACGATCCGCCGCCCGGCAACCGTAAGCCCAATATCCTGAAATCTTCGGTCATCTTTTCGCCCCTGCCGCGAAACCAGCCTCTTGCCCACCAGCCGGTCCACCAGCTTCGACGCCGCCCCGCGTGTCATCCCCGTCCTCTCCGCCAACACGCTCGGAGAGGTCCTCTCGCACCCGTACATCTCCCGCAAAACCACCCACTCCGCTACCGTCACACCACTCGCAATCAGCTTCCGCGCAAACTCCTGCGACACATGATTGAAAACAAAACGCAGCCAGAACCCTATATGACTCTCGAGTTCGCTCACAGAACCAGCCCCGTCCAATCCGTCCCGCGTGACGGCCTCATGCATTCCGGTCTGATTCGCTCCGTCCACGAAAGCTACTCTATCGGGGATATAGTTTCCTAGTCAACTAATTCCTTGATAACTAACTAAAGCCAAATCATAGTAAGTCTTTACCCCACATTGCCTTACCGAGGTGAGAAAAATTCTTTTGCGTTTATGGCCCAAAAGTCGCTTGTCAAGCCCAGACTTGACCTAAATATCTAAACAGCAACAACTTAGACTTGAATTTTAGTTCCACTCGATCCGCTATAATTAACTTATAGATTGAAAAAGAGCCTCGGCACCTCCCGGCGCCCTTGCTCTAAACAGCTAAGTCCTTTATTGGCACGAATTTGGCTGTAACCTCAATGGTTGCACGAATTTAGCGGGACAGGCACACGCTAAACCATTGCAATCAGAGACTTTACGCGAAGGTAATGGGGGGAGGGGGGTACCTTCCGAGAGTAGCCCCCGCAATGGACGAGGGGAGGACGGGGTCTACCCCGTAATCACACCCATCGCAAAAATTGCTCCGAGAATGGCGCTGGCATCCTCAACCAAGGCAACCGGCCAATCCTTGCCTCCCGTCCGCTGAACCAGCTCGCGGCGAATTAGAAAACCGCCAAAGGCTCCAATCAAAGCGCCGCCGACTCCGAGAATGATCCCCTCGACATCCGATCCTTCAAGACCCGCAGCAACGATCGCACCGATGAATCCCCCAATCATTACCCTCGCCAGCAGCGGACCTACAGCAGTCCGGTTAGCCGCCTTCGGATGCTTGTCCGCAATCAACTCCGCAATCGCCAGAACGGTAACGATGATGGTTGTCGACAGCTTCCCCACCCAAACAGCCCAGGTGTCGTCCAGCGGGAAATAACCCGTATGCACAAACCAGCAAAGCACCGCGAGCGCAGTCATCGACCGCATTCCCGTCACCACACCGAGCAGGGGAATGGCGATCAGCCACGTCAGGATCTGCATCGCCATAGCGCGTTCTCCCCTCCGCCGGAGTCTGGACAGGCGCGAAGGCCGCCACGCCCATCCCGTCAATGGAGAACTATACTCGCAGACCACGCGATGGCAACGGGTGGCGCACCAACATCGCTACATGAAAAATAAAAGCGGAGTCAATCGATCAAAAAATATCTTCGCTTTCCTTACAATTCTGGCTTGCGCAGCCAAGCGTACAAAGGAAACCGCTCGGCGAGTTCCCTTACCTGACCGCGAATCTTCGCGAGTTTCGCGGTATCTGACCGATGCTCAAGCGCCTCCACAATCCATCCAGCAATGACACGCATTTCTGACTCTTTCATCCCGCGTGTCGTCAACGCAGGCGTTCCTATGCGAATGCCGCTCGGCTTCATCGGAGGGTTTGTATCGTACGGAATCGCGTTCTTGTTTACGGTAATTCCCGCCTCTCCAAGCCCGTATTCTGCCTCGGATCCCAACATTCCCTTCTGGAAGACATCGATCAGCATGACGTGAGTGTCGGTTCCTCCGGAGACGATGCGATAGCCTGCGGCCGCGATCGCTTCTGCCAGAACCTTCGCGTTGGTCACAACCTGCTGCGCATAAGTGGCGAACTCCGGTTGTAACGCCTCGTTGAAGGCCACTGCCTTTGCCGCGACGATGTGCATCAGCGGACCACCTTGCTGACCAGGAAAGACGCTGCGATCGATGCCTGCAGCAAACTCCTGCTGACAGAGAATGAGTCCAGCTCGTGGGCCACGAAGCGTCTTGTGCGTCGTGGTTGTGACGACATGAGCGTGCGGAACTGGCGACGGATGAACACCGCCAGCGACGAGGCCGGCGAAGTGCGCCATGTCGATCATCAGGTACGCGCCGACACCGTCGGCGATGGCGCGCATACGCGGGAAGTCGAATTGGCGCGGATATGCGCTGCCTCCACCTACTATGACCTTGGGCTTCTCGCGCTGGGCTATGGCTTCCAGCTCGTCGTAGTCAATGATTTCGGTGTCTTTGCGGACCTGATAGCCGACGATGCGATAGAGTTTGCCGGAGAAGTTGAGTTTGTGGCCGTGCGTAAGATGTCCGCCATGAGCAAGATCCAAGCCGAGAATCGTTTCGCCTGGATTGAGGAGGGTCATGTAGGCGGCGGCGTTGGCCTGTGAGCCGGAGTGAGGCTGGACGTTGACGTGGTCTGCGTTAAATAGGCGTTTGGCGCGCGTTCTGGCCAGGTCTTCGACGATGTCGGCGTACTCGCAGCCGCCGTAGTAGCGCTTGCCGGGATAGCCTTCGGCGTATTTGTTGGTGAATACAGTTCCGGCGGCTTCGAGGACGGCGCGGCTCACGAAGTTTTCCGAGGCGATCATCTCGAGGCCTTCGTGCTGGCGCTTGATTTCATTGGAGATCTGGGTGGAGATTTCCGGGTCGCTTGTGGCCAGTGAAGCGTTCAGGTCGATGGGCATGGAGTTATTTTATGTCACTGTTTTAGTGATTTTTTTTCTGGGGTGGGTTTTGTGGTTTTGCTGTGTTTTTCGAGGGGGTTTTGGGAAAAGTTGAATTTTCGTGATGGTTTTTTGTGGTGAATTTGTGGTGGATTGATGGTTTTATCTGGTGGTTTGGATGGTGGTTTTTTGGCGTTGAAAATTTGCCACTTTTTTGAACTTTATTCTTGGGTTGGGTGTGGAAATTCCGCATTTGGGAAAAGACGCACAGGAAGTAACTGAGGGCTGCTCTTCCTTTGACATTGTTTTGTAGGTTCTCTCGGTATAGTCGGTTTCGGCGAGAGGAGATTTTAAGATGCCGCAGTGGATGTTGGGAGTTGGAGTTGTTCTGGTTTTGATTGCGCCTTGTTTGATTGCTATGCGGACGGGAATTGAGGAGACGGAGGACTAGTTGGTTCATTTTTCAGTTTTGCGGTGGCTGACCGGAGAGAGCAGCGGCGATGTAATCCGCGACGTCCCACGGTTTTGTGGGATCCAGATTTTCCAAGACGACGATGCAGATGTTCTCTTCGGGGTAACGCTGGATTTCACTTTCAAAACCTTTGACGCCGCCTCCGTGATAGTAGAGCAGCTTTCCGAATTTGTGAGTGATGACGACCCCATAGCCGTAGTTCTGGCTGCCGTAGGCTGTGGTCTCCGGATAGATGGTGAACATCTGTTCCAGCGAATGCTTTGCCAGGAGTCTTCCCGGCTGGGCGAGCGCTTCGTTCCAGTGGTAGAGGTCTTCCACGGTTGAATAGATGCTGCCGGAGGCGTTGGGAATGGACATGTCGATGAAGTCGGCGTTGGTTATCTTTCCATCGTGGAGCATGTAACCTGAGGCGCGCTGGCTGAGGATGGTTTTTGCGGTGTCGTATCCGGAGGAGGTCATGCCGAGGGGCGTGAAGATGTTTTTTTCGAGGAAGGCGGCGTAGGAGAGGCCTGATGCCTTCTCAATGACCATGCCCAACAACAGGTATCCGGTATTGGTGTACTGCAGGTGGGTGCCTGGCTTGAATTCGAGAGGTTGTGTTGCGGCGATATCGATCAACTGCCGTGGCGTCGCTCCCGTTCGATTGAGCTCGTCCTCCACGCGGGGCATGCCAGCGTAATTGGGGAGTCCTGAGGTGTGGGTGAGGAGCTGATGGATGGTGATGAGCTGCCAGGTTGGAGGGAGATCGGAGAGGTACTTTGAGACCGGGTCAGAGATGTTCAACTGACCGCGTTCCTCGAGCAGGAGGATGCACGCCGCGGTGAACTGTTTTGTCAGAGAGGCGATGCGGAATTTTGTGGTGGGGCTGTTGTGGGCACTCCATTCCTGATTAGCGAATCCGTAGCCCTTTTCAAACGCGATCTTGCCGTCGATTCCAACGAGGACCGATCCTTGAAATGCGCCTTGCGCGGCGAGGGAGGAGAGATATTCATCGGTCTTGCGGAGAGCATTTTGGGGCGTTACGTGCTGTGCCGCGGTGGATGCGGACTCAAGTGTGAGCAAAAGCAGCCCGGCCAAGGCGAGAGAACGAATACGCATGGCATGAGTGTACGGCCTTCGCTTAGAGGGATAACAAGCAAGAAAAGCGACGGTGACGGCAACGGCAAGAACAACAGCAGGTCCTCCGCCTTCGGCGAAGGATGACAACTAAAAAACGTAATGAGTCGGGTTAGCGCGGCTGCTGTTGGGCGAGGCGTTTGAATTCTCTGTAGATGAAGTGGCCGAGGTACCAGCCGTCGAGGTATTTGAAGGGGAATTCGCCGGTGGTGTAGTGGCCGCAGGGGAGAGTTTTGCCGACATAGTCGACGTTGAGGGCGTCGAAGTTTTTGTGCACGTCGAAGGAGTAGTCGAGGGGGAAGGTGAGGTCGTAGGTGGCGTGGATGACCAAGGAGCGGCGAGGTTTTTGCGGGTTCTTTGCGGCGAAGCGGTCCATGTAGGACATTGGGCTGACGATGGAGAAGATCTCGCGGACTTGATCCTGCGTTAGCCCAGCTTGCTCGAAGGCGGCGCGGATGTGGCGGGTGGATTGGCCGGTCCAGACTACGTCGCCGAACCAGGTGGAGGCGTGGTTGAAGGCGCAGACCTGGAGACGGGGATCGAAGGCTGCGGCGATGAAGGCGTAGCAACTGCCCAGCGAGGTGCCGAGGACTCCGAACTGTTCGTAGCCCTGGGATTGGAGCCAGTCGATGCAGGAGCGAATGTCGACGACGGCCTGGCGGCAGGCTTCGGTGGTGCGGCCTACGTTGGCGCTGACCGCGTAGTCGGAGCGCTCGAGCTCGGCCGGGCGGCGGATGTCGTGGTAGGGCTTGGAGAGGCGGAGCGCGGAGACGCCGAAGTTGTTAAAGAGGGTGCAGAGGGCGTTGTGGGAGTAGGCGTCGGCATTCCACTGGGGCATGACGATCATTGCCTGTTTGGGTTTGCCGCGTTGGGTTTCAGGATGGGCAGGGTACCAGCGGGCGTTGACCTGATCGTTCTCGGGGTAGCGGGTGCGGATGGGTGAGGTGAAGCGGAGGAAGTCGGCCTCTTCCAGCTCGCCGGTTTCGGCCTGACGGCGGATTTCGGCGGCTTGCTCGAGGGTTTCGGGGCGGACGTTGGTGGGGAAGAGCTGGGGGTGGCGGCGTTCGAGGCGGAAGTCTGTGGGGGTGGTGTAGCTGTAGAACTGGTCGGCACGGGCTACGATGTCGCGGTTGATTGCGGTCATGCGGTCGTAGTCGTCCTGCGTTGCCTGGGAGATTTGGGAGACGGGATCACCCACGTCCGAGAGTCCGGACGTGGGGCACCCAGAGGCCAAGGGGGAGAAGTCTTCTAGCCAGTCGAATCCCCACTCGAGGGGGCGGACGATGCGGTTGGTGTCGCGTGTGGTGAGCGCGGTTTCCCACGCGTACATCCACTTTGCGTAGAGCCTGGAGAGCATTATCTACAAGTTTAGCAAGGTTAGGCGAGGAGCTTCATGGCGAGCTTAATTAACACGCTGAATGGGATGGCGGCGATGGCTACGGGAATGCATGGGATGAGTGCGGCGATGATGAAGAGGTAGACGTTGATAAGAGAGACGGGGACGACGCGAATGTCGTCGATGTAATCGACAATGCCGAAGAGGTTGCGGGTGGAAGCGAAGTCTGTAGATGTCAGAACATCTTCGGTGAGCCTGTCGTCGTGAGAGAGCCACTTCTGTTCAAACTTCTCGCCTACGGCGCGGGCAAGGGCTCCATACTTCAGCATGCCCTTGCGTCTCATCTGGATGAGGGTCGGGACGAAGAGGAAATAGGGCGCTATCGATATGAGGAGGGCGACTGCGATGAGAACCGGGCCCAGGAATCGATACGCAATGACTTTTTGTCCTTCGTGAAAGACGCGGTTCGCGATTGCTCCAGCAAGGCCGACGCCTAGACAGAAGCTGAAGGGGAGCTGGGCCAGAAGAGAGGCTTCGATGAAGCCGAGTCCTCCGAGGTGATCGGGATGAACGGCGATGAGGCGAAGTTTCAAGTGGGTAGTCGATCGAAGGAATCGGGACCAGATGATTTGCTTCCATATCCAGTGAAGCGTGAAGTAAACGAGAATCGGGTAGCTGACAAAGATTTCCCATGTGGCGGCTAAGGAGAAGGATCGGAAGCCGCCTACTCCTCTGGACCAGTCGAGAAATTCCTCTCCCTCGGGGTGAAGATATTCGCTCAACCATGCGGCTGAGGCGAGGATGCCAAGAACCAAGATCACTCGGACGATGATGGTGTCTCTAAGGGTTTCGTGGGATTTCCACTGCGAGTTGAATCTGGCCTTCTCATCGTCGGCGACCATCGTTGTCTCGAAGTGATGCGCGACTAGTTGGTAACGGGCGTGCAGGGGTTGCTCGGCGAGGATCAGGATTGGAATGATGATCAGGAATCGAGTGAGGGCTGCGTAGTCGGTGAGGAAGGACAGGAAGATATGCGGTCCGCGGAGCGCTGAGAGGACGGCGGGAGGAACCCAAGCGATTGCGGCTGCAATTGCCGCGCGGATAAGCATGGTTGAGCTGGCGTTACGAATGAGATCGAGGAATCTCCACGAATGGAGATGCGGAGTGCGAATCGAGTGGATGGAGTCATCGCCATGTGATCTGTTTTTATCCGTCATCACGCACCCCGGCCGGTCCTCTCGAAGCAGTGGGGAAAAGATAGGCTATTCACGGAGGAAATGCAGTTAGCAAAAGTGCTAGAGCGCCGGGAAGTCGGACAGAGACACTATGGGGCTAACGCTCCTTGTGGCGAAGTCGATGGCGTGGCAATGGCTTTGAATTTAGAGACAACTCTGAGGGGGGCGGCTACATCTGACTTGAACGTAGCGAGACCGTGCAGAGTAGAGCAGGCCGGGTCGTGATGAACCGAAGGAAGGTTCTCTTCGGAGAGGTGATTCGAGATGAGTTTATTAAGCAGGAAGAGCGCGGCTTCGGCCGCATTGGCGGCGTCGTGTCTCTGGATGAGTCTGGGTGTCGCGACGGCGCAGGCACCCGACAATACAGCCAACAACAAGGGTGATACGCAGACGGCGGAGAAGCAGAGCAATGCTAAGGCCGACCGCGAGACTACGGCGAAGGTTCGTAAGGAGATTCTTGGTGACAAGAGCCTTTCGACGTATGGGCACAACGTGAAGGTGATCACGGTCAACGGCGTGGTGACGCTGAAGGGGCCGGTGCAGTCGGAAGACGAGAAGGAGAAGGTGGCAGCGCTTACGGCGAATGTGGTTTCGGGGGACAAGATTACGAACGAGTTGACGGTTAAGTAAGAGGTCCGGACAAGTACGAGGGGCTCTGTATGAAGCGTTCGTTGCAGAAGATTCCTGTGCAGTTTTTGCTGCTAGGGGCGAAGGACAATGTCGGCGCATCACAACACGAAGGGCTACCTAGCGGTAGCGGAGGAGAAGAATCATGTCCAATAAGAACACAGCAGTGTTTGGAATCTATGCGACGGCCCGCCTTGCAGAGGGTGCGGTGGACCATTTACTTTCACGGGGCTTCAGCAACTCGGCAATCTCGGTGCTCTTGCCGGACGATGAGACGACACGGGCGTTTGCACATGAAAAGCACACGAAGGCTCCTGAAGGGACGGCGACAGGAGTAGCGACGGGCGGAGTGGTTGGCGGAACTCTTGGATTGATGGCCGGGATTGGTGCGTTGGCGATTCCGGGGGTTGGACCGCTGATTGCAGCGGGGCCGATCGTGGCTGCGCTGGCAGGCCTTGGTGTAGGAGGTGCGGTTGGCGGATTGGTTGGAGCTTTGGTGGGGATGGGGATTCCGGAATATGAGGCAAAGCGGTATGAAGGCGCGGTGAAGGGCGGAGGAACGTTGCTTTCAGTGCATTGCGATACTTCGGAACAGATTGATTCGGCGAAGACCGCTCTGAAGGAGACGGGTGCGACGGATATTTCTTCGTCGGGCGAGGCTTCGGGGGAGAAGAGGGAGCGTGTGACGGCACGGGATGTCATCGCAGATGAGAGGTTGAGAGAACCGCGTATAGAAGATCGCGTGGTTGGGGATCCGGTGGAACGGGATGTCACGACGACGAGGTATTAGCGATTGAATGTAGCGCTCGGACTCCACGCCCGCTCTTATTGAGCGGGCATTTTTTTGTGAGCGAGTGGTAGAGTTGTCTGCTATGAAAATTGCTTTCGCACTTGTGATTGCTATTGCTGCTTTGCCAGCGGTGGCGCAACAGAATCCTTCGACGATGCAAAAGATCGGTACTGTCGATCCGAGGTTCCAGTCCTACAACATTGAGATGGTTGAGGTGATCGGCGGGCGTTTCTGGAAGCCATATGGCAGTAAGGCTGTTTCGACGGAGCCGAAGAGCGGCGCGCCTGCCGGCATTGACCCTAGCTTATTCGAGCAGCTGAAACCAGTGGA
>Ga0209624_10003218_pt1 | contig 11662 bp, 10 predicted proteins | sample JacPinW_OM2H0_O1_FD_188565 | JGI IMG/M metagenome (GOLD analysis project Ga0209624, IMG submission 188565) | Forest soil microbial communities from Algoma, Ontario, Canada - Jack Pine, Ontario site 1_JW_OM2H0_O1 (SPAdes) (version 2) | ecosystem: Environmental > Terrestrial > Soil > Boreal... | reverse complement strand
CCTTGCGCGATCTGAACAGGGTAAATTCCGGGACGCGGGTGAAGATTTTTTGCGATTACGAGGTTACCGCAGAGTACTTTCGGAGCTTCCCTCTCGCCTTCCAGCGTCAATAACGCTCGTAAAATCGACACTTTCGGCGGTAAACTATTGCCAGATTTGAATGCCCGCACTTGCTTCGAGGCATTCGATGCCGCGGAAGCCGAATCCCCTCGCTAAGACAGTTGGAGCTCCGTGTTGGCTCAGAACTTGCGCTTGAATATGCGAATTTCCCGCTCGCTGCGGGCGGTGCACTTCAGCCGATAAACGCTGGTGGAATAAGAAGTCGTGTCCGAAGAGAAAAGTAAACCGATTCGCGACGAGCACACGCTCGAAAGGGTGCTGGAAGCAGCTTATGTGCTGCAGGAGCACAACCGCGAACGACAACCGAAAAACCTCGAATCGGTCACCCCGACCTCGGGAGATCAGCGGGCAGCAGACGAGCGGTCCGCTCCGCCCTCTGGCGTGCCGCAAGCCCAAGATGTGCCGCCGACTTCCAAGGCCAATCCCACCTTCACTCTTGGCCAGATTGTCGAGATCCAGCATCGGATTCAAGTTCGTCATCTGGGATTGGAAGAGGCTATGTCGCTCATCGCCGAGCGCCTGACCCAGATCGCCAGCGCAAGCAGTGCTGCCATTGGCATCCTCGACAGTACAAAGATGATTTACCGGGCCGCCGCGGGTATCATGGCGCTGCCTGCGGGAACCGAAGTTCCCCTCGAAAATGCACTCTGCCTAGCTTGCTTTCGGACCGGACAGGTTTTCCGTTGTGCCGATGTTAGTTACGAACTCCTTCTCGATGGGAACGAGTGTCGCCGCCGCGGCATTCAGTCCATGATCGCAGTTCCGGTTTTTCACGATGGCGGCGTCGCCGGAGGTCTGGAGCTCTATTTTCCCAACCCACAGGCCTTTACCGAGGAGGACGTTCACACCTGCCAACTTATGGCCGGGCTGGTGACGGAAGCGTTGGCCAGGAACGACGAAGTCAGCTGGAAAAAATCTCTGGCGACCGAACGCGCCGTAATGCTGGAGGCTTTGGAAAAACTAAAGCCAAATCTCGCCGCGCTGGCAGAGACCCCGGCTGCGCGAGGAGTTGCGACCAACAACGCTGCTTCGGCGATGCCAGGCTCCGCGTCAACCCTGGTCTGCCCTAAGTGCCGACACGAACTCGTAGGGCAAGAACAGTTCTGCGGGAACTGCGGATCCCCGCGCAGCGCCGACTATAATCCGCCCGATATGCAGCACAAAATCGCCTCCCTGTGGCACATGCAAGAGGCGATGAAAAAAAAAACGTCCGCTCATCCCGCGAATGGCGCACCGATTCACGAGCAGTCTAAGGCCAACCTAGATCAGGGCGACGAGCAAGTCGACGATCAAATTGATGATCAAATTGACGATCCAGTCGACGCCGGCGAGTCCGTCGCCGCTTCCTCCGCCGCTTCCTCCGAAGACCATGTGCCCGGGTTCTTTACCGCTGCCGAACCTTACGCGTCCACCCAGCCTCTGAGGGACGAGACGACTCCCTCCACGGAAATGCTTGAAGCGCACAGAGGCGAAGATTTTGAGAACACGGCGAGCACCGATCTCGAAACTCCGATGCCCACGATTCCGGAAGCCGATGTCGAAGCACCGCCGCCGACAGCTCTCGCAAAATCGCACCGCTCGGCAACCTGGAGTTCCGCCGCCACCACCCTGGACTTCTTTGAGCAGCTGGCAGGCGCCACATATTCGGGAGCCTGGGCTGAGTTCTGGAATGCCCGACGCGGAGATATTTACCTGGCAATCGCTGTGGTGCTGGTGCTGGGCGTCATTGGCTGGGGAATCTGGTCCAATCACTCAGTCGGCTCAACCGGCAGCCCGACGGTATCCTCGGCCCATCAGAGAACCGCTCCGGACGCCGATCTTTCGCTTTTCGACCGAATCCTCGTCAAGCTCGGCTTGGCGGAAACCCCCGACCCTCCGGTGTACAAAGGAAATCCTCGCACCCAAGTTTGGGTCGATCTTCACACCGCGCTCTACTATTGTCCGGGCGCGGATCTCTACGGTAAAACCCCAAAGGGGAGATTCAGCTCTCAACGGGAGGCACAGCTAGACCAATATGAGCCGGCCTATCGCAAAGTCTGCGACTGAAAAGCGCCGTTTGATCGGTTTTCCTGCCGTTCTACTGCGTTTAATTTGACAACCCCAGCCGCCGGAGTGCAATCATACATATAGGTTTTGCCTACTCACTGGTCAAGTCTAGGAAAGGGAGAACCTTATTTGTCGACTCAAACCGAACATTCCGAGGCGCCTAGCACCCTGCCGCCGCCCGAACTAAACCCCCTGGTGAATCCGTTATTGGCGGAAAACATGGGCCGGTGGGCACAGGTTTATTTCACCAGTCCACCGGAAAAACGCGAGCATGCGGTGCAGGAACTTTTGCGCGAGCTTGGAGCGGAACATTCCGCGCGGGCAGAGGCTACGGTCGCCCTGTCGTCTTCGGTGGCTCCGGCTTTGAACGACCCATCTACGGTCGAGGAGCAAGGGTCAGAACCGATGCTCCCTCCCGCTTCCCAGGCGTCCGAGCTTCAGCCGGCGCCCATCCGCTGTCACGCATGCGGCCGAAAGAACCCTTCCTCCCAGAAGTTCTGCGGTATGTGCGGCACTCGTCTAGGAGACGAAACAGCATTCGCCGATTTGCATCGCGAAGATTTGCGTCGAGAAGATCTTCACCATCAGGATCTTGAACCGGAAGACTCGTACCGCGAAGACCTGCATCGCGAAGATCTTCAAACCGCCCATCCTCAAGTTGAGGATCAGCCGATCGAGCATCCGCGTCTGGACGAGCCCGCTCCTTTCGTGCTGGGGCGGAAATCCCAGTTCGTTCCGCAGCATGAAGATTTCTATGAGCCGAAATCGAACCGGAACGAATTGTCGTTGTTCCAGAGTGCCCGCGACGTCAGCTACAACGACGAAGAAATGGACGCTCTACGCGCTTCCGGCTCCTATCGCATCTTTGCGGCGATTGTCGTGGTGATTATTGTGGGCTCTCTCGGATACCTGGCGTGGCGTAATGCACAATCGTCATGGCAAACTTCTCACTCCAAGCCGCCTGTTTCCTTCGCGGCCGACGAGCCCGTAAGTTCGGAACCGGTTTCGTCCAGTCCATCCAAAACTGATATTCCGGGTCGAGGTCCCTCCGCACCTCCTTCGGCGGACGATCACGCCGGTCTATCCCGCGACGCCGCAGCACCGACTCGCGCCGTACCAACTCGCAAAGAACCAGCTCGCAAGACGGCAAACACCAAAGCGGACACGGCCACCCAGCCTGCGCTGCGAACCCCTCCAAGAACCGAGAACAATCCTCAGGCCGAATCCTGGGCAGTAGGCGGCACCGAAGAGCTCGCCGTCGCCCAGGGCTATCTGAGTGGTACGAATGGCAGGAGCCGCAACAGTGCTGAGGCTGCGAAATGGCTATGGAAAGCCATTGCTAAACACAATGCCGATGCCACCTTCCTGCTATCGGAGATGTATCTGAAGGGCGATGGAGTTTCGAAGAATTGCGATCAGGCACGAGTGTTGCTCGACAGCGCGACACTCAAGGGAGTGAAAGGTGCGGGAGAACGCCTGCGTCATCTTCAGGCTTTTGGATGTCAGTGATCAGGAGACTCGAAGAACCATTGCTTCAAAGGAAGCCTCGCCAGGGGCGCTGCGGTTGAGATAGCGACGCCCCTTGGCATCGGGATCAGATTAGAATTACTGTGTTACCAGCATCGCTGGCATTTGCCGCGACTCATACCACAGCGCGAGTTCGACGCGGTTCCAAAGTCCGAGTTTGTCGTAAATCACCCGCAGGTAATTCTTTACCACATGCTCCGTCGTCCCGATGGCGTCGGCCACCTCTTTATTTTTCAGGCCTTCGGCAACAAGTTGGATGACTCGGTGTTCGCGTTCATTTGGGACACGTGTTCCATACCGCCCATTTGCAGACATGCTTGCCTCCGATATAACAGGGTCGCGAGTTTCACTCGCTTGATGCCACCAGTGATTCCGAAACGGAGAAACAACCGATTGAAATGTGCTTTTACCGTCCGCCGCGCCATCTTGAGCTGACTGGCAATTTCAGCGTTGTCACAACCTTGCAAAAGTAAGTCGACGATTTGCTGTTCGCGTGGGCCCAGCCGAACCGCCTGTTCCTTCATTAGTCCCCCCTGATTTGGCATTGCGTTGCGAAACGGCACGCGGCTGAACTTACCGATTCCCATAGCACCCAGATTGCCATTTTGCGTTGTCGAGCGTCAGTGATGCTCGAACACCATTTTCCACAGAGACTTGCAGACAAATCAACTTGGGTACGAGAACGTACCCAAAAGCGGCGGGCACCCTTTGCGATGAGCGTTAAACCGCGGTCAGGCGGGGGGGAAAGTCGCCCCGCCCGGCCGTAAAGAGACTCCTAAGGACCTGGAGAATACGCCCGCTTCGCGTCCCAGGCGACTCTCCAACATCTCGAAAATAAACAAAACTAGCCTCCTTAGCGGCGGTCAGACCCGGTTTTCGGGGCGTCTTATCGGGTAAACACCCTAGACGAAAATTCCCGGCCTACGGGAAACTCCTGCATAAATTACACGAATCAGGACCGGAGCCAAGGGTCAGTTTCAGGCAAAAAACCCGAATCTTCCGGCAAAAAAGGATTTACCGGGGGGTTATATTCCGTAGAATATCCGTCGCCTCGGCAGAAACACGATGATAGAGGGTGATACCGCCCATAAGCCCGAGCTGAAGGTGGTGCCGGGAGGGGAGTCGAACTCCCCCCAAGACCCGAGGGTTGGCGGCTTCTGAGTCGCTAGGTGGTTCGCCGGTCGAATCATGCTCGGGAGTGATCTGCCGTTTTCGCGGCCACGGGCCGAAATTGACGGGGCATCAGTCCCTCAGCCGGGCTCCAAGTGCCTCCAATGGGCCATTGACGCCCTTCCGATGGGCCATTTACTCCCGCTGAATTCGTCCTATACTCGGTTTCAAATGTAGGACGTTCGGAGCGCTAGGCATTCATTCCGCTAGGAAATCATTGAAGGAGTTTTATGACGAGCCCCGCCTCTTTTTACGTCCGCATCTGCTCAATCTGCGGGAAGCGGGTTAACGTTGAAAGCGACAAGACCGATGAAAACGGGCATGCTGTTCACGAGGAATGCGGCCCTTCTCGAGGCCAGAGCAGAAAATCCGAAGGCCAGTTGAACCGGCAAACGAGCTGCGACGTGTATGAGTCCTGAGCCCGAGCTAATCAAATTGGCTACCTCGCGCATTCTCAATAACATACCCCGGATAGCCGGAGCGTAGCCGAGGGCCCGGTGGGTCAAGACTCTCCCCTTGAGCACGGATACGCCGAGGTCGGACAGGCTGCACTTTGGCGGCAGCTTCCGGAGCAGCGACGCTCCGCCAAGGTTGGGGGAGTTACAGCGGCTTCATGAACCGGCGCGATGAAGCGATCCCCCCCGACGGGGAATCGTCTCCATGAATCGCGGGTTCTCCCCGGAGTCGCCGAATTCACCCCGCATTTTCCGAATGGCGTTGTTCAGGCCTTCAAAAGCCAGGCAGGCGTCGGCTGGCCACAGCCGACGCTTGCAACTCCTCGGAACGACTACCGCTCCAGACGCTCCAGCAGTGCGGCCAGAACCGGAAAAGGCTGCTCCCGCACCGCTACTTTTCGGCCTTCCTTGTGGACTTCGCCGGGTGGACTTCGCCGGAGCCGAGGTCCATTTCGAAGAGCCCGGCGCGAAACCGGGCGGCTAAAACTGGCGTGCGCGTCCATAACCTCCACTCCGGGCGACACGATTTCGGCTCAATCGCCCATTCCGCTGGCGGTTCTGCCACGATCCGGCGGGCGTGACCCGAAGATGCCGAGGATTTCTTTCACCAGACTGGAATGTCCGGACGAGAAAATACGGCGGCGTCCCGATTCACAAGAAGGGCTACTGCGGCCTCAATCATTGGAAAGCCGCCACCATTCCCCGCAATACGGTGATTGACGCCCTTGGCAGGGTGAACGTAGTCTGCGAACCTGCAGCGACAACGGTTGCAACGGGTGGATGATCCGGGTCGGCGTGACTGTTTGGGCCGTGGTCAATCCAGACATACTGGCCTGCCCCGAAGGTCACAAGAGTGACGGGTCCGAAAAACGAGCCATTCTGCTTGCTCTTGGCATCCTCAATTCGCACGCGCACGCTGTGTGGCCTGTTCTCGTCGCGGTTGACCAGCATGATCGACCAATTCCCGTCAGGACGGTGTACTGCGTACGACGTAACCAGCACGTTGCCTTCGCCATCCTTGATGTCCGTCGAAGACGGGAACATCTGATGCACGCCGGAGCGGTGCTGCACCCACTCCATGTTGATCATGTGAGCCGCGTAGTACGGCGATGTGTATCCCTGGATGTTGTAGTCCTCATCAGAAACAAAATTCGACCAAGAGGACCAGCCCAAACAAGTCTTCTGAATGCCCTGCGGCTGAATAGGCGAGTGATAGAAAGCGGCGCCTCCGCCCTCGAAGAAAGAGCCAACATTGTCAGCTAGCCACAAGGCCGCGAAGATCGTCGTCATGGGTCCGGTGAGTGCGGCCGCCAGATGGTTCTCCGTCACCATCAGTGGAACTTCTTTGGGGACACCGTCGTCTCTCCACACCTGCAGGATGTGCTTTATCAACTGAGGCTCGGTGTACAAGGTCTTCCACGTAATGTCGCAAGGCTCGAACGGATAATGCTCGAATGACACGAAAGCCAGGTCGGAGATACGGCCATGCGTCTTCAAGTAGTCTACGAAGCGGCCCATCCATGAGATCCGGCCCTTCGCGTCAGGCCAAACTTGGATGTCCTCATTGACTCCTTCGAAGACAGGCCCACCCAGCTTGAGTTGAGGATCAACCTTGTGGATGGCCGCGGCCCATTGAATGTATAAGGCGGCGTAATCTTCCGGCATGGCGTGCTTGCCATCCGGCTCCTCGCCGAGTTCGACGTACCCGATGGGGTAGCCGCGCTTTTCGATGTAGGCAATTTGGGCGGCGGCGTCGTCCGGTGTCCCGTAAAGCATAGTGACCGGAATCATGGCTGGAAGATTGTTGGTGAGTCCGCTGGTGAAGAAGAGATCGAAACCGCTGTGCTGGTAGCCGCCGGTGGCATTTACGTCAGTGGAGGAGTGCCAGGGGTCAATCGAGGACGAGGTAAAGGTGGTTGGTCGGTCGCTGAGATTCCTTTGAACTTCGGCAAAGGCGCCGCTGGAGTCGACGCTGCCCACACGGATTTCTTGAATCGCATATCCCACGCAGTTGCGGACGTCGTCTGCTCCATGCAGATCGCAGGTGTTCGACGATTCCATCATCAAGATGCGCAGGTACTGAGTGCGGACCGGCGCGTCGGCGAGCTTCAGATATACCGTTCCTCCTTGAGCGTTTCGTACCGCGCCAGCGGAAAAGGTCTTCCACTCGCCCTGCGGCCCCGCATCGAAGTCGAGTGCGCGTCTTCCTACCCAATACTCCACCTGATAGGTCGTGGCATAGGGGCTCGCCCACGCGATGCGGATCGCGTTCACCGGATTCTCGGCCTTCAGATCCACCACAACCCATTGTGGGTGCAGCGCGTCGCTTTCTCCAGTGAATCTGCTGGTCAGGTACGGATTGCTCTTCCAATAGCTGAGATTCGGACCTTGTAGCGGGCGGTCCCCGCTGGTCGAGAAACCGCGGTGGGGCAAGGCGTAGGAAAGGATGTAGCGCACCGGCTCCCTGAGATCAGTGCTGCCGGTGAAATATCCGCTCTGGTGCGCCGGATCGCTCCACATTCCATTCTCGGTCCAGTGCCAGGCGGCCATGCGGAGCTCGGAATTGTTGCGATACGTGATCGGCCCCCAGCCCGCGGACAGCGACTCCTGAACGATGTGCGGCGTATAAACCTTGTCGATCCCGTCATGAGACAGAACGTCGATGGAACTGCCTAGGGCACTGTCGGGATCGAAGGAGTTGATGGCGTGCCCGCGCGTCGCATCGACGTGGACCGTTCCCACCGGCGGTTCCCCACCTGGCGCCTTCGATTGGGCCGGCAAAGTAGCTGCCCCTGCCACACAAAATAAGAGGATGGCAATCGCAAAGTGCTTCCAGGACATTGCACACTCTTCCTTCCACGCTGCGGATAGTAACCGAGAACCACTAAAAACGATAGCGGATGGGTCAACTGGATATGAATGGATTCCAGCCGGGTGTATTTGCACTGGAAGCATTGCCAGAGGCGGCCGCGACAGCCGGCAATCTTGAATGCATTGTTATGAAGAATGACAAGTGATTCGATGCGGCCGGTCCGCCGAGGCGTGAGACATTGGCGCTGAGGCAGTCGACAGATTCTGGGTGCAATTCGGATCAATAACACTTCCCGAGGGTTACTCAGAGCGCCCCAAAAAGACCATTGTCCATCACGGCAACGGGCAAGACTGCTGGTCAGGAGGTAAGCTTGTGGTCATTGCCGGAAGTTGGGATTTCGGAAGTTGCGTAACGAATCACGCAACGAACTTCGCGGGCGACTTCTGTCGTGGTTTTCCGAACACGCGAATGGAACAGGATCGTGATCACTTTAGATTTATGGTTCCGTACCAGAGCTTCGCCAGAACCAGCCCGGCGATAACGGCCAACCCGATGCTGAGGAGAGTGCCGATGAGGAAATATTCCGCAAATCTTTCCTTCAGTTCCGGGAATCTTGCGATCGATTTTCCCGTAAGAATCAGTCCTACCATTGACGGAGACTGAACCAATATAGCGGTCACGACCAGAAACCGTTCCAACCAGCCAATGTACATCCCAGCGTTCTCAACCTGTTCTGCAGTCTCGCCCTCCTTTTTAATTTCGGCGGTGAGATTACGAGTCAAATAACGAATGAGATATCCACCGGCGAAAATAACTCCCACGTAGACAATTCCGGCTTCGAGAACTCGCTCCCCTGTCGGTGTGGACCAACGGAACTGGGATTTCAAAATTTCCCAGTTCGGTCGAATCAAAAACCAAGCCAGGACCACAATCGTGCAGACGTGCGCTACTTGATCGAGAAGAAAAACGGAAGCGGAATCCCCCAGTTTTGCAGTACTCACCAGGGTTTGCTTGGCCCGGTCAATCCCAAGATGCGCGGCGATATAAGCGCACCCCGCCATCCAAAACCAAAATGACGTAACCAACGCGGGGCCGATAAACACGGCTACGCACACCAGGAGAACAAGAAAGTGAATAGCCCCGTGCCCAATGTAGGCACGAATCCCTTGATGCTTGGCTCGCACCATACTCGATGATTGAAGCGGGAAATCACCGAGAAGATGTGCCAACAACAGCGTAAGGAACAATTTCATGAACGGTTGCATATTATTGTGCAATACCCGAAACTTGCACCTTTCTGTGCATCAAGGAAAATAGGCCGCAATCACTCGTTCCATCGCTTGCCGGGTTTCCTGGATTTGCCACCAGAAGCCGCGCCGCAGATTCCTCGAAACGGTGGATTCGTTCAACCGCATCTTCCTCGCCGTGAGGTCCTGCCGGTTCGTTTCCATATGAACGTTGATCGTCTGCCACTGCTTAGTAGAAATGCTTTGCAGCAGAGTATCGTGCAGGTGGTAAACGGTGTTGGCGATCAAATTAAAGGTTTCGTTGCCGGTGACGAATGACGTCAGAATGCCGGTCTTACTCCGTTTGGCCTTCAGCTGATTGATTCCCTCCCGAGCCCGCTCGAACGCTTCCCCCCCGGCAAACACATTCACCGGCTTCCGGTGCGGCTCCGTGACCTGCCCAATTCCAATACCAATCCAAAGCTCAAAGGGATGAAAGTGCCTCCGAAGGTCCAAAATCACCGCCGGCATGTTTGTCGCCCGTGACAAAATCCCCTCGAATTCATCCCAGGCCGTGATGGCATATTCCGACAAAATCCATTTCTTAGCAACGTGCAGTTTCGAGATGTGGTGCAGCTTTTGGTCACGTCTACGGCGGAACTCTTCAATATGCCGAGACCCGACGATGTCGCACGTGATCACCGCATAAGTCTGCGCTTTGGTCTTCATATCGCTCGGCATGTCGCTTGCACGCCTGAGTGCAATATTACATATATTGCATGTTTATGTGCAACTCATTCATTTGGGTCAACATACCCCCGGAAGCTCCTAGGTCATAGATCAATGTCGATCAATGTCGGCTTAACCCATCGGGGGCCATTTCAAAGATAACCCTGAAATCCCTGAAATAATGGATTGACATCATCGGACACGGAGAAACTATTGGCAAAAAGGGACGTTCGAGATGGGGGACGCCGACTCCTTCGTCGGCAACTACGAATTCCAAGTGCCGATTTTTGTGCTGACCCATCCCCCGCCGAGGGTTGCACCCAAACAAGACGAGCCCCTGACCTTCACGTTCGTAACCGACGGTGTGGAATCAGCAGTCGCCCAGGCAAAAGCTGCCGACATTCGATCCCTTTCCGTGCGAATGGAGTTACCACGCTGGCGACTTTCTCGAGCAGGCCTTGGCTTTGCGACGGGAAACTCGCCTAACTATTTGAGACGGATCTCTTCCCGGGCAAGAACGCAGCACGCGAATCGGGCGACACCGTCAGGCGGCTCGTAGGACGCACGTTGGTCGAGCCGTATGCGAACGCAGTACCACAGATGCGGCAGACCTGGGAGTCCTGACCGTGCAAACCCCCTATGGGGCCGGGAGAACGGGTGCGGGCCCGAGTCTGACAAAGAAGCGCTGGAAAAAATCGGACGCCCTACTGATCTTCCTTTGTGCTAAGACCGTAACGGCCATGGCCTCGAGTCCCGGTCCGAGGGACACGGCGGTGAAAGTCTGGAGACTTGTTCTTCATCATCGATGAGCAGCGTAATTGCCACGTGGAGGGCTTCGATCTCCCTTTGCACCTTTCTTAGCTCTTCCTGCTTTCGACGCAGCCCGGCGTAGAGAGTCTGTGGGTTGCATGAACTGCGCACAGATGTTCGCAATTCCGGCGAGCCGGCAACCACTGAACTGGGGCGGAACCCTGATCGGACCATTGCCTCACTTTCCGGAGGCAGTTGAGTGAGGAATTCCAGTCCCAAAGACTCGCCAGCGCGATTACGAACTACCGCTTTGACCTGCGAGGGCACTGATGTTGGAAATTGAAGCAGCATCAAGTCACCGGGATTGAGCGCGACCAGGGCGCGCAACGCCATACCTGCCCTGCTTATGGCGCTGCCACGAGCAGGAATCGGAGTGGTTCGAACATCGTTCAGCGCGATGATGCGAACCGGCAGATCGACTTGGTGGCGCGGCCATCGCCGCGTGCTTGGGGACTGGCGTAGTTCTCCGGATGAGTGTTCCATTTGCCCCCGCTTTCGCTTTTGCCCGAAACGCGACTGTTCACATTGCGCTTCGGCCAGTTTCAATTTGCTGTCCGCGGTTGCTTCCAGGCAGGAAACGACCATTGCGGGACGAAGTGGTGGGCAAATCGATTTTGACCTGAGCTGTTAGATACTTTCAAATTACGAACGTGCACTCCCGCAGCAGTTACTACGCCATGTCGCGGCTGTCAGGACAGTAAATTCGTGGCCGACGTGCTTTGGTTGATTGGGTAGAAGCCACGCCACTGTTGGCGGGGACTTGGATG
>Ga0209624_10003217_pt1 | contig 11663 bp, 14 predicted proteins | sample JacPinW_OM2H0_O1_FD_188565 | JGI IMG/M metagenome (GOLD analysis project Ga0209624, IMG submission 188565) | Forest soil microbial communities from Algoma, Ontario, Canada - Jack Pine, Ontario site 1_JW_OM2H0_O1 (SPAdes) (version 2) | ecosystem: Environmental > Terrestrial > Soil > Boreal... | reverse complement strand
TGGGAGTTTTCAAAGCGCATCGAGGGCCACAGATTGATCCCACGTAGCGCAATCGAACGGCGGTCGGCGCGCCTGGGACTTGCCCGTCCGATCGAGCGCCACCGATAGAGATAGAGGGGCGACGCGTGGAAATCCTCGACGGAACGAAACTGGGAACGACCTGATCTCGTCCTTCTGGAAATACGGACAAGCCAGGGCCAAGCTGGAACATCTTGAGCAGAAGTTGGAGATTGCGAGCAATTAAGATTTCTGGGCTGCCCCGTCAGTGCGCCCCCGGTGGCCGGGCCGCTCCCTTGCGGTCCGGCCATTTTCTAGAAGGAGTAAGGTTTGGAACAGCAGTTGCGAAAGAATCTTTCGATGGATACAGCCACAATGGATAAAGCAAGGGTGGACAGAGCAACGATAGACAAAGAGACTCGCATGCCGGGCTATGCTTCCGTGGGTTGGACATGCAGCGCTTGCGGCGAACTCATCAGCGCCATTGAGGACGGCTGGGTCGAATGGCTGGCTGGCGAAGACGAACACGGAGCTACTCGGTTGAATGGTTTGAGGCTGGTTCATCGAAATGGAGTCCGAGGATCCAATCACGGCCGCTGCCAGTACGACGATCGATGTGAATTTCGGAGGGATCAGAGCATTGTTGAAGGTCTGCCCCTGGAGAGATTTGTCGGGGTGGATGGGTTGATGATCCTGCTGTCGCTGATCGCAGACCGTGAAATGCCAACCTCCGATGTACTCGAACTGGCAAAGAGAGTACAGATCCCAGGATATGAACAGACTCGTGAGTTGTTTCACGAAGCAATCGACGTGGGAGCAGTAGCACCTGTAGTTGGGGAGGGTTTTTATATGCAATCGGAGATTCAGGAGTTGCTCAGGTGGACGAAATCTGGAGAGCGGCCGCTTAGGCAGCCACATTTCGATACCTAGAGCATCGGGGAGGTTCTCGAACCTCTGTGGCTCTTCCGCTTCGGAAATCTGCGTCATACCCAACTGCATGGGGATCTACAGTGTCGAAGTATCCCTACTTCTAAAGTCGTATGAGTACCTCTGACGCGGGACTAACACGTTTCTACGCGTCCCATCGGAATCCGCGCTCATTCTCATGAGGAATTGTGACGGAAACGCCGGCACGCTACGATCCGTTCGTAGCAAGTAAGCAACCTCACCAACAGTTCGCAAGGAGAGCATATGAAGCTTCGAAGCCGTTTTTCACTTGTCTTTATGGCGGTGCTGATTGCAACAACCGCTGCATTCGCTCGAGAAGTCATCACCGACTATGACCACCACGTTGACTTCAACCATTACAAAACCTATTCCTGGGCGAAGGTCGAGACGCCGAATAGCCTCTGGGATGACCGCATGAAAGATGCGATTGAAACAGAACTCGCGGCAAAAGGCTGGACGCACGTCCCGGCTGGCGGGGATGTTTCAATCGTCGCTGTCGGCACCACTCATGAACGTCAGACTCTGGAGACGTTCTACACCGGACTGGGTTGGCGCTGGAGGGGATTCGGCGAGGCGATCACTGAAGCACAGCCTTACCATGTGGGTACGCTCGTCGTCGACATGTTTGACACGACCACGATGAGATTGATTTGGCGCGGATCAGCGAGCGACGTTCTCGCCAGCAAACCGGAAAAAAATGTCAAAGAACTTGAGAAAGATGTACACAAGATGTTCGAGCACTTTCCCCCCGCGTTCTAGCACCAGGACCTCCGGGGAGTCTTTGCGATGCGGTGATGTTCGGATTCGCCGGGTTGGGAGCGCGGACGCTCAAGTCCGCGCTCCGCTTTCCACAGCAATACCAATTCATATTTCGATTTTAACTTGAGTTTGACATGGTCGAGGACAGATTACGCCGCCGCTTTGACTACTATCTGGGCAAGACCGAGATAGTCATCTACTCCGTTCTCGCACTGTTGCTGGCTGTAACGGCCTTTGTGACCATCGCTACCGCGGGCCAAATACTGTGGATCGGTCTCAGTCATTGGACTGTTGCAGCCCAGACTCTGAGGGTATTGAACCAACTCCTCATTGTGCTGATGCTGGTGGAGATTCTGCATACACTACGTATCTCCATTCGCTCCCATGCTCTGGTTATAGAACCCTTTCTGATGGTCGGACTGATTGCCTCTATTCGCCGCGTTTTGGTGATTACCCTGGAAGCAGCCACGCTCACAAAAGAAGGTGCATGGGCGACCGAAGGCTCAAGCGCTATTTTCCACTCTTCGATGATTGAACTTGGTTTGTTGGGTCTGCTGATCCTTGTACTGGTAGTTTCCATTACACTTCTGCGTCGCTGCGCTCCCGGATCGAAGGAGTTGTCGGAACTCTGAAGTCCGACTCCTCTTCCCCCAGGGATGCGTAAGGATGCCTATTTACAGACCAAGTCCAACGATTCCGTCTGGACGGTCGCTATCAGATCGGGCGGGATGCGGGGCGCCTCGATATTCTCTTCGCCAATGCCAGCCTACAATTGTTAATCGCCGACACACGTGTTTTTCGAGTCGTTGTTTGAAGCTTCACGTTAAAGCTAAACGGCTTTGAGCATTTCTCAGTCGCAGCATCTTCAGCAAGTTGATTTCTGGCGTCGCGTCAGCATTACATCAAGAAGTACGAAGCCGCGTTGAACAACCTTGGAACGTAATCGAGCACATCACCTATCGGCCAAATCGCCCGATGATTGCGCCGACGATAGTTCCGCCTACAGCACCCATGCCGATGATCGGCCCATAAGCATTGGTGATGAGAGCATCAGGGATACTTAACAGCAGACCAAAGCACAGGCCGACCGCCCAACCGGGCCAAGGCAAACGGGCCGCGCCGATCACAAACCCAATCCCAAAGCGTGCAATGAAAGACGCCGTGATTGCGGCCTCTTTATCGGGAAAGCTCATCGGTAGCATGATTCCGATGTCGATGGCACCGAACACCAACCACAGATGACCCCCAGTAGGACTCTGGACATTTGTGTCCTTCCTTTTAAGCTACTCGCGAATTGGCCCTGCCTAGTAAACCAATTAATTCGTCCGGTGTCCAGATGTGATCTGAAAATCCTGACCAGAAATCCCTGCTTCCTCGCGGACGCGGATTTGGCCTTCGTTGAGTTTCGCTTTGTCTTCATTGCATTGAAAACATCCGTAACCGCTGAACGCAGAGCAAACAACGAAAATGAAAAACTTGCTCAAAGAGACGGCGGACGAAACATACGCAGAAGACTACGTCCGACGTAGTAGGAACACATAAGCCCCAAAGCCTACCCAGCTATAAATGTCCCTTCGCAAGCAGAGGTCGCTCTCACGATCAATTGTTGCCAATCTCACTAATCGTTAACATGTGCAAGCGTGATGAACATGCACATTCAGATGCTTTGGACGACGACTGCGGTGGACCAAGACTTGATACTGGATCCATTTCCGCTCTTGTCGGCACCCCGAAGACTGCCGGCTGAGAACGGCACCCTGCCGGAAGGCCAAGGATCGATCGGGACAGATATCGTGCCGTTTCATCGCTCAAAAGCGATGGGAGGCAGCGAAGTGGACCCTTTGTATCTGCTTGTCTGCGGATTTGAATGGCGCGCGGAGCGCAGCGAGGAAGCCTTATGGGAATTGCTAAGCGCGTTAGCCTGCTCAGATGCTGGCACAAAGCTGGTGGCGGAATCTGTTTTGAGGGAATGCCAATGAGCCCCAAGTGCCTTCAGGATGCAGAACAAGCTCGTAGCTGCGAGCGAAAAGACGGGAGCAGGATCTGTAAGGGGTCGCGTGCAACGAAGACGATGCGACCGATGGCGAGTAGAAAGAACATCCCACAAATCGCGCTGCTCTCTTTGCTGTTAGCCACGGCGGCTGCGGCGCAGACTCCGCATGGAGGGACTTCCGAGACTAACTCACAGGATTCCGAGAAGCGACCAGCGGGACAGACCCAGACGCCCAACCGCCCGGCGCCGCTGTTCAAGGGAAGCCAGGGCAAGCAGAGAACGGACATTCACTTCGATCCGGCGACTCGGACGGTAACCATTAAGTTGCTCGTGCAGGATCCCAATGGATACTTCATTCCCAACCTCCGTCGGCAGACTTTTGCTGTCTATGAGAACGGCATCCAGCAACAGAATACGACGATCGAAGTTGAACATGCGCGAGATTCCTTGGGCTTGCTTATTGAGTTTGGCGGCCAAGCGCCGGGTATGAACCGGGATCTCGGCGAAGAGGTGTCAAGCGCGAGCCAACTCTTGCTGGATGAAATAGGTCATGACGACAGTCTTGGCATCTGGAAATATAGCGAAGCTGTTCAGAAGTTGAGCGAGTTTTCAAATGATAAGGAAGCCTTCAAGACTCTATTTCTCGGGCTAGGCACACCCGAGCTTTCGGAGACCAATCTCTTCGACGCGACAATCTTCACCCTTGACCAAATGCGGCACGTCACGGGGCGCAACGACCGCCGAGCGTGACGTACTCGCTTTAAACGGACGTAAGCAGCTGATGGATCCGTGACGGATTACGAGGCGCCAAGGTGCTCCGCTGACTCGGTTGCAAAACGATCCGTCATACTCATGGAGAATGGCAATGCTGCGATCAAACGTGTTCCTTGTCCGGGTAAGCTGTTGATGATCAGCTTCCCACCCATGCGCTCGGCCCGTTTTCGCATGTTGTTTAGACCGGCGCCGTGGCTAGCACCGGGCCTAGGATCACCGACGAATCCGTGACCGTCATCGAAAATGCTAAGCTGCACTTCCCGCTTCTGGTATAGCAAGTCAAGGTGGACGCTGGTTGCGTTCGAGTGTTTCAACACATTCGCCAGCGCCTCTCTCGCGATCCTCAGTAACTCGCGGCGTAGTTCCAGCGGCAGCGCACCGGTTTCAGGCTGAAGAGAAAGCTTGAGTTCTACCGGAGTGCCGGCAAAAAACTGCTGGGCGAGGAACGACAACGCGGGAGCCAAATCTTCATTCTCGAGGGATTCGTGAGATAACGTCCACATTGTGCGTCGCGCTTCCGCCAGACTCTCGAAGGCTACTTCGTGTGCGCAACGAAAATGACTGCGAGCCTTTTCGGGTTCGTCTGCGAGCTCATGCTCGGCGGCATTCAGCATAAGCATGATCGCGCACAGACTTTGGCAAAGTGTGTCATGGAGATCCGCGGCCATACGGTTGCGCTCGTTCGACACAGCGTCTTCGCGAAGCTGTAACTCCTCGTCGTTGTGCTGCGTAATGTCAAACAGAGTTGCAATCATGCCGATGACTTTCTGGTCGCTGGTAATAGGTGCGGCGCTAAACAGAACGTCGAAAGAGCCGTCACCCGGCCGAACAAAGCAACACTCCTGGCCATTGGTTGTTTGACCGAGCAAGGCTTTCATGCACGGAGACTCCTCCGCAGGAATGTGACACCCGTTGGGATCCTGCATTTCGCCCCAAATATCTGGCGCGTAAGTGATAGGTTCGCCTTCTGGACCGTTCAGGACCAACTTTCTAGCCGCGGCGTTTACTAAGGTTACGTTTCTCTTCCCATCGCACACCACGATACCGGCTGGAGCTTGGCGCAAGATCAGCGCCATCGATCCAGCTCCAGTCAGTCCAGTTCGAGCAAACTTAGCGATGGGTGTGTGGGACACGGAAGGTGAGCGTTGCGAATTCGTCTTCGCGGTGCCGTGCTGTTCCTGGATGGCAATTCTACCCGTGCGGATTTTGGAAACATTACTTGTCGCCATAATCTAGTCCCTTCTGAAAGTTTGTGCGCAAGGAAATCCCAGCTATTGGGCTGGAGATCACTCCATTGTCACAAGGCCACGTTTCACGGCCGCGCCTATCGCTTCTGTGCGGCCTGTGACTTTGAGCTTTTCCAGCATGTGGGTTACGTGTACTTTGACCGTGCCCTCGCTTATGTTGAGTGCGACCCCGATCTCTTTGTTGCTTTTGCCTTTTGCCAGCGCGCGAATCACTTCCGTTTCCCTCGCCGTCAAAGACCGCTCGGTTACACGTCTCGCGAGCTTCGCTCCGACTGCAGGCGGAATCCAGGTCTTGCCGTCGCCGACCGTGTGGATGCATTCGATAAGATCCTCCACGGGGGCGTCCTTGAGAAGGTAACCTTGGGCGCCGGCCCGTAGAGCTCGGTAAATGTCTTCTTCACTCTGGTAGGTGGTAACGATAACCAGACGTGCCTCTGGAGCCTGCTCGTAGATGGACATCACAGCTTCGATGCCGTCCATCATCGGCATGCGAAGATCGAGAAGGGCGATGTCGGGACGTAGTGTCACAAACTTTTCCACGGCTTCGCGCCCGTTGACGGCCTCAGCAACCACCCGCATGTCTGACTGGCGGTTGATGACCGCTACCAGCCCTTCTCGCACCATCGGATGGTCATCAGCGACTAAGATCGTCAAGGACCGGGCAGTCCTCTCTTCCCCCATAGATGAGGGTTCCGCCACATCAGGCACGGCGGATCTCGATTGACGACGTGTGTCGCGGGTAGCGCCGCCAGACTGTTTGTTGTTCTGCATAATATCGCTCTGCAAAGGGCTTTGAATTCCTGTTTCCACAAGGCCGTTGCGGGCTTGGCTCGGAACTTCGTAGCATTGGCGTCCAGTGCGTAGACGATAGTCGATGGTTCTCTCAGCTGCAGGCATGACAACCTCCTCTTTCGAAAGGGCCCCAAGCACTCTCAGCTATGCTCCGACTTTAAAGACACAAGGCCAAAGAGATTCCCAGGCCCAAATGTTCAAGTGTCGTTGCTACGAAGTGGCCCGCAAAAACTCTCTGCCTAAATCGACTTGAGGACTGATCGAACGGCGTCAATCAGGGCCTCGTCGTTGAAAGGCTTGCTAAAAAAAGCGATTGCGCCGGCTTTCGTTGCCTCATACCGCGTCTCAGGTTCGTCGTGTGCCGACACGAATACGATCGGGAGGTGATCGTTGTCGATCACGAGTCGATGCTGTAGTTCCAGTCCGCTCATCCCCGGCAACCTCAGATCTAGAATGAGGCAAGCCGTTTCACGATGATCGCCCGCTCTTATGAAGTCCTCCGCTGAGGCGAAAGTTTCTGTTCTTAAGCCTTCAGCCTTGATCAACCGTTCCAGGGATTTGCGCACCCACGGATCGTCGTCCACGATCGCGATCAAAGCGGCTTGTGATCCGGGCCCAACTCCCCGGTCCGACGATGCCCGCGACATTGGCGCCATTTCCCGATGCGTGCACCCTGGGAGTTCGTACCTTCCAACGCTCACAAACTGTGAACTCATATAGTTGGGCTCCTTCTGGAATCAAAATAACTCCCTGGCAAAGGGATGTCTATTGGACGATGGGCCAAGAGTTCTAGGATTTTGGGGAGGAGAGCCCTAGTTTTTCGCCGATGCGGATTAGATGGGCCAGTGATTCAGCCTTCATCTTGTGCATGACCTGGCCACGATGTACCTTAATAGTCTTTTCGCCTGTACCGAGCTGTGCAGCGATCTGCTTATTGAGTAAACCCGCGGCAACCAGCGGAAAGACTTCGCGCTCACGAGGTGTTAGGGAATCATAGAGAGCGCGGAATCCAGTGAGCTTGACGGACTCCTGCCGGGCTGCTCTGTGTTTTTCGATCCCGTGCTGAATGGCGTCTACCAGATCCTGGTCGCGGAAGGGCTTGGTCAGGAATTCGACCGCGCCGGCCTTTATGGCGCGCACCGACATGGGTATATCCCCGTGACCGGTGATAAAGATAATGGGCAGGTCGACCTTCGCATCCAGAAGCTCTTGCTGCAGATCGAGCCCGCTCAAGCCGGGAAGCCGGACATCAAGTACCAGGCAGCCAGGTCCATCCGGGCGTTTGGCGCGAAGAAACTCCTGCGCCGAGTTAAAGGTTTGCGCCTCTAGCCCCACGGATTTAACCAACCTCTTTAGAGACAGACAGATGGCGGGCTCGTCATCAACAACAAATACGATGGGGGGGCTTTCGCTCATTCCGTCTCTCAAGCGCAAACCGGAAGTGTGAGGTTGAAGATTGCGCCTTCACTCGCATCCGGAACAGGCCACAATCGGCCGCCATGAGCTTCAACGATGGAACGGCTGATCGCCAGGCCCATACCCATTCCTGCCGGCTTGGTGGTAAAGAACGTGTCGAAGATATGAGACATCGCTATGGCATCGATTCCGGTGCCCGAATCCTGCACCGCCACCAGCACATGCCCCGATTCTTTGGTTTGCGATCGGATCAGCAGCACTCGCGGCCGGTCCGAACTTGACGTCATGGATTCGATGCCATTCATAATCAGATTCAACAAGACCTGTTGCAGTTGTATCCGGTCGCCCAAAACTGGCAGAAGGCCCGGGCTCAATTCTGTCACAACGTCGATTTTATGCGTGGCCATTTGAGCCGGAATCAGAGCGAGAACTTCGACGATCACCTGGTTGAGATCCACTTGTGTCTTCATTGGAATTGCCTTCTTCACGAATGCCCGAATGCGAGAAATTATTTCGCCTGCTCTGGTTCCAAGATCGGCAATATCTGTCAGAGCCTGCCGAACCTCGTCCAGATCAGGCGAGGGCACGGCGAGCATCCGGCGACACGCGTTGGCATTGTTAACGATCGCACTCAGCGGTTGATTAATCTCGTGGGCAATGGACGCGGTCAGTTCGCCCATGGTGGTCACGCGGGTAACGTGTGCCAGATCGCCTTGCGCTGCGCGCAGCGCCTCTTCAGCCAGTTTTCGTTCGGTGATGTCGCGGCTGACTGTAGCCAGGGCTAGGCGGCGTTCGCTTCCAGGCTCTCCGGCAAAGAAAATGTGCTGATGCATGGAGATCGCTTTCCCGCTTTTGAAATGGCGGAATTGCATTTCTCCTTCCCAGTGGCCATCCCGCATGACGATTGGCAAGACTTGTCGCATCATCCTTTCTTGGTCCTCGCGCGCGACATAGTCAGGTATCGTGGTGGTGCGCGCCTGCTCATCCCCCTCTAAGCCGACCAATGCCTGCCCCGCGGGATTAACAAAGAGGACTTGACCATCGAGTGTCGCCAAACCGATAAAGTCGGAGCTATTTTCGACCAACGAAGCTAGCTTTCTCTGCTCTTCTTCGGCCAATCTGCGCTCGCTGAGATCGCGGGTGATTTTCGAAAACCCAATCAGTTTTCCGTGCGGATCCCGCAACGCCGTGATGACGATGCTCGCCCAGAAGCGCGATCCATCCCGGCGTCCGCGCCAAGCCTCGTCCACGAAACGACCTTCCGCGGCAGCCACGTCGAGTTCCATCTTTGGTTTGCCGCGTTCCAGATCTTCCGCCAGAAAAAAGCGGGAGAAGTGCTGACCGATAATCTCTTCCGCTTCGTAGCCGTTCATGCGTTGTGCTCCCGCGTTCCAACTGGTGACAATACCGGCGGGACTTAGCATGACAATCGCGTAATCCTGAACACTCTCGACCAACAATCGGAATCGTTCCTCAGTGCGGCGCAACTCCTCTTCCGTCTGCTTCCGCTGTGCTACTTCGACGCTCAAAACCTGGTTCGCGTCCGTTAGCTCTGCCGTCCGCTGTCGGACACGGAGCTCCAGATCCTGTTTTGCGTTCTGAAGCGCTTCCTGCGCTCGCTGGCGTTCGACGATCTCACGCCGCAACGCTTCCGGACTAGGAAGGGCCAGGGCCTGCGGGATCAGGCGGACTAGCAGGATGGCGGTCCCGACAGAAGCCACGGCTGTGACGGCTTTCAAGGCGCCGGAGAGCCAGTAGCTGGCATGCCAGAGTGTCCACACCTCCATGAGATGGGTGCCACCGCAGGCCAGAATGAAAGCGCCAAAGCATACGAAGACCCAGTTGAACGGAACGTCTCGTCTCTTGCGGATAAAGTAGACCAGCGTGACCGGAATGGACAAATACGCCAGGGCGATCAAGGAATCTGAAATGACGTGCAGCCACACCAGCTTCGCATTCCATAAATAGCAATAGCCGTGCGGCATGTAGTCGTTGGAAGAGAGAAAGGCCTTGAGGAGTCCCATGATTCTCCCAGGTAACAAATCTTTAACAAACGCTTCTTAGGGCTGGGCAACGGTATATCAAGCGTGTTAGTTCGGCAAGAGGAGAATTCTTACAAACGCGCCTTGGAAACTAGGCACATGCTGTCGATGAGCAGTTGTACTAACGTGATACGAAAGTAGGCCATTCTCGAATCCAGGAAGTAATCGCATATCTTCTATATCAAGAGTCTTACGAGCGTCCCCCGCTTGGAGTCTGCCTGTTCCTACACTTCTCTTCGGACTTCAAATTCATTCGGATGAGGAATTGTCATCGGCACGGCCAATCGCTAGCTTGTGTCTATTGATCGGTCTGAACCTAAGACTCAAGCATAAGGAGGTAGCAATGACAGCGCAAAAGGAAACTCAATCGTCAACCACAGAGAAAACGCCTCAGGAAGAACCAAAGCGCCCACAAACCGCTCTTGCTAGGAGAAATGTGCTGCCTGCTCTGGCTCCCCTGTTAACGGATACATTCGAGCTCTTGAACACGTTTTCGCTGATGCGCAGAATGCACGAGGAACTGAACCGAGTCTTTTCGGCGACGGGAACTGGGAGTTCATCAGGCAGTGCAGTCAGTACCCCATGGATCCCGCCCGTCGAAGTTGCTTATAAGGACGGCAATTACGTTGCGGCGGCGGAACTTCCTGGTCTGACCGACGAAGATGTCACCGTCGAGATCGACGATGACGCGATTGTGATTCATGGCGAACGCCAAATCGAGCATACGGAAACAAAAGGTGGAATGACCAGAACCGAGCGCAGGTATGGCGAGTTCTACCGGGCGATTCCTTTGCCGGACGGAGCCGACGCGGAGAGAGCTCGCGCCGAGTTCAAGGACGGCATGCTGAAGGTAAGCGTTCCCTTCACACAAGCCAAGAGCAATGTGCGCCTGATTCCGATCCAGATATCGGCTTCGGCGCAGTCGACTCAGCCGCACCCCGCCACGTCGCAATCGGCCGAACCAGCCGCAACGAGTGAAGCGGCAAAGGACCAGAAGGCGGCCTGAATCGCAGGAACCTGAATCACGGAAAAGAAGCACTGTCGTTCGTGGCACCGGTAGCTGACGAGAGTTTGCTCGCTGCGGTGGGTCATCGGCGACCAGCCATGCTTTGGGCGACAAGGACAAGTCACAACAAATGAGGACCGAGCGCGATGACCGTGTCCCACAATCCACCGGCCTTTCTTTTTGACCTGGACGGCACATTGCTGGAGGGCAAGTGGCTGTCCAGTTTTCATGACCGCTTTCTTCATCGCTGGAGTAATTTCTATCGAATGCATCGAATGCACAGTTTGAAAATAGCCCTAGTCCTTCAGCAATTTCACCGCTGCAGCACCCGTTTTGAAAATAGGGTCAGCCAGTTTCGTTAGTCGTGTGAGTAATGCCCGCTGCAGCGTTCGGTTTATTCAATGTGCCGAACTTACTGCATCGCTGATTGTTTGGCTGGCGCGTTTCCACATCTGTCTTTACGCCCCAAACCGGGTCCAAGTGCGTCTTAGAAGGGGACCGCTCCGTACAACCGATGATCGCAGATAGAATGTCGGGCAGTCCTGCTTCGCCCGGTTGCGGCAAGCTGGGCGCTATGGTGGTTGGATGAATGATCTCTTCAAACACGCTGTTTCGCTTTCGCTCCTCGGGAAGTGCGTTGCCGCAGTTGTCGGAATCCTTTTTATTCAAGGCACGTTTCGCGTGCTCGA
>Ga0209624_10003216_pt1 | contig 11664 bp, 10 predicted proteins | sample JacPinW_OM2H0_O1_FD_188565 | JGI IMG/M metagenome (GOLD analysis project Ga0209624, IMG submission 188565) | Forest soil microbial communities from Algoma, Ontario, Canada - Jack Pine, Ontario site 1_JW_OM2H0_O1 (SPAdes) (version 2) | ecosystem: Environmental > Terrestrial > Soil > Boreal... | reverse complement strand
ATCCGGGTCAAGCACGCAGTCGCAGTCGGTGAACAGCACCACATCGCCGCGGGCTTCCTGCACGCCGCGATTCCGAGCGGTCGCAATACCCGAGTGCGCCTGCCGAATCACCCGTATCTGGATTTGCCCGCTCGGGCGAGCAACGGCCACCGGTGCCACGGTCGCGCTGCCGTCATCGACGACGACCACTTCAAACTCCGGAGCGTTCCGCTGTCCGGCCACGCTCGCCAGGCACGTTTCCAGGGCCGCCCAATCGTTATAGGCGGCAATGACCAGGCTGAGCTGGGGCGAACTGCCTGAAGTCATAATTCTTAAAATAACAGACCAAATTTCGGCCCTCGGCGACTAATTCCCGAGCTATTTCCTGCATCGAACGTTTAGGGTCGATTCGCCAGCCGATTGCATCCGGGACTAAAATTTAGGGCACTTTGGTGCCTATTCTGATACTCGGTACGGGGTCGGCATCCGGACTCGACTAGCCACTTGCTACCGACCGGCTTCAACCGCAATAATTTCAAGAGCTTGAACTCTGTCCATCACCAGAGGCTTAACCAGGTTTGCATCGAATGGAGGAGAAATGAAAGGCGTTGTCCTTGCCGGCGGAACCGGTAGCAGGCTCAATCCACTGACCCGCGTCACCAATAAGCATCTCCTGCCAATCTATGACAAGCCCATGGTGTACTACCCAATCCAAACCCTGGTGAATGCGGGGATTGAAGAGATTTTGCTCGTCACGGGCGGTAAGAACGCAGGCGACTTCCTGCGCCTGCTCGGCAACGGGCGCGAATTCGGCCTGAAGCATATCAACTACACATATCAAGAGGGCGAAGGCGGCATCGCCGAAGCTCTCGGATTGGCAGAATTCTTCGCCGCGGGCGAACCGATCTGCGTGATCCTGGGCGACAACATCATCGAGAACAACATTTGCGATGCCGTCGAAAATTTCAAGAAGCAAAAGGATGGCGCGAAGATCCTCTTGAAGAAAGTCGATGACGCGGAGCGCTTTGGAGTCGCCGAGGTCAAGGGCGAGAAAGTCCTCGGTATCGAGGAGAAACCGAAAAAGCCGAAATCGAACTATGCGGTCGTCGGAATTTATCTCTACGACGCCACCGTATTTCAGAAGATCCGCCGCCTCAAGCCATCGGGCCGCGGCGAACTCGAAATCACCGACGTCAACAACTTCTACATCGAAGAAAACAAGCTGACGTACGAAATTCTGGAGGGCTGGTGGACCGACGCCGGCCAGTTTGAATCGCTTCTACGCGCCAACACCCTCGTCGCCGAAACCGGCGCGAACAACATGATGTCCACATCCTCGAATCGTCAGGGAAACAAGCGATGAAAATTCTAGTCACAGGCGGCGCCGGATTCATCGGCTCCAATTTCATTCGGGTTGTGCTGGGCTCGGGCAAAGGCTATTCCGTCGTCAACTTCGACAAGTTGACCTACGCCGGAAACCTCGCGAACCTCGAATCGATCGCGGACAATCCGCGCTACACCTTCATCAAGGGCGACATCTGCGACGCAGCCGCGGTCGAAACGGCGATGCAAGGCTGCGATGCCGTCGTGCATTTCGCAGCGGAATCGCATGTCGATCGCAGCATCTACGAACCGGCCGCTTCGATCGAAACCAACGTCAAGGGCACGTTCATCCTGCTGCAAGTCGCGCGCAAGCAAAACATCTCGCGCTTTCTGCACATCTCGACCGATGAAGTCTATGGCGACATCGAGCCCGGCAAATTTGCCGATGAAAACAGCCCGATTCAGCCGAGCAGCCCATACTCCTCCTCGAAAGCCTCGTCCGATCTGCTCGTTAAGTCGTACGTGCGCACCTACGGCTTCCCAGCTTTGATCACGCGCTCGTCGAATAACTATGGGCCGTATCAGTTTCCCGAGAAATTTCTGCCGTTGATGATCACCAACGCGCTCGACAACAAGCCCCTGCCGATTTACGGCGACGGCAAACAAGAGCGCGACTGGCTCCACGTCGAGGACAACTGCAAGGGCGTGCTTGCCGTTCTCGAACGCGGGCGCATCGGCGAGGTTTACAACCTCGGCGGTTCCGACATCGTTGAAAACCTGACGATCGCGCGCCAATTGCTGCGACTGATCGGCAAGCCCGAAACGCTGCTCTCTTACGTGAAGGATCGCCCAGGCCACGACCGGCGCTACGCGCTGAAGTGCGACAAGGCCGAGCGCGAGCTCAACTGGAAACCACAAATCACGCTGGAAGACGGCTTCCGTCAGACGATCGATTGGTATCGCACCAACACCGCATGGATGGCCGGCGTTCGTGGCGGCGATTACATGAACTACTACCAGAAATATTACGAAAATCGCGATTCGTCGCTGCATGCAATCGCTGATTCAGGTCGCGGCTCTCGCCGTTAGTGATGGAAAAAGTCCCCACAGCTCTACCCGGTGTCGTTGAACTGCGTCCGAAGATCTTTCGTGATCCGCGCGGATTCTTCCTGGAGACATACCACCGCGAGAAATTCGCCGAACTCGGTATCACCGCCGATTTCGTTCAGGACAATCATTCGCGCTCAAGCCGTGGCACACTCCGCGGATTGCACTATCAGCTCCCGCATGCGCAGGGGAAACTCTGCCGCGTGATCGAGGGCGAGGTTCTCGACGTGGCCGTCGATATCCGCCTCGGCTCGCCAACGTTCGGCAAGTGGACGAGCGTCGTGCTTTCTGCCGACCACTCCAACATGATCTATGTGCCGGCAGGGTTTGCTCATGGATTTCTCACGCTGAGCGAATCGGCGCAGTTTCTTTACAAGTGCAGCGACGTCTATGCTCCGAAAGATGAGCATGGCATTGCCTGGAACGACCCCGATATCAACATCGCATGGGGAATCGACAATCCGCTGGTGTCGGAAAAAGACGGTCGCTATACGAGACTTTCTGAGATGCCGCGCGAATTCCTTCCTCGCTATTCTTCCTAAATGAAGCCTCGAATCCTTTTGATCGGCAGCACTGGTCAGGTTGGCCACGAATTGGCGGGCACGCTTACCCGCATCGGTGAAGTTGTCGTTCCGGAGCGAGCTGCGCTGGATCTGACGCGAACACCCGACGTTGCGCGGATCATTCACGACACGTACCCGCAAATCATCGTGAACGCCGCGGCGTACACGGCGGTCGATCTCGCCGAAAAGGAACCCGAGAAAGCGCGCGCGATCAACACGGAAGCACCCGCGGCCATGGCCGCAGCGGCGGCGGAATTGAATGCCCTTCTCGTCCACTACTCGACGGATTATGTTTTCGACGGATCGAAGGAATCACCCTACGCCGAAGACGACACGACAAATCCGCTGAATGTTTACGGCCGATCAAAGCTCGACGGAGAAAATGCGATTCGTGATTCCGGCTGCCGGCATTTGATCTTACGCACAGCGTGGGTGTACGCCACGCGGGGCAAGAATTTCTTGCTGACGATTCTGCGACTGGCGTCGCAACGCGAAGAGCTCCGCATTGTGAGCGACCAGATCGGCGCTCCGACGTGGGCGCACGAAATTGCCCGGGCGACATCCTCCATGCTGGAGCGCCACGCGGCCGCGGCGGCCGGAGACGCTCCGCCCACAGGCACCTTTCACGTGACAGCCGGAGGCACAACGAACTGGCATGCCTTCGCCACGGCCATCCTTGACGAAGCTGCCAAACTGCCCAGCGCCAACCCGTGGCTCAGCGCAGCTCTCGGTGGCGGCTCCATCGTTACAAAGCGGATTACGCCCATCACGACCGCCGACTACCCCACACCAGCCCGGCGCCCCGCCTATTCCGTCCTCTCCAACGAGAGGCTAACCCACAGCTACCGCCTGCAGCTCCCCGAATGGCGCGACCAGCTAAAAGCCGCCTTAGCTTCAACATAGCCCTGTCAGGTTCCAAGACCAAATTAACAAGCAACTACCTATTTATCAATAACATACAACCGAAAAACGGCGATTCGGCTCCGAGTTTCCCCAAAAGTTCCCTCGGCAGGGTAAGAGCTTGTCCCAAAGGGACAAATTCTTACCTTTTTTCCACGCGTCTCAATATAAAACACTGATTCTAAGGCACTTAATAACTGGTATCCGGCATTCTACGTGCTTATCCCTAGTACCGGGTCGGCCTCGTGTGTCCGGTCCCACTGCTAAAGGAGCAGTTCTCTCTCATGACTGAGATCGCTATCGTCGGCGCCGGCCCGTACGGCCTGTCTATCGCCGCCCACCTACGTGGCCAGGGCATCCCATTTCGCATCTTCGGCCGCCCTATGGAGAGCTGGCTCTTGCACATGCCGAAGACCATGAGCTTGAAGTCCGATGGCTTCGCCTCTAACATTTCGGATCCCAAAGGCGACCTCACACTCGAAAAGTTCTGCGCCGAGCGCGGCCTCGAATACGCCGCCATGCAGATGCCGGTGAAACTCGACACATTCACATCCTACGGCCTCACGTTCCGCGAGCGTATGGTTCCCGAGTTGGAAGAAAAGTTTGTCTCGAACATTGAGCGCACCAACGATGGCTTTCGCCTGCGCCTGGAAGATGGCGAAGAGCTCACCGCTCGCCGCGTCATCCTCGCAATAGGCATCACGCACTACGCGTGGACGCCGGAAGTTCTGGCGACTCTGCCTCCCGAGTTTGTGTCGCACAGCTTCCGGCACATGGAGACGGAGAAATTTAACGGCAAATCGGTGATCGTGGTTGGCGGCGGCTCATCGGCCACCGACCTTGCCGCGGAACTGCATGAAGCCGGCGCAAAAGTTCAGTTGATCGCGCGGCAAAAAGAAATGAACTTCCACAGCGCGCCGCAAGTCGGCAAGAAACGCTCGCTCTGGAAGCGGATTCGCCATCCGAAGTCTGGCCTCGGCCCGGGCCTGCGCTCGGCGGCGTTCTGCACTTTCCCAACGCTGTTCCGACTGCTGCCGGCCGCGCTTCGTGTGGAGATCGTGCGACGTCACCTTGGCCCGTCGGGGACGTGGCTCACGAAAGAGCGCGTCGTTGGCAAAGTTCAGATCCAGCTCAGCGCCGCGATCGAGCGCGCCGAAGTGAAAAACGGCCGCGTGCATCTGAGCGTTCGCCTCGCGGAAGGCGGCACGCGCGAATACGCTGCAGATCATTTGATCGCCGCAACCGGTTACCACGTCGACCTCGATCGCCTGACGTTCCTCAGCCCCGAGATCAATCGCCAGATCAAGGATCTCAATCGCACACCGATTCTCTCCAGCAACTTCGAATCGTCGGTGCCGGGACTTTATTTCGCCGGCGTATCTGCTGCAAACACGTTTGGGCCGATGATGCGTTTCGCATTCGGTGCGAGCTTCACGGCGCGGCATCTCGCGAAGCATTTGGTGAAGGCGACGGCGGGCAAGCGGGTTGCTGTCGCAGCGCCCAAAGCGGTTCCGGCGGAGAAGTAATTCTCGCAGTCGTTTGCGGCGAATGCCGAGACGATTGCGGCAAAGATGGCCAAGCAACGACGCAACGACGCCCTGCGCATTACTACGAGAATGATTGGTAGGGCAAGGTTATGGCGCGCGGATTCTGACGGGTTCGCGCGCCAGGAATTCCTAAGACTGATCGATGAAACCTGAAACAATCGCGCTGCATGTCGGATACGAAGGCGACCCCACCACGAAAGCGGTGGCGGTGCCGATTTATCAGACCGTCGCGTTTGAATTCGACGATGCGGCGCACGGCGCTGCTTTGTTTAATAACGAAGTCGTCGGAAACATCTACACGCGCATCGGCAATCCGACCAACGCGGTGCTCGAGAAGCGCGTTGCGGCGCTTGAAGGCGGCGTTGAAGCACTCGGCGTCAGTTCGGGAATGGCCGCGATCGAATATTCGTTGATGAATATCACCGAGGCCGGCACAAACGTTGTTGCTACGCCTCAGCTCTACGGCGCGAGCTACACACTCATCCAACACGTTTTGCCGAAGCGCGGAATCGGCGGGCGATTCGCGGCGAGTGATAAGCCTGAAGACGTCGAAAAAATGATCGACAAGAATACGCGCGCGGTTTATTGCGAGAGCGTCGGGAATCCCGCTGGAAACGTTGCGGACATCGAAGGCTTGGCGCGCGTTGCGCACAAGCATGGCGTCCCGCTGATCGTTGATAACACGGTGGCGACGCCGGTTTTGCTTCGGCCTTTTGAGTATGGCGCCGACATCGTCGTTCATTCGGCGACGAAATTTATGGGCGGGCACGGAACGACGATTGGCGGATTGATCGTCGATAGCGGCAAGTTCCCGTGGACGGAAAATCCGGATCGCTGGTACATGCTGACCAAGCCGGAGCCCTGCTACCACGACCTCGTTTACACCGAACATTTTAAAGCCGCCGCTTACGTTGCTCGCTGCCGCACGGTCGGCCAGCGCAATACGGGCGCTTCGTTGTCACCGTTCAACGCTTTCTTGCTGTTGCAGGGGCTCGAGACAATGGCCCTGCGCGTCGAGCGGCATGTGAAGAATGCGCGTCGCGTCGCGGAATTTTTGCGCGATCACAAGATGGTCGAGTGGGTGAGCTACGCGGGATTTTCGGATAGCCCGCTGTATCCGATGGCGAAAAAATATTTGGGCGACAACGCTGTGTCGCTGCTGACGTTCGGCGTCAAGGGCGGATTTGAATCGAGCCGCAAGTGTTTTGACGCGTTCAAATTGTTCAAGCGCATGGTGAACATGGGCGATTCCAAATCGCTCACATGCCATCCAGCTTCGACGACGCATCGGCAGCTCACGCCGGAAGAGCAGGCAAAGGTCGGCGTGAAGCCGGAGATGATTCGGCTGAGCGTCGGGATCGAACATATTGACGACATTCTCGCGGACCTCGAGCAGGCGCTCGCAGTCGCTGCGAAGGCGTAGTTGGCCGCGAATTTGAATTTTGTGTTTTGAGTTTCGAGGAGTTTGCATGCCGCTGGTGATGACAGGAGATCGGGTTCCTCCTCGGTGGGCCGAGAAGAAAGGCGCATCGCTGTGCGGCAGCTCTTTCTGCGGCGATGCCAGCGATGGGCTGCGGATCGCGCTCATCAATAACATGCCGGACCCGGCACTCGAAGACACTGAAGTACAGTTCTTCGATTTGCTCGATGAGGCAGCAGGCGAGCTTCCGGTTTTTGTGACGATGTTCTCGTTGAACGAAGTCGTTCGCGGCGAACGCGCACGCGCTCACATCGCTGGCCACTATTCGCCGATCTCGAAACTGCTTGGCGCGAAATTCGATGGCGCGATCATCACCGGCACCGAGCCGAAGCATCGCAACATGCGCGATGAGCCTTACTGGCGCTCGCTGACGCAGGTCTTCGACTGGGCCGAAACCGGTACGACTTCCACGATTCTCTCGTGTCTCGCCGCGCACGCCAGCGTGCTGCACAGCGACAACATCGAGCGCAACCCTCTCGGCGACAAGCAGTTCGGCGTGTTCGAATTCAAACGGAACGCCGAGCATCCGCTCCTCGCTGGCACCGCGGCTCCGGCGCGCTTCCCGCATTCGCGCTGGAACGAAGTGCGCGACTACGCTCTCGTTGCGCGTGGCTACGAAATTCTCGACAAGTCGCACGACGCCGGCGTCAATCTTTTCGTCAAGCGCAAGCAGCGCAGCCTTTTCGTCCACTTCCAGGGACACCCTGAATATTTCACGCGCACGCTGCTGAAGGAATACCGCCGCGACGTTCGCCGCTATCTGACGCACGAGCGCGAAACGTACCCCACCGAGCCGCGCGGATATTTCGACGCCGACGCGTCCAGGCTGTTGAACGAATTCCGCAAGAACGCCGAGGCGAATCGCCAGGAAGATTTGATCGACATTTTCCCCGAAGCTGCGGTCGCCGAAACGTTGCAGAACACTTGGCACGAAGGCGCCGTCGGCATCTATCGCAACTGGCTCGATATTCTTTCGCTCGGCAAAGCCAGCCGCATCTCCACGGCTCCGGCCGCCACGAACAGCGCCAGCGCTGCAAGCTCGGCGCCGCTCGCTCTATAAGTCCCACCCATCTCTCGCCAAAAAAATACGCGAACGCAAGGCATCGTGCCTCAACGTCCGCGCATCCCTACCTCGATTCGATCCCGCTGAAAAAACTCAATTCGGCGCTACTGCTTCTGCAACCGGGTGATTCCCGTCCACGGATATCGCGTCATCGGCCCCTTGGGTTCGGGCAGCAGCGATAAAAGCTCCGCCGGCGCGCGATTGAATTTCGCCGCCGTCTTCAAAAATCCCTGCACATCCTTCGGCACCCATCCGCACGGCCGAAAAAACTCCGCGCCTTCCGCCGGCCCAAATTTGAACGGCGCTCCCGCCTGATCGAGCTGCTTCCCCATGTTCGATTGCATCAGTTTCAACTGAAAGGGCGACGCCAAGTCGATCACCCAGCTCACGAAGTGCTCCCCCTCCGCCAGATCGCGTGCGAACGACGCAACTTCCTCCGGCGTAAAATAAATCAGCAGCCCTTCCGTCATCACCGCAATTTTCTTCGCTTCGCTGTTCCACTTCGCAAACAATTTCCGCCGAGCAGCGCGATCGCTCAAATCGAGCGAGATTCGCTCGAGCTTGCACTTCGGCTTGTCATTCGCCAGCACTTCTTCTTTGTACGCCACCAACTGTGGCAAATCGACCTCGACCCACCTCAAATTTGGCGACACATCCATCCGATACGGACGCGAATCCAACCCCGCCGCGAGATTAATCACCAAATCCGCGCCTTCGCGAATCTCCCGCGCCATAAATTCATCGAACAGATAGGTCCGCGCAACCCACGCCCACTCATGCTTGTCGCCGTCGGGCAGCTTCGCGGCGATCTCGTAGCCTTTCGGGCCCGCGAGCTTCTCCGCATAAGGATCGCGAAACAGCCCGTCGGGCCGCTGCGTTTCGCGCGCGCGGAAATACGCGACCCACAGTGCCGTATCCGAAATGTCTCGAACGAGATTTTGTTGTTCCGTCATCTGCTGCTTCCTAAAAATGTAGTGTTGAAAAAATGCTACGACAGAACGCGTTCACTCGCGCAGAGAACTAGCGTGCTGTTTCCGAAACGAGACGTTGCGACTCTACGATGTCTGCCCAACCGGCGTGGCGCCCGCAATGTCACCGCCGCTGACCACAGCCGCAGTCGCCGCCCGCCTTCGCAACGCGAAAAACCGCTTCAACCTCAGGAACGGCTGCTCCAGCACGTTCCAAGACGTGATCGCTAGCACATAGCTGCCAATCAAGATCACGCCCAGCGCCAGCAGCGGATGCTTCGCCGAATTCACGTGCAGCCCATCCACGCCCGCAAACGCAATCTTATGCAGCAAAAATAGTCCGTAGCTGATCGTTCCTGTAAACAACAAAAACCGATTCGCCAGCGGCCACTGAAACCACTTCTGCTGCCAGAACATCGCGAGATAAACGACCGCGCCCGCCGCCAGGCTCGTGAACGTGAACACAATCCACTCGGCCTGCCTCAAATCGAAGATCACAGCGAGTGGCGTCGCGACAGCCAGCACCGCCAGCGCGAGCCCGATGTACCTCTCGCGCACAAAATCTTTCGATCGCACCAGTGCCGCCAGAAACGCGCCGAGCATCAAGCCATCCAGCCGGCAAAAGAAATTCGCATAGATATGGATGTGATGGGCCGCCAGAAAATAGCGAAGAAACGGCGACGCTGCGATTTCCGCGATCGCCAGGATCGCGACCTGCCGCTTCGACAGAAATCTTACGATGATCGGCCACACCAGATAAAACTGCTCTTCAATAGCGAGCGACCAGGTAACACCGAGCGGTCCTGCCGCGTCGGTTGAGAGCGGCAATAAGAAATTCTGCAAGAAGAGCGGATACGCCCACCACGGCGACGACTTCGCGAATATCGCCACTCCTTGCGAAGCGCTCGCATGCGGTAACACCACAAACATGAACGCCAGCAGGCAGTAATACAGCGGCCAGATCCGCAAAACACGCCGCGCATAGAAATTCTTGAAATAGTTGGGAGATTCTTTCGTGTCCAGCAGGATCCCGCTGATCAAGAACCCCGACAGCACAAAAAACAAATCGACGCCCATCCACCCGCGATCGAACAGCGGATGCAGATACGACGTCGTGCCGTAATGCAGCGTCGCGTTATGCGCGATGACCAGCAGAATCGCGATCCCGCGCAACGCGTCGAGCTGAGGAATCTTCTCTCGCACCGTTCCTGGCAAACGCCACCGCATTCACGCCGCGATTCGGGATTTCTCCCGCTGCGTCTCGCGGACGCTCTCTCACCGCACTAGAGATCGGCGCCTGGTTCCAATCTCCAGATCAAACCAACTCGAAGCTCAGAAATTAATATCGCGCGCGATCCGCTCCGGCATCATCCAGAGACCGCCGCAGCGACTTCGCCAACTCCTGCACGAACGGCTCGAGCAACATGCCAGCCGGATAAACCTGCAACCCGACAATCTTTTCACCCTTCGTCGCCAGCCGCGAGAAACTCGCAGCCGACTTGCGAAACACCACGTATTGGTCCTTCGGCCGGAAATGCACGATCGGAGCATTCAACGGCTGCGGCTTGTAATCCGCAGAGCAGCGATCGTTGTTCTCCCAAACCCGCGCGAGCAACGCCGACTCCGATTCCTTATTTCCTTCGCCTTTGAACATCCTCGCGATCGCGCCCTTCCAAATCGTTGTGCGACTCTCGAGTACCCTCCACTTTTCGCGGAAAAATTTCGCCTTGTCCGCCGCTCCGAGCAACATGAAATTCCGCAGGTGAAACCACAGCCGCTGCACCTGGTACCCGGCTCGCGCCCACTTCGAATACATTGCGACCTGCGACCAGTCCGCCGTATCGAACAGCGCCACCATCCCAACCGGTTCGCCCTTCGCGCTCAACTGCTGCGCCATCTCATACGCGACCGTGCCGCCCATGCAATATCCGCCAAGAAAGTACGGCCCGTGCGGCTGCACGCGTTGCACTGCGTCGACGTACACCCGCGCCATGTCCGCAACGCTCGACTGCAATTCCTCTTTCCCGTCTAGCCCGCGGCTCTGCAATCCGTAAAACGGCTGATCCGGCCCGAGCAGCTTCGCCAAATCGCGATAAATAAAAACGTTCCCGCCCGCACCGTGCACGCAAAAGAAATTCGCGCGCGATCCGTTCGCCTGCACCGTCACCAGCGGCGACCACCCAACCGGTTGCGCCTTGCTGCGCAGCACGTCGGTCAATTCCGCAACGGTCTGCGCCTCAAACAGCGTTGCCAGCGGTAGCTTGACTCCAAATTCCTTCTCGATCCGCGCAAACAAATGAACCGCCAGCGCCGAATCGCCGCCCAAATCAAAGTAGTTGTCGTCCGGACCGACCGAATCCAGCCCCAGCAGCTCGCGCCACATCGCCAGGAGCCGTTGCGTCGTCTCGTCGCCGGCGGGTACCCCGCCAGCCATGACCGTTGGGATTGCCATCTCTGCCATAAATCGGAGCCTTTGCCCTAATCTAAGCGCTTTATTTTCAGTACCCTACAAGCTCTGAAACCGGGGTGCCTCCGGGCGAGACACATCCCCACCCATGATAGGTGCAACCCAGAGGCCAACCCGCCGCGGCCTATCTCATTGATATAAATAAGCTTACCTATCTAGCTGGAGTCAAAAACCCGCTCCGACAGCACCATACGGGAAATGCTTTTCCCTCGCCAACCGCCTGGCATAGAATGCCGCCGTGCCCACCCCCTCGAACTGGCTGCGGCC
>Ga0209624_10003214_pt1 | contig 11666 bp, 6 predicted proteins | sample JacPinW_OM2H0_O1_FD_188565 | JGI IMG/M metagenome (GOLD analysis project Ga0209624, IMG submission 188565) | Forest soil microbial communities from Algoma, Ontario, Canada - Jack Pine, Ontario site 1_JW_OM2H0_O1 (SPAdes) (version 2) | ecosystem: Environmental > Terrestrial > Soil > Boreal... | reverse complement strand
AGTAATCGAGTCGTTGCCCACCGGAAGAATGGTTGTAGAAATTGCTACTGTTCCGGTTGTTGGGTTCACCGTGCCAGAGCCCAGAGTTGTGCCGCCGCTGGTGATTGTTATTGTGCCGGTGGTTCCCGAAGGAACCGTTGCCGTAATTGTGACCGAGCTCCCGTAAATGCTCGGGCCGGAGGTCGTGACAGTCACAGTCGGAGTTACCTTGGCCTTGCCAACCACCTGGGTGAGACTAGCGGATGCGGAGTTGTTATTGGTATCTCCGTTGTAGGTAGCGGTGATGGGATCGTTTCCTGATGGCAGGGTAGAAGTGGATACGGTTGCCGCGCCGCCAGCCAGTGTTGTTGTCCCCAGGACAGTCGCACCACTGGTGAAAGTCACAGTGCCGGTTACGCCAGAGGGAAGCGAGGCGGTGAAGGTCACGGACTGATTCGCCGTCGACGGATTGGTGGACGAGGTTAGAGTTACAGCCGGGGTGGCCTTTGTCACAGCCTGAGTGGTAGTGCCAGTGGCTGGGTTGTCGTTGGCATCACCTCCATAAGAGGCTGTAATTGGGTCGGTTCCGACGGGTAGAGTCGTCGTTGTGATGGTCACAGTGCCAGTCGTCGGATTCACCGTGCCGGAGCCCAGAGTCGTTCCGCCGCTGGTAATTGTTATTGAGCCGGTGGTGCCGGGGGGGACCGTCGTCGTAATCGTGACGGGGTTTCCATAGGTGCTAGGGCCAGAGGTGGTGACGATGACCGTCGGGGTCGTCTTATTTACGGTCTGGGTTAAAGTTGCTGTCGCAGTGTTGTTATTTGCATCGCCATTGTAGGTTGCAGTGATCGAGTCGGCACCTATAGGCAGGGTGGAAGTACTTACTGTTGCTACGCCATTCGCCAAAGTTGACGTACCTAGGACGGTTGAACCACTGGTGAAAGTCACGGTTCCGGTCGCGATCGATGGAAGAGATGCGGTGAAAATGACTGACTGATTTGCGGCCGAGGGATTGATCGACGAGGACAGCGTCTCGGCAGGAGAAGCTTTCGTTACCGTCTGCGTCGTCGAACCCGTAGCCGGACTGTTATTCGTGTCACCGCCATACGAAGCAGTAATTGGATCATTCCCAACTGGAAGGGTTGTCGTGGTGATAGTTACTGTTCCGGTCGGATTCACTGTGCCGGAGCCGAGAGTCAATCCCCCGCTGGTGATTGTAATGGTGCCAGTTGTGCCCGAAGGAACCGTCGCGGTAATTGTGACCGAACCACCGTAGATGCTCGGGCCGGACGTGGTAACACTGACAGCCGGAGCCGCCCGATTAACAACCTGAACGAGAACAGCCGAGGTGTTTGAGTTATAGTGCGCGGTGATATTGTGCGATCCGACTGAAAGAATAGAAGTTGTTAATGTTGCGGTGGTTCCAGATATAAGTCCGCTTCCAATGCTAGTTGAACCGTCAAAGAAGACTATTGTCCCGGAGTTCCCCTTAGGTACGGTTCCGGTGAAGGTGACAGATTGTAAATACGTTGAAGGATTGAGGGAAGAGCTTAGCAGGACGTTAGAAACTGTGGCTGTAACCGTATTTGAGTTGCTAGGATTGTAGTTAGAATCTCCAGCGTAAACGGCGGTAAGTGCGTCGGCACCTACTGGCAGGGCAGTTGTCGTCAGCGTAGCGACTCCGTTTACTAGTTTGGCCGACCCCAGGGAAGTCGTTCCCGTGAAGAACGTGACAAGCTCATTGTTGGTGGTCGTGGTCGGTGGTCCGACTGTGTAGGGGGCCAGCATAGCGGTCAACACCACAGATTGACCTGGAAAAATCGATGAGAGTGCCGACGACGTCAAAGTGAGCGTTGTATTTACGGGTGCGGCGGTGAGTGGCACTGTGGCAGAGATGCTGCCTATATAAACAGAGTCGCCAGAGTAACTCGCATCCACATTGTGAATACCACTTCCAAGCGGGAAGACGGCCACATGAGTGAGGGCGGAGGCGACAGACGTTTGTTGAACCTGGCTCAAGGAAACAGCGGCGCGGGGGGTATCTGCGTCTGTTCCAATGAGATCTGCATTGCCGTCGTTGTTATAGTCTCCGGCATTGACAGCATACGTGAGGGCGAAGCCGCCAATGCCTGGCTCCTGGTAGTCTTGGAAGGTTCCGTCGCCATTACCCTGGTAGACGAGAGCGCCGGTACTACCTCCTGCAATAATGTCAGGAATTCCGTCTCCATTTACGTCGGCAAGATGAGGATCTGATGGAATATCCGAAACGTAGGTGGATGTCTGGAAAGCTCCCTTCCCATTTCCAAGAAGGACAAACAGGCTGTTTCCGATATTACTGTTGCCACTACCCGGTCGTGTAATGGAACTTGATACCACGTCTGGAAAGTCATCAGCGTTTGTATCGCCGGAGGTGAGGAACTCCCCTATCTGGGTCGCTACGGGCGAGGTCGGAATTTGAAATGTTCCATCACCATTGCCGAAGGCGAGGTAGAGGTCTGACAATGAACTGTTGGGCGTCGCTGTATCGACAGCGTAGGCAACGTCGTCCTTACCGTCCATATTAAAGTCCGCAACTACTACGCCATGGGCAAGGGCGGGGGTCGAAATAGATACCTTCTCCTGGAGGAATTTGCCAGTGCCGTCGCCAAGGAAAAATGTGACATTCTCTTGTGACTTGTTGGAGAGCGCGATATCCAAAAGACCATCGTTGTTGAAGTCGCCGATGGCAATGCTCGCGACATCGCCGGTAGGATAATAGACAGGGGTCTTGAAGGTTCCATCACCGCTACCGAGAATAATAACCAGGCCGCCATTAGTGCCGTCGGAGCAGCCAAGCGCAATATCGGTAACCCCATCACGGTTGAAATCGGCAAGTACAATCTGGAGCGCTTTCCCAACGTTACAACCGGCGTAGTTTACCTTCGGCTGAAAGGTCCCATCTCCATTGCCGAGAAGCACGGAAATCGTCTGTGCGGCATCCCCAGTGACCACATCGAGATTGTTGTCGGTATTAAGATAAGCCGATGCGATGGCGACCGACCGAAGGGTTGTGCCATTGCCACCTATCGCGAATGGCTGGTTTTGAACAAATGTCGTCGAGAGCGTCGACACTACGAGATTTTCGGTGCCAAGTAGGCTATTGCTCGTGCTCGTGTCCAGAAACGAGATAGTGCCACTGGGGCCAGTGTTGAGCGAGCCAAAACCTGCGACTGTTCCAGTAAGACTGTAGTTGCCGATAGATCCCGCTGAGGTCAAAGTCAAGGACGATGCATACGTACCGGTCACCGAATATGTGACCGTGTTTGATTCGCTGCTTGCGTAGAGGTTATTCGCCCTGAACACCGCTTTATAGCTGTGATTTCCGATTGGTCCGCTGCCGATTTTGACGGAGGCGGTAGCTGCGGGAAAAGTCAATTGGGCGATTCCCAGAGCAGAGTTATTTTCGCAATACTTTGCCGTCGCTTCACAAAAAAGCACTAGCCCAGCTGTGATTGGCGAATTTCCTGCTGTCACGGTTGCCGTCAGAATGATCGGAGTCTGATAGGCAACAGAAGTCGCCGAGATTGCCAACGTTGTGACGGTTGCTGTTGGGGTGGGCGTTGTTCCAAAGGCCGCGGGCGAGATAACCGATAACAAGATGAGGAAAAAAAATACTCGCGGGCAAAGACTCATAAAAGTCGAGACAGAAAAACAAGGCGAACGGTGAGACAAGCGTGTCATAGGATTCCCCTTGGCTCGTTACTTCGACCAAACTTTAGTACTCAACGTAACCTCCCGAGTAAGCACTCACCTATTACACGAAAGTTGCACCGTGCGAATGCGTCGATTGGCCCTGATCGCGCTCGCCACATTCGGAACGGGCAATCTCATTGAGTAGGAATGGAATGGAAGGAGGCTTGCTTACACCCCGCTTGACGTCTGCAGCACCCTATCCTTGCAAGGATTTCGAGCGAACTGGGACGCCGCAGCATAGTTCACCTCAACCTGGGAGACCTAAGGTCGCCATCAAGGTAAGAGTCAAAACTATTTCGACGCGCATCGGACGTCTAAGTCGATTGATAGGGGAGGCTTGTGTGAAAATTACTCTTCGATGACGGCCTTGACCAGATTTCTCGGCCGATCAACATCAATGCCACGACTAATCGCCAGAGTGTAGGCGAGCAGTTGAAATGGCACGACTTCCAAAATAGTTGATAGGAGGTCGTTGCTCGGGGGAATAAAGAGACAGGAATCACTACACTGCGGAACATCCTGATCGCCTTCTGTTGCCAGTGCGATAATTCTTGCGCCCTGCGCTCTCATATCCTTCATTAATTGCAGGACCTTTGAGTATCGCAGGAGCGAATCGGGATCACCCGCGTCGGCGGTGGCAATCATAATCAGCGGAGAATCCTTGCTGACGAGAGCGTTAGGGCCATGTTTCAGTTCGCCCGAGGGATATCCTTCGGCGTTCAGGTATGCGGATTCCTTAAGCTTAAGCGCACCTTCCCTAGCTATCGCATAGTGAGCACCACGACCGAGGTAGAGTAAAGTGCTAGAGCTTGCCAGCTGAGGCGTCAAGGCCTCGATCTGCTTCTGCCAGCCAGGCAGTGCGGCCTCGAGGAGATCGGGGATCTCTCGCAACTGGCGGCCGTGAGCTTCAGCGGTCTGCAGCGTCATACGACCCCGGACTCTCGCCAGGTGAAGCGCGAGAGAGTAGAGCACAGCGAGTTGGGTGGTAAAACTTTTTGTTGCCGGTATGGCCTTCTCAACACCAGCAAAGGTGGGCAGTGAGGCACTCGCCTCAGTTGCCATGCTGGAATCGGCGTTATTAGTGATTGCGACAGTGGCGAGTCCCCGCGCGTGCGCTTCTCGGAGAGCGGCGAGCGTGTCGGCAGTCTCCCCGGACTGCGAAATGACTACAACGCCGGGATTATGAAGAGTATGCGTAGAGCGGTAGGTATACTCACTCGCGTATTCGACGTCGACAGAGATCCCAGTCAGATCTTCAAGCATGATTTCGCCAGCCAGGCCAGCGTGTCGGCTGGAACCACTGGCGGCAATAACGAGCCGTTCTCGGCCTCCAAGAGCATCGACAACCGGTTGAAACGTCTCTGCTGTTGAAAGACCGCCCGGGACGTATTGTTCGATGGTCGCGGCTAGAGCCTGAGGCTGCTCATAAATCTCACGCAGCATAGCATGAGGAAATGTCACGAGATCCTGCGATATTGGCGTCGGTTCTGTCATTTGCTTTCGCATCCCACTGCTTTCTCTAACTGTGTAACTGCTAGCTGACTCACCGAAGTCGATACATGAGCACTATCGCCAAAAACAGCTCGATGGCAGATCCAATCAAGTCTATTTTGATGACGCCATTCTGAACACACGAATAAATCTTTACATCTTCAAACTTGTATGTACGACTATACTGGATTCGCGATATCAAAGATAGGGTTTATTCGCTAGGCAGACGCCGTCGACTCACCGTCTTCACTATGTCGGCGCCGAAGATTCAGAAACATGGTTAACTAGAGCTTGCGTTCAGGTGAAATCAGGAAAGGGTAGCAATGATCAGTACTATAGCGGCGCGGAGACTCATAAGTTCAAACTCAGTGGTGGAGTATCCGGTCGTCAGGATAGAAGATGGTCGCATCAACCAAATAGAGAGCCTGAACGCCGCCGACCACGAACGAGTGCAGGCAACGTATAACTTTCGTGAGGCTACCCTCGTTCCGGCCTATGTCGATATTCATATTCATGGCTGCGCTGGACACGACGTAATGGAAGCCGACCCGCCGGCGCTGAACGCGATTGGTTCTTATCTTTCCAGCCGTGGCGTCGGAGCATACTTTCCTACGACTGTCACGTCTCCCAAAGATGAGACTCTGCGCGCTTTGGCTGGACTCGCGACTGAAATCAAACGGAGGGCCGAGACGATCGACTATGGTGCTACTCCGCTGGGAATACATCTTGAGGGCCCCTTCCTCTCACATCTGAAACGTGGCGTACACACCGAGGCTCTTCTGGAAGCTCCTGCCATCTCTCTGTTCGATCGTTTTTGGCAAGCCGCAGAAGGCCAAATTCGCCTTATGACGATTGCTCCCGAACTGCCCGGAGCGACCGAATTGATCGCTCATGCGACTGCACTAGGCGTTCGTTGCAGCATGGGACACAGCGCTGCCAAAGTATGTGAAGCAGAGGCCGGCTTTTTGGCTGGAGCGCGTTCCGCAACGCACACGTTCAATGCAATGCGCGCGATCGATCATCGCGAGCCCGGACTAGCCGCCTACGTGCTGGATAAACAATCGTTGTTTGCAGAGATCATTTGTGATGGCATTCATGTTGACCCGCTTATGGTCAGGCTCTTTTTAAAAGCCAAGGATAAAGATCGTGTCATTCTCGTGACCGACGGAATGAGTGCCACCGGAATGCCCGACGGAACTTACATGCTGGGTGATATGAAGGTGGAGGTGCATAACGGGCGTTGTACCTCCGATGGCACACTTGCGGGCAGCGTCCTGACTCTTGACCGGGGAGTACAGAATCTCATCGACTTTACAGACGCGAGCCTGAGTATGGCAGTGGCTGCAGCATCGCACAATCCTTCACGGTTAATGGGCATTGATGAGAGCTGGGGCAGTCTCAAAGGGGGTCGCGCCGCCAACATTACAGTATTGTCGCCATCAGCGCAGGTCATGCAAACTTTTTTGGCGGGAAGATCGACGATCTCATAAAGCGCAGGCTCTTATACTCTTGCGTGGGGTCAAATTAAGTGGCCCAATCCGCCCATTGCCTTGACCGCCTGCGCCTCCTAACAACTATGTATAGACAACTGAACTGGGATAAGACTAAAAAGACAAGGGAAGCGAATAATCGACAAGTTGTATTTTCAAGATGCTGACTAAAAAAACTGTTGCCCATACAGCTGTGAACCATCAAGACACAAGTGATTTTCGAAACGTCTCAGGAGCTAGAGTGCCGAAGCCTGAACCTCAACCTGCTTCAACGGTACGTCCTCTGGATAAAAGCGGCTTCATACCGTTGTATTACCAGATTCAACGGGCTCTCATGGAAATGATTCACTCCGGAGAGCTATCGACAGGAGACCCCCTGGCTTCCGAAGAGGAACTGGCGCGCCTCTATCGGGTAAGCCGAATGACTGCACGACAGGCGCTCCACGGGTTGAAGACCAGCGGCTTCGCCGTTAGTCAGAAGGGGCGCGGCACCTTTGTCACTCGGCCTAAGCTTGAGAAGAACATCATGCATCTGCGCGGCTTTACCGAAGATATGAAGCATCTCGGCATGGTACCGAGCTCCAAATTAATCGAACAGACGGCAGTCAAAGCGCCCGCAGAACTCGCGGAGAAATTAAAGCTGGACGCAGGAGAAATTGTCATGCGGCTACGGCGGCTGCGGCTGGCCGACGGAATTCCGATGGCGCTCGAAGAATCACACATTCCACTGAAGCAGTTTCCAGGTCTGGAGAAGATCAACTTCGCAAAACAATCTCTCTACTTCGTGCTTCGCGAGACATTCGGTGTTCGGGTGGCGTGGGCGGATGAGGTAATCGAGGCATTACCGGCAACTCGCGAAGAATCCGATTTGCTTACGATTCCAAAAAAGGCGAGCATCCTTTCAATCTCACGGACCATTATGACAACGGAAGAGACCCCAATCGAGGTCGCCTGTTCCCGTTATCGTGGCGATCGTTATCGAGCTTCGATCCGCGTGCCAACCACTTCTATTGAGTAAGCCCTGAGCTGACCGTAGACGTATTGCTCGCGACATTCAAATTTCGATGCCCTCTGACGGCAAAGAAGAATATATATGCGTAGCAGAGCAAGACGATGGCAAAACTGCGCTGATAGCCCACGGTATCCGACAGAAAACCTTGAATTTCCGGAATGACTGCGCCGCCGACGACCATGGTGATTAGGATACCGGAGCCCTGACTCGTGAAGCGTCCCAACCTTTGCACCGACAGCGGGAAGATACACGGCCACATCACGGAGTTGAACAGCCCGCATGAAACAACAGCCCACATCGCGACGTGTCCGTGAGTCGCAATTGCGACTCCAACCAGAAGAGCAGCGACCAACGAGACGAATGCGAGTGCTCGCTGAGCTCTAACTTTGCGTAGCACAACAAAGCCGATGAAGCGGCCAACCATGGCACCTCCCCAATAAAAGGAGACGTATCGGGCGGCTGCCTCGTGGCTAAAACTTCCCATCGATGGTTGGCTGAGGTAGGTGATCATGATACTTCCAATGGCGACCTCGGCACCGACATAGAAGAAGATGGCAAGGGCGCCGAGGCGAAGGTGTGAGAAGCTCCAGGCGCTTCCACCCGCTTGGGACCTGACTCCGCCTTTCTCGATGACATCTGGTAGTTGTACAAAGGCCGTGATGATCGCCATGGCAAAGGCACAGATCGCCAAGATTGCGTAAGGCATCCGGACAGAATGAGCCAACTGCGCTGCCGAAGCACCGGCTGCGATGAAGATGAAGGCTGCGCCTACCCTGGGTGCGATGGTCGTTGCAATCGAGTTGAAACCTCCTGCCAGATTGAGCCGGGAGGAGGCTGTTTCTGGAGATCCTAGCGCGCCGATGTAGGGGTTGATCGCGACCTGGAGGAGCGCGAGACCGCTACCAACTACAAACAGAGCGAAGAGAAAGAGGGGATAGAAGATAACGACCGAAGCGGGGAGGAAGAGAAGCAGGCCAAGCCCCATCACTGATAGCGCGACGACTATCCCTGATTTGTAGCCAATCTTGCCGACGATCCATCCGGAAGGCACCGACATGACGAAGTACGCCCCGAAGAAGCAAAACTGGACCAACAGTGCAGTGACGTTCGTAAGATGAAAGAGGTCCTTGAAGTGAGGAACTAGGATGTCGTTGAGCGCGGTAATAAAACCAATGCCGAAATAGAGAGAAACCATCAACATCAGAGGAACGGTGTAATTCCTACTGACATTGCTGACGGTTGTGGTTGAAGTTTCTCCCGCGACTCCAATTGCCATTTCAGTCCCCTATTGCACGCAAACTACATTTTAATATGTCTAGATGACTATACTGCGTTGACAGTTTGATCGCAGGAAAATTGGAGATCTTTCTGCCGCGTTGCCTCTACAAATCGGGTGGTAATGCTCTCGGGGCGGGTAATGGCAGAGCCGACGACGACGGCGGTGGCACCCAGGGTGAAGGCACGCAGGGCCTCCGGGGGATGGTTGATGTGGCCTTCCTGGAGCACGGGTATTGTCAAGTGTGCCACGAGGGATTGGAGGAGCGGCCAGGAAGGGGTGCGAATGCCGGCAGTCTCGGCGGTGTAGCCGTAAAGGGTGGTCGCGACGGCGTCGGCTCCAGCACGCTCAGCGGCGAGGGCGTCTTCGAGGGAGGCGATGTCGGCAAGGACCGGACGGTTGAGGTCGGCGTGGATTCGGGGGATGAGTTCGGTCCAGGGTTCGGGAGCGATGAGACGGCGCGCTGTGCAGTCGAGGGCGATGATGTTGGCTCCGGCGTCGCTGATGGCCTTCGCGGAGCGGAAGTCGGGGGTAATGTAGACGTCTCCGTTGGCGTCGTAGGTTTTGATGATACCGATGACTGGGAGATCAGTCAGGGGGCGGAAGGCTGCAATGCGGGTTACGCCTTCGGCACGGAGACCACCTGCTCCGCCGCGCAGAACCGAGGTTGCGATTCGGGTGAGCGTATCGAGATCGTCCAACGGATCGCCTTCATCGGCCTGACAGGAGACTACAATGCGGCCGTGAAGCTGTTGGAATGGCGAGTTGAAGGAGGCGTTTGAGGCTCGAGACACTTTGCTTGATTCCTTGGACGCAGCTGTTGAGGGAAATGCTCATGCAACGGCTGTAGAAGACAGACTATCTGCAAATCGGGTTATTGTGGATGAGGGAAAAAAGGAGCGTAGATTGAGACAGATTACTCGGCGTGGATTTGTTTTCGGTTCGGCAGCGTTGTCGGTGGTGGGCAGGGCGGGGTTTGCGGCTGAGAAGGAGGGGGTGCCGTTGCTGATTGGCACTCAGACTTCGGGTTCGAGCAAGGGGATCTATGCATACTCGTTCTCGGAGAAGACCGGCGACTTGACTGCGCTTGGTCTTGCGGCTGAGACCGAGAATCCTACCTTTCTGGCTCTGGCTCCTGATGGCAAGACCCTCCTTGTAGCGAACGAACTGGATAAGTTCGAGGGCAAGGACAGTGGTGCGGTGTCGACTTTTACCTTGGACCGGACCAAGACGCGGTTGTCCAAAGTGAATCAGGTTGCTTCCCTTGGTGGGGGGACCTGCCATGTCGCGTTCGACCACACCGGGCGGGATGCGTTTGCGGCAAACTACGGCGGGGGCAGCGCCGCTTCGTTCGCGGTTGGGTCGGGCGGGATGTTGAGTCCCGCGGTCTCGTTCTTTCAGTTCACCGGACACGGTCCAAACAAGGAGCGGCAGGAGGCTCCACATGCCCATCGGGTGACGGTGTCGCCGGATAACCGGTTCCTGCTTGTCAACGACCTGGGGCTCGATACGATTCACATCTATCGACTGGATGCTTCTACGGCGAAGCTTGTTCCGAACGAGCCGGCGGAGTGGCGGTCGGCTCCGGGAACCGGGCCGCGGGCGCTGCGGTTTCATCCGAACGGCAAGTTTGCGTACTGCGTCACCGAGATGACGTCCTCGGTGGTGGTGCTGCGGTGGGACTCGGAGCGGGGAGCGCTCGAGACCGTGCAGGAGATCGTAATGAAACCCGCCGACTTCCAGGACGTGACTGGCGGGGACGATATTACGATCGACCGGGAGGGCAAGTTTGCCTATGCGACGGACCGGTTCGACGATATCGTGGTCACGTTTGCCATCTCACCCTCCGATGGGAAGCTGACTCTATTGAACCGGATGCCATGCGGAGGGAAGGTTCCCCGCCATCTTGCGCTCGACCCGAGCGGGCACTGGCTTCTGATTGCCAATCAGGAGTCGGACAATATCTCGGTGCTCGCTCGCGACCCGAAGACGGGTAAGCTGACGGACTCGGGTAAGAGTTTTCCATTGGCGCGGCCACAGTGCCTGGTGTTTGCTTAACTCTTTTGTTGAACCTTGGGTTCTGTGCCTCTGGGTACCCCCTCCCCCCAGGGGGTATCTTGGCGGTAAAGTCCTTCTATTCAGTAGCTTGCAGTGTGGTGCTGTCTGCAAAATATAGAAAACAGATGACTTGAGCCTAAAATACTTATTATCAATTAGTTAGCCTGACGATAAATACGTTGCCAATTAAACCAAGAAGCCCCGGCGCTTAAGCGCCGGGGCTTCTTGGTTTATGTATCAATTATAGTGACTCGTCTGTAACTCATACGCCAAGCGTATGTATCTGAATGGAAGTTGGTTATGCGATTTGGGGGCTTGACAGAGTCTTGGGGCTTCGCGGCTGAATTCTCGCTTTCTTTAATGCAAAAGTGCGCCCTGCGCGGGCGGCGGTCACTTCGTGACTTGTGTACCCTTTGGTCGGCGCTCCCGCTGGTCGCGAACAAAGATGGTTCTGACTTGACCATATAACCGGTTAGATGGTATAAAGATCTCGCGTAAAAATAGACGGTCGATAGCGGGTTTCTTATGAGAGATCGCCAGAGCGATGTTGCTGTGAGGTCTGCACTTGCGAAGGTTGTCGCTTCTCAAGTGGGCGGCCATCTTGCACTCGACTTTTGCAATACGGCTG
>Ga0209624_10003212_pt1 | contig 11668 bp, 14 predicted proteins | sample JacPinW_OM2H0_O1_FD_188565 | JGI IMG/M metagenome (GOLD analysis project Ga0209624, IMG submission 188565) | Forest soil microbial communities from Algoma, Ontario, Canada - Jack Pine, Ontario site 1_JW_OM2H0_O1 (SPAdes) (version 2) | ecosystem: Environmental > Terrestrial > Soil > Boreal... | reverse complement strand
TCCACATTCCCTCGGCAAGCAGCACCGCCTGCGGCCCGCCAATCTGTCCTTCCTGTTTCGTAAATGTTCGTCCGATGATCGGATGCACTCCGAGAATCGCGAACAGGTTCGGAGTCGCCCGTATCGTCGCCACGCTCACCGAACCGTTCTTCCCCTGTACCACCCCAGCGTCTGCGACGTAACACGCAACCTCATCCATCAACTTCGTTTGATCCTTCACGTTTTTGTAATTCAGATACGAAGTGTTTCCAACATCGTCCGCGTCTCGCTGTCCGATTACGACCATCCGCGACGCGTGTGTATACGGCAGTTGCCGCACCATCACACTTTCCACCACTGTGAACATCGCCGTGTTCGCGCCGATTCCCAGCGCCAGCGTCATCACTGCAATCGCCGTGAATCCGGGACTCTTCCGCAGCATCCGCGCAGCGAACTTCAAATCCTGCGCCGCCGTTTCAATCCATCCCATCAGATCCATTTCGCGCGTCCTTTCCTTCATCAACGTCAAGTTGCCAAATCGCTTCAACGCGTCGTGCCGCGCATCACTTTCTGACATTCCCGCCGACAAATTATCCGCCGCGCGCATCTGGACGTGAGCGCGAAACTCATCGTCCAACTCGTCGGCCAATTCCTCGCGCCGCCACAGCCCGCGCACTCGTTTCCACCAGGCCATCGCTTAACGACCTCTCCAATAGATAGCTATAGGTATGTACGCTCCGGATGTCAATAATGTTCCAGCTTTCTGTAGATTTTCTCGGCGCCGAGAGCTGGCTCCGAATCTTGGGCAACTCCCCGCCGCCATGTATCATTAATATATGCCCTATTCGCTCACCGATATTGAAGCCCGCATCCTGGGCGCCCTAATCGAAAAGGAAATTACCACGCCCGAATATTATCCGCTCTCCCTAAACGCGCTGGTCAACGCCTGCAATCAGAAATCGAATCGCGCCCCGGAAATGCATCTCGACGATGACGCAGTCCTGCAAGCGCTCCGCACTCTGGAACAAAAGAGCCTTGCCGGAAAAGGCGACAACATGGACGGCCGAGTTAAAAAATATGAGCATCGCCTGGCCGACGTCTTCAATTTCACGCGCCCGGAAGCCGCTGTCCTTTGCGAATTATTGTTGCGCGGCCCTCAAACTCCCGGCGAACTTCGCAGCCGCGCCGAGCGCATGCACCACTTCGACGATCTCGACGCGGTAAACTCAACTCTGCGCCACTTAATCGAGCGCGATCCGCCGCTGGCCAAACTTCTTCTCCGCCAGCCCGGTACGAAAGAGGCGCGCTACACACATCTCCTTTCCGGTGACATGAACGCCGCTGCCGAATCCGAATCCGCGCCGCCTCCATCGACAAAATCCGTTATCGCATTCCCATCGGCAATGGCAAGCGCCGCTCCCGCATCATCCGTCGTCGACCGCATCGCCGGCCTCGAACAAAAAGTTTCCGCGCTACAACAAGAAATTTCCGATCTGAAACTACAGCTCGCAAACTTTCGCAAACAATTCGAGTAAACTCTCGTCCGCGCCAAGAAACCCATGCACAATCCCAAAACCAAACCGAACGAATTCGCACTCGGAGCTTTCCTGATTGCATCGCTGGCCATCGCTGCCGGAGCGCTTCTACTTTTCGGTTGGCTGGCCGAAGAAGTTATAAAAGGTGACACCAATCAGTTCGACGTAACCGTGCGCGGTGCGGTGCACAATCACGCCACGCCGCTGCTCACCAGCATCATGCAAGGATTTTCGTTTTTAGGTTCCGTAACGTGGGTATTGAGTTTCGGTTTGCTCGTCGGCTGCGCTTGTTTTTATTTCAAGCGCCCCAGAATCGCCGGATTTCTGGCCATCGCGATGACCGGGGCCAGCACGCTCGACTATGTTCTGAAACTTTCTTTCCATCGCTCTCGCCCGGTCGCGTTTTTCGGCGTCGCGCCGAGTTCATACAGTTTCCCCAGCGGTCACGCCCTCGGCTCACTTTGTTTCTACGGAATTCTTGCGTCAGTTCTTTCCGACCGAATGCGTCCCGGCAAACAAAGATTCTTCGTCTGGCTGGCCGCCGTGATTTTGGTCGCAATGATTGGCCTCTCGCGCATCTATCTCGGCGTCCACTATCCAAGTGACGTAATCGCGGGCTACCTCGCCGGCGCAGTGTGGGTCACAGCAGTCACAGTTGTCGACAAAATCCTCCTCGACCGCCGCGAAAAGAAAATTAATCTAGCTAAGATTCTTGAGTAATCTCCGCGCACAACTTTGTTCCGCACCCAAACTCCAGTCGCGTGCATCTTACATATCGCACCCAGTCTTTAAGGAGGTCCCGATGCAAGCCGATCGAGTCGAAATTTCCTGGGATTTAGATAAATCAAATTGGCTGGTTCGCATTGAAGCCGGAGAAGAAGTCGTCCGTCGCCACCTCGCGCTTCCTCGCGAGACGCCCGAACCCACTCTCCGCGCCGCCGCACAAAAAATTGCCGAAGATGAAGGCTACGAAGCGTCCACTATTTCGATCACCAGCGCCGCCTCGGCCTAAATTTTCGCGCAACCAAAATTTATTTTCGCCAGCCGCTCGCGCGCATCGCAACCCGCGGGCGGCTAAGGCTTTGTCCGCTTACTTCTTCGCAATCACATCAATCTCGCTATAAAACGTATTCCCAAATTCATCATCCACTTCCGTCTGAAAAACCGAAAACAATAAATATCTGAACTTCCCCAAACTTCCCGCGGCTCCGCTCACGCTCACGCCGTACTGCCCGCCGTTTTCTCCAAACTGAGTTCGGGTATCCACGCTGGCAATCACCTTCCATCCGCAGCTTACCGGATCGATATTCGCCTTTGGCGCTCCATTAAAATTCGCGCCGGTCCCGTCGCTTCCGTAGACCTTATAGACTTGCGGCCCGCGCGTGTTCGGATGCCACGAATAGGTATTCACCTGCGCGATCTCGATCACATTCGCAAAATCCATTCGGAATCGCCCGCCCCACGTTCCCGCCTCAAAAAAGAAATTCGCGTCGGGTTCATCTTCTTCGCCGGGCAGCATTCCGTCGGTCAACGCGCTCAGCGCCGCGCTGTTCCCATCAATCTCTCCATCCACAATCATCAGTGACGCCTTCGCCGCCGCGTTATCCTTAATCGGCGAAGGCACGTCCGCAAACCGAAACGCCCGCGAAGCCTCCGCATCCGAATTCCGATTCATAACAATCTTCACATCTCCCGCAGCAGGCCGCGCCAACAAAACTCCGCCCAACGCCACAATTCCACAAATCACCAAAATCGCAGTCATCGCAACTTTCTTCTTCATAGTCATTCGCCCCTTTTCACTAACAACGCAATCGAGCCTCCGCACTCCTACATCCTCCCCGCGCCATACTTCCCGCAATCCTCAAACACCCCCAATAAATTGCTGAGTCCAAGCAACTCCCGCACCCTCTTACTCAAATTCACCAACTGGAATTCGCACTTCGCATGGCGCGCCGAAACGTAAAGCCCCACAACAGTCCCCAATCCCGAACTATCCATCGCAGTCAAATCACTCAGATCCAAAACAATCCTCTTCTCATTCGGAATCATGCTGCGCACATGACTTTTTAACGCTCCCGAATTTTCGGCCGTCAGTCGTCCAGCGCACTTCACAACAATCGCGGCCCCATCGGCGCAGGTACTCAACTCCAAATGTCCCGCCGAAATCTTCTCAGGATAATTTGCCATGCGCTCTCCCGCCGTTAACCTACACCCAAATAAAAACGGGCGAAAGTGGATTCGCCGCTCCCACGCTCGCCCTAAATATCGGCGAGATTTTCCGTGCCGAGCTACACTTTTACAATCCCATGAATTATTTTCGACTCCATGTCACCTGATCGCGGTTTTACTCATCTATACGAGTGCCACTAATCATTGGAGGAACTTATGCCGACGTCCGCTAAAAAAATGCGCGCAGTCCAAATCTCACGCCCCACCGGTCCATTTGAACTTGTAGAACGCGATATCCCGCAGCCCGGCCCTCGGGATGTCCGCATTAAAGTGCAGGCCTGCGGAATTTGTCACAGCGATTCGCTCGTCAAGGAAGGCCACTGGCCCGGACTAAAATATCCGCAAGTCCCCGGCCATGAAGTCGTCGGGGTAATTGACGCGCTCGGCTCCGGCGTCACCGGCTGGTCCATCGGCGATCGCGTTGGAGTCGGCTGGAACGCCGGATTCTGCGGCTACTGCGCAATGTGCCGCCGTGGAAATTTCTTTTCCTGCCAAACGCTCACACTCATCACCGGCATCACACGCGACGGCGGCTATGCGGACTACATGCTCGCCGACGCATCCGCCCTCGCGCGCGTCCCCGAAGAACTTTCCTCCGTCGACGCCGCTCCGCTCCTCTGCGCCGGAATCACCACGTTCAATTGTCTTCGCAACAGCGGCGCACGCCCCGGCGAAATCGTCGCCGTTCTCGGCCTCGGCGGACTCGGTCATCTCGCCATCCAGTACGCCGCGAAATCCGGCTTCAAAACAATTGCCATCGCTCGCGGCAAAGACAAAGAACCTCTCGCGAAAAAACTCGGCGCATCAATTTATATTGATAGCCAAACGCAGGATCCCTCCGCCGAACTTCAGAAACTCGGTGGCGCTCAGGTGATCCTCGCAACCGTTACCAATGCTGACGCGATGAAAGCCGTAATCGGGGGCCTCGCCGTGAACGGAACGTTCACAATTATCGGCGCGGTTCCTTCGCTCGAAGTTCCATCTCTCCAACTTCTTGGCAGACGCCAGTCAGTGAAAGGCTGGGCGGCAGGCACTTCCGTCGATTCGCAGGACACTCTCGCATTCAGCGTCCTCACCGGCGTCCGCTCCATGAACGAATCCTTCCCGCTGGAACGCGCCGCCGAAGCCTACGACCGCATGATGAGCGGTAAAGCCCGTTTCCGCGTTGTAATAACCACCGGAAATTAGCTCCCGGGAACGCCGATCTCCCGATCGGCGTTTTTCTCCAAAAATAAAAAAAGGCCCATCCAAAAACGATGGGCCTTCAATCTTTCCCAGTAATTCTTCAGCGAAATCTACATCACCTTGTCATACACCACATCATCGTGCACCGCTTTTCCATCCAGATTCTTCCCGTCATACGTCAGCCGGCGCGTTTTCCCGTCCGCCGAAACCACCACATGCACCGTCACCGTAACTTTTCCGCCCTTCTTGTACGTCCCGATAATTTGTTTCGGCCCAATGCGTTTCAACGCAATCGTGTCCGCGTACGGAACTCCGGTCACCGGCACATCTGGCCCGCCAAACTTCGCCGTGAACTCCGTATGCGTCGCTTTTCCCGCCGCATCCATTCCGTCCGACGAAAATGTTTCGACGTCGTTCTCCACCCTAATCGTGACCGTCGTGCTTTTCGGCGCCGGTCCTGGATCAAATTTCGATTTCGCCAGATTCAACTTCCACGTTCCGCTGATCGGATCATCCGCCGCCCGCGCCACCATCACCATTCCCATCAGCATCATCGCCGCAACCGATCCCATCACCACTCTCTTGCGCATCGTTTTCCTCCGAAGGTGTCTCAACCGTCCCCGCGCTTATACATCGCCCTCATCAACATGTCGAGTAAATTCCCTGCTCCATCATTCCCATTCACTGATATGTTTATAGTAGCCGCAGAGGAAACAGAATGTCCGACGCACTCGAACCACTAATCCTCGATCTCCTCGAGTGGCTCTCCGCCCGCGATCGCACCTACTCCGAAGTGATGGACGCCTGGCGCACCTCATGTCCCAAACTTCCCGTGTGGGAAGACGCGAACGACCGCCAACTAATCCAGCGCGTAAATAAAAACGGCCAAGAAATAATTCGGCTCACGCCATCAGGTCAATCCTTACTCCAAGAACGTCGCCCGGCTCCTACTCGCAATTGACATTCCCCTCCAATCGTATAAAACTCCCGCCCAGCAACACAGGCCCCGTCCAGATTCCACAAAACTAAATCGGAGAGAGAAAAAATGAAGAAACTCGCAGGAGCACTTCTGCTGATCTGTGCGTCCGTAGGACTCGTCTACGGCCAGGCAATGACGATGAAGCCCAAAGCTGCGCCCGCAGGCCCAAGCATCTCAGATTCCATCAAGCAACTCGAACATGACTGGACCGACGCCATGAAAGCCGGCGATGCCGACAAACTTAGCGCGATTCTAGGAGACGATTGGGTTGGCCTCGGCCCCGACGGCACCACTCAAACTAAAGCTCAATTCGTCGCTGGACTTAAATCAGGCGACTACAAACTCGCGTCATTCGATTTCGGCCCCATCACCGTAAAAGTTGTCGGAGGCGTAGCCATCGCTCAGGGCACAGACACCGAGAAGAGCACGACCAAAGGAAAAGACTCCAGCGGAAAATATCTGTGGATGGACGTGTTCACCAAGCGAGGCGATAGCTGGGTAGCCGTCCGCTCGGTAGACGCGGCCGTAAAGTAGTTCCACCAGAAATACGCCGGAAGTCCTCGCAGTAAGCCACTATCGGGCCGGGCGCGAGCATTCCGCCCGGCCTGTTTGTTCGCTGCACGAGCCTACTTCTTTCCCGCCAAATACGCCTTCCCTTCCTCTCCCACAATCCAAACCAAATTCCCCATCGCTAACTGCATATCGATCAAGTGCAGTCCCCACTCCTTCATCACCTGACCATCCACCACCACATCTCCCACAATGTCGTTCGCTCGCGCGCCGGCAGGATCGGCGTGAATCGTCACCGCCAAATACGATCCGTGTTCATCGCTCACGCATTCCGCCGTCAACATTCCCGGCACGCTCACAAATGTAGTTGTGATCGCCGCTCCACCTTTCACCCACGTCCCCGCAGCCGACTCGTCCGCATTGATCAATCCGCTTCCGCGCGCTCCCAAATATGAATGCAACTCGCCGCTGCCTCCGCCAAGCGCCGCGGGATTCGTGCAAGCAGCAACCATATTTTCTCCGCTCACTCTTCCGAACAGACTATTCGGCGGCGGTGGCGACATCACTCGAAACGAAGAATAAGTAATCACACATCCAATTTGATTCGCCGAGCGGCACAGCGGAATATTCTGAAACGCGCCGCCAACGTCTTTTCCTTTCGGCACAGGCAAACTCGTTCCAATCAACAACACCGAAATAATTCGCGTCTGCACGGGCTTTCCATCAATCTCGTTTTTAACGAGCGGGGTCAAAATGTTCGAGCCTTGCGAATGGCCAATCAAAACAACCCCGCGTCCGTGATTGTCGTGCTGCAAATAATAATTCCATGCGTCGACCACGTCGTTGTACGCAAGCAAACGATCCACTCGAATCGGATGCCCAGTTTCAGAAGCAATCAGCGCAGTCAACGTCACCTGGCGATACATCGGCGCATACAATTTGCACTTGGAACCGAACCGCGCAAACTGCGTTCGCGCCACACGCTTCTCTTCCGCACCCGCAACCATGCCGCTATTTCCGCTGCGATCGTTTGATACGGTCGGATAAACATAAAAACAATCAATCGGCGCGTTTGGATCAGCCACAAAATCTTCGCGCGTCATTTTTCCGTCTGCCGAAATCACAGTCGTCGACAAATCCTCCGCGCAGGCATCCGCACGCCCTGGCCTGCACAACCAATTCTCGCCATTCGCATAATCATTTTTCGCCGGGGGTTTCGGCGATTCTTGCGACGCGCGCACCGTCGCCGCGCTCGCAATCACCAGCGCACCAAAAATAAAATTGCGAAGCACGCCTTTCATCATTTCGCGCCAGTCTGCATCAGCGTCACAAAATATTGCACCGACTGCAGCGCAAATCCGATCAGTATCATCATCACTCCGAAAATTCCCATACGCTTTTCGGGCAAATGATCCGTGCGCCACTCCACAAACGGAATCAGAAATGTCACAACTCCAGACACTACGCCAACTAATAATCCCAATTTCAATCCGAACATCATTGCTCCGGCGCGCTGATGCGCAACTAGCGCGCTCACATACCCTGCAATCGCGTATCCGAATGTTCGATTTACCGCCGCTAGAAATAAACGCAGTGTCATGCGCGGCCGCGAGGAAGGCGCATAGTCGAGCGATGGCCGCACACCCACTCGATATCCAATTACTTGCCCGACTGTACTCAACACGCCAAATGTAATTCCAAATTTTGTTCCGAACAAGAACGCGCTTCCCAATCCGTAACCGCATCCGCGGATCGCGCTCATCGCTGAATCAAACCAGAATCCAGATCGCGGCCGTTGACGCGATATTCGCGAAAATTCCACGGCCAGCGTACCCCCGTGCGTCACGCCGCTTGCAAGACCAAAAATAAATCCCAGCGCGAGACCGTACCCCACGCCGAAAATCACGCCGTACGTCACCGCTCTCGTCAACGTGCGCAGCGGCCCGTGTTGTCCGCCCAAAAGATCGTATGCCAAATACAGCGATCCGATCACGTCCAGCGAACTTCCCACGATGCTGATTATCGCCAGCGTGTGTTTATCGAGCATATTTGCGAACATCAGTCCCGCGCTGGCTGCGGCCGTCAACATTAACTTTCCATTCACTTCGCCGCGCACCTTTTCGTTATCGCGCGTGCATCGCGGCATCCTCAATCAGCGCCGCTACTTCGTTCGGATGGGAAACGTATACGCAGTGACTCGCGCCCGAAACTTCCACAGTGTGACTCTTCGCGCGCGTCGCATACCATCGCTCCAAATCCGGATTGATGACCCGGTCATGCGTCGCCACCGCCGCCCAGCTCGGTTTGCTTCTCCACGCAGCAGTTGTGATCACGCCCTTGAAATTGTCAGCAAAATTAAATACCTGCGACCGCGCCATGAACGCAGCCTGCTCCGCCGGAAGATCCGCCGCGAAATATTCATGAAACTGCGCCGCGTCCAAATAAGTAAAGCCACCCGCCGTCTTTTTCATTACGGAAGATTTGCTCAGGTCACTCGGAAAACGCTTCCCGTCGTCCGACTCATTCTCGCCAGCGTCAGGCATGTGCGCCGCAACATACACCAGACCCACAACTTTCGCGTCCGTTCCGGCTTCCGTGATCACCGAGCCGCCATAACTGTGCGCCACAAGAATGCACGGCCCATCTTGCAAAGCAAGAATACGTTTCGTCGCCGCTACATCTTCTTTGAAAGTTGTCTCCGGCTCCTGCACCAGGCTGACGTTGTAGCCATCCTTCACCAAAATATCGTAAACGCCGCGCCATCCCGATCCATCCGCCCACGCTCCGTGCACCAAAACAATATTCCGCACGCGGTGCGTTTCGTTCTGCGCCGAAAGCCCGCAACAAATCAGCAGCAACGCCAAAATGCCGGCCGGGCGCGATACTCGCCGCACAATTTCTCCAAACGAATCGACGGATATTCTCACCGCACAACCTCCGCAAGAAACTTCCTCATCTCCGCGCTAATCTCCTCAACATTTGTCTCCAGCGCAAAATGTCCCGTATCCAAAAATTTCACAATCGCATTTGGGATATCTCGCCGAAACGCCTCCGCTCCGGGCGGAATAAAAAATGGATCGTTCTTCCCCCAGATCGCCAGCAGCGGCGGCTTCGATTTCCGGAAATATTCCTGAAACGCCGGATAAAGCTTCACATTATTTGCATAGTCGAGAAACAAATCCAATTGAATTTCCATATTCCCGGGCCGCTCAATCATCGCGGCATCCAACGTGTAGCCCACAGGATCAATCGCATTCTCATCCGGCGCGCCTGCCGTGTATTGCCAGCGCAATCCGTCCGCGGTCAGTATTTTCCGCACGACGTCGCGATTTTCCGCCGAAGGCGTCGCCCAATATTTCCGGATCAGAGCCCACGCGTCTCCCAACCCTTCCTCATACGCATTTCCATTCTGCGAAACGATCGCCGTCACGCGCTCGGGCCGCGCCATTGCCAAACGCAATCCCGTCGGCGCGCCATAATCGAAGACATAAAGCGCGTAACGCGATAGTTTCAGCGCGTCAGTAAACGCGAGAATCGTTTTCGCCAATGCCTCAAAGGAATATTCGTATTTTCGCTCGGCGGGAACAACTGTGAATCCAAAGCCCGGAAGATCCGGAGCAATCACTCGATACTTATCCGCAAGACGCGGAATTAATTCGCGGTACTGAAACGAAGAAGTTGGAAATCCGTGCAACAAAAGTACGACAGGCGCATTCGCAGGTCCCGCTTCACGATAAAAAACGCTTACTCCATCCGCCTCCACTCGCCGAATAAATGTTCGAGGGACCACTCCACGTGCTCCGTCGGCCATAGCTCCGCTCCTCTCTCCATTCAAACGCCGTCGCGCGAACTTTACGCAAAATGCAATGTCTACGCAAAGTCCAACTCCACTTCATCAACGTAGCACCAGCCCCAATCTTCGCCGGGTTCAATCGAGCGCATGATCGGGTGCTTCGTTGCATGAAAATGTTTCGTAGCGTGCTTATTCTTCGACGAATCGCAGCATCCGACGTTCCCGCAAATCATGCACAGCCGCAAATGCACCCAGGTATCGCCCAACTTTATGCATTCCGCGCAAACGTGAATTTTCGTCGTCCTAACTTTGATCTGATTCATGTGCGTGCAGCCCTGTTGTGCCATTTTCACGCCTCCTGAAATCGAAATTTATAATTACAACTCCGCCAGCGCTCGATGCACCATGTGAACCGCAATCGCGCCTTCGCCCACCGCCGACGCCACCCGCTTCACATTTCCCGAACGCACATCGCCCACCGCGAACACTCCCGGTAAACTTGTTTCCAACATTTGCGGCGTCCGCGCCAACGGCCACTTCGGATTGCTCGCGATATTTTCCAAATCGCGTCCCGTGATAATAAATCCCTTCTCATCCATCGCGATGCAGCCTTTCAGCCAATCCGTGCGCGGCGAAGCCCCCGCCATTACAAACACATGCCGGATGTTATGCACCGATGTCTCGCCGCTCTCTCGATCCAGCCACGTCACGCGCTCCAAATGTTTGTTGTTCCCTTCCAGTGCGGTGATTTCCGTTTTGTAATGCAATTCGATATTCGGATTTTGATCGATTCGCTGAATCAAATAGCGCGACATCGTGTCCGAAAGTTCGTGCGAGCGCACCAGCATGTGAACTTTCCCCGCCGTTTGCGACATGTATACCGCCGCCTGACCCGCGGAATTACCACCGCCCACAACGATTACATCGTCCTCGCCGCAAAGCTGCGATTCCATGTGCGTCGCGCCGTAATAAACTCCCTGCCCTTCAAACTCCTTTATATTCGGAATGCGCGGCTTGTTATATTGCGCGCCAGTGGCGATCATAATCGCGCGCGCCGCAATTTTAGTTCCGTCGTCCAGCACAACTTTGTACGGAAGCTTGGAGCATTCCAGTTTCTCAACGCTGTGCGCCACCATCATCTGCGCGCCGAATTTTTCTGACTGTGCCAGCGCTCGCGCCGCCAACTCTTGTCCGGAAAGTCCCGTGGGAAATCCCAAATAATTTTCAATCTTGGAACTCGATCCCGCCTGTCCTCCCGGAGCCGTCGTTTCCACCACCAGCACGTCCAGCCCTTCCGAAGCCGCATAAACAGCGGCCGCAAGTCCAGCCGGCCCCGCGCCCACCACCACCAAATCGCGAACCTGCGTTTCGTCCACCTGAATGTTCAGGCCAATGCAATTTGCCAACGCCTGATTTGTCGGATTTTTCAGAACGCCGCGGACATTGCAGACGATCACT
>Ga0209624_10003211_pt1 | contig 11672 bp, 8 predicted proteins | sample JacPinW_OM2H0_O1_FD_188565 | JGI IMG/M metagenome (GOLD analysis project Ga0209624, IMG submission 188565) | Forest soil microbial communities from Algoma, Ontario, Canada - Jack Pine, Ontario site 1_JW_OM2H0_O1 (SPAdes) (version 2) | ecosystem: Environmental > Terrestrial > Soil > Boreal... | reverse complement strand
TCGATTCCATGCCGCGGCGACGCAGTATTGGAACAATCGAGCTCAATGGACCGGATGGAAGGAGGAGGACCGTCGACTTGAGTGAACTAAGCGATGCTGATCGACAGCTTGCCGAGCAATTCGGCTACAAACCCGTGAGCACAAGACCTGCACTCTTCTCATCCCAATAACTTGCCTAATGAGTTTGATAGGTGTTCAAGAGAGAGTTCGGGTATTTGTCGACCTTCTCCTTCGCCGTCTTGTAATCCTCTTCGATTGAATCGGCGATGTTCTTGTCGGCGCGGGCCAGCGCATCGGAGATGCTCTTACGCTGTTGCTCAAGGCGCTGAAGCCTCGGGTAGTTCGGGCCAAACTGTGCGGACATTTCGTCGTATTGGGACTCTATTTCCGCTTGGCGCTTCAAAAGGTCGGACACGTAAGCATTGCCACGTACTGAGGAGAGCTGCTCGATGTCGCCAGACTTAGCGATTTGGTAGACCGCTTCCTTAGACACCAAGTCGGTCTGTGCTTCGGTGAGGCTTCTGTTTATATCGGCGAGCTTTTGTGTGCCGATATTTTGCTTTTCGTCGATATTCCAGATTTGGTTCTCGCGCTCGTATTCAATTCGCGCCGTCTCGGACTTCTCGACTTTCATTCGCAATTCTTCGAGCTCGGCGGAAAGCCAGTTCGAAGCTTGGGTGGTTGCGTCGTACTTACTGCGGAAGTTGGCTTCGATGTAGGTCTGCAGGTGACCATTCACGACCCGGGCAGCGAGCTGCGGATCCTGAGCTTCGAAGCTTACTTCGATGAGGCTGCTGTTAGGCACTCGCTTGATACCCAGCCGGCCTAGAAAGGCCCCAAGAATCGCCGGGCGCTCGCTGGCAGCGCCGCCAGCACCGTGCACGACGGCAAAGGGCCGCGAGCTACCTCCGAATTCCGGGTAGCGCGCCAAATCAAGGCTTTTGATGGTCTGGAGCGCCAGGGTTTCGCTCTGAAGAATTTTGCTTTGAGTCTCGATGTAGAACTCAATTTCACCGGCTTCATCGTAAGCAGCGGCATCCGGGAAAGGCTGCATCATCTGGGCTTCGCGGTCGACTTCCACGCGCGCAGCTGCGACGTAGACAGGCTTCATTTTGAAGGTAGCAAGCGTTACGACAGTGACCACAGTGAGAAGGAAACTCAACACCAGCCATTGGTGCTTCTTGAGGATGATCAGATAGTCGAGGAGATGGGGCTCCTTGGGCATCTGATCCATGCTGGCAACTGGAACCGCGGAGATTACCGAGAGCGGGTCGGTCACCCTGCGATCACGTATCGTTAGTCGATTGGCATCTTCCATTTTTATCTCGTGGTTGGACCCGGAATCTGAATTTGCTACGACGCTATTGAGAGCGGTAAATCAGTACGCCAGAAGATATGCCGATAGCAGCTTCAGCAGCTCGGGCCGCGACGCGCTTGGCCGTGCTGTCGGGAATGTAAAGAACGTCTCCGGCTTGGAGCTGAATGTCATCTGCTTTGCGCTTCAGCATCTTCTTCACTGGAACGGGTATTTCCTTCTTCGCGCCAGTAACCGGATCCTGGCGCAGAATCACCGCTGAATTTCCTTTTGCTGTGCCTTGCAGGCCATGCGCCATGGCTACGGCTTTTACGACGGTAATATGGTCTCCGCGGCTCTCGAGAACGTACCCGCCGGGGCTCGCGACGGCGCCGGTTACATAGATAATTCCGGACCGGGGGATGCTGATCACATCCCCGCCGTAGATTGGAATATTAAAGGTTGGATCGCCCGAGACGAGCAGGTCGTGCAAGCGCACGGTCACGGTTGAGCCTGTCGTGTCGGAAGAAGTATCGGCGCCTCCTCCACGCTGGGTGGTCGGGACCATGCCTGAGACGGGGCCTGGAGACGTCAGGAAAAGGCCGCCTCGGGTGACCATTACGGTGGCGCCGGCGTCATCGGTAATTCCGCCGGCTAGGGCGATTAACTCCAAAAGGGAGGTCGGCCTAACCAACTGGTACACCATCGGGTGATTTACAGCGCCCATGATCGAGACCGGCTGGCTGGATTGCTCTTTCACGAAGATCGAGACTTGCGGATGTGAGACCAAGCCGTTTTCGACGAGCAAATTCTCCAATTTGGCTTCGAGCTCGAAGGTTGTCAGGCCAGCGGCATGGATGCGGCCAGGTATCAGCGGCATGGAAACGTCGCCGGTATCGCTTACGCGGACGTCACGAGAGAGCTCGGGCACGTCGAAAACATCAACGTGGATCACGTCGCCGGCACCGATCGGAATTTCGCCCTTGAGGTGATTCGACTCCGCCATGTTAAAAATCTGGCGATTCGTCTCGGACGTGGTTTGGGTAGGTGGAGCAACAGCCGTTGAGGTCTGGCCCGGCACGGAAGTGTTCTGGCCGGGAACTGGAGCAATTGGTTTTTCAGTTTGTGCTTGTGTGGACCCGGCTACGCCCAGAACTAAAATTAACAGGAGAGAGTAGACAAACTTCGCTGGAGTTACGAAGAGAGTAAGCTTCGCCTGCGCGTCGTGCGAGGGGCCCTGAGTTGTGGAAGCCATCGGATGATCCCACGAGAACTATGAACTAGGGCCAGCGGCAGTGTCAATCAGGAGTTTATCAGTTTAAGTACTGTATTTTCTTTTAGTTGCTCGATCCTGGGAAAGGGGTACTGTAACTGCTAAATTCGCTTGAAAGAGGAAAATTAGCGCATTCGACGGGATGTGAAGATTGAAATCAACGAAGCTGTGAACGAGTAATCCGCCGCACGCAATGAGTGCCGCAGCGTGGTAGGCTGTGGAAAAGTGGCTTTGCGGAGTCTCGAGAGTCGAGAAACCCTGCCGGGCCAGCAAGCCTAGAAACAGAATCCCGCACAACACCCCCGGCAATCCCAGGTCGGAAGCGGCCTCGATGTAGTCGTTGTGAGCGTGGTCGACAAGTTTGCCGTCGTAAGCCGTATCGTAAAGAGGATAAACGTCTACTAATGTGCCCAACCCGGTTCCGGCGATGGGATGCTTCAGGAAGACATGCGCCGTGTCTATGAACATCGATCTCCGGCGGCTCAAGGTAAGGTCGCTCGCCGTTTTTCGATAGAGAGGCCCAACAACCGTGCCTACCCCGATCCAGAGCAGCAGCGATAGCAAGACCAGCACAAACGCGAGCAGTGGCGCCCATCGGATCGTTCCAGTCTTACGAACGAAGTAGATCACCGCGAGGAAGGCGATCTCGAAGGCAAAGGACACCAACCCGCCTCTCGAACCCGCGAGAAAGATCGCACCGACCGGGATAACGGTTAAGAGCGTTACGAGGAACTCGAGGTCGCGCCTTACCCCGTGAAAAATCAACATTGCCAAGCCCACCGGAACTAAGAGCTCCATCAGGCCGGCAAAATGGTTTCGATTGACGTAGGGCCCGAAGAACTCGCCACCCTGCGTTAGCTCCCGAATCCAGTACAGCTTCCCATTCGAAGTGAAGTATTGAATGATTCCCAGCAGAGCTGTGGCAAAGGCCAAAGACATAAAGAACCACGCGAGCATCCGCAGGCTGGATTTGTCCTGGAATACCTGGCTGCCCACGAAGTAGATCAAAAAACAGGCGGTCCAGAGCAGCAAGGTGATCCAGGTCAAATATGGATAGACCGTAATCCTAAAAATGAGCTGCAGCAGAGCCCAAAGCAGCACCGCGACAACTGGCCAATTAAGAACACTCCAGTAAATCTCGCGTTCATTCGAGATTAAGAAACCGAGCACCCAAAGCAGAAAGAGCAGCGCTGCCCCGATCTCGACGACCGTTTGAGCCCACACTTCCACGGCCCCGTGGGCCGCCACGGTAAATGTGATCAGCAAAAAAACTCCAACCTGGAGGATCCGCACTACATTCCTTTCGACGGAGAATTCGGGCGCGACGAGCCTCTCCTTACAGGAGGTTCTGAATTTGCAGGAACCAGAGAAAGATCATCAATCCACGCCGAGCCTGCAAGCTTGTTCTCAAAGAGCCGGCTGGGCGTCCGGCGGACTTGCACAACTAGAAAGTTCGTATTGGTAGAGCTGTGCACGTCGCCCGTCACCTCAGTCCAGGGGTGGGTTCCGACCAAATTATCCGTAGCCAGCAAGACAGCGTTTTGTCTTTGCGGGTCAAGAATATAGATACGTAGTCCGCTCTCGGTGGTTATGTTTTCTGTGCGGATAAAGCCTCGAAAGTGATAGGAGTGGTCGGGCTGGACCGGGACGATTTCCAATGGCTGCGCCAGATCAACATTCGAACCACCTTCGAAGTCGAGGCGCAAGGATCTAGCGCCGCTGTGGTAAATGCTTTCGTCGTAATCCATGCTCATGCCTGAGGCTGGTTGCACGCGCCAGCCTAAGCCGCCGTTTTCAATGTCCTGCTCGAAGCCCCCGTTCCAAATCACGGAACCGTCGGCCGGAGCCTGGTGTGGCTGATTGCACGCAGCTAAAGCTTGCAACCAGGCGCGCTCTGCGTCACCACTGCGCCCTTCCTTAATCAGTTCATCGAAAAACTGGAACGTATCGGATAGCTCAAAAGGCTGCTTAAGTGCGATGAGCTCATTCCAAATTTCAAGGCCAGATGAAAGGCTGTGATTGTCGGAAAAAAAGTTCACTGCTTGAATGAGCGCTGCCGACCGCCGTGGCAGAACGGAAAGGACACGCGCGGGATTCTCCGTTGCCCGCCACACTCTGGTAATCGCGATGTAGGTCAGTTGCGGATCGCTAGCCACAGCGCCTCGAATTTGATTTAAGGCTTCGTCGATATTTTGTTCCCGAAGCAGAAAGTTGCCATATTCCCAATGCACCTGTGCGGATTGGGGATATGCAGCCAGTGCGCGGCCAAAACAAGCTTGAGCTTCATCAATCTGTCCAAGATTTTCACGGGCCACCGCGAGGTCCATCCAGTAGCGCGCGGTGCGAGGGCTTAATTTCGTTGCGGAGGAAAAACTGGATGCGGCCGCTTCAAGGTCGGGCTGGTCGAGCTGAAATTGAAGATAACGGCCGAGCAGATCCCGATATTCCGCGTTTCCGGGCTCAAGCGCGACCGCGCTTTCAATCTTTGGCAGATCGCCGGACAAAACGCGATGCGATGCCAACGCCAGCTTCACGCCTTGGTAGCAGAAGAGAGCGGCGAGCCCCACAGCAACGCCTACCAGAGCGAGGCGCTGCAAACTGCTGTCTAAGGAGATATTCACTGGGCCGTAATCTGCACCGGACAACTTCTATACGCAAGAGGATTATGGCAGGCCGGAATGGACGGCGTCAGGGGTAATCATCGGGCTAGCCGAATCAAATTGGATCAGGAAAAAGCAGCGATTCGCTAATTCAGGCACCACCGGCTATTTTTTGCCGCGAACCCCCGCCACGCCGAAGCGATAGACCACGCCAACAACGATTCTCTCCTCGCCCTGGCCAACTCCGCTCGAGCGAGCGCTAAAGAAGTTGCTATGCGCGTAGTCGACTTCGACCAATTTAATCGCCCAGTGCTCGGTCCAATTTATGTCGAGGCCACCGCCGGCGATGACCGTGAAAGAAGTGTCTTTTACGGTGGTGGCAGGAAACGGTGGGACGCCGGGCAAAAACTGGCTGATGTGGCCATCCCCAAAGAGGAATTGGCCATAGGGTGTCAGCTTATGGTGTCCGAAGGGATAGATTCTAGGCCCGACGGCAAAACTATAGATATGCGTGGCGATGCCATTGACTCCTGGATTGGAGGACGACTGGGTGTTGTATAGGCCGCTCACATCGAGCGCAGCTGCGAAATGCCTGCGCCAGTTATAGACGCCCTGGACGTCCCAACCGTTCATGTTGAGGTGGGGCTTGCCCTCGCTATTAGGAAAGAGAGTGTAGTCGTAGCCGCCGCTGAATTCGTATTGTGGAGTGAGCTGTTGGGCCTTGGCGGGGAGCGCCATTACAAGAAGAATTCCCGCCAACCACAGAAATCGTCGCATTCGCCTGCAACCTCCGGGTTCTTACCGCTAAGACTAAATCGCCGCTCCTGCCAACAGTTGTAGCTGGCCGCAAATGCCCGAGAAACGAAACACGCCATCTTCACACGGAATGCATTTTAGGAAAAGGATTCCGGCTGTTTGGCAGCAGTTGACAGCAAGCGAGTCAGATTCGGTCTGGAAGCAGGAAGGTTGTTCTCGCGATATCTGAACTTAAGGTCTCATCGCGGTAGTACTTTTTGAGGAGATTTTTTCCTTCGAAGATTAAGTCGGGATTTGCCCTCGCAAATGTGCGCCAGGAACATTGCCTGCTTGCTCGAGTCATCCTCTCGCGAATGAGAAAGACGAAGGCCCACGTAATCGTCTCGTGGTAAAGCCCTGACTTGCCGTGATGAGTGGCGAAGCGCTGCAGAGAAGTAGAGAAACGTGACACCGCATCGAGTGGCGGGAATTGGCAAAGGTAAAGAAACGCCAGGCGGACATGATCGGCGTGGTGAAATCTATCCGGCGAAAATGCGAGGCCCTCGAAATCGTTAATGAATCGGCGGTCGGCGGTGGTAAGTCGTGCGCAAGCAGGCTGTGTCCTGGCAGGTTTACGAGACATCGACAATTCATTGCGATCGCGAACACCTGGAAGGGTATTCACGACCTTTCTCGCTTTTCCTGGGCGCTAGCGACACAAACCAGAACCGCGGCTGCGCTGATCAAGAGCGAACCCACGTCATACCAAGCATGAAGAATGTGGATCGCCACCGCGAGGATCAGGATCGCCAGCAAAGCGTAGCCGCCAATTAGCGCCAATGGAGGAATTAGGAATAGGACGGCGGCAACCAGTTCCACTCCTCCGAGAGGCGGTCGAATCCAGAGCGGCAGGTGAGTGTGGGTGAATGACCGGGCCGCGGATGGGCTAAACGTAAACAACATCGACTCAACAAATATCACCAATCCAACGGTGTAACGAAGAATTGGCACTGCGGCACGCCTAAATTGGGGGCTCATCGGAGGTTTCCTCGTGGTACCAATGTACCAAGATAGCAACTATAAGTCTATAGTGCTAAGACGAGGCGATTATTGGTGGCCACATGGGGGAATGCGTAGTAGCTACAGTGAAGAAGTCAGGTAGAGACTATGCGGTTGCGCTCTGGCTTGCGTTTTGCGCGAGAGCCGACGGGGGAACGGGAGAAGCAGAGGGGGTTTCGCTCGTGCGTGAATTCCCAGAGCCTGAGCCACTCTCGGAAGAAGGGCGACTGCCTCCTGAAGAGGGCGAGCCTTCACTGATTTTCTGACGCAACGCGCCTGCAATTTCCTCGAAAATATTTACGAGCGAATTGCGCAAAGCCTGCTCGCCCGACTGAGTTAAAGCGGTCAAAGTTTGCTGGCCATTGTCGTTGAGCTTTTTAAGGGCAGCCTCTACCCAGATCTCATTGGTATGATGCAAATGATTTTCGTAGTTTCTCAGTGATTCTTCATTCAGCCGATGCAGAGAATCGGTCCACTGAGCCTGTTGGGCGTCGCGTTCGCGGCGGGCATCTTCGAGTGCGACGGTTAGCTCACGTGAATGCGATTCACGGGCTTCGGCGAGTTGCTGCTCGCTGTGCGCAGCCATCTGATCGCAGTAGCGGTCGAGCAACATGCGTGCTACCTCTTCAATATTCTTGCGGATGTCCTCCGCGACGACTTCGGCGCGCCTGGTTTTCTCTGCGATGTTCGATTCCGCCGATCCCGCAAATGACTCCAGAGCTTTAGCAGACACCTCTGACGCTCTCTTTTCAAACGCGGCAACCGCCGCGCCCGTAGCATGTTCGAGTTCGACGCCAGCGCGTTCGCGAATCTCGGCACGCACCGATTCAAGATGGTCGCGGGTCTCGGCAGCAAAGGAACCGTACCGCTCGGAAATAATCTGCTCCAGGCGGTCCAGGGCCTGATGAGTCCGCTCTTCGAATACCGCCTCAGCTCTCTGCAGGGATTCTTGAGTCAACGTTTCAAAACGCTCTCGAGCCTGTCGCAGATTCGATTCTTCGGATTTAGAAAGCTCCTCGCCCGCCGCTTGCGCGGCCTGCTCTACGCTGGATTTAAGATCCTCGCCCCAACGTTGCAGCGCTTCATTCCGGATGTGGTCAAAAGTCTGACGGACGTCTGAGAAAAGCGAACCAAGTTGCTCCTGCGCATCGCGACGGCTGGCTTCGGCCGCTTGTCGGAGGCGCTCACGGTAAAGGCGGAGGCTCTCTTCAGTTTCGATTTCGCGCGAGTTTAGCTCGCGGATCAATTCAGGCACGCGTTCGAGGCGTGGGGTGAGGCGCGCATCAACCTCCGCCAGCGTTCGATCCATGAACTGCTGAACGGATGAATCAATTGCAGGTTGGATCCGCTGAGGCAACGCGGAAGCGATCATCTCGGCGGTTCGTTGAAGCTCGGAAATCTGAGCTTCAAGCGTGCTTTCCACGCGGCGATGCAATTGAGAGACGGCCTCGTGGGTAGCAGCGTCGATTTGACTGGCCATCTCACGCATGCGATGAGCGGCGCGCTCAATTTCGCCGAGAGAGGCTTGCGCTTGCTGCATGTCGGTCTCAAGCCCAGTACGCAGCTTTTCAAAATTTTGCTGCGCCTCACCGATTGCGCTGATGACCGGCTCTTTGAAATGCGCGACTCTCTCTTCCAGGTTTCTTTCCGCGCCTTCGAGCGCCGATTGAGAGCCAGCTGAGAAACGTGAGACAAGCTTCTGTGCGGCGCTGTCGAGGGAGGATTGCAACATCTCCTCCCACTCTGCTCGCGCTTGGTTCATTTGGCTGTTTAGGCGGTCACGCCAAATGTCACTCAACTGTTCCAACGTGGCGGTCTCTTGCACAGGAGTTTCTTTAAGACTGTGTATTTGCTGATTGGCGCTGTTCTGAACCGCTTCAAGAGCACCCTGAATCTGAGCCATGCGTTCGGACGCTGAAGTCGCAGCCGAAGCTTCGGCGCGCAAAGATTCCGCGCCGCGCTCCAGCTCGGCGACGAGCTTACGCATCTGGTCAATATGGGTAGTGAACTCTTCCTTAAGATCGGATCGCAGCTCCTCGCGGACCCAAGACATTTGCCCGGTAAAGTGAGCGGCTATTTCGTCACGAGCGCCCGCGATTTCTTGGGAGGCACGTTGGGCGATCTCCTGGCCGGCTGCCAAACGCTGCCTCTCAAAATCCTCCAGCCATTTCTGAAGTGAAGCCTCTGTATCTTCAAGTCGTTTCTTTTCAAATGTTTCCGCGGCCTCTTGCCATGCTACGGAGGTTCGTTGGGCGGCTTCTTCGACCGCACGGGAAGCTTGCGCCTCTACTTGGGCTCGAATTTCGCGAAGGAGGGGGCTTTCCATCGAGCCCTGCTCGGCTTCCTCGGGAACCACCACGCCGAAGCCAAGCCCGGAGGCTTGAGCGAAAGCTTCGCGATGAAGCTTGCTTAAATCGGATTCCTCTGTGATGGCCGGTGGCGCAGTTTGTTCCGGTTCGTCTGGCGCCGCCTCCTCGAAGGAAGATTCTTGAGACTCCTCGGTCAAATTCGCTGCGGCTATACCGTTCTCGCGGGAAAATTCCTCGGGTCGAGTAACGTCCAGGCCAAAAAGTTGGTCCCGTTGGCCGGGCTGCCGAAACACCTCGCCCGTATCAGAGATAAATCTCCAGTCGTCGGGAGTCGAAGCGACGGTCCAGATGTTGGAGGGCGATTCGAGCTCGACGGAAACCTGAAAAGGTTCACGGATCGATCGAGGTTTTTGAATCCAGACTACGCGGGCGCGTACGCGATGGGGTGATTCGAATTCACTGTGCCCCGGAACTTCCAAAGTCACCCACGTATTTTTCGGCAAGTGATGTTTCGATGGATAACGGCAGCCGTAAGTGTTTAGCGAAAGGGTTTGGGTGTGCTCTTCGAATGGCTGGCTGAGTAAATCGATTCCACGAATAGTCACGGGAACCGAAAGTTCGATTCGAGTGCTGCGCCTTCGTTGTTGGGTAAATTCAGGAGTTGATGAACCCGGCACAAATCCCTCAGCAGAAGCGGAGCATAACATTGTGTGAGGCGTTGGTCGAGAGATAGGAGAGGGAATTCACGAAAAAAAACTGAAAAAATTCGTGTGTGAAATAATTTTGTGAAGACTAGTACGTAGAAATTCGGGTAGCGAGATTTCTGGGACGAAGTTGGTTTGCGCAGGTGTTACAAAACGCTCCCACAAACATGTGTGCTAGGCTTCGCGAACCATGTCCAGGGGGTGGCTCGCGCCGTTAATGCTCCTCACAGTGACGATAATTGTCACCGAGCCCCAGTTTCACTTCATCGATGACGAAGTAACGATACTCAACGACGCCGCAAGTCCGTTGAGGGCCACGGTAGCCACATACCTCAGCGGTATGGGCCAGCATGAACACCCTCCACTATACGATTTAATCCTCCATTTTTGGTTGCGCGGCACGCAGGGACGGATTGGATGGCTCCGGATTCCATCAATTGTCTTTTATATTTTTGGTTTAGGCGCGCTGGCAGCGGCAGTGGTCCGTCTGGCGAGTGATGGAACTGGCCAGACGGGGGCATTCGGCTGGATGTCCATATGCATTTTCGTCCTGTGGCCGTTTGGCTTTCATTTTGGCCGCGTGGCAACCTGGTACTCGCTATCGTTCGCGCTAGTTGGGCTGCTTACAATTTTCTACCTGGATTTTGTGGCGGTGCCGAACTGGTCGGGAATGATCAAGTTGCTGGCTGCCGCCGCGGCGTTGATTTACACGAGTTACTACGGGTGGGCGTTGGTGGCATGCCTGGCCATTGATTTCGCGATCGAGCGACAAGGTGACTGGAGCGGGTATCTACGGTGGGTGATTCCGGCGACGGCCGCTCTCATGGTCATCTATTTGCCCATGTGGCGCGTTTTCTTCGCGGAGATTTTTGGCGTAGTGGCATCTCCGCAATTTGGAAGGCAGTTTTTCCTTCTGCCGGCGTTTTGTTTGTACAGCCTTTTCGTGAGTGAGTCGGTGGCGCCGTGGTACTGGTGGATTGGGATGCCGATCGGAGTGGCGGCGGTGGGCTGCGTGGTGTTGGTGTGGATGTGGAGCGAGGGGCGCGCGAGGAGATTACTCGTTTATTTCGTGGCGTTGTTCGCGGGTATGGAAGTACTGGGCATTTTGGAAACCAAGAGGCTCATGCTTATCGCGCCGTGGCTGCTCATTCCATTGGGTGCAGTGCTGGCCGCAGCGAGTGGAATGCGGCGAAGGGTATTCGCGGGGCTCATCGCAGTGACGTTTTTGACGGGTTGGGTAGGGATTGGGATGCGGAGATACTACGCGGCGCCGCGATGGGTGGAACCCTGGCCGGAAGTAGCGCGGATTGCGGCGGGCGAGTGGAAGAAGGGCGCGACGATTATCTCGAATAGCCCGTCGTTTTTCTTATATCTGACGTATCACCTGGGTTTGGCCGGGTCGAGTGAGGCTGGCGGGCAAAGATTTGAAGGTTTTCTAGGTAAATCGCTACAGGCGAGGAATGTGTATGCGATGGAAGACTGGGTGAATCAGCCGAGCGCACTAAGCGGCGAGGTGGTTCTGGTGCGGGGGGTGGAGTTCAGTGCGCCCGGGATCGCGGAGCAGGCGCAGGGAATTTTAGGCCGCGATTGCCAGGCCCCCACGGTGACAAAGCTTTACCGTGACCCTGGTTATGAAATTAAGCAGAAGCTTTTCCCCGCGCTGCAGCAGCCGGAATGGCGCGTTGAGGTCCTGCGTTA
>Ga0209624_10003210_pt1 | contig 11677 bp, 11 predicted proteins | sample JacPinW_OM2H0_O1_FD_188565 | JGI IMG/M metagenome (GOLD analysis project Ga0209624, IMG submission 188565) | Forest soil microbial communities from Algoma, Ontario, Canada - Jack Pine, Ontario site 1_JW_OM2H0_O1 (SPAdes) (version 2) | ecosystem: Environmental > Terrestrial > Soil > Boreal... | reverse complement strand
CCGTTTCTGGATGGCCGGGACAAGCCCGGCCATGACGCGGGAGAGTCATCGCGCAATCTCCCAGGTGGTCATCAACTCACCAGTCTTCGGATCTTTACTATCCTTTAGAATAACATGCATCGCGGCAAGTTCATTGCGGATACGGTCCGACTCTTTGAAATCCTTCGCCTTGCGTGCCGCGTTACGGCTCGCAATTTTTTCTTCGATCAGGTCCCGCTTCGCTGTGCTCACCTTTGGAATTAAAACCTCCGCTTGCAAACCCAGCAAATTTAATGATGCGGCAAATACGGAAACTCGTTTGCGGGCAAAGTTGGATTGTTTGGCCTCCAAACAAAGGCGATTGAGTTCTACAATTACCTGCGGGGTATTCAAATCATCCGTAAGCGCATGCTCGGCGCGAGGATCAATTTCCATTGAATGCATGGTTTCATCGCCATTTCTTTTCGCCTCTTCAATGACTCTGCAAAAATCGCTGAGCTGCTTTTCAGCCCAGACAAGCCGCTCGACCGTCCAATCAATTGGTTGCCTATAGTGCGTACTCAACATTGCGTATCGGAGAATTGCCCCCTCCCATTTTTTTGCTCCAAATTTCTCAGTCGCTAGCAACTCATGGATCGTCACGAAATTGCCGAAGCTCTTCGACATCTTCTCGCCTTCGACCTGCAGAAATCCGTTATGCATCCAGTAATTGGCCATCACCGGCGTATGGAAGGCACAGCGCGATTGCGCGATTTCGTTTTCGTGGTGCGGAAAGACGAGGTCGATGCCGCCGCCGTGGATGTCGAACATTTCGCCGAGATATTTCCATGACATCGCCGAGCACTCGATGTGCCAGCCCGGCCGGCCGGGCGTCGCGATCCCGGCGGGCGACGGCCACGCCGGCTCGCCCGGCTTCGACGGCTTCCACAAGATAAAATCCATCGGCGCGCGCTTGTAGGGCGCGACCTCGACGCGCGCGCCGGCGATCATTTCGTCGAGTGGCCGCTTCGACAGTTCGCCGTAATCGGGATCCGACGGCACCGAAAACAGCACATTATCTTCCGCAACATAGGCGTTGCCGGACGCCACCAGCCGGTCGATCAGCGTGCGCATCTCGGCGATATGCTCGGTGGCGCGCGGCTCGACCGTGGGCGGCAGGCAGCCGAGCGCGGCGACGTCGTCGTGGAATTGTTTGTCGGTGGCCTCGGTGACCTTGCGGATCGCCTCGTTGAGCGGCAGCGCCGGAAATTCCTCCGCGGCGCGCGCGTTGATCTTGTCGTCAACGTCGGTGATATTGCGCACGTAAGTGACGTGGTGGGCGCCATAGAGATGGCGCAGCAGCCGGAACAGCACATCGAACACGATGACTGGGCGCGCATTGCCGATATGGGCGAAGTCATAGACGGTCGGCCCGCAGACATACATACGCACGTTCTTCGGATCGAGCGGCTGGAACACCCGCTTCTCGCGCGTCAGCGTATCGTAGAGTTTGAGGTCCATCGTCGAATCAAACCGTGCGAAAAAGCATTGTACGCCTTAAGGCCAGCTGGCCGGGCGTGTCCAAGATCTCGACGGTGAGAAAAGACGGCCGCAGCCAGCGAATGTCGCTAGCGAATAATCTCGCGGCAAATGCCGCGGATCTGGGTCTGGCCGTTCATGGCGCGCACAATGGTCGAGGAGGCGAATGGCGTCAAGGTCCTGATGGCTCGCACGCCAGGCTGCCGCCGCCCGCCCCGAATTGCGTCACTTAACGAAGGCTTAACCCCGCCGCCGCATTCTCAAAGTTACCGGCGCCAGCCCGTTCGCAGGCGCGGCCTGGAATGCACCGGTTGGGGGAACCATGCGATTGTTGATCGCGTCCAGCGCCATCGCGGCCGTGCTGCTCACGGCCGCCGCCGCGCACGCGGAAAAGCGCATGTTCATCATCGCCAACGACGCCGACGGCTACGGCGTCGACCGCTGCCTGTCGTCGGGCGCCCCCTGCGGCGAGACCGTGGCCAATACATATTGCCGCGCGCACGAATTCGCCCAGGCGGTATCGTACCGCAAGGTCGACCGCGACGACATCACCGGCGCCATCCCGACTAGCGGGCCCGGCTCCTGCAAGGGCGATAGCTGCGACGACTTCGTCGCCATCGAGTGCTCGCGCTAAACCGGCGCATTTTCACAACGATCCAAATTGCATGTCGTGGCGCGGTTGCCGCGCTATGCCGTTGCGTGGGCACGGAAGTTCGTTCATCTTCGCGCCCGGGTTCACGCAATGGCCGGCCGACACGCGATGAACAGCAGCCTGCAGGACAAATCAGACGCGGCCGAACGGGCGCCGCTGAAGCTTGAGCAATTCCTGCCCTATCAGCTCAACGTGGTGGCGAGCCTCGTCTCGCAGGCGCTGTCGCGGGTCTATGCGCGGCGCTACCGCATTGGCGTGCCGGAATGGCGCGTGCTGGTGACGCTCGGCCAGTATGGCATCATGACCGGCAAAGCGATCGGCGCGCACACCCACATGCACAAAACCAAGGTGTCGCGCGCGGTGGCGCTGTTGGAACGGCGCAAACTTCTGGTGCGGCGCGCCAACCGTGCCGACATGCGGGAATCGTTCCTGTCGCTGACCGCTTCCGGCCGGTCCATGTACGAAGAGCTGGCGCCGCATGCGCTGGACTTTGCCCGGCGTCTGACGGAAATCTTGAGCCCGAGCGATCGCGATGCGTTCGACCGCGCGCTCAAAGAGCTCACCGACCGTTCGGCGCAACTGGTCGCCGAGACGCTGGAGCGCGACGGCAAAGACCACGGCGTGGAGGATGTGTGAAGCTCTATTCGTATTTTCGCTCCTCCGCCGCCTATCGCGTGCGCATCGCGCTTAATCTCAAAGGCATCGCCTACGAGACGGCGCCGATCCACCTCGTCAAGGACGGCGGTCGCAACAAGCGGCCCGAGTTTCGCGCGATCAATCCACAGATGCGGCTGCCGGCGCTGGTCACGCCGGCCGGCGATGTGCTGATCCAGTCGCTCGCCATCATCGATTATCTCGATGTGACGTATCCCGACCCGCCGCTCTTTCCCAAAGACCCGATTGCCCGCGCCAAAGCGCGCGCGCTCGCCGAGATCGTCGCCTGCGATATCCATCCGCTGAACAATATCGGCCCGCTGCGCTACCTCAAGAACGTGATGGCGCAGGAGCAAAGCGCGATCGACGCCTGGTACCATCACTGGGTGATTGCCGGCTTCGAGGCGATCGAGGCGCTGATCGAAGGCGCGCCCTACGCTTGCGGCGGGCAAGTCACGCTGGCCGACCTTTGCCTGGTGCCGCAGGTCTATAATGCGAGGCGGCTCAAAGTGCCGCTGGACAAATTCCCCAAAATCGTCGCCGCCGACGAAGCCTGCCTGAAACTTGACGCCTTCGGCCGCGCGCGGCCGGAAAATCAACCCGATGCGGAATGATTGACAGCGGCGGCGTCCACACTTTAGTCACCATTGCGGGGCTTGATCCGCAGCTCCGGAACCGGCGTCGGACCCCCAAAATGCCCGAAAAATCGCGCGGCCTCGGCCAGGCAGTGCTGCAGTCCGCGCTTGGAGCTGCGTTTGGCGTGCTGGCTTTGTCGGCGAGCGTCCAGGCGCAGGGCATTCCCGGCCAGGCACCGCAATATCAGCAACCGCCCGCGCCGCAGCCGGTGCAGCAGATACCCAATCAGCCGGGCGCCAATCAGCCGCCGCCGAACCAGACCGCGTCGACACCGATCTGCGCGCGGCTGCAGGGCCAACTCGTGGCGTTCGACCAGGGCGCCGCCGATCCGGCCCGCGCCGACACGATCAAGCGCACGCAAGACGCGATCGCCAAGCAGCAGGCCGACATCGACCGTACGGTCGGGCAAGCCCACAAGTCGGGCTGCGCCGGCGAAGGATTCTTCGCGCTGTTCTCGGCGCTGTCGCCGCAGTGCGGCCCGATCACGTCGCAAATCCAGGGTATGCGCGACAATCTCGATCATATGACGAACGACTTGCAGCATCTGCAAAGCGGCAGCGACGATCAGAATGGACAGCGCCGCGCGCTGATCGGACAACTGGCGCAGAACAATTGCGGCGCCCAGTACACCGCCGCCGCCAATTCACAAGGCGGACCGCAAGGCTTCTTCGACGCACTGTTCGGCGGCGGTACGATTCTAAACGCCAACGGCGACGGCGCGCCGTCGGGCACCTATCACACCGTCTGCGTGCGCACCTGCGACGGTTACTATTTTCCGATCTCATATTCGACAGTGCCGACCCGGTTCGCCGATGACGAGAATGCCTGCCATCGCCTGTGCCCCGCCTCCGAGGTGGCGCTGTATTCGTTCCGCAATCCGGGCGAGGACATGACGCAGGCGGTGTCGAACAGCGGCCAGTTATATACGGCGCTCCCGGCCGCCTTCCATTACCGCACCCAGCTGACCGCCAGCTGTTCCTGCCGCGCGCCAGGCCAGAGCTGGGCCGACGCGCTCAAGAATGCCGACGATTCCTCGACGCTCGAGAGCGGCGATATCGTCGTGACCGATCAGAACGCAAAAGCCCTGTCGGCGCCGCCGAAACAATCCGGCAAGCCGGGCGCTTCGAGCGGCGCGAACGCGCCAGCCGGCGCGGCGGCTACCTCGCCGGCTGCGAGCGCAAGCGGCGTGGACACAGCGAAGCGTCCGGTGCGGGTCGTCGGACCGCCCTTCCTGTCGGCGGGGCAAATGTCGCAGCAACCGTCGGCGCACTAAAGGCGCGAATAAATCAAAAATCCGACGCGCCGGCCTTTGCCATCGACGCGCCTTTGATGAGCGCGCGGTCGGGCTCCGGATTTGGCGTGCCCGGATCGTTGAAGCGATTGACGATCGGATAGCGCCGATCGCGACCGAAATTCTTCAAGGTCACCTTCACGCCCGGCGCCGCCTGGCGGCGTTTATATTCTGCCAGATTGAGCATCCGCTCGACCTTGAGCACGGTGTCGCGATCGAAACCATCAGCGACAATCGTGGCGATCGACTCCTCGCGTTCGACCAGGCGCTGCAGAATCTGATCGAGCACCTCGTAGGGCGGCAGCGTGTCCTGGTCGGTCTGGTTGTCGCGCAATTCCGCGCTGGGTGCCCGGGTGAGCACATTTTCCGGAATGACGTCGCGCGCCGGTCCGCGCGCGTCCTCGGGCTTCCACGTATTGCGCAGCCGCGCCAGCCGATAGACTTCGGTCTTGTACAGATCCTTGATCGGATTGAAGCCGCCGTTCATATCGCCGTAGAGCGTGGCGTAGCCGACCGACATTTCCGACTTGTTGCCGGTCGTCACCACCATCAAGCCGAATTTGTTGGAGATCGCCATCAAGATGGTGCCGCGGGCGCGCGCTTGCAGATTCTCCTCGGTGACGTCGCGCGGCGCGCCGGCGAAAACCGCGGTGAGCGCCGCTTCGAGCCCGTGCACCGCGCTTTCGATTGGAACGACGTCGTAGCGCGCCCCGAGCGCATCCGCGATCGCCGCGGCGTCGTCGAGCGAGGCTTGCGAGGTGTAGCGAAACGGCAGCATCACGCAACGCACCCGCTCGGCGCCCAAGGCATCGACCGCCATCGCCGCGCACAACGCCGAATCGATACCGCCGGAAAGCCCAATGACGACGCCCTTGAAGCGGTTTTTCTCGACGTAATCGCGCAAGCCCAGCATGCAGGCGGAGTAATCCGCTTCATCCGGCTCTTCGGCCGGCGCGATCGGGCCCGTCGCGGCGCGCCAAGCGCCCGCGTTCGATTTGCCGTCGCCGCGCGACCAATGCGTCGTCACCACCATGTCGCGAAAGGCCGGCAGCTGGAAGGCGATCGAGCGGTCGGCGTTGAGGGCGAAAGACGCGCCGTCGAACACGAGCTCGTCCTGGCCGCCGACCTGATTGACGTAAATCAGCGGCAGCGCCGCCTCGGTGACGCGCGCCACCGAAACATTGAGCCGCACGTCGATCTTGTCGCGCCAATAGGGCGAGCCATTGGGAACGATCAAAAGCTCCGCGCCGGTCTCGGCCAGGCACTCCACGACATTCTCGTAGTCGCCCCAATCGGTCCAGCTGTCCTCGCAGATCGGCACGCCGAACCGCACGCCGCGGAAGTTTACCGGGCCGGGCACCGGGCCCGAGGAAAAAACGCGCTTTTCGTCGAACACGCCGTAATTCGGCAGATTGGCCTTGAAGCGGACCGCCTCGATGCGGCCGGCGTCGAGAAGCGCATAGGCGTTGTAGAGCTTGCCATCCTCGACCCAGGGCGCGCCGATCAGCACGGCCGGGCCGCCATCGCCGGTATCGCGCGCCAGCGCCTCGACCGCGGCGCGGCAGGCGGCCTGGAAGGACGGCTTGAGCACCAGATCCTCGGGCGGATAGCCGGCAATAAACAGCTCGGAAAAGGCGATCAGATCGGCGCGGTCGCGTGCGGCCTCGGCGCGCGCTTTTCTGGCGCGATCGAGATTGCCGGCGACATCGCCGACGATCGGATTAAGCTGCGCCACGGCAATCGCCAGGCGGTCGGCAGGGCGGGCGTTCATGCTACAGCGCCGCGACGGCGGGAAACGGCTTCGCCTTGCCCTGACGCTCGGATTTGAGAAGATCGGCCAGAAGGAAGGCAAGGTCGAGCGATTGCTCGGCGTTGAGCCGCGGATCGCAGACCGTGTGATAGCGGTCGTTGAGATCCTCTTCGCTGATGGCGCGCGCGCCGCCGGTGCATTCGGTGACGTTCTGGCCGGTCATTTCCAGATGCACGCCGCCGGCAATGGTGCCTTCGGCGGCATGAACTTGAAAAAACGTCCGCACTTCTTTGAGGATTTGGTCGAATGGCCGGGTCTTGTATCCGCTCACCGAGCTCACCGTATTGCCGTGCATCGGATCGCAAGACCACACGACATTGCGCCCGCCGCGCTTTATCGCGCGCACCATGGGTGGCAACAGGTCGGCGGCCTTGTCGGCGCCGACGCGGCAGATCAACGTTATGCGCCCCGGCTCGTTATCGGGATCGAGAATGTCGAGGAGCTTGAGAAGCTCGTCCGGCTTTTGCGACGGACCGGTTTTCAGGCCGAGTGGATTTTTGATGCCGCGGCAATATTCGACATGGGCATGATCGGCCTGCCGGGTGCGGTCGCCGATCCAGACCATATGACCCGAGGTGCAATATGAATCGCCGGTCGTCGAATCGACGCGCGTAAAGGCCTGCTCGTAACCGAGCAACAGCGCTTCGTGGCTGGTGAAGAAATCCGTCGTGCGCATCTCGGGGTGCACTTCGGGATCGATACCGCAGGCCCGCATGAAGTTGAGCGTCTCGGTGAGGCGGCCGGCGAGATCCTGGTAACGCTTCGACTGCGGGCTGTCCTTGACGAAGGACAGCATCCATTGATGCGCATTCGACAGGTTGGCGTAACCGCCAGTAGCGAAGGCGCGCAGCAGATTGAGCGTCGCGGCGGACTGACGATAGGCTTCGAGCTGCCGGCGCGGGTCCGGCGTGCGCGCCTCCGTCGTGAAGTCGGTGCCGTTGATGATATCGCCGCGATAGACCGGCAGCTCGACGTTGCCGCGCCGCTCGGTCGGCGAGGTGCGCGGCTTGGCGAATTGTCCGGCGATGCGCCCGACCTTCACGACCGGAGAGGCCGCCGCATAGGTCAGCACCACCGCCATCTGCAAAAACAGGCGAAAAAAATCGCGGATATTGTTGGCGCCGTGCTCGGCAAAGCTTTCCGCGCAATCGCCGCCTTGCAGCAGGAAGGCGTCACCGGCGGCGACCTGCGCCAATGCCCGTTTGAGATTGCGCGCCTCGCCGGCAAAGACCAGCGGCGGAAAGGTGGCGAGCGTCGCCTCGACGTCGGCAAGGGCCTTCGGATCGGGATAATCCGGCACTTGCAGAATAGGCTTGGCGCGCCACGAATCCGGGCTCCACTTCGCGGCGTTCGATAGTTTCGGCATCGGCGTCTAGCTCCAAATCCGTCATCCTGAGGTGGCCGCGAAGCGGCCCTCGAAGGATACGGCCCGGGCGCCGCGGCCGTCGCCCTTCGAGGCTCGCTTCGCTCGCACCTCAGGGTGACGGAATGGGGTCTTATACACGGGGTGTGTATGCCGCGACAGCCCGCAGAAGTCGCGATTTTGGCCTATTCCGCAGCTTCCCGCGCGTAACTTTTGGTCTTTTTGCGCATGGTGACCAGCTCTTCGGCGGCGGTCGGGTGCAGCGCGATGGTGGCGTCGAAGTCGGCCTTCTTGGCCCCCATCTTCACTGCGATGGCGGCGATCTGGGCGATCTCGGCCGCGCCTTCGCCGACCACGTGACAGCCAACGACCCGGCCGGAGCGGCCATCGACCACGAGCTTCATTAGCACCTTGGTGGCGCGGCCTGACAGCGTCGCCCGCAGCGGCCGAAACATGGCTTCGTAGATATCGGTTTGCGCAAGCCGCGCACGGGCCTCGGTCTCGGTCAGCCCGACCGTTCCGACTTCCGGCTCCGAAAATACCGCCGTCGGCACATCGGCGTGATCGGCCGCCGTCGGACGGCCGCCGAACACGCTGTCGGCGAATGCGTGGCCCTCGCGGATGGCGACCGGAGTGAGATTGATGCGGTTGGTCACATCGCCGACGGCATAGATGTTCTGCGCCGTGGTGCGCGAATATTCGTCAACCGCCACGCCGCCGTTCTTGCCGATCTCGACGCCGGTTTCGGCGAGCCCCATCCCGTCGACATTCGGCCGGCGGCCGACGGCGAACATGACGCGGTCGGCGGAGATTTGATTGCCGCCGGAGAGCCGCACCGAATAGTGGCCGCCGTCCAGTTCGATCGCGGCGACTTTGCATCCGGTGATGACCTTGATGCCGCGCGCCTCCATCTCGACGCGCAGGTGCCGGCGCACATCGTCGTCGAAGCCGCGCAAGATATTCTCGCCGCGATAGACCAGCGTCACATGCGCGCCGAGGCCGGCGAAGATGCCGGCGAATTCAACGGCGATGTAACCGCCGCCCTGGATCAACACGCGGCGCGGAAAGTCCGGCAGGTGGAATGCTTCGTTCGAAGAGATGGCGTGCTCGATGCCGGGGATCGGATCACCATAGCTCGGTGTCGCGCCGGTGGCGATCAGGATATAGGCCGCGCGCACGCGATCGCTATTCGTCAATTGCACCGTGTGGGCGTCGACCAGCACGGCCCGGCTTTTGACAACCTTCACGCTGGCCTTCGCCAGCGTGGCGCCATAGGCCGCTTCAAGGCGAGCGATCTCGCGATCCTTGTTGGCGACCAGCGTCTTCCAGTCGAACGACGCATGCGGCACCGTCCAGCCGAACCCGGCGGCGTCTTCGAATTCGCCGTGGAACCGCGACGCATAGACAAAAAGCTTCTTGGGAATGCAGCCGCGGATGACGCAGGTGCCACCCAGCCGATACTCTTCCGCGACGATCACGCGGGCGCCATGCTCCGCGGCGATCCGTGCGGCGCGCACGCCGCCCGATCCGCCTCCGATAACGAAAAGATCGGCGTCGTGATCGGCCATATTACATATCGTGTCCGCGTTTTTTCATTTCGGCACGCATGCTGACCATCACTTCCTGGGAAAGATTGTCCCCCCATGAGCCGGCTTTGGCCATGCTCTCGTCGACTATCTTCGGCTCCTCCACCAGCGCTTTCTGACCGACCGGCGACTGGTAGAACGCCAGCAGTTGCTTCAATTCCGGCTCGGTGAAATGGGTGGCATAGATGCGGGCGGTCTCGTCCACGAGTTCGCTCGCGCGCGGCACATACTGCTTGAATTCGATATCGGTGACGTCGTTAAGGTCCTTCGACCACATGAAGTTTGTCTGCATGAACATGTCACGGGTCTTTTCGACCACACCGCGCACCAGCGGCACGTATATATCCTTGATGTGTTTGATCTCGACGAGTTGCTTCGCCAAAAGAATTGCGGTCGGAGATGGCTGCGCGGCTTGGGCCGAGGCGCGCTGCGCGGCTGTAGTCATGGCGAGGGCGACGAGCGCGGCGAGCATATAACGTCCGATGCGACGCGCTGCGGCGGGACGCATGGTGAGACGGGCGATCATAGGCGCACTCCCTTCGTGTTTGAGATTAGGGCCGCTCGATAACACGCACCCCGTCAGGACCGGCGACAATAGCAGCCCGCGCGATGCCGATGAACAAGCCATGCTCCATGACGCCCGGGATGGCGGCAAGCCGGCCCGCGAGAGCTTGCGGATCGGCTATCTGCCGCAATTGGGCGTCCAGCAGCCAGTGCCCGCCATCCGTGACGAAAGCATGGCCGTCCGCCGTCTTGCGAAGCAGCGCCGGTCCCGGACACCCGCTGGCGGCGGCGGCCTGTTCCACCGCGCGGCGCGTTGCCGCAGCGCCGAACGAGGTGATCTCGACCGGCAGCGGGAAGCGGCCGAGGGTCGCGACGCACTTCGATGCGTCGGCGATGACGACCATTTGTGCCGAGGCCGTTGCCACGATTTTCTCGCGCAGCAGCGCGCCGCCGCCGCCTTTGATCAAGGTCAGATCCGGCGCGATCTCGTCGGCGCCGTCGACCGTCAGGTCGAGCTCCGGAGTGGCATCGAGCGTGGTGAGCGCGATGCCGAACCGCTCCGCCAGCGCACGCGTCGCCTCGGAGGTCGGCACGGCAACGATGTCGAGTCCCGCCCGCACCCGATCGGCCAGTAATTCGACAAAGTGCGCTGCGGTCGAGCCGGTACCGAGCCCAAGGCGCATGCCCGGGCGGACGAATTCGAGCGCACGGGCCGCGGCTACCCGTTTGTAAGCGTCGGCGTTCATGGGCCGGTGTGTACCTGCCTTCCGCCACCGATCCTAGACCCTTGCGCGGTTGTAACGCGCCGTTTAGCGAGAACGCATGCTCACCCTCGTTTTCGATCTCGACGGCACGCTGATCGATACCGCGCCCGATCTGATCTCGACGCTCAACCTCATCCTCGCCGGGGAGGGTTTGCCGCCCGTGCCCTATGACGACGCCCGCCGGATGATCGGCGGCGGCGCCAGGGGGATGATCGCCAAGGCGCTCGACGCCGATGGGCGGCCCGACGCGAAAGCGCATCTCGATCGCCTGTTTCGCGCGTTTATTGAACATTATGCCGCGCACATCGCCGACCGCTCGCGGCCTTTTCCGCAACTGGAACGCGCGCTGGAAGAGCTCACCGCCGCGGGTCATCAGCTCGCCGTCTGCACCAACAAGCTCGAATGGCTGTCGGTCCGGCTGTTGAAAACACTCAAGCTCGATCGGTACTTTGCCGCCATTTGCGGCCAGGACACTTTCGGCGTGATGAAGCCCGATCCGAAAATATTGCGGCAGACCATTAGGCGCGCCGGCGGCGAACCAGGCCGCGCTATCATGATCGGCGATTCCGGCACCGACGTGCGCACAGCGCGCGGTGCCAGCGTCCCTGTCATTGCGGTGGATTTCGGCTATAGCGAGGTGCCGATCGCGACGCTCGAGCCGGATCGGCTCATCAGCTCGTTTGCCGATCTGCCCGAGGCGGTGCGGGCGCTCGCCAAAACGTGCATCGGCGGTTCAGCGTGATCGCGAGCCACATCGGATGGTAAGCGCTGGTTAACCTTAACAAACGAGGAGCCTATCGCACCGGCGGGTGGTCTTGCCCAAGCTACTGAAAATGCGTCTTTTCTTAAATGCGGCCAACGTACCTTCCACCGCATCAGTCGTAATTTCGGCCTGGACGGAGAGCTTTTCATGTCGCGCG
>Ga0209624_10003209_pt1 | contig 11680 bp, 12 predicted proteins | sample JacPinW_OM2H0_O1_FD_188565 | JGI IMG/M metagenome (GOLD analysis project Ga0209624, IMG submission 188565) | Forest soil microbial communities from Algoma, Ontario, Canada - Jack Pine, Ontario site 1_JW_OM2H0_O1 (SPAdes) (version 2) | ecosystem: Environmental > Terrestrial > Soil > Boreal... | reverse complement strand
GCCGGATAGCGCTCGACCCCGCGGGCCTCGGCGAAAGCGAACGGGCCGCGCGCGAGGTCTTGAGCCTGCCGATGTTCCCGGAACTGGATGAGGAATCGGTCGCGCGCGTGATCGCGGCGATCCGCAAATCGCTCTAGAGCCGGGACAGGGGGTCTGCTTTACTCCCGATAACGGACATGGCTCGACACGAATGGTAGGTCCGCTTTGTGCCAAAGGCCGCGGGGATCTAGGACTTCTACTTTCGCCATTCGATGAAAGCTAGGACTCAGGACCCCAAACCACGGCGTACATGATCATGTCGATAGCGGTGCCGTCAGCCGCCAATGGCAGCAGCAGCAGTTCGACATCACGGGGTACGTAAACAGCCTGATATTCAGATTCGCCAGAATAGGATGCGGGGGCACGATTCTCAATAACACCGGTCAATTGTTTACGGACTTGTTGGGCGTGTTTTGGCGCTGGAATCTCGTCGACGCTTTTGTTCGTCATATCCTTACCCATACGCTGGGAGAGGTTTGACCCGTGAATGCGATAGTGGAAGCGCAGCGGATTATACGAAACATCGAGCAGCGACAGGCTTCCCATGATGTATATGAGGTCCAGCGGATCGAAATCCGCGCGGCTGGGGAACTCGCGCCCGCGCCGACGACCTTCCCAGTCGCTCAACAAGCGTTTCAGGCGACGTGAGGTAATATTTAAATTTGTAGAAGCCCCAAGCATCCAATGGACGTATTACGGTAGGTAATAAGATCATAGGTTCGGAATATACCCAGAGCATCTACTCGGCCCTTCGTTCGGTGATAGTCGTTATGGTCGGTGGAATGCCGGGTGGCGGCGGGCTGTGCGGTTTTGCCGGCGGTTTGCGAAATAGCCGGATGCCAGCGAGTTCCAGCCGCGCGATGATCGCCGCGTCTTAGCCGTGTTGGTTCGCAAGGACGTGGGCGGCGTGCCGGATCTCCAGGTCAGAGATTAATTCGTCGCCATTCACGGCTGATAACTCCGCATTATCATCTTCATCTCGAGGCTGGGGTCTGATTGCGGAGAATTGAAATCGCTATATAACATCGCCTCTTAGCATGGCGGCCTCCAAGCACGCTTGATGCTCAATCTGTTAGATGGTTAAACTCACCGATAGGTCGCTCGCGAGGCACCACTGACAGGAGTAAAGCGATGGGTCTGATCCTCCTCTTGATTGTTCTGATTATACTTTTCGGCGGTGGCGGTTTCTATTATGGGCCGCCCTATCACTACTATGGCGGAGGACTCGACCTGATCCTCTTGATCGTCCTTATCGTAATTCTGGTAAGGCGCGCGTAGAGGATCATTTGCGATTTTTTGAACGGCCTGGAATTTCAGCTTCTGAGTGATTGATAATTAACAGTTATCGCTATCCGGCAAACCAGCGTCGATCACTGTCCGCTTTGGTCAGAAGTGGACATGGCAGCATGACATTGGAATGTCCGGTGTACCCCAATTACGGATGCTCTGCCGACAACATCCCGCATTAGGTTTTTGGCGGGCACGAGGGGTAACGTATCTTCTAAACCCAAATGGGCCCGCTAGTTCCGCCTCGCCCGGCAGCCGTTCAGGAACAGATTGACTGTATCGCGTACCCATCTCTCAAGCTCGGGCGGCGTCATTGGCGTACCCAGCCCGAGGGAGCGCCGCTGCGGGAGCGACACCACCATCTGTAGGAATTGCGCCGCAGCGAACGAGGTATTATCGAGCACGATGTGACCGGCGTGTACTTCGCCCTCGAGGAGTGCCGCAATTCGGGTAATGGCCTCGTTTCTGCCGCGCTGTTCGGACACGACTTTCGCGAGCTCGGGGAATCGCGTGGCTTCCGCCAGGATGACGCGGTAGAGCGCCAACGCATGCGACGAGAGCGCGGCGCGCAATATGACTTGCGCCGACCGCGTCAGAATCTCTTCGATCGTGCCGCCCTCGAACAAGCTGACATCGTCTTGCGGGCGTAAGCGCTCGACGACGCGGTGCACTACCGCAGCGAACAGCTCGGCCTTGTCCTTGTAGCGACTGTAGAAGGTGCGTTTGGAGATGTGCGCGCGCCGCGCGATCGCCTCGATGCTGGTGACGCCATAGCCCTCGGTCAGGATCAAATCGGTAGCGACGTCGAGGATGTTCTCGCTAAGCCGCGCGGCGTCCGCACTCGAGGGGCGGCCGCCGCGGCGCGGCGCCGTCCGCTTTCTCCTCGGACGGGGCTTACCAGCAGTCGGCACGTTCTTAGCGCGGACTGTAATAGCTCGGCGGATATCCCGGCGCATAGGAGTAGCCCGGCGGTGGTGCGTTGTATCCCGGTGGCGGAGGAGGGGGAGCGTAGTAAGCCTGGGGTGGCGGCGGTGCATAATAAGATTGAGGCGGCGGGGCGTAATATGATTGAGGCGGTGGTGCGTAATAAGGCTGCGGCGGCTGCGCATAATATGCGGGCGCATTCAGCGGTGCGGTGGCGAGCGCGATTGGCGCTGTCAGCAGCGTAACGGCACCAACGACCAGCGCAGTGCCTGCGGCAGCCAACCCAAAAAGCGGGAATCCATGGTCACGGCCGCGCGCCAAGGCAGGTGACAACGGTGTAGCGACAAGGGAAACGGCAATTGCGGTGCTTATGATGGCGGATTTGTACTTCAACATGGTGCCCTCCCAGGATCGACGGCGGTGGCAGCTCCACTGCATGACAAATCATATATAGGCCTAGAACGGGTGAAACGCTACCGTACCGTAGCGTTTATTATTCGTGTGTCCTATCATATTGATTCAATGGGAGAATTATACCTTTCTCTTTCGGCAAGGATGGTCAACAGCAGCCGCGCCCGGTTTCCGGACGGACGGCTCAACACCGCCTCGATGGGCGCACCGCCGGGGCCGGAAAACATCACTTGGGTAACATCAGGTCCGCCCGCTTCGTCATGCCCGGGGATATCGGTCTCGCCGATTGGAACCGCGGCGGGAGCCGGCCGATCCAGCCAGAGATCCGGGGCGGTCGCGTCGGGCCGAGACAGCGCGATCGACAGGAGGCCAACCACGACGGCGGCCACAGCCGCGATCAGCCGAGCGGCCAATTGCAGATATTCCATAGCGGTGCAGATTCGAATTCCAGAACAGCAACCTCCGATAGGATTGCTTCTACGCGCCTGCGCGGGTCCAAATCAAGATCTCGGAACTGCTGAGGTCAACCCCGCTTATCGTGGCTATCTAATATTGCTTCGGAGAAGGGCGTGACTATTGTCTGCATATGGGGCATTCCCAATTTGAATCTTTTGGTTTGACTGGATGCGCAAAATTATCGCGTGGTTTCCATGCGTGATACATCTCGCATTCCATTTGGTACGCGATACGCGGAGAAAACGCAGCAGCGTAGGCAAAACTGGCGTAACTGCTGATATGCTTTAATAATTGTACCGCCAAATCGTCCGATCTTCCGACTAGATGTGGTTCAATCCGTGAAGTTTTGTGTGCTCCGACGACGTACGCGCCCGAAATCTTTTCGGGGATGGCCAATGCCACGCCCTCTGAATTGAGAGGGTAAGGACCCTTAAGCGACGGAACAGCCATTTGCGTCTTCCCCATTTGGAATAGACCAATCATTGCGTAAGAGTGATGGCGGAACTGGTGGTGCCGTTGCCCGAGCCCGAGCCGCCCGAGCAGGAAAATTGGTACTGCATGTCGTTTCCGTAATTGTAGGTGTCCGGATTACCGCCCATGTCGTTCCAGTCATATTGGTAGGTATTGCCGCTGAGGTTTGAGCAACTCGTCGCGGCGTTGGTCATTTCCGTGGACATCTTCGGCCCGCTTCCGCAACCGTTGCAGTTGCCGCTGCCCGAGCTGTAGGTGTTCTCGCTGTTGCCCGAAGTGGTGTAGCAAGACCCCTGCGGAGCGCTGGGAAAGGTCATCGTACCGCCGCTGGTGGTGCCCTTCTCGACCACCAGGGCGCAATCCTGAGTGGTCTCATAGACCCCGTGCGTGCCAGTGTTAGCGCCGCCGGGAGCGATGTCGTAATCCGCAGAGGGCGGCTGCAAGCTCGTATATAGCCATTGTGTGTCTCCGGGATGAGAACCGTAATAGTTGTTGCCATAGTTGCAGCCGCCCAGGGAGGTGGGCCGCGCGCCGGTGATATTTTCCATGGCGAAGCCGATCTGCTGGCTGGCGGCGACTTGGAAAGTCGCCGTACTGGGCGGACTGGAACTATTGTTGGACCAGAGCAAATTCATCGCCGAAGCAGCCGGCACGCCGCCACTGGCCGGCACGATGTACCAATAGATCTCGTTGGTGTCGCAGGCGTAGCTCACGAAACCGGCCGTATCGAAGGTCGCGGTGACGATTGGATTATTCGCCGTAGCCGAGGTGGTGATGGTCATCGTGGGCTGCCACAGCGACATCAGCGTGGTCGGGATCGTCGTGGTGGCGGTAACGGTCATGGTGAAGGAAGCGATAGTGCCGCCCGAGCTGGTGGTGCCCGGCGTCACGGTGAAGGTGACGCCGCTGTTGGGCGGCAATGCCGGGGTGGCGGTGTTCATGTAATTGGTGGCGGCGGCCGTGCCGAGCGCCTGGCCGGCGGAGCCGGAGCTAACATAGGCAGCGGCGCCGGCTAGCGCGGACTGATCCGTGGCGGCTTGCAGCTGGGCCTTGAATTGTACCGCGCGCGCGTAATCGACGCCCGCGCCCACCGCCAGGAAAAGCGGAATAATCATCAGCGCGAACATGATCGCGGTGACGCCGCGTTTATCCCGAACGAGAGATGCGGCGAATTGAAAAAAACGACGCGGCAAAGACCGTCCTCAAAGAGGGAAAAGTGCGAATGCCGCCGCTTTCTTAATCGCTCCTCCTTACATCAACCTGACACGAACTTTTTTTCTGAGACGAGAGCTGCTTTTCCGATTCACCTGGCACGCGTGCTATACCTGGACCCCAGGAAATGCTGCGCTTCGGGAACGAGTGCGCGATGAGGTTACTGATCGTTGAGGATAACGAGGAGCTTGCCAAACTGCTCAGCGAAGGGCTGGTTGCGGCCGGCTTTGCCGCCGATGTTGTCGGCAATGTTGGCGACGCACACCAAGTGCTGACCACAAAACATTACTCCGCCGTAGTTCTCGATCTCGGCCTGCCTGATGAAGACGGCGCTGCCGTATTACGCGCGCTCCGTCTGCGCGAGAATCCTATTCCGGTTCTCGTGCTCACCGCCAGGAGTGGCGTCTACGACCGCGTTGCCGGCTTACGGGACGGGGCCGATGATTACCTGGTCAAGCCCTTTGCCTTCGAGGAACTCGTCGCGCGAATACAGGCGCTACTGCGTCGGCCAGGCCATCTCCTGGCGCGTTTGCTGCGTGTCGGTAACATTGCCTTCGATACTGAGGCGCGGCAGGTATTTCTCGACGACAAGCCCCAGATCTTTCAAGCCCGTGAGATTGCCGTTCTCGAAATTCTGATGAGGCGTAGCGGTCGTGTGGTGCCGAAGCAGTTGGTCGAAGATCAGTTATTCGGCCTTTCGTCGAATGCCGGTTCGAACGCAGTCGAGGTGTATGTTCACCGGCTGCGCAAGCAACTCACCGATGCCGGCGCTAATGTACAAATTCATACCATTCGCGGCGTGGGCTATCTCATCAAAGAAGCCAATTCATGATGCCGCGTTTCAAATCGATTCTCTCACGCATCATTTTTCTGCATATCCTAGTCATCGGCATCACTGCAATCGTATTGCCATCTGCGATTTATCTTCTCTTGAACGCGACCGCCACCAATCTGCAAAATCAAACACTGCGCAATCATGCCGACATCATTTCGCAATACCTTAGTTTAACGCCAGAGGGACGTTGGAATTTAGAACTTCCTGCAGACCTATTGGCTCTTTATGCTCACGGATACAACGGCTTTGCGCTTTCCGTAGCCGATGATTCCGGCAAGACTTTATTCTCGTCTCTAGCCGATCATTCGCAAATTTTTCCTTCTGATACTCATGCCGCCGAGCCGGTGTATTTTACGTCCTCGTATTTGCATGAAGCACGGGACGCGCCCATCTATTATGGCGTAAGCATACCCGAGCACCGCGACGGTCATACCGCATGGATTCAGATAGCGCAGAATCTTGAACATCCTGACGTTATCGTCGATGATATTGTCGCTGCGTTCCTATTTCGGATTGGTTGGATCGTAATCCCCATCCTGTTTCTTCTGTTTGCAATCGATATCGTGATAGTCCGGCGCGCAATTCGTCCTATAGTGAACGCATCAAAAAGCGCTCAGGCAATCGAGCCATCCAGACTCGAGTCGCGCCTACCAACGAGCAATATGCCGAGTGAAATTCTGCCGCTTGTAGACGCCATCAATAATGCATTGGATAGGCTTGAAAAAGGGTTTCGTATTCAGCGCGATTTCACCGCCGATGCAGCTCATGAGTTGCGAACGCCGTTGACCCTTCTTCGTACACGCATCGACACCCTTCCCGATCGTAAAATTGCGGGTGAATTGCGTTCTGATATTGAAGGGATGAGCCGTCTTGTCCATCAGCTCCTTCAAATCGCCGAGCTTGAGAGCTTTACCGTCGATCCCGATGAACTAATCGACCTTCAAAACATCGCTTCAGGCGTCGTCGGCTTCATGGCTCCCCTCGCGCTCGCACAGGACAAAAATATTGCTCTCATGGGAGTCGAAGCCCCCGTGTGGATTAGGGGCAATTCCGATGCCGTGTTTCAAGCCATACGTAACGTCGTGGAGAATGCGATACGGCATACTGCACCAGGGACGACGGTCGAAGTTGAGATTGGGAAACGCGGCTCGGTGCGTATTCTTGATCGAGGGTCAGGAATACCCGAAAAGGATCACGAATTGATTTTTCGCCGCTTTTGGCGGCGTGACAGGAGGCGTTCAGGCAGCACCGGGCTTGGTCTTGCCATCGTGTCCCGCATTATCGAAGCTCACGCAGGCACGATAAGTGTTCAGAACCGTCCTGAGGGGGGCGCGGCTTTTGTGCTGAATTTCAATCTGTCTAGGGAGTCCAAGGGGTCCGTTTGACGGAATCCGCCTTGGGTCAAAAGCCGACATAGCGCAATGACATTAGAATGTCCGCTTTACCCCCCAAGCGGACATTGGCGGGGGCCTTTAAGAATCCACGCTCTAAAGCCGGTTCAACAGCGCCACCCCGGCGAGGATCAAGGCGATGGCGCCGATCTTGCCGGGCGTCAGCGATTCGTCCCAGGCGAAATGCGCCACCACCGCCACCACCACATAGCTCACCGCCACCGAGGGATAGGCCACCGAGACCGGAATCTTGCGGATGGCGATGAGATAAAGAATGGCGGCGCAGCCGTAAAATCCCATGCCGATGATGGTATAGACGTTCAGGATCTGGGCCGCGAAATCGGCGGTGCCTTGCGCGCCGCTTTTGAGCAAAAGCTGGCCACAGACCGCGATCAGTATGCCGCCGAACAGCGCGGCGTAATAAGGCAGCAAAAGGGGCATCACACGCTCCTGACAATTCCGGGACGCGCCGCGCGCTCGGCCGCCTCGTTGTGCGACACCTCGCGCACCACGGTTTGCGGCTTGCGGTTGACGGTCAAGTAAAGCCGGCCGAGATATTCGCCGATCAGCCCCAAGATCAGCAGCTGCACGCCCGAAAGCAACATCACCGCCACGGTAAGCGACGCCCAGCCGGGCGGCGTCTGCTCGAAGAAGATGGCGTCCACCGCCGCCCAGGCCGCGCCGATCACCCCGAGAATGCTCAGGCCGAAGCCGCCGAAGGTGGCGAGGCGCAGCGGCATGACCGAGAAATTGACGAACATGTTGAGCCACAGCCGCACCAGCCGGCGCAGATTGTAGTTGCTGCTGCCGTGGGCGCGCGCCAGATGCTCGACCTCGAGGCTCTCGATACGCTGCGTCACCTGCAGCAGCAATCCGTCGATGTAAGGGAAGGGCCCGTCATAGGACGTGGCATTGCCGACGGCGAAGGCGCTGATGCAGCGGAAGCTCGAGAGATAGAGACCCTTCGGCTTGTCGAGCACGAAATCGGCGACGCGGTTGGTGAAGCGGCTGCCGAGATTGCGCCAACCGGCGTGCTGTTTCTCGATCGGCCGGGCATAGACCACGTCGGCGCCAGTGGCTTGCGCGTGGCGCAACAGGCGCAGCACCTCGCCCGGCGGGTTCTGCAAATCGTCGTCCATGGTGATGACGTGCGATCCGCGCGCCTGGCGCAACCCCGCCATCACCGCGTTGTGTTCGCCGTAATTGCGCGCCAGATCGACCAGCGTCACCGGCACGCGCGTCCGGCGGGCAAGCTCGCGGCACACCTCCAGGCTGTCGTCCGGGCTGTTGTCGTTGACCAGCACGATCTCGTGCCCGCCCGGAACCTCCAGCCCGGCGAGCGCCGCCACCAGCGCGCCGATGCTTTGGGCGCCGTTATAGACCGGGATGACGATGCTGAGCGCGAAACTGGTCATGGCCTCACTCCGGCCGCCAGAATCGAGCCCCCGAAGGGAAGACGCAAGCCCCATGCGAAGAGCCGGGCGAGCAGTCGCGATTCGCCAGCCGCCGCCGCGGCCAGCAGCCATTCCAGCGGCTGCGGCAACAAGGCCACGTCGCTGGCCTCATTGGCGCCGAGCTTGCGCCGCGCCACCATCAGGGGAAAGAGCAGGGTGTTCCAATAGCTGGTGCGGATGCGGACGAAGCCCGCCGCCGCCATCAGGCGCGCCACCTCATCCCGGGCGTAGCGCCTGGCATTGTCGACGGCGCGGTCATGCGCCGAGAACAGCCAGCGATAGGCCGGCAGGTTCAGCACCAGCAATCCTCCCGGCCTGAGGCAGCGGCGCATCTCCGAAAGCGCCGCCTGCTGGTCGACGCCGCTGTGACACAGCACGTCGGCGCTGAACACGGCGTCGAAGGCCATGGCGGCGAAGGGCAAGGCGTCGATCGAGCCTTGTATGATTGCCGCGCCGGCCTTATCGCGCGCGAAACGGCAGGCGAGAGCGTCGCGGTCGATTCCGGCGCAGAACGCGGTGCCGCCCGCGTTCAGCCGCGCCAGGAAACCGCCGGTGCCGCAACCGGCGTCGAGCAACCGCAGGCTTCGGCCGTCGTCCGTGGCCGCCGGCGCCATCGCCGACCAAATCAGGATCAGGTTGCGGTGGAGCGCGCGGAACCACCACATTCGCTCTTCCGCCGCCGCCAGGCGCTCATACTCGCCGCGTTCCACCGCCGCCCCTCAGCCGCCGATGGCGCTATGCCGCGCCTGCGCCAGGATGGCGCGGCGGTCGAGCACCACCGACAACAGCGTGCCCATGCGCTCGACGCGGTAGATTTCCTTGCCGGTCACCGTCTTGTTGCATTCATCCTTGGTGAAGGCGATGACGAATTGGGCGTTGTCGCGGTCGGGGGTGAAGATGAAATTGGGCGGGAAGTAATAAGCGGCGGAAACCGGCGGCCCGCAGGCGAACACCGTGAAATCGTGGTCCATGAAATCGGCGCCGTATTCCTGGCGCAGGGTATTCTCGAGCGCCTGCGAATCCTCGGCGTAGGAATTGGCCCAGTAATCGAGCTTGAACAGCCCCTCGGCGCCGTGCGTGCCGCCGACGAAGGCGTTGTAATAGACGTATTCGTCGGGATGCAGCATGACCATGACCGAAACCTGGACCAGGCCGTAAAGCACGAGCGCGGCATAAACCGGGCCGCGGAACCGCATGCGCGCCAGACGGTCGAGCGCGATGTCGGCGACGATCGCGGCGGTCACGGCGATCAACGGCAGCACGAAGATGAAGTGCCGCATGCCGTCGAACAACACCGCCTTGATCGCCACCGCATAGGCGACCGGGAACACGATGGCGAATCCCAACACGGCGTAGCCGATGATTTTGTCGCGCCCGGCTTTGCGCCAGCCGCCGCGCCTGAGGCCGAAATACGCCGCCACCGGCGCCGCCGCCAGCAGGATCAGCACCAGCTCGGGCAAGGCCAGCAGGATGTAGGTGGGCAGGTATTCCCAAGGCAGGTCGCCCGCCGGCACGTATTCGCCGGCGAACAGCGTGCGAAAGGGAAAGATCTCATGCGAGAAATATATGAGCGCCTTGACCGGGTTGACGAAGGGCGATTGTTGCGCCCAGGGCCAGAAGAACAGCATCACCGGATAGGCCACCAGCACCACCGGCGCCAACACGCGCCAGAAGCAGGTCCAGGAATCGGCGGCCGCGCTCTTGAGGCTGCGCGTCTCGCCAAGCCGCCATAGCACAAACAGCAGCAGCGCCAATCCGACATAGAACAGGATCAGCAACCCGCCGACGCGCACCGCCAGGGCCAGCCCTGCGGCCAGCCCCAGCTTGGCGACCAGCCGCCAATCGGGGCGGGGCAAGCCCGGCAGCAGCCGCACCAGGAAATAGAGCGACCACGCCATGCCGACGGCGAAGGGCGCGTCCTTCGGGTTGTTGTACATCTGGCCGTAGAAATTGGGCGTGAGCGCTAGGAAGAGCGCGGCGAAAAACCCCGCGCGCGGCCCGGCCAGCGCCTTGCCCAGCTTCCAGGTTCCGACGATGCCGACCAGGCCGATCAGCGCATCGAGAAGATGCCGCGTCTCGTAGGTGCCGAAGGGCGAGATGCGGTTCAGCGCCGCCGCGGTCATGTCGAAACCCGCGCCGTAGTTGAACAAATCGAGGTAATGCAGGCTCGACTGGTCCTTGAATCCGGTGAGGTAATAATTGAGCACCGCCTCGCCGTACCAATTGTGCACGTCCTCGTCCCAGGTGACGCCGTAATCGGTGAAGGTGGCCAGGATCAGCACCAGCACGACGAAGAACAGCGCCAGCGCCAGGTGATTCCAGGACAGCCGCCAACCCGCCAGCTCGAGACCCGCGCGGCCGTCCGCGTTTTTACCGATCCCGCTCATAAACCCACGCCCGCCAGCATCGCTGGCAGAACCCGCCCGGCGTCGAAATACGCCGCGGCGATGTCCCGCGCGGCGCGGCAGTGCCGCGGATAATCGGCGTTGATGGATTCAATCGCGGCGAGCGCGCCATCCGTGTCGGAATAGTCGAACAGGCCCTCGCCCACCGGATAGAAACGCGAGAAGCCGGTATCCATGGTCACCACCGGCCTGCCCGAGGCGAGATAGCACACGCTGCGGTCGCTGAACCAGCCGCTGCGCGGCCGCACATAAATGTCCTTGGCGACGGTGAATTCGCCGCGCGATGCCCGGATGAAATCGCCGTACTCGCCGAGGGTGAGCGACACCGCGCGCGCGTCGAGCACGCGCCAGCCATTGGCCTTGATCTCGCGCTCGGCCTCGGGCGGCGCGGAATTGAGCGCGACCGTGAAATCCTGCTTGGAACGCTTCGGCAGATCGAGGAAGCGCAGGAAGTTGACGTGCTTGGACCAGACATAGCGCTCGCCTTGGAAGTCGATGTTCTTGCCCTTGTTCTCCCAGGTGGCGATGGTCGAGAAACTCGCGCCGCCCGGGTCGCCGGCCGGCCAGAGCTCGAGCACCACCGGCGGCCGCGTCGGTTGCCACTTGATGCCGCACAGCGGCACGATCCAGCCGGGGCCGCCGACATTCTCGCCATAGGTGAAGAAATGGGTGTGGGCGTCGAGATAGGCCCGCGCGTCGGCGTCGGCTTCGGCGTATTTGATCTGCTCATAGACCGGATCGGTGTCGACCATGACGCGGCGCCGGCAGGCCATGTGATGCGCGCGCAGCCGGGTC
>Ga0209624_10003208_pt1 | contig 11681 bp, 14 predicted proteins | sample JacPinW_OM2H0_O1_FD_188565 | JGI IMG/M metagenome (GOLD analysis project Ga0209624, IMG submission 188565) | Forest soil microbial communities from Algoma, Ontario, Canada - Jack Pine, Ontario site 1_JW_OM2H0_O1 (SPAdes) (version 2) | ecosystem: Environmental > Terrestrial > Soil > Boreal... | reverse complement strand
GGGTTGAGGTGAGGTTTCCAGGCTCCATCGCCTAGAGGATGGGATCGCAAGGGGGCGAGCCGCCTTGGCCACGCGAGAGGGCGATGACGCTGCATGCGCGTACTAGACTAATTGTATTAGGCAATTATCTAGGAGGCATAGCCAAATGCGAATCACACAGATCAGCGAGAACTTGATTCAGGTCAACCGGCTGCACTTCGTCAATGCCTATCTTGTACGTGAGCCGGACGGGTTCACGTTGGTGGACACGACTCTCGGCGGCTCTGCAGACGGGCTGATAGCGGCCGCCCGCGAGGCGGGTGGCGAGATCAGGCGGATCGCGCTGACGCACGGCCATGGCGACCACGTCGGCTCGCTCGACGCGCTGCGCACGCAATTGGGCGAGGAGGTGCCGGTTCTGATGGGCGAGCTGGACGCGCGCATCCACGCGGGTGAGTCTGTCGTGGAGGGCAAACCCAGCGGGTCGTGGCCCAAGCTCCAGACAACGCCGGACACGCGCCTGCACGGCGGCGAGCGGATCGGCAGCCTCGAAGTGGTCCTGTCACCGGGGCACACGCCGGGACACGTGGCGTTCCTCGATACGCGCGACCGGGCGCTGCTCGCGGGCGACACCTTCACGACGATCGGGCGGACCGAGATTCCCAACCATTTCATGCAGCGTTTTCCGCTCGCGACGATGGGCACCCAGGACCGCCAGCAGGTGGTCGAATCCGCACGGGCCTTGCGGGCGCTCGAGCCGCAGGTGCTCGTGTGCGGTCACGGGCCTGCGGTCCGTGCACCGGTGCCGGCGATGGACGCTGCGATCGCGCGCGCAGGCAGGCATTGATGACGCGTGCGCGACTCGACACGGCGGCGGTTGTGCGGGCCGCCGCGGAGATCGCCGACGCGGATGGGCTCGAGGCGCTGACACTCGCGCGGCTCGCCGCTGCGCTGGGCGTCCGCTCGCCCTCGCTGTATGCCCACGTAGACGGTCTAGAGGACCTGCGCAGGCGGCTGGGTGCGCGTGGGGCGCGCGAGCTTGCCGCGGAGTTGGGGCGTGCAGCGGCTGGCCGGGCGGGTAGCGACGCGCTTGGCGCCGTCGCGCACGCCTATCTCAACTATGCCCGCGAGCATCCAGGTAGCTACGCAGCTGCACAGCGGGCGCGTGATCTGCAGGGAGACGATGAGGCCGTTGGGGCAGCCACGGCGGTGGCAGATGTAGTGCTGGCCGTGCTGCGCGGCTATGACCTGCACGACGCCGATGCCATCCATGCCGCGAGGGCGATTCGGGTGGCGCTCCACGGCTTTGTTTCGCTCGAGGCCGATGGTGGCTTTGCGATTGAGCTCTCGCTCGATGAGAGCTTCGAGCGACTCGTAGCGATGCTGGACCGAGGCTTGCGCGCCTGAGCGCCGATCGCTTCAATTATTGCCCTTGGGTGCCTGATGCGCCGAGCGCGTCAATCATCGCCTTTGCGTGTCTGTGCGCGTCGCTGGCGAGGCTCCACTGGTAGAGGCAGATCGTTGAGGAGCTCGCCGGCGCTTACACCGAGCGCGCGGCACAGTCTGAGCACGGTGGACAGGCGTGGATCAGAGAGCTCGCCGCGAAGCTGGTGAAGGGTCCAAAGTGACACGTCCGCCGCACCGGCCAAACGCTCGAGCGATAGCGCTTGCGGCTCTCGCAACTCGTCGATCTTGGCCATCAGCAGTCCTGTGATCACCCGCTGCTCGGCTTGTGCTTTCGACTTTGCCGGCTTTGGTGCCATCAGCGAGTGTCCGATCGTATCCGACGCACATCGCTCGGTGCTACTCAAATTCTCGGAGAAGTTCGCAAGCTATGCGAACAGTTGGGTTCGTCCCTCAAACCGCTGCTATGCGTGCCATCATCGTCCGCGCGGCTTCGATCGCGAGGTCGCGATCGTAGGTCACGGCGAAGTCGAAGCGTCGGCGCATGTCGGGGCCGGTATCGCCAAGATCCCGAGCCACGAAGGCCATCGCGAAGTGCGAACCGATCACGGCCACATCCCACTCCCCCCGCAGCGGGTCGGCCTGATCGAGGTCGATGCCTCGCACGCCGAGCGCCGGGTGCTTCGGCAGCCCGTGCCCGAGAGCGCCCACCAGGGCGGCGTCCTGTGAGAGCGATGAGTAGCGCGCTTGAGTGCGCAGGCTGAAGAACTCCGCCTCCTGAAATCCGCTGAGCAGGACGGCGGACGGACCGAGGTTGCGCGTCTCGGCCTCAACCTGCTGGCTGAGGGCCAACAGTTGGCGCTTATCGCCTCGCTGCACGGGGCGCTGACGAGAGACGACGCCAAAGGGTGTGTCCGCGAAGGAGAGCGATTGACGGCACGGGCGTGGGATCGCGTTGGCGACGGCGGGGGCCGTTCGGTCGAGTGGCCCCGGATAGGCAAACAGCCAACCCTGCCCATAGCGTGCCCCCAGCGCCAGTGCTCGCTCGCGCTGCTCCTCGGTCTCGATGCCCTCTGCCAAGACCAGCGCGCCGGTGCGCTCAGCCTCGGCGTTGACTGTGTGGACGACCTCCGCAACATGACGGGAGGCGTTGCCCTGCAGCAGGCCGAGGTCGAGCTTGATCACCTCCGGTGCGAGGAACGGCATTAGTGCCAGCGAGCGGGGATCGGCACCGACATCGTCGAGCGCTATGCCAACACCGATTTGACGCAGACGCTGGGCGATCGCCAGCAGCTCGGCGGGGCGATCTGTCAGCGCTCGCTCGGTGAACTCGACGAATACGGAAAAGTGCTGTAGCGCAGTGCGCAGCAGCTCGGCGATGCGGTCGGGCATCTCCCGCGCGAGTAGCCGCGGCTCGAAGTTCACAAACAGCGACTGGCCTGGCGCCATGCCCACGGCCAGCGCGCCTGTCAATGCAGCCCGCTGGCACTCCAGCTCGAACTCGACCTGCAGATTCGCGGCGCGGGCCGCCGAAAACAGGTCGATCGGGCGCTCCAGGCGAGTTCCCGCGGGCCCCCGTGCGAGTGCCTCATAGCCAACCGTCTCGTCGGAGTAGAGGTCTACCAGCGGCTGGTAAACGGACTCGACTAGCTCATTTGCGACCAGCTCAGCGACCGACGGTTGTGCGGCGTCTGTCAAGCGTGGGCGGACTGCTGTGGAAGGGGTCATCGCGCTATTGATCGGCGCGGGTGCTCTGGGGTCGCGCTAACGCTGCTCCCTTGGACGATGGTTCGATGCGGCCTATTGCGGGCCTAATCCCCTGTTGCTCAGGGTAGTTCTTACGGGTGCTTTCGTCTTTCGCAGGCGGCTCGTGGACTCCACCCGCACCGGAAGATGCGAGTGGAGTCCAGCTGCCGCTTATGCCGGTAGCCTCCGCAAACAGACGCTTGCAGCAATGACTGAGCTCTAGATTGCTGCCTCGACCAGCGAGGTGAACTCTTCCTGTCCTTTGACGTTCGGGTGGTAGCTTTCCGACAGTGGGTTGGACTGGCCGTTGAGCCATTCCGAGGACGAGCAGACCTCATGTGATTCAAATGCGCTCGTTGGGTTGACGAACGTGAATTTCATCGCTTCGGCTCGTGCCTTGATCACAGCGTCGAGTTTTTCCGCCGATTCGTTCATTTTCTTCTCGTTGCCAGACGTCAGGAAGTTGACGTTGCAGGTGGTGCCTTCTTTGGTGAACAGCTTCGGGTACCCGAGTACGATCACCTGAGCCGTGGTCGCTTTTGCACGGATGTCTTTGTATGTCGTTTCCAGTAGGCCAGGCAGTTTTTTGGCGATGAATTCATCTGCTTCGCTGATGGCACTGCCGCAGGTGAAGTAGTAGAGCGCGCAGTTGATGATCACGTTGCTGAAGCCGGCGTCGTTGCCGCCGATCGTGATCGTCACCAGGCTCGTCGTGCTGCTCAGTTTGCTCAGCTGTTTTTCGTTTACTTCGGGCGTCTTCGCGCCGCTGCACGCTTCGAAGTTCAACGTGTAGCCCTTGGCCGTTGCGATCTTCGGCCCATAAGCGTCGGGGCTGCGATCGCATTCGCCCGATTCTTCATAAAAGACGCGCGTGCCTACGCCCGAGGAGTAGGAGTCCCCAAGCGCTACATACTGCGGTGCTGCCGACGCTGCTGCCGTTGGTACCAGCACGCCAACGCACAGCGCAGCCAAGCCGATCACTCGGCGCCAATTTCCCATTCTCTTCTCCCTCTAGTACGGATTCACGCGAAGCACCGCTGGCCTTCAAAGCCTTCCGGACCGCTCCCACGCGCTGTCCGTTCAAACTATCCGCAGCCCACCGCCTGCGTCAATGGGTTGGAGACGCGTCCGGCATCATGCGTCGATGCCGATGTGGGTGGGCTGCTCCACTACGCGGGCAAGCCACGCGCGTATGTGTGGATAGCCGAGCAACTCGAAGCCTCCCGCATCTGCCACATGCGTGTACGCATACAGTGCGATATCAGCGATCGTGTAGCGCTCGGCAACGAAGAACCGGTGGCCCGATAGGTGTCGCTCCATCGCATCGAGCGCCGCATATCCGCCCTTCAGCTTCGCCTCGACCAGCTCCTGCGCAGGCGTGACGCGTGCGAATTGGGACCAGAAGCGCAGCACGGCGATGTTCGGCTCGTGGCTGTATTGCTCGAAAAACATCCACTGCAGCACCTGCGCACACGCGAACGAGTCTTCCGGCAGATACGGGGTGCCTCGCGCAAACAGCCAAATGATCGCGTTTGACTCACCCAGCGGGCGTCCATCGTCGAGCACGAGCGTTGGCACCCGCAGGCCCGGATTGAGCTCGCCCAGTAGCTCCAGGCGTCCCAAACGGTCGACCACGTCGACCTCCTGGCGGTCATACTCGATGCCCAGGTGGGCGAACAGCAGGCGCACCTCGCACCTTGTAGCAGTTGCCCGACACTCGCGAGTCGTAGAGGAGCACGCTGGCAATGTAGCTTTCCTGGGGTGCTCGAGCTGGTCACGATCCCCATCAGCCACTACTGCGAGAAGGCACGGTGGGCACTCGATCGAGCAGGGGTTCCCTATCGCGAAGCCCGTCACGTGCAGGGCATTCATCGGTTCGTCGCCCGGCGCGCAGGTGGCAGCAAGACCGTTCCCGTGCTGGTGACAGCAGACGGCGTGATCGGCGAGTCGCAGGAGATCCTCGCGTGGGCAGACGCACGCATGCCGGCAGATCAGAAGCTGTTCCCGTCGCACCCGGACGTTAGACGTGACGTCGATCGCCTCTGCGCGCGCTTCGATATGGAGCTCGGGCCGAAGGGGCGGCGGCTGATGTACGTGCACATGTTCCCGCAGCGTGAGCTCGCCTTGGAGTTCAACAACAACGGCGTGCCCGCCTGGGAGGACTTCGCGGTCCGCCGCGGGTGGCCGCTAATCGAGCGCGTCATCCGTCGCGTGCTTGAGATCACGCCAGGCGTTGAGATCGATGACGAGAAGGTTGTGTGGCAGGAGCTTGACCACGTGGCGCAATTGCTTGCTGACGGTCGCCCATATTTGTGCGGTGAGCGTTTCACCGCGGCCGACCTGACGTTCGCGGCGCTGTGTGCCTCGGTTGTGCTGCCGCCCGAGTACGGCGTGCCGCTGCCACAGCCTGAGAGGCTCGCGCCGCCGATGGCCGATCTCGTCGAGCGCATGCGTGAGCACCCGGCGGGGCGGTTCGCGCTTGCGCTATTCGCGCAGGAGCGGGGTGAGCGGGCCGTCTGAACTCATGCTGTCTGCGGCGCGGCCACCGGGACGATCCAGCTGCACATCGCGGCTTTAGCTCTGCTGAGCGATCCAGTTGAAGATGGCACGAGAGTGCGTGAGAACAGTGCCATCTGTCAGCTTGAGCGCGGGCAGCTTGGTATCTCCAGTCGCCTCGCGTAGATCCTCGCGCGATCCTTTGCGAAGGAATGGCAGCGGGTTTCCGTGGGCGGCGACAACCTTCTCGTAGTCGACGTTCGCGGCGCGCAGCGCCTCCTGTACGCGTCGGCACGGATGTATGCGCGGCCCGCCATCATCACCGTGACATACGAACAAAGTGGGGGCATCAGCCATCTTTCATCCTCTCGGTAGCGGGCTCGTGGAGCGTAACCTGCGCCCAGGCGCCAGCGGCAGGGTATGTGTTGTGGGTACGCACCATGATCCAACACCCAGGAACCGACGGCAGTGGGCGGTACGATCGTGATGTGCCATGTCAGCTACGGAGGCTGTGATGCAAGGAGCTAGCGGGAGCGCGTCGAGCCCGACTGTGGCGGACCAAGTCGATGTGGTCGCTGGCCAGGAGCCGCTCTACCTGAGCGAGTCGCGCCTCGCCGACCCCGCCTCAGTGGGTTGGGCAAGGAAAGCCGTCGCCGAGCTAGCGGCCGCGGCCGGATTGCACGGCGAGCGCCTGGAGGATGTCCGGCTCGCAGTTTCCGAGGCGGTCACCAACAGCGTCGCATATGCCTACGAGGGTGACCCCGGCGATGTTCACGTGATCGCAGCCGTCGTCTCGCGGGAGCTTTGGGTCGTGATCGCAGACGATGGCATAGGGATGCGCAGGCGACCCAGTGAGATTCGCGGCCTGGGCCTAGGTCTCGGCTTGATGGCACGAGTGAGCGATGCCCTGACGATCCTCACGCGCTCAAGTGGCGGCGTCGAGGTGCAGATGCGCTTCCAGCTGGGCGAACAGGCAGACGCGGCTACCGGCCGCGAGGGTCAGTAGCTTCAGCCGCTGCCCCAGCCGCGGCTCGCTTCTCCACCACCACATAGAACTCGTGTGTCTCCACGACTGTCTCCACTTCGGGTATCTCATGTCCGGGTTGTACAAAGAACCGGCGCGGACCGGCCCGAACTCGCTCATATTCATGTCGCGTGAGGTCCAGCAGGCTGGCGCAGTCGAGGCTCGCGCACTCGCAGCGAAACGCTATGAGCGAGTGCTCCTCGCCCTGCCACAGCCCCCGCTCGATCGCCTCGTTGACCTTGCGGAATGCGTCCTCGTTGGCTGACACACGACGTTCCAGGCGTTCATCCATAGTCGCTGCGATCATCACAGACGGTGGCAAGGGACGCTGATGAGCAGCCCAGCTGAGCTTTCTGTGCGCCTTGGCGAGCGCGGCGACGCGGATGCGATCGGTCGGTTGCTACACGACTTCAACGTCGAGTTCGACGAGCCGACTCCCAGCCCACTGCAACTCGCTCTGCGGATCCAGGAACTGCTCGACGAAGGCCAGACGCTCGTGCTGCTCGCCGGCCCAGGCCCGGACGGGCTCGCGGTGCTGCGCTTTCGCCCGGGGATTTGGACCCGGGCGCTGGAGTGCTATCTGGCCGAGCTATATGTAGTTCCGCGACGACGCCGCCAGGGACTGGGCAAGGCGTTGCTGGAAGCCGCGATGAGCACCGCCCGCGATCGTGGCGCCGATCGGATCGACCTCGGCACCAGCGACAGCGACGTGGCTGCCCGGGCGCTGTACGAGAGCCTCGGGTTCAGCAATCGCGAAGGTAGCCCCGACGGCCCGGTCAACTATTTCTATGAGCGCGAGCTATGACTGCCAGTCTCGTGCTCGCCGCCGGGCCAGCGGCCGGTGAGGCGCGCGAAGCTCTCCCGCGAGCCGTGATCAATGAGCCCCTTGGCGAGGCGGAACACTGCACCCTCAAGCGCAAGTGCAAGGGCGAGCTTGCCGATGCTCGCTCGCTGATCGTGCGGCGTTGGCGGCTGACGATCGTCGATTGCCCCCCACGTGAGCGCAAACGCCTTTCTGCTGACCAGCCCGCCGAGGATGCCAGCACCGATGCTAAATGGCAGGAACAGCAGCTTCGTGATCATCGCATCCTCGCTTCGCGTCTCATCGCCTGTACGGTTGCCCGCGAGCCTATCGCCTAAACAGCGCCAACCGGCGAAGGTCCACCGGCAGCATCCGCCGGCTTGTAGGTGAGGATCAGCACGCCGTCGGGTCCGACCGGCGTGCAGTCGAGGAGGCGCAGTGTGGCCGGTGCGGCGTCATCTGCAAACAGGCGCTTGCCCGAGCCGAGCACGATCGGGAACAGCATCAGCCGGTACTCATCGACGAGCTCGTGGGCGGCCAGGCTCTGCACGAGCTTGGCGCTGCCCGCGACGAGGATGTCGCCCGCGAGCTGTTGCTTGAGCTGAGCGACCTCGCTCGCGAGGTCCTGCCCGATCACCGTCGAGTTGTTCCAGTCGGCTTGCTCGGCCGTGAGTGTGCGCGAGACGACGTACTTGGGCATGGCGTTCATCTTCACGCCGAACTCGCCTGCCTCCATCGACGGCCATGCTCTGGCAAAGCCCGCGTAGGTGACGCTGCCCAGCAGCTGCGCGTCGGCGGCCATCAGCTCGTCGAACTTGAACTTGTCGCCATCCTCGCCACGGTTGAAGCGGAACGACCAGCCCTCATGCTCGAAGCCCTCGCCGCCGCCAGGTGCCTCGATCACGCCGTCCAGCGTGATGAACTCGCTCACAACCACTTTTCCCACGACTGCCTCCTTGTGTGTTTTCAGATTCCCCTCGAGCCTATGACAGCTCGGCGGCGCGAAAGTAATCGCGGCCCGCTCGACCATGTGGCGCACTCGCACCGTCCGCCCGATCTGGCGACCCCCGCTGGGCTTTAGAATCAGCATGGTCATGGGTGGCTTGCTCGAGCGCGAGGATGAGCGGTCAGCGATTGGCGAGGCGTGTGTCGCTGTTGCTGGTGGTGCTGGTGGGGTGCTGCTGGTTGTGGGCGAGGCTGGGATCGGTAAGACCGCCCTGCTGCACGAGGCACGGTGCTCAGCGGGTGAGCTGGGCGTGAACGTACTGCGAGCGTCCGGCGCACTGCTAGAGCGGGACTTCGGCTACGGGGTGGTGCGTCAGTTGCTTGAAGGCGAGGTCCACTCGCTCGCGACGGCCGATCGCGAGCGGTTGTTCTTCGGTCCGTCAGCGCCCGCAGCAGACGTCTTCGGTCTCGCTCTACGGGGCAGAAGCGTGGCGAGCGAGACCGATCGCGCGTTCCTAGTGCGTCACGCGCTGGTGTCGCTGGCCTGTTCGCTGGCGCGGCACTCGCCACTGGTGTTGATAGTTGACGATTTGCAGTGGGTGGACGGTGCGTCGCTTCGTTGGCTTGCGCACCTGGCGAGGCGAATCGAGGACGTTCCGCTATTGCTGCTGATGGCCCAGCGCAGTGGCGAGCCCTCCGCTTCGGATGACGCGCTCGCGGAACTACGGGCGCTCGTAGGTGACGGTTTGCTGCGGCCGGCAGTGTTGAGCGCACGAGCGGTGAGCGAGTTGGCAGTCGGCGAGCTTGGCGATGCCGACAGCGAGTTCACGACCCGTTGCCATGAGGCGACGGCCGGCAACCCGCTGCTCGTTCGGGAGTTGCTGCGGGCTGCCCGCGAGGATGCTTTGAGCCCTACGAGGGAGTCGGTTGAGCGTCTACAGACGCTCGGGGCACAGCGCTTGGGTGATCGTATCGTTGCGCGTCTGGCTCGCCTCAGTGAGGGCGCACGCGAACTTGCCGGTGCGGTTGCTGTGCTGGGCGTAGGTGAGTTGCGCCACGCCGCCGCGCTCGCAGGACTCGGGGAACAGGAGACACGGGCCGCCGCGGAGGAGCTGAGTATCGCCGGTCTCTTGGCCGACGAGCTGCCGCTGCGCTTCGCCCACCCGCTGTTGGGTGCCGCGGTCGAGGCGGATCTCTCAGCGGCGCGGCGGGCCAGCGCTCACCGCCGGGCGGCTGTGTTGTTGGATGCCGATCCCGCTCGTGCTGACGAGGCGATGGTCCATCTTCTGCGGGCCGATCCAGCTGGTGATCCGTGGGCGGTCGAGCGTCTTTGCGCGGCGGCCACCCGTGCGCTCGACCGGGGAGCGCCGGACGCCGCGGTGGCGCTGCTGGAGCGGGCTCTCGCGGAGCCGGCGGACGACAGCCGTGGGCAGATCGTGGCGCAGCTAGGACGGGCGCACCGCAGGCTTGGGCAGAGCACCCGGGCGGTCGAGTATTTCGCGCAGGCGCAGGCGTGCTGCGCTCCGGGTGAACGTGAGGCGCTTGCACGCGAACGCGCGTGGACGTTGGTGGAACGGGACCGCTCGGAGGAAGGCACCGCCGTACTCGACGCGGCGATCGCGGAGCTCGATGGGCCCGAGATGGAGGTGCGCGAAGCACGGTTGCGCCTAGAGGCTGACTATGTCGCAGTCGTGTTCTCCGGCGATACGCTGGCCGAGCAGGGGATCGAGCGGATAGAGCGCGCAGCCGCCGGGTTGACTGGCTCAACCGCGGCCGAGCGGGCGCTGCTCGTAGGGGTAGCGTGCGCGCGTTACTGGACGGTGAGCGTGGACGCGGACACGTTCGCGGCCAGCGTCGAACCGCTACTCGCGCGCGAGGACGCGCTCGATGAGCTAACTCCGGGTAGCCTCACGCGCATCCAGCTCGTGCTGGCTGTGTTCCACGCCGAACGCGTGGAGCAAGCGATTGCGATCTTGGACGAGTGGCTACCACGTGAGCGCCGCCGCGGAGACGTGCCTCTCCTGGGCGGATATCTGAACGCGCGGGCGCGGATCTTGGCGTTTCTTGGACAGCTGCGAGAGGCAGAGCAGGTGGCGCGCGAGGGTCTTTCGTATGACACGGTGTTCGTGCACTCCTGGGGGCAGCCCTCGATGCTCGCAGCGCTCATCACCCCGCTGGTCTGGATGGGCCGTGTCGATGAGGCTCAGCAGGCGCTGGAGGAGCGAGCGCCAGACGGCCCAATTGGGCCGGTTGGCACGTTCCATATCGCGCGGATGGAGTTGCGTTGCGCGCAGGGCCGCTACGCGGAGGCGGTTGCTGATGCGGAGGCGCTCATCGAACGACTTGCGGCACGCAGACATGGGGGTATACGGCTGCTGGACGTTGCTGCGGCTACATTCCTGGCGGCAGGAGATCACGAGCGCGCAGCGCAGGTGGCGCGCGATGGGCTGGAGGTTGCCAGGCGCTGGGGGGCGCCGAGCACGATCGCACCGCACCTGCGGGTCCTGGGGCTGGCGACTGGCGCGGAGGAGCCGTTGACCGAGGCGGTGGCGCTGCTAGAAGGAGGCCCATTTCGCTTGGAGTTGGCGCGTTGTCTGCTAGCGCTCGGCTCGCATCTGAGGCGCACACGGCGCCGCTCGCAGGCACGTGAACCGCTGCGTCGGGCGCTCGATCTCGCGCACCGCTGCGGCGCGCGGCCGCTTGCGGATGATGCGAGAGACGAGCTCGGCGCCTGCGGTGCACGACCGCGCTCGCTGGTACTGAACGGGCTGGAGAGCCTGACAACCAGCGAGCGTCGTATCGCGGAGCTGGTCGCCGCCGGAAACTCCAACCCGCAGGTCGCAAAGGCCCTGTTTGTGACCCGTCCGACGGTCGAGGCGCATCTGCGCAGCATCTTTCGCAAGCTACAGATCACCTCCCGCCACCAGCTCGGTCCGTTGCTGGCGGAAGCGAAAGATCATTGAGCCTCAAAGATGCGAACGGGGCGTGGGGTGGTGAGGATGCGCGCATGACGATCACATCGACTCAGCCATCAAGCACTGCCAACAGCGAGCAGTCCCAAGCGCCGCAGACAATCGTGGCCGCCTTCCAGGCATCGGCCGCACGTGTGCCCGATCGCGTCGCGCTGCGCACGCCCGGCGGGGGTGTCAGCCTAACCTGGGCCCAGTACGCCCAGGCGGTCGAGCGAGCCGCCGGCGCCCTCGCAGGACTCGGGGTCCACCACGGCGACCGCGTGGTGTTCCTGTCGCGCAACAGCCCGCAACTGGCGATCTGCGAGGTCGCCGC
>Ga0209624_10003205_pt1 | contig 11685 bp, 11 predicted proteins | sample JacPinW_OM2H0_O1_FD_188565 | JGI IMG/M metagenome (GOLD analysis project Ga0209624, IMG submission 188565) | Forest soil microbial communities from Algoma, Ontario, Canada - Jack Pine, Ontario site 1_JW_OM2H0_O1 (SPAdes) (version 2) | ecosystem: Environmental > Terrestrial > Soil > Boreal... | reverse complement strand
GCGCGACGCGGGCGCCGAGGTGGTCGAAGCGCCCGACAGCGACGCGGCCGACGCCGCGCTGGGCGGGCGCGTGCCGACCGCGATCCTGTTCCCGTCGTCGGGCTCCGTCGCCGCGATCACCGAGTACCTGGTGCGGCTGCGCGACGACGGCCACCGGCCGGTCGTGGCCGCGATGGGCCCGTCGTCGTCGGAGACCGCGGGCGCGCACGGCTGGCCGCCGGACGTCGTCGCACCCTCCGAAGTTGGAGCGTTCGTACAAACCGTGACTCGTTTCGTCTTGGAGAAGGGCGCATGAACGTCGCGCAGCGGACCAGCATCATCGCCCGGCCGCGCCGGCTGCGCTCGAGCGCCGCGATGCGCGCGCTCGTGCGCGAGACACGGATCAACCCCGACGGCCTGGTGCAGCCGCTGTTCGTCGTCGAGGGCGAGCGCGTCGTGCAGCCGATCGGCTCGATGCCCGGCGTCTCGCGCTACTCCGTCGACGCGGTCGTGCGCGAGTGCCGCGAGCTCGACGCGGTGGGCGTGCGCGCGGTGCTGCTGTTCGGCATTCCCGACGCGGCGCAGAAAGACGCGTACGCGACGATCAACCACGATCCCGCCGGCATCGTGCAGCGCGCGGCGGCCGCGATCAAAGAAGCGCTGCCGGCGATGCTGGTGATCGCCGACCTGTGCAACTGCGAGTACACCGACCACGGCCACTGCGGCATCCTCGACGCGTCCGGCGACGTCGACAACGACCGCACGCTCGAGGTCCTCGCGAAGACCGCGCTCTCGTACGCGCGCGCGGGCGTCGACATCGTGGCGCCGTCCGACATGATGGACGGGCGCGTCGCCGCGATCCGCCGTGCGCTCGACGACGAAGGCTTCACCAAGACCGCGATCATGTCGTACGCCGCGAAGTACGCGTCGGCGTTCTACGGCCCGTTCCGCGAAGCCGCGGAGTCGACGCCCTCGTTCGGCGACCGCCGCACGTACCAGATGGACCCGGCCAACGGCCGCGAGGCGCTCAAGGAAGTGCGGCTCGACATCGAAGAAGGCGCGGACGTCGTGATGGTCAAGCCGGCCATGGCGTATCTCGACGTCGTGCGCGCGGTGCGCGAGATGACCGATCTTCCCGTCGCGGTGTACCACGTGAGCGGCGAGTACGCGATGCTCAAAGCCGCCGCCGAGCGCGGCTGGATCGACGAGGAGCGCGCCGTCGACGAGACGCTGACCGCGATGGCGCGCGCGGGCGCCGACGTCATCATCACGTACTTCGCGAAAGACTACTTGCGGAGAACGCGCGCGTGAGCGCTGCGCGCGCCGGCGTCTGCATCCTCGCGGGCGGCGAAGCGACGCGCCTTCCGGGCAAGCTCGCGCTCGACGCCGGCGACGTGCCGATGCTCGTGCGCGTCTACCGCAATGTCTCGCCGGGGCGCGAGACCTGGCTTTCGACGAAGGGACCGTTGCCCGACAGCATCGCGGCGCACCTCGATGCTCCGCAGGTGGTCGACCGTTGGCCGCTGCGCGGACCGCTCTCGGGCTTGCTCTCGACGCTGAGCGAGATGCGCACGGAGTGGGTGTTCGCCGTCGCCGGCGACGCGCCGTTCGTCGACGCCGAGTTCATCGCCCGGCTCGAAGCGCACGTCGCGCCGCAGTACGACGCGATCGTTCCGATGCACGACGAGAACGCGAAGCGCATCGAGCCGCTCGCCGCGCTGTACCGCCGCGACGCGTTCGTGCGCGAGGGTCTTCCGGTGCTGCTCGGCGGTGAAGGCAAGATGCGGCTGGTGATCGACCGCCTGCGCGCGCGGTTCGTGCCGGTGAAGGACGAGCGCGCGTTCGCCAACGTGAACACGCCGGACGACTACGCGAAGCTGCGCGAGGTGCTCTCGTGAACCGCGCGGGCAGCGCCGCCGCGTTCGCGGCGGCCAAGCGCGTGATCCCGGGCGGCGTCAACTCCACGGTGCGCGCGTTCAAGGCCGTCGGCGGAACGCCGGTGTTCGTGCGCGAGGCGCAGGGCGCGTACCTCACCGACGTCGACGGAAACCGCTATCTCGACTACGTGCTCTCGTGGGGCCCGATGATCGCGGGGCACGCGCATCCGGCCGTCGTCGAAGCCGTGCAGCGCGCGGCCGAGCGCGGCACGTCCTACGGCACGCCCACCGAGTACGAAACCGAGCTGGCGCAGCTCATCGTCGACGCGGTGCCGTCGGTGGAGAAAGTGCGCTTCTGCTCGTCCGGCACCGAGGCGACGGCCAATGCCGTGCGGCTGGCGCGCGGCTACACCGGCCGCGACAAGTTCATCAAGTTCGAAGGCTGCTATCACGGCTCGGCCGACCCGTTCCTGATCTCCGCCGGCTCGAGCGCGCTGACGATGGGCGTCCCCAACTCCAAGGGCGTCCCCGCCGGGACGGCGCGCGACACGCTCATCGTGCCGTACAACGACGCCGCCGCGGTGCGGGCGGCGTTCGAGGCGAACCCGGGCGAGATCGCGGCCGTGATCGTCGAGCCGTATGTCGGGAACATGGGGCTCGTGCTGCCCGTCCCCGGATTTCTGCAGGCGCTTCGCGACTTGACCCGCGAGCACGGCGCGCTGCTGGTGTTCGACGAGGTGATGACCGGCTTTCGCGTGGCGCTGGGCGGCGTCCAGGCGCGCGAGGGCGTCCTCCCGGACGTCACGACGCTGGGCAAGGTGATCGGCGGCGGCCTGCCCGTCGGCGCCTTCGGCGGCAAGGCCGAGATCATGGACCGCCTCACGCCGGACGGCGACGTGTTCCAGGCCGGGACGCTCTCGGGCAACCCGCTCGCGATGGCGGCCGGGATCGCGACGCTGCGCCTGCTCAGCGACGACACGTACGTGCATCTGGAGCGGCTCGGAACGCGTCTCACCGATGGAATGGCGGAGAGCTTCCGCCGGCGCGGCGTCCCGCATACGGTCGCGGCGGCCGGTTCGATGGTCGGCTTCTTCTTCGCGGACGGTCCGGTGACGGATCTGGCCGGCGCGAAGCGTTCCGACACGGCGCTGTACGCGCGGTTCTTCCACGCCATGCTCGACCGCGGCATCTATCTGGCGCCGTCGCAGTTCGAGGCCGGCTTCCTCTCGCTGGCGCATACCGAGGCCGACGTCGACGAGACCATCGGGGCGTGCGACGGCGCGCTCGCCGAGGCCCTGCGGCCCGCCGCCGGAGATCTCGCGTGCCGCTAGTCTGCCTGGGCCTCTCGCACAACACCGCACCGGTCGAGGTGCGCGAACGGCACGCGTTCCCGGCGCAGAAGATGGGCGAGGCGCTGATCGCGCTGCGCGACTACGAAGCGGTGCGCGAAGCGCTGATGCTGCAGACGTGCGGGCGGCTCGAGATCTACGCCGAGCTCGAGGACTACGAGATCGGTGTCGGCCAGCTCAAGTCGTTCCTGGGCAACTTCCGCCACGGCGACGTGTCCGACATGGACTCGTACATGTACACGCTGCTCGGGACGCAGGCGATCGACCATCTCTTCCGCGTGAGCACCGGCCTGGACTCGATGCTCATCGGCGAGGCGGAGATCCTCGGCCAAGTCAAGGACGCGTACGTGCAGGCGCAGCGCGCGCGCTCGCTGGGCAAGACGCTGCACACGCTCTTCCGAGCAGCGCTCGAAGCTGGCAAGGCGGCGCGCACGCACACGTCGATCGCCGGCGACTCCACGTCGATCGCGTCGGCCGCCGTGCTGTGCGCGAAGCAGCACGTCGGCGACCTGCGCGGCAAGACGGCGCTGATCGTCGGGGCCGGCAAGATGGGCACGCTCGCCGCGCGCCGGCTCAAAGCCGAAGGCGCGAGCGACATCGTCGTGCTCAATCGCTCGCACAAGCGCGCGAACGACGTCGCGAGCGAGCTCGGCGGCATCGCGCGCACCGCCGAGCTGCCGGGCCTCGTCAACGCGCTCGCGCAAGCCGACGTCGTCGTGACCTCCACCGGCGCGTCGCACTTCGTCGTGACGCCCGGCAACGTGGCGGAAGCGATGCTCGCGCGCCCCGGGCGCCCGCTGTTCATCGTCGACATCGCCGTGCCGCGCGACGTCGATCCCGAGGTGATGCACATCCCGGGCGTCGGCGTGGTCGACGTCGACGCGCTGCGTGACGTCGTCGACGTCACGCTCGAACGCCGCCGCGAGGCGGTCCCGCTCGTCGAGGAGATCATCGCCGGATACGTCGAGCGGTTCCAGCAATGGTACCAGTCGCGCGTCGCGGTGCCGGTGATCGCGTCGCTCACGAAAAAGGCCGAGTCGATCCGCGAAGCCGAGCTCGAGCGCGTGTTCGCGCGCCTGCCGGATCTCACCGAGCGCGAGCGCAGCCTCATCACGGGGATGTCGCTCACGATCGTGTCCAAGCTGCTGCACAGCGCGATCGTGCGCATCCGCGACAAGGCCGTCGAGAACCGCGCCGAGGCCGTGACGCACGCGCGGATCATCGACGAGCTGTTCGAGCTGCGCGCGCTCGGCGGCGACCCGGCGTTCGCGCCCGCCGCGCCGCCGGAGGAGATCGAGGAGTAGTTTTGGGCCCGCAGCCGCTGCTCGGAAAACGCGTCCTGCTGACGCGGCCCGCGCATCAGGCCGGCGGCTTCGCAGCCCGGCTGCGGGAAGCCGGCGCGGAACCGATCCTCGCCCCGACCATTGCCATCGGGCCGCCGCACGATCCGGCCCCAGCGCGCAGCGCGGTCGCACGCGCACACGAGTACGACTGGGTCGTCTTCACCAGCCCAACCGCCGTGGACGCGTTCTTCGACCTGCTGGGCGAGCTCGGCCGGGACGCGCGCGCGTTCGGCGGCGCGCGCATCGCCGCGATCGGGCCGGCGACCGCGCGAGCATTGTCCGCCCGCGGCGTGCGGGTGGATCTCGTCCCGCCGGCGTTCGTCAACGAGTCGGTCGCGGCAGATCTGCTGGCGCGCACCGCGGCGGATGACCGAGTCCTGCTCTACCGCGCACAAGAAGCGCGCGAGGTTCTCCCCGAGACGCTGCGCGAGCATGGCCGCGCAGTCGACGTCGTCGCTGCGTACGCGACGCGGTTCGTCGACGATCCGGAGATGGCGGAGAAGGCGGCGCGCGCGGACATCGTGACGTTCACGAGCTCGAGCACCGTGGCGGGGTTCGTGCACAACGTCCCGAGCGCGGCCGCGGTGCTCGCATCCAAAACCGTCGCGGCGATCGGCCCGATCACCGCCCGAACGGCGCGCGACTGCGGCATCCGCGTGGACGTCGTCGCAGACGAGTTCACGGTGGACGGCCTGCTGCGCGCGCTAGCGACAGCCACCGTCTGAATTCGTGCTGCATGAACCCACGCGACATCCTTGTCGGTGCTGCGTTCGCCGGTGCGATCGCGTTCGCGGCGTGGCGCGCTCGGGCCCTGACGCGCGGCGGTGCGGTTGCGGCTTTCGTCGTCGGGATGCTCACGTATGCGGGCGGGACCGTTGGGTTCACGCTGGTGCTGCTGGCGTTCTTCGTGCCGTCCGTTCTGCTGTCGCGGCTCGGGCGGGGGCGCAAGCGCGCGCTGATCGATATCGGCAAGCACGGTGCGCGCGATGCCGTGCAAGTGCTGGCGAACGGTGGTATCGCGACGGTATGCGCCGCCGGGTGGGCGATCACGCACGACTTGCACTGGGCTGCGGCGTTCGCCGGCGCGTACGCGGCGGCTACGGCGGACACCTGGGCGACTGAGATCGGCACGCTGTCACGCTACCGGCCGCGTTCGATCTTCACGCTGCGGCCGGTCGCGACCGGCTTGTCCGGCGGGATCACGTTGCCGGGGACGCTCGCCGAGATCGCCGGCGCGCTCTGGATCGGGATCGCCGGGTTGGCCGGAATCGTCATCGCCAATACGGTGGGGCCGGCGGGTTTTGCGCTCGCGTGGCATCCGGCGGTTCCAGCGCCGCTGGTATACGGCGTGCCGGCGCTCACGCTGCTCGCGATCCCGCTCGGCGGCGTCGCGGGAGCGACGCTGGACTCCGTCCTCGGCGGCTCGGTCCAGGAGCTGCGGCGGTGCGATGCCTGCGAGCACACGTGCGAGACCGATCCGCACGCCTGCGGCAACCCCACCCGCCTGGTCCGCGGCGTCCGCGGCTTTTCCAACGACCTCGTGAACCTTCTGGCGACGGCGACCGGCGCGGCAGTCGCCTTCGCCTTGGTCTAGCGTCCTCGCGGCGCGGCCCCGCCCGTCTGCTCGGAAAGGCCGCAGGCGCAAGTGCAAGTGCCGAAACCGACCTCGGTCGGCGCGGAGTCCAAGCCGTCGTGCGACGATTCGTCGCACTCCAACACCATGGCCACCGAACTCGTAGAGAAAGACCGCGACGTCACCGAGCGCGGCGCCCGGCTGATCCTGATCACCCTCGGGATCATGGCCGCGACGCTGATGCAGACGCTCGACTCGACCATCGTCAACGTCGCGCTGCCCACGATCCAAGGCAACCTCGGTGCGACCCAGGAGGAAGGCGCCTGGGTCGTCACGGGCTACATCATCTCGGCGGTGATCGTGATCCCGGTGACGCCGTGGCTGCAAGCGCGCTTCGGGCGCAAGCAGTACTACTCCGTCGCGATCATCGGCTTCACGATCGCCTCGATGCTGTGCGGCGTCGCGAGCTCGATCGAGCAGCTGATCCTGTTCCGCATCATCCAGGGGCTGTTCGGCGGCGGGCTCGTCGCGACGTCGCAGGCGTCGCTGCGCGACACGTTCCCGCGCCATCTGCTCGGCGCGTCGCAAGCCGTGTTCGCGCTCGGCGCGATCGTCGGCCCGTCGGTCGGCCCCACCGTCGGCGGCTGGCTCACCGACAACTTCTCGTGGAACTGGGTCTTCTTCATCAACATCGTCCCGGGCGTGTTCGCCGCGATCGTCGTGCTGACGATGATGCGCAACCCGTCCGACCCCAAGCCGATCCCGATCGACGCGCTGGGCCTCGCGCTCCTCGCGACGGGCCTGGGCTCGCTGCAGTACATCCTCGACGAGGGCCAGCGCAACGACTGGTTCTCCGATCCGGTGATCCGCTTGTTCGGCTTCACGACGGTGCTCGGCATCGCCGCGTTCATCTGCTGGGAGCTGTGGGGGACGAAGCGCCCGATCGTCGATCTGCGGGCCTTCAAGTACCGCGCGATCGCAGCGGGCAGCGCGCTGGGATTCGCGATCGGCTCGGTGCTGTTCGGCGCGACCGTCATCTTGCCGCAGTACGTGCAAGGGATTCTCGGCTTCACGGCCACGCTGTCGGGCGAGCTCATCTTCGTGCGCGCCGCGTTCATCGCGCTGCTGACGCCGTTCATCGCACGGCTCGCCGGCAGCGGCCGCATCGACACGCGCATCCTGCTCGTGACGGGCTTCATCCTGATCGGCGCGAGCCAGATCTGGCTCGGCTACATCACCACGTCGCAGAACGATTTCAACTCGCTGCTGGGACCCGCCATCATGGCGGGCGTCGGGTTAGGCCTGCTGTTCGTGCCGCTCTCGATCGCGGTGCTCAGCGCGCTTCCGCCCGAGGCGATTCCGAAGGCGACCGCGTTCCAGGCGCTGTCGCTGCAGCTCGGCGGGTCGTTCTCGACCGCGGCGCTCATCACGCTGCTCGCGCGGCGCAACGCGTTCCACCAGTCGGTGCTCGCCGACAGCGCGACGCCCGACAACATCGCGCTCAAGATCCTCATCGAGCACACGCACAGCACGACCGCGGCGGTGGGCAACCTCTACCAGCACATCCTCACGCAAGCCGGCGTGATGGCGTACGCCGACGCGCAGTGGGCGCTCGGCGCGCTCACGTTCTTCCTGCTGCCGCTCGTGTTCGTGCTGCCGAAACGCCGCAAGGGCGCAGCCGCCCCGGTCCACATCCCGGTCGAATAGCCGCAGCCGCGTCAGACTTTTGCGGCGCCGTATTTCTTTTCGAGGTATGGGATGATGTCGTCGTCGTCGTCGAGGACCACGTCGCCGTCCACCAGGACGGGGATCGAGGTCTGTCCCGAGACTTGCTTCACGACGTCCCGCTCGGCGTGCGAGTGCGGCACGTTGACGTTTTTGTAGTCCAGGAGCAGGTCCGTCATCTTCTTGCGCACGCGCGCGCAATAGGGGCACCACTCGGCTTGATACAGGACCATGTCGGTTTCTCGACCCATCGCTACTCCAGGACAATTCGCGGCGAAAAAGGTTGCGCGCGCGTGGATGTCGGAGTCCACGCCTTCCACAGCGATGGTGACCGCCGCTCGAACCCCACGGCGTGACCGTATCGCGATCGCTAGCTCGATCGCCCTCCATCTGTGCGTCCTCGCCGCGCTCGTCGCGCTTCCGCGAGCGTCGTTCCCACTCGACGACCCGGACGAGCGCGTGCTCCTCTCGAACATCATTCAGATCGAGCACCGGCCCAAGCCGAGCCCGCGCCCGGTCGTCGTGGCCCACCGGGCGGTCGCCGAGATCGTGCCGCTGCCGCACACCGACGTGCCGGTGATCCACGCCGCCGTCACGGTCGAGCACGCGGCGCGCAAGCTCGTCGTCGCGCGCGAGAACCGCGCGGCGTACTCGCCGTCACGCGACGCCGCGCGCAAGCGCGAGCCCGATCCGGCGCCCGTCGCGCCCGTCGCCGTCGCCGTGGCGAAGCCGGCGGCGGCCGCGGCCGCTCCGGCAGCGACGGCCGCGCCCGTGGCGTCGCCGGCGCCGAGCCCCGTCGTCGCACAGCACGAGGAAGGGATCGGCAACTTCAGCGAGACCTATCCGGCGTCGATCGACCCGTCGGCGCGCGGTCAGCTGTTCGCCGGCGTCAACGGCTTCGTGGTGCGGATCACGGTCGACGAGAACGGCCACGCGACCTCGATAGAGTTCGTGCGCCCGCCCGCCGACGCGTCGGCGCGCGAAGAGCTGCGCACGCGGCTGCTCGCGGCGCACTTCATCCCCGCGGCCTGCAACGGCTTGCGCTGCGCGGGAACGGTGGAGCTGAGGAACTAGCTCGGCGTCAGCGCTTCTCGATGTCGAACGGGATGCCGAGCTCGCCCGCGAGATGCTCGAGCCCGTTCCACACCTTCACGTGCACCGGCACGCCGTGCTCGCGGTTGTACAGCGTCTTCTCGTGCTCGATCTCGCCCGCGACGTAGATGCGATCTCGGCCCGGCGCTTTCTGCGAATCCTTGAACGCGCGCAGCTCGGTGTCCATGTCCGCTTTGAATTCCTCGGGATCGCGGAAGCCGTCGATCGTGAACGCGGCAAAGAAGTGTGATATCTTGCCCGGCAGCGGCGGATCGCTCGGCAGCGGAAGGTCGTCGCCGAACGCGCCGCCCGACAGCACGCCGCACAGGATGTCGACCAGCAGCCCCAGGCCGTAGCCTTTGTGGCCGCCGCTGTCGGTGCCGTAACCGCCGAGCGGCAAGAGGCCGCCGGTGAGCGCGACCCGCGGGTCGAGCGTCTCGTTGCCTTCGGCGTCGATCGCCCAGCCGCGGTGGAGCTGCTTTCCCTTGCGGTCGTAGACTTCGAGCTTGCCCTTGGGCACCGTCGTGGTCGCGAAGTCGAGCACGAACGCGGGCTCGTTCCTTGCGGGGATCGCGAACGCGAGCGGGTTCGTGCCCAGCAGCACGTCCTTGCCGAACGTCGGCGCGGCGAAGCGCACGCTGTTGGTCGACGCGATGCCGATCGCGTCGCGCTCGAGCGCCATCATCGCGTAATAGCCCGCGATGCCGTAGTGGTTGGAGTTGCGGATCGCACCGAACGCTGCTCCGTTCTCGGCCGCTTTTCGAAGGATGCGCTCCATCGTGCGCTTGGCCGCTGGGTGGCCCAGGCCGTTGCCCGCATCGACCAGCAGCGACGTCGGCGTCTCGCGTATCGTCTTCACGTCCGGCTTCGCGGCGATGTGCCCGGCACGGATCCGGTCGACGTAGTACGGCCCCAGCCGCGCGACGCCGTGGGACTCGATGCCGCGCAGGTCGGCGGCGACCAAGACGTCGGCGACGATCGCCGCGTCCTCGGGGTCGACCCCGACCTGGGCGAGCGCGGCGGCGGCGAAGCTCTTGAGCCCCGGTTCCGCGGCGAGCCGGTACTCGGCGGTGATCGTGTCGGCCATAACCCCGTCCAGTATACGCGGTCGGGCACGAAAATCCGCACCACCGCGCCGCCCTCGACATCGCGGCTAGGAGTTTGCGCGCCGGGCGGGTGAAGCGCGAGCCGATGATCGAGCCTGCGCCGGACCTGGTCGACGCGCTGCGCGCCGCGGTTCCGGGCGGCGTGCTGACCCAGGCCGAGGACCTCATCGCGTACGGTTTCGACGGCACGTTCTACGAGCGCACGCCGCCGCTGGTGGTGCTGCCCGTTACGACGGCGCAGGTGAGCGCCGTGCATCGCATCGCGACCGAGCGCCGCATCCCGCTCACGCCGCGCGCGATGGGCAGCGGCCTGTCGGGCGGCGCGGTGCCGCTGGGCGGCAGCATCGTGCTGGGCGTCGCGCGCATGGACCGCATCCTCGAGATCGACGAGATCGATCGCGTCGCCGTCGTGCAGGCCGGCGTCATCAACGCGCGCCTGCAAACGGAGGTCGAGAAGCGCGGCCTGTTCTATCCGCCCGATCCGTCGTCGCTCAAGCAGAGCGCGATCGGGGGGAACGTCGCGGAGAACGCGGGCGGCGCGCGCTGTCTGAAATACGGCGTGACCGGCGACTACGTGCTCGCGCTCGAGGTCGTGCTGCCGGACGGCACGGTGATCCGCACCGGCGGCCGCACGGTGAAGAACGTGACCGGCTACGACTTGCGCCGCCTGTTCACCGGCGCGGAAGGCACGCTGGGGACGATCACCGAGATCACGCTGCGCCTGTTGTCCAAGCCGAAGTTCGCGCGCGCGGCGCTCGCCGTGTTCGACCGCATCGAAGACGCCGCCAGCGCGACGACGGCCGTGATGGCGAGCGGCGTACTGCCGGCCGCGATCGAGCTCGTCGACAACCTCACGCTGCGCTGCGTCGAAGCGAACGATCCGATCGGCTTGCCGCTCGACGCCGATGCGATCCTGATCTTCGGCGTGGACGGCAATTACGAGAGCGTGCTCGCGGACGAGCTCGCGACGATCGGCCGGATCGCGCGCGCGCACGGCGCGCGCGACGTGATCGTCGCGAGCAGCGACGCAGAGTCCGAGCGGCTCTGGACGTCACGGCGCTCGATCTCGCCCGCGCTCGCGCGGCGGCGGCCGAACAAGCTCGGCGAGGACGTGTGCATCCCGCCGCGCGCGCTCGTCGCGCTGATCCGCCGCGTGCGCGAGATCGCGGCGAAGTACGCGCTCGAGATCCCGGTGTTCGGGCACATCGGCGACGGCAACTTGCACCCGAACATCCTGTGCGACAAGACGAACCGCGAAGAGATGCTGCGCGTCGCCGGCGCCGCGCGCGAGATCTTCGAAGCGACCGTCGAGCTGGGCGGAACGCTGTCGGGCGAGCACGGCATCGGCCTGCTCAAGAAGCAGTTCATGGAGCTCGACGTCGGCCCGGACACGCTCGCGGTGATGCGCACGATCAAGGACGCGCTCGACCCGCTCGGCATCATGAACCCGGGCAAGATCTTCCCCGAGCCGGGCGGCGCGGACGCGTTCCGGCTGTGAGCGTCATCCTCGCCCTCGACCAAGGCACGACGTCGTCGCGCGCGTTGGTGTTCGACCGCGGCGGCGCGGTGCTCGGGTTCGACCAGCGCGAGCTGACGCAGCATTTTCCGCAGCCCGGCTGGGTGGAGCACGATCCGGCGGAG
>Ga0209624_10003204_pt1 | contig 11685 bp, 5 predicted proteins | sample JacPinW_OM2H0_O1_FD_188565 | JGI IMG/M metagenome (GOLD analysis project Ga0209624, IMG submission 188565) | Forest soil microbial communities from Algoma, Ontario, Canada - Jack Pine, Ontario site 1_JW_OM2H0_O1 (SPAdes) (version 2) | ecosystem: Environmental > Terrestrial > Soil > Boreal... | reverse complement strand
ATCATTGAAGCGGGCACCCGTGCCTTGGAAATCATTGGCCGTCTGCGATCGTTGTACAAGAAAGCTCCTCCACAACGTGAGTTGGTCGACGTGAACGGAATTATCCACGAAATGCTCGCACTGCTGGAAGGAGAGGCCTTTAGATTATCGGTTGCCATGCGCACGGACTTTTCCGTCGAACTCCCTAAAATCATGGTAGACCGCGTGCAACTGCAGCAGGTGTTCATGAACCTCATGCTCAATGCCATCGAAGCCATGAAAGACGCGGGAGGAGGCCTTACGGTGAAGTCGGAACTCCAGGACGGTCAACTCCAGCTCTCGGTCAGTGACACCGGAGTGGGGTTGCCAACGGAGAAGATGGACCAGATCTTTTCTGCCTTCTTTACCACCAAGCCGAAGGGTAGTGGCATGGGATTGGCCATCAGCCGTTCCATCGTGGAGTCGCACGGCGGACAGTTGTGGGCAATGCCCAATGAAGGAGGGGGTGCAACTTTTCATTTCACCCTACCGCTCCAGGCCACGGAGTCATCGCCTTTGGTTGCCTGACGCTCCCGCATATCGTGTCTGTTTCTGTAGACTGGATTTTCAATGGAGACAGAGCCTTGAGGATGGCGTCTACGCTGCGCGGGGATACCTGATCAGGGGCGCCGATGGTAGTCAGGCACGATTCGTCGGACATAGGCCCGGCACTCAGAACCGATGGCAGGCCAATCGCCACCTTGGGCGCAACCTCAATTCAACGATTTGGAACGCTGCTTACTTCTGCCGCAAGGTGTAAGATTGCGCCCCGGTTCCATTGCAATCGTACTGTTGCAATCCGATGAGAACCGCTGACGAGGCTTCGGGAACATCGAGGCATTTGGAGCTGCTGCGAGCGACAAATTTGTAGGCGCCATTTCCCAGCAATACCGGCATCCATTGCTGGTTCGTTCCTCCTGTGTAGATCCATAGCGAAACACTTACCTGGTTCGCCGTGGCCGATGGTCCTCCAGTCACGTCCCAAACAAGCTGATTTCCTGTGACGTTCAGGGTATTGCGATTCACTACCTGGTAATACCCGCTGTCGGTCGGTTGGAATTGCCACTCGTGATTTGCCGCTGCGGCAGCACCGCAAGTGTATTGCTGCAGGACCGCCCCATTGGAAAAGCCGGAGGATGAGGCATCTACGCACAGGGCACTGTTGGTATTCACGATGTCATACCAGGCCGTCGTCACGATCCCTGAACTCGATGCCACCGTTGAACCACCGGCAGGGTTTGAGTTTCTCACGGGGCCGACCACCATTCCGCTCGCGCTGAGCTTTGCCAGCCACGCCGCGTACTCGCTGTCTTCCGCCTGCAGCGTTATGGGGTTCGCAGAGATCGACTGGTTCGTGGAATAGTCACTGTTATCAAGAGGGAAGTATTTGTCGTTCCGGTATCCATCCCAGTCACATTGCGGGGCCCAGCACATCCAACCCACGGTATTGTTGTGCATTTCGTTGTTGTACATAGAACCGTTGGCAACGTTTCCATAAGCATCGTAGACAGTGAGTCCCACGTTCTGTGCCGGAATCTTTGTTCCATCGGACAGCAGGCCGCTGGAGATCACTGTGTTGTTATAGGCTACGTTGTCGTGTCCGGCTCCGAATTCAATACCCATGTTCACTGTGCCGACGACCTGATTGTTGTAGACACTGTTATAGGAAGAAGCGGTTTGCACCGTGTCCGTCCCACTTCCATCGGTGGTGAAGCCGCCTCCGTTGTAGTTATCGATTGCGGGATCGTAGGCGTATGCGCCCTGAATGTAGTTATCGTGGACTACGGCCGGACTGTCCGCTGTACCCCCGGAATCATAAAAATTGATGTTTTCATTCACCAGGCTCTGGTAGGGATAGTTAACGATTTCGTTCCAGGCTATCTGGATGCCGGGTACAGAGGCCATGTTGCTAAGCTGGATGGCATGCGACCACTGCCAATATGTTTCACCGGGTAAGTAGCCGTTGTTCCCATCACTCTCGAGACCGAGCATGTTGCGGCCGCGATTATTCAGGATCGTGATCGTCTCCGTGCCGTTGCGGCTCCCTCCATAGCCGCGCACCCAGACCCCAAATGGCACATTTTCGAAGTAACAGTTCTCCACATCGAGCAGGCTCGGATTCTCGCCGTCGATAAACAGGCCGTTTATTTGACCTCGCACATTCGGATTCACAGCAATGCCAATCACATTCTTAACCGTGAGATGACTCCTCGTAGAACGGTCAGCGATCAGGTCGTAGGGACCGGTCACATAGGAATTCTGGATAAGCACGGGTGCCGTTGTGGCGACTGTGACCGCCGGCGTATTCAGATCTGTACTTCTCCAGTTGCCGGAATAGGTGCCTCCCTGGGTGATGGTCAGAGGGCCACTCCACTGGATGTTGCCTATGGAACTGGCCAGGGTGGCGGAGCCGGTTTGCCCCTGATAGCGGGCGGTGATGACAACATTTCCCGTGGCGATGCCCGAGGCTGCTCCACTTCCCGAGACACTGACAACTCTGGCATCGGTGGAACTCCAGGTCACGTTGCTGCTGAGATTTTCGGACGAGCCATCGGAATACTCTGCCGTGGCGGTCAGTTGTGTTGTACCGCCGATATCCACCGAGGCCTGATTGGGCGAGACAGAAAGGGAAGTCAGTGTTTGCCCCTGGCTAAAGCTGGCTGGAGACAGCAAACCGGCGAGCAGGAGAAGGGGCAAACAGCCGATGGCTTGCAGGCGTAGTAAGTCCGTGAACCGCCGGTGTTTCGTCCTGAGATCCTTGTTGATTGCGGTACGGCATGGTCTTGCCATCGAGGATCCGTTTGTCCCGCCTTCGGGGGAGAAATTGCTCATGAGTAGGGCCTTCCAACGGTGTGATTCAAGTCATTCGACACAGCATCCCCGGAGACCCGTCGATCATGCCGGACAGGCAGGCCTGTCAGCAGACCTGCTGGTGGCTGCTCAGATCGCCTGTTGAGGGGAGACCGTCGCATCAATAACACGCTTGCAACGCCCTGGTAAAATGCCGCGGAACATCTGGAAGTGCGCTGCTTACGTGTGTCGTCGAGGTCTATATCGACCGTCGCTTGCGAAGCGCAACATCGAACCAGATGAAAGATTGGTTTTCTTTACGAGGCGAATTGATTTGGGAAAGCGAACAGAGAAAAACAGTGCCGCAAACTCGTAAAAGTCGGTGACGTTCCATCGTGGAGTCGCACGGCGGGCAGTTGTGGGCAAGCGCCAATGAAGGAGGGGGCGGAAATTTTCCTTTCACACTACCGATCCAGGCCCCGGAGTCATCGCCTTTGGTTGCCGGAGGTGTTTTCGGTCCTCCGTTGATGTCGTTATTCACTGAAAGCAAATGGCTTGCTCGTTCCTTGGACGGGTAGAAAATTCCTTTACCTGTAGAAATACTCCTATACTCGTAGAACAATCGGTCATGGAATTTGCGTAGGGTCGCCGCGCCGTTTGAAGCTTGGCCGTCAAAGCTCAGATGATGCAAGAGTCCCCGACATAGAGCGACTGAGCGGGACCACATCATGCTAAACGTCGTGGAATTCTACTGCTAAAGGAATTTTTCTATTGGTTAAGGAATACGGTTTCTACTGGGTAAGGAAAAGGGTTTCTATTGGTTAAGGAAAAGAAAACACTTGGCCCGCCGACCTTCTTACAGGTAAAGGAACAACGAGATTTATTTAAGCGCAGTGAAGGCATCGTTATCCATGATTTAGGTGCAGCAAAGTGACCCTCCTACTCAAAATCCGCGATTTGAGTGCAGCGCGAAAACTGGCCTTGGCCGTTCTGCTTTTAGTCCCGGTCTGCGCCTTAGCCTCGGCAAGAGCAGGCGATAGAGCTGACACCTCATCGCTCGATTCTCCGGTGGACAATGAAGCCATCAGGCTGCCCGTCGTCGACGGTAAGGATATCCGCTTTGCACGGATATCCAGCTCCCAAGGCCTCTCTCAAGTAAGGGTTTCGGATATCGTTCAGGACGACCAGGGGTTTATTTGGTTCGGAACATGGAACGGCCTGAATCGCTATGACGGTTACAATTTCAGAGTCTTCAAACATGATCCGGAACGCCAGGAAAGCCTCAGCGGGGTTTTCATCTATTCGTTGTTCAAGGACCGCGCCGGCACGATTTGGGTCGGCACAGACCAGTCTCTCGACCGGTTTGACCCGCTTACGGAAAAATTCAGTCACTATCATTTCGATGTCCAGGATTCAAGTGGCTTGCCGACAACCGTCAACCAGATCAGCCAGGACTCGTCGGGCATGTTATGGCTGTCCACTCGGAAAGGACTATTCCGGCTCGATCCCGTCACGGGCAAGACCAAGCACTTTTACCACGACCCGGGAGACCCTTCCAGCCTCGGGGATAACGATATCAAGTCCACCGGTGAGGACAGAGCAGGCCGTTTTTGGGTCGGCACCAGCCAGACGCTCGACGAATTTGATAGGAATACTGGAAAAGTAAAGAGGCACGTCCTTACAGGGGAGTCGGGTATCGGGCTCTGGTTCCACGAAGACCGTTTCGGGGTGTTTTGGATCGTCTACGGCCCAGACGGCTCCATCGCCACGTTCGAGCCCAAGACGAACAAATTGACTCGCTACGAGTTCGACTCACAAGGCCCCGAGAGCAACATGAAGAACCCGGCCTATGCCCTGCTGGAGGACCACGAAGGCACCATGTGGTTTGGAACGGCGGTCGGTGGATTGCTCAAGTTCGACCGCGAGCATCGGCGTTTCATCAGCTACCACAACCTCCCTGGTGATCGCGACAGTCTCGTCGACAACCGAGTCATAGCCTTATTCGAGGACCGCGAAAAGAACATTTGGGTCGGTATGCACGACGTGGAGCCACAGTTCTTTGCTACCAGACCACAGCCGTTTACAAGACTTACGAACCCCTCGGACAGTCGCAACAGCATAAGTCCGGGTCTCGTCGGGGCCCTCTATCAGGATCGGCAAGGCGTTTTGTGGGTCGGCGTCAATCGCTCGCTGGTGCGAATTGATCGAAAGACCGGCTTGTCCTCGCGCTTTCAGCCAGTCGCCGGGTCTGAAGTACTTTCGATCATCGAAGACGGACCAGACGTTCTTTGGATAGCAGGCACGAGTCCGCTGTTGCGCTACAACCGGAAAACGGGAGAACTTCGACACTACATCCACGACCGCTCAGATCCCACAACCTTGTGTAGCGGTGTCGTACAGCGCTTGCTTATCGATCATCGGCACACCTTGTGGGCTGCAACGTGGGATGGTCTCTGTCATTTCGAGCCGCTCACGCAGCGGTTCACGACCTACAAGCCAGACCCGACAACCCGAGGTCTGAACTATTACGCCATCGCAGAAGACCCACAAGGCAACTTGTGGCTTGGCGGCAATTTAGGGCTGCACCGATTCGATCCAAACACCGGCCAGTTCACAGTCTACAGCCACAAGTCCGACGACCCGCACAGTCTCAGCGACAACCGCGTGGTCACCATCTATTTCGATCGCGCAGGAAGTATGTGGGTTGGTACTCAAAACGGGCTGGACAAGTTTGATCCCAGAACAAGAACATTTGCGGCTTACAGCGAGCGCAACGGCATGGGTGGAAATGTTGTGAGCTGCATCCTCGAAGACCAGCGCGGTCTACTTTGGATGAGCACGAATAAAGGGGTATCGAGCTTTGACCCACGAACCCAGAAATTCAGCAACTACACCATGGCAGACGGCCTTCCCGGCCCAGACCTGACCGGGTGGGGCGCTTGCTTCAAGAGTGCAGCGGGTGAAATGTTTTTTGCAGGTTTCAGCGGAGTCACCGCATTCTTTCCCGACCAGGTGGTGGCGGACGCGGACGTTGCGAATGCGTTTGTCCCGCCGATTGTCTTGACCGATTTCCGACTATTCGGAAACCCGGTCACCCTCAGCGCCGGCTCACCCCTGAAGAAAGCAGTCAACTACACCGATACGATCACACTTTCCCACTCACAAAACATTTTCTCTATCGGGTTTTCCGCATTGAGCCTTTTCAATCCTGCGACTAACCGCTATCGCTACAAGTTGGACGGATTGGACCAGGAGTGGAATGAGGTGGGAAGCGACCAGCGGCTTGCCAGTTACACGACGCTGCCGGCCGGTACTTACATGTTTCATGTGCAGGGTGCGAGCCGCCGCGGACCATGGAGCGAACCCGGCGCACAACTGCGCATCCAGATCCTGCCGGCGTGGTGGAACACGTGGTGGTTCCGAGCGCTATGCGCGACTGCTTGCCTGGCACTCTTTTGGGGGCTTTATCGGGTGCGCGTCCAGGAACTGCGGCGTCAGGAAAAGAAGCTTCGGGATGTCATCGAAACCATGCCGACATTTGCCTGGACCGCTTTGCCCGATGGCTCCGTGGACTTCGTCAATCGCCACTGGCAGGAATACACGGGCTTGTCCACCGAGAAGTCAGTCGGCTCAGGTTGGGAAGCGGCTGTTCACCCCGAAGACCTAAGGCGCCCTGGGGAGAAGTGGCGCGCCTCGGTGGCTGGCGGTGCGCCCTTCGAAAATGAGGTGCGCTACCGTCGGGCAGCGGATGGGCAATATCGTTGGTTCCTGGCTCGTGCCGTGCCGCTGCGGGATGCGCGAGGCAAGATCGTCAAGTGGTACGGTGTCTCGACCGACATTGAAGATCGCAAACGCGCGGAACAGCTACTGGCAGAACTTGCACACACCAATCGGGTCAGCACGATGGGAGAACTGGTCGCCTCCATCGCTCACGAACTCGCACAGCCCATCACGGCCACAACCAATAATGCCAAGGCATCTTTGCGATGGCTTCAACGCGACCCGCCCGACCTGACGCAAGTTCGCAAAGGGACGGAAAGTATCATCGAGGCGGGCAACTTTGCCTCGGAGGTTATCGACCGTCTGCGATCGTTGTACAAAAAGTCCACGCCCAAACGAGAGTTGGTCGCGATCAATGACGTCATCGGCGAAATGGCCCTGCTGCTGCGGAGCGAAGCCAACGGGTACGCCGTTTCGATTCGTACGGACCTTACCGTCGATCTTCCCAAAGTCACGGCGGACCGGGTGCAACTGCAGCAGGTACTGATGAACCTCATGATCAATGGTATCGAGGCGATGAAGGAGACCGGCGGAGCGCTCACAGTCAAGACGGGACGAGGCGAAGGCGGTCAGGTGCTGATCTCAGTCAACGACACCGGAGTAGGATTGCCGGCCGGAAGAGCGGACGAGATCTTCGATGCATTCTTCACCACTAAGCTTCAAGGCAGCGGCATGGGGCTAGCGATCAGCCGTTCCATCGTGGAATCGCATGGAGGGTATTTGTGGGCCACATCCAACGACGGACGGGGCGCGACGTTTCATTTCACTCTGCCAACTGCAGCCGTGGAAGTGTCTGCGACCCTATGACTCCGAGCTGAACGCCGTTACCTCTTCGAAGAACCAGGAGGGATTTGCTTGAGCATTTCCTCCACGCCCTTATTCATCCCGACCGGAGCGTATCCGGATTTCCTACCTCGCTGCACTGGACATGGCCACGTGTGCGCCTTTCTGTAAGGGAAAGACGCATGCAATCCACCAACGCCGCCAAGTTCCGCAGGAAATCCGGGGGAGCGTAGCGGAGGGATCTGCGGTGCGCCTCTCGGCCTTCCCGAATTCCTGGGTTTGAGTGCGAAGTTCTCACGCAGACTCTTTAGCCTCTGAGGGAGTTCTCTCCAGGAAAGAAAAAATCCCTCAGCGGCTAAAGCCGCAATAGTTTTGCAGTGGGAACGGACGGCCTGAAGGCCGTCCTCTTCACCGTTCGACGTTGCGCGAAATAAGCATAGAATTGGAAGCTGGAGATACGCGAATGCTATACAAAAAGATCAATGTCGAACTGATCGTTGTCGCCGATGAGGCCGAGGCAGTTGTCGAAGAGTTGAACATCACCCTCAATCAGCTCGAGGAGAGACACACAATCTTCGGCGGTGAGATCGAGGCCGTTGCATTCGAGCACACGGGAACCCGGAAGAGATCGGCGCTCGCCCACACCCTGGCCGCAGGTGAAACAGTTGCCGCGGCTCTCAAGACCGCACGTGAAAGCGTGGCTGTTGCCTACCGCGCGGTCATCTGACGGCTGGGCAATTGAGGGGACGGTTCCGCACATTCGACCTGATTCGAGATCTCGAAACCAGGGCAACTGGACGTGTCCGAGGGGTAATGGGGCTCTCATCGGCTAGAATTCTCCAGCAGAAGGAGCGAGCATGACGCCAGCCACCTACGACGGGAAAGATTTCGCCAGGCAATTTCGCGTGGTGCGCGCGAACACTCTTCAGATTGCACAGGATATTCCTGAATCGAAGTACGGCTTCGTGCCTGCCTCTGGCTGCCGCGCGATCGCCGCTCTGTTGACGCACATCGCAGTTTCTCCACGGATGTGGTATGAGGTTCACGGTAAGCAGCGGGTGAAAACGCTCGTCGGCTTTGATTTCGTTCGCCTGGGCAGCGAGGTGAAGGCAGAGGAAGGAAAGTCGCGAACGAAAGCAGAAATTCTCGATCTGCTGCACGATGAGGGCGATAAGTTTGCAAAGTGGTTAGAAACGCTGACGTCCGAGTTTCTCGCAGAAATGATCCCAGTAGCCGATGGCTCAGGGACGAAGTCGCGCTTTGAACAACTGCTCGGGGCCAAGGAGCACGAGATGCACCATCGCGGTCAGCTGATGCTCATCGAGCGGCAGCTCGGCATTGTGCCCCACCTTACCCGCCAGGCCGAGGAGCACATGGCGAGCATGGCGGCAGCGAAACACCCGGGTTGAAGGCTGACTGCGCGATTAAGGCTGAGGCCGAAACTCAGGCGGGGATCCTTACTTCCCCAGGGGACTCTGCTGGGATCGGTATGGTTTTTGTCGCTGCGCTGATGGAGTCGGAGACGACCCAACTCGCGCCGGCCAATGCGATGCCGATGGCGTTGCCAGCCCAATTGAAGTGATTGCCTGGCGCGGCGGAGAGATTAGGAATCCAAACGAGCAACTCAAAGATCACGATCTCCGCAGTGAGCAGGCGCGCGGCAAGCGGCGCCATGATGCCGGTGAGGATGGCAACGGCGGCCCCGAAAAAACCCATGGTGGTGGCGTAGGCCCAGAACATTTTGGTCGGCGGCAGCCAACCCGGGATCCAGCCCAAGAGGCCGGGCATGTCAATGATGTGGGCGATGCCAAAGGAAATGGGACAAATAGCGAAGAGGAGCACGAAGAAGGGCCGGCGGCGCGCAATGGATGAATCGGCAGGCGAGAAGATTGCGTACAGGACCAGGCCGGCGGCGACCAGGGAGAACTCCTCAAAAACATTGCCAATGGGGTCGTAATTGCCCAGATTCACCAAAGCCCTGGGCACCCAGATGAGCGTGAAAACAGAGTAGACAATCGTAAGGGTCAGAGCGCCGGCGCGCGCGGTGCGGGAAAAGAGCAGCGCGATCCCCCCGGCAAGCTCAATGAAGGCGGTGAGATAGGCAAGTGGCACGCGCAGAGGCACGTTGGGGCCGACGTTTTGCCAGGTGGTGGCGAAGTCGCCGGTGACGAAGCCCAGAAGGCCGAGAAAGATGGCGGCCCCGCCGTAGACGTAAAGCCCGAGATTGGACGTTATGCTGCGTTGTTTTGCCATCGAGCGCCAGGGAAGTCAGTATCCCGCGGCGAAGTACGGTGGGCAATAGCCACTTTGGCCGATTTGGATGGGACCAGTGGAACCAGTATGGATCGTTGCGTAATTAGCAGGGCGCAGCTCACTCAATGCGCAAGGCCCGCACGGGGTCGATGGAGGCCGCACGCCGCGCCGGAATGATACCGGCAATGGCTGCCGCAAGCGCCAGCACTCCAATGGCGATGGCCATGACCGGCACATTCACGCTGGTGATCTCAAAAAGCTGAGACTTGACGAAGCGCACGCAAAAGATGGCCACCGGGATACCGATAGCGAGGCCGGCGACGGACTGCAGCATGGCTCCGCGCATGACCGTTCCGATGACTCGGCTGCGCACCGCTCCCAGCGCCATACGGATGCCGATCTCCGGTGTGCGCCGGGCTACGGTATAAGCTGTGACGCCATACAGACCGATGGCGGCAAGCAGAAGCGCCAGCACGCCGAAGAGCGAGGTGAGACGCGCGATGAGCCGCTCCTCGATGAAGCGGTCGTCAATCTGCTGCTGGAAGGTCTGGAATTTCACGATCGTGAGGTTGGGATTGATGCTGGACAAAGTGTCGCCCACGATCTTTTCAAGCCCGGCGTCGGGATGGGCGGTCTGGATGACGAGGGCTCCGGCATACATGGATTGGTCTTTGTCGAGAGAGTAGGTGGGGTCGTTCGCGTTGCCGGCGCGCTGGGTAAGCGGCAGAAAGTACATGGCATGGTTTTTCAAGTAGATGCTGGTGTAAGTGGTATCTTCCACCACGCCAACGATCTCATGCGATCCATCCAAACCGGCCTGGCTGGAACCGGAAAAACCAAAGTGATGGCCGATGGGGTTGCGTTTGCCGAAGAATTGTTTGACGAATTCCTGGTTGACGACTGCGACGGGCGCCGCATTCAGCGTGTCTTGCAGCTTGAAGCCCCGGCCCATGACCACGCGGGTGCCGACGGAGTCGAAGTACTCCGCGTTGCCTTTCACCCAGGAAGCACCTTTATTCAGGTCTGGCTCGCCCTGAATTTTTACGCCAGATCCCCAATTGTTCGACTCCATGGGCGTGTAGGTGGCAAGCCCGACTTTGAGAACGCCGGGAATGGCGTGGAAGCGGTCAACGATGGTTTGGTAGAGGGGCTCGACGTCTGTGCTCTTGTAGCCGGCCGCCTGCGGATTGATGTGGACGATGTAGCGGTTCGTTGCCTCCAGTTTCATGTCCACGTTTTCTGCCTTGGTAAGGCTCTGCGCAAACAGGCCTGCGGCAACCAGCAGTACGAGGGAGAGTGCCGCCTGCAGGACAACGAGTGCGCGCTGCAGGATGGATGCTCCGTGGGCGGTCGTACGCGCGTTGGAACGCAGTGCGTCAGCGGGCTGCGCGCGGGCGGCCATCAGCGCCGGCGCAAGCCCAAAGAGGATGCCCGTAACCAGCGAAAGCACAAAGGCAAAGCCGATGACCAGCGGCGAAGGCGAAGCACTGATCGGCATATTGTGCTGGTTAGGAAAGGCAAGCGCCAACAGCGCGTGCGCTCCGAGATAGGAAACGGCGAGGCCGAGCAGGCCGCCCATGGCCGAGACAAGAACACTTTCCGTAAGCAGCTGACGCACAATACGGGTGCGCTGCGCGCCAAGTGCCGAGCGGATGGATAGCTCCGCGCGGCGGCTCATGCCGCGCACCAGCAGCAGGTTGGCGATATTGGCGCAAGCGATGAGAAGAACAAGCGCGGCGATCCATTGCAGCAGCTTCAGGTGGTCCTTGTAGTTGTCCTGCACGTTTTGGATGCCTCCCCCTCCAGGTGTAAGCACCACGTGGGTGCGGGGAAGAACTTTCTGAGCGCGCGGATCAGCAAATGTCTTGAGCGGCACAAACTGCTGCTTGAGCAGCGCGCTGACCTTGGCCTGGAGGGCGCCCCGGGAGGTTCCCGGCTTCACCCGGCCGATGATGTAGGCCCATTGCTGGTCGGGATCGTTAAAGTAGGGCGCTCCAATGACGGCGTCCATCGAATTCATGGGAAGGAAGTATTTAGGTGGATTGGTATCGATGCGGTCGC
>Ga0209624_10003203_pt1 | contig 11692 bp, 9 predicted proteins | sample JacPinW_OM2H0_O1_FD_188565 | JGI IMG/M metagenome (GOLD analysis project Ga0209624, IMG submission 188565) | Forest soil microbial communities from Algoma, Ontario, Canada - Jack Pine, Ontario site 1_JW_OM2H0_O1 (SPAdes) (version 2) | ecosystem: Environmental > Terrestrial > Soil > Boreal... | reverse complement strand
AGATCAGCGGGGCGGCGGCCGTCAGAACAACAGACGCAATGGGACGGATATCGAGAGCACAGATAATATGGGCTCCGGGAAAAGAGAACCATCGACAAGGAAGAGAGAACTGAGAACTGAGAACTGCCAATCTACCCGCCTGCTTTTAACTCCGTCAGCACCTGCTTGGCGATTTCCTTCAACGTCTCGAACACGCCAACGCCCTGGAAAGCTACCGCTTCGACGATGGGCTCGTTCTTCTTGCGGAGTTCGGTGGAAAGCAGATCGATTGGCAGGATATTCGGCAGGTCGCGCTTGTTCAGCTGCAACACATACGGAATCTTGTTGAAATCGTAGCCGTGCTCTTTCAGGTTCGACATCAGATTCTCGAGCGCCTCGACGTTGGCGTCCATGCGCTGCTCCTGAGAATCGGCGACGAACACGATCCCATCGACTCCGCGCAAAATCAGCTTGCGGCTGGCGTCGTAGAAAACCTGTCCCGGAACAGTGTAGAGGTGAATGCGCGTCTTGAACCCGCGGACGTTGCCCAGGTCCAGCGGAAGAAAATCGAAAAACAGGGTACGCTCAGTTTCGGTCGCCAGCGAGATCATCTTGCCCTTCTGCTGGTCTGCCGTTTTCTGATAGATCACCTGTAGATTCGTGGTTTTACCGCCCAGACCGGCGCCGTAGTACACGATCTTGCAGTTGATCTCTCGGGCAGCGAAGTTGATGAAACTCAAAGGCTTTCCTCGAATGCGGGCACTCCCCTCAGGGCTACCCGCGCACCGCAGTGTCCTTTTTGGAGGCTCGCGGTCTTTATATCACATGGGGGGTACCACCCGCAGGTTACTCAGGTGACCCCGGTGATAACAGGGGCGGTCCCAAGAACGCATCAGTGCATGGAAGGAATCGAGTAATAGCCGGCCTTGGTGAAGATATCCAGGCCCTTCTTGTCGACCTCGACCACGATGCTGCGGTAGGCCGAACTACCCGGTACGGCCTTGGGACTATATCCAAGAGTGTACTGATTGCGCGCTTCGGAGGTGATTTCCGCGTACGCATCTTCGATCGAGTTGCGCGAAAGCTCGGTCATGATATCCCCGGCGCCGGTCGCGTTGGTGTATTTCGGCAGAATGTCGGCGTATCCCTGACCCCAGATGTGATGGATCTTCTCCACCTGCTTGAATACCGGCAGCGCACCCTGGTCCAGGACAACCGCCCTCACCTGGATCCCATGCGTTTCAAGGACACGAAGGACCTCTTTATACCCAGCCTGGCTGCCTCGTTCCCGGCCATCGCTAATGATCATGATGACTTTGCGGCGCGTGCGATCGCGCTTGCTCAGGTCGATCGCCGCCCGCAGAATCGCATCATTCAGCACATGCGCTTCTTTGGGCGGAGTGTTGACGGGCGCGTTCGGCGGCCCTCCGACCGGCATTCCATTCACCGTCGGTCCGCCGGAGAACGGTCCTCCCATCACGGGCGGTCCACTGTCATGCCCGCGAACTAACTTCATCTCGTCGAGCGCCGCGGTCAGCCTTGGAGCTTTTCCCGTGAAATCGGTTACCTGGCTCACCGTACTGCTGTAGGTATAGAGCGCGAACTCATCGTAAGGACTGAACGCACCTACCAGCGACGAATACGTCTGATTCACCTTCTGCACAGCAACGTCAGACATGCCGAGATCCAGCACAATTGCCACCGAAAGCTGGAAGGGGTCGCTAGTGAAGAAAGTGAGCTTCTGCGCCTTTCCATTCTCGAGCACGGTGAAGTCTTTCGCGAGCAAGCCGTCTACGGGTCTCCCTTGGCCATCTTTCACCATGACGGGAATCTGCACAAAGTTCGCTGAGACCGAAATCTTGTAAAGGTCTTCGGTGGGACTGATCTGGTTTCGTGGTCCCTTGCCTTGCGTAGTGGACGGGGCCGGGGTGTCGGCGGGAACAGTTTCTACCGGAGGCATGGGCGGAGGAGCGGGTTTCGTCTCCTCCGATTTAGACGACTTTGGCTCGGGCTTCCGAGGTTCTTCTGCGTTGCCGCCGCTGGGGTTCTCGGGTGTGGCGGCCGGAATCCTGGGGGTCGGGGGCTGCACCGTGGACGGCGCGTCGGGAATATCCTGCGCCGATTGGCTGGGAGGCTGGCTTTGGCTGTCGGACTGGGCCAGGAGAGCCGGACCTGACAGACCCAGCACTGTCGCCAGCAACGCGAGCCTGGTCAGTATGATCCGAAACCATCTGGCACTTATGCACGCTGGCGTCATCGATGTCCTCGCCTCTGAAAAAAACACGATCCTGCTCCCCTTGGGATGCCAATCCACCCCAGTTTGGTGCATCTAAAGCTGCAGGACTAGACTAACAAAGAATAGTCCCGAGAGTCCCTGGATGCATAATCGCCGTAATTTCCGCTCCCGAGTTCTGCCGATCGCCGTTTTGGCTGGATTGGCCGCGTCGCAGGTTGCGTTTTCGCAGCAGCCTGCCTCACAACCGCCGGCCTCGTCTCAGCAGCCGGCAAGCTCGGACCAGAAGTCCGACGACTCCCAACAGCCCACTGAGACCCTCAAGGTCAACGTCAACGTGGTTCAGCTGTTTTTCAATGTCAAAGATAAGCACGGCGCGCTGATCCCCAATATGACGAAGGATGACTTCGAAATCGCCGAAGACGGCAAGCCTCAGACCATCAAGTACTTCGCCGCCGAATCGAACCTGCCCTTGACCATCGGCATGATGATCGATTCCAGCGGCAGCCAGCGTAACGTTATCGACATGGAAAAGGAGGTCGGCGGTGCCTTCCTGCGCCAGATTCTGACTGATAAGGACGAAGCTTTCGTCATTAGCTTCGATATCAGCGTTGACCTTCTTCAGGACTTCACCCGCGACAACCACCGGCTGCAGGCCGCACTCAATAAGGCAAAAGTGAACGTCGACTACTCGAGCGGAGGCGTCCCGGGCATGGGCGGAGGTCCGGTTCCGCAGCGCGGGAATTCTCCGGGAACCCTGCTGTATGACGCTGTGTATCTCTCCGCGCACGACATGCTGGCGAAAGAAGTCGGACGCAAGGCGATGATCCTGCTGACGGACGGCCAGGACGAAGGCAGCCGGCTGAAGATCCAGGAGGCGATCGAGGCGGCGCAGAAAGCAGATGCCATCGTCTATGTGTTGTTGTGTGCTGACCGCGGATTTTACGGTGGCTTTGGTTATTCCGGCGAATCCGAAATGCACAAGCTCACCGAGCAGACTGGCGGCCGCGTGATCAACGTAGGAAACAAGTTCGACAAGCTGCGAGACGCTTTCGACCAGATCGCTGCCGAACTCCGCAGCCAGTACAACATCGGCTACACGCCAACCAACACCAAGCAGGACGGCACGTACCGGAAGCTGGAAATCAAGAACAAGCAGAACTACAAAATCCAGTCTCGCGCCGGCTACTATGCAGGACGCAACCAGGACTAAAAAAGCCACGTTCGCGAAGAACGTGGCCGAAACACATATTCCTGCAATGATCTTTACTGCGGGGTCAGCAGAAATCCATGCTCCTGGCCGTTATGCGTTCCCATCCCAACAATCTGTCCGGAAGCGTTGATGCTCGCCGCCTCAATCAACACCCATCCCGACTTCGCGGGAATCATTGTGTTGAGGTCCTTCATCTTCCCGCCGCTATATACAAACGCATGATAGGTATTGCTGAATGTCGACTGTCCGACCACAACGCCCGAGTCGTTGATCCCAAAAGCCCAGACTGTGCTCGTGCTCCCCGCCATCGTGCCGAGATCCTTTAGCGCACAGCTCGCGCAGTTGGCGATGAAGCCATGCGCCAAGCCATTCCTTGTATAGGCGAGGCCGACCACCTGTCCTTTATTGTTGATCGCATAGGCCTGACTCCAGGCGCCTCCCAGGGTTCCCATCTTCGTCATCTTGCCGTTGCTCCAGACGAAACCGAAGAAGTTTCCGTGCATGTCGTAGGAAGTTCCAGTCACGACGCCGGCGTTGTTGATGCCCTGCGCGCTGTTCCACCATGAATTGCCGGCGGGCGACCCCAGCGTTCCCAAGTCCGTCATCGTCCCGTTGCTGTAGAGAAAGGGATGATTGCTGCCGTCCGACGTCACGGCCGAGCCGACTACTTGCCCAACGTCGTTGATCGCGTAAGCAACGGCCGAACCTCCACCTAGATCGCCAATATCGACCAGCTTGCTTCCGCTCGTGGTAAAGGCTCGGTACGTGTTTTTCGAATTCACGGAATAACCGGCAATTTGTCCGGAAGAATTAATCCCGTTGCCGATGCCCGAGTTTCCGCCGAGCGTTCCGAGGTTCGTCATGGCTCCCTTGCTGTATAGGAACACTTCGCTCGAATTCGTGCTGGTGCTGCCCGCGGCGCCGGTGACTCCTCCGGTGAAATTCACGGCCTTCGCGACGCTATAACCATTTGGGTTGATTGTTCCGAGATCCGTGATGGAATACGAGGCTTGCGCGGAGCAAAGTGTCGGCGCGGCGAAAATACAAAGAACGCAGACAGCAGTGGAAAGCCCGGCCAGAGAGCGCATTGCAGACTCCTTCGGCAAGAATCAGACGCGAAATCTTTTCACGCGCCCAGTTTCCAGTTGTCAATGGATTGTCAAAAGCGGCGACGACGGAGAACGCCATCAATTCGCTTCGCCGTTCCCGTGGCCCAGATAGTCGCACACCAGGACGGTCAGATCGTCTTCCTGCACATTTGCCCACTTCTGCACGGCGGAAATGATCTGGTCGGCCGCGTCCGATGGCGCGGTTCCTGCCGTCTTCCGCATCAACGCTCGAAGCGCGTCTTGCCCGAAGAATTCTCCGCTGGCACTCGCCGCTTCGAGAACTCCATCGGTATAAAGGAGCAACCGATCTCCCGGCTCCAGCTTGTGCGCGGCAGTCGAATAGGTCGCAAAATCAAACGCCGCCAGCATCAAGCCGTTCTCCACCACTTCTTGAACCGCACCATCCCGCAGCAGCAACATCGGCGGATGCCCCGCGGCCGAATATCGCAACTCTCGTGACCGGGCATCGAGGTGAACATATGCGGCGGTTACGAACTGATTCTGCGTATTGCCGCACAACGCCGCATTCATCCCGGACAACAGTCCGGAAGGATCTCCCGCGTTCGATCGCTGCGCTGTCGCGGCCAGTTTGACCATCGAGGCGATCAATGCCGCAGGGACGCCATGTCCGGAGACGTCCGCGATGAGCAGGCCCACCTGCTTCTCGTCGGCCACAATGAAATCGTAGAAATCTCCCGCGACCGAAGTCATCGGCACGTAACGAGCCGCCACGCGAAACGCCGCAGAATCCGGAAACTCACCCGGAAGAATCGATAACTGAATGCGGCGCGCAACCTCGAGTTCCTTTTGAATATCGTTGAGTTGTTGATCGCGCTCGAGCGTTTGCCGGGCCGCGACATATCCCAACGCACCGAGGAACGCCACGAAACCATAAGGCTCGATTCTGGGATAGCGGCGAAATGCTCCGACAATGTTGTCGAATAGTGCGAACGCGACAAAGGTCAGAAGTCCGCGGCGGACAATGACGAGATCCCGGTCGCCGCTGCCGAGCGACTGCGCCACTACCGCGAGCAGCGCCACGATTACAACCGTTGTATTAATCGTCTGATAGATTGGCAGCGGGCCGAATGCAAAGGTCATCAGGGCAATCGCGCCCAGGATGATTTCCATTACGTAGCCCAATACCTTCCCACGTCGATGCAAGAGCCCTGCGGCATCGAAAAACATAAAAGCAGGAATCGGAACGACATAATTGATTCCGACGAACAGCCTGAGATAGAAGGTTGATCCGTGAATGACAAGACCGAGCAGACTCGCCTGAACCCATAGACGCGCTCCGTAAAGTACGGCGAAGATCGCGAAATAGATGAGGACGAGATCGTTCTTGCGCCGAATGATGGAGAATGCCGCAGCGATCACTCCTACCGTAACGAAGGCCGCACCCAGGAAAAGATAGGGGGCATCGTAGTGGAATGCCTGAAGAACCTGGTCCGAGGTGAGCTCAGGGGCAAGCGCCATCATGCCGAACGATGCTAACTCATTTCAAAAGGCAAGCGTAGTGTGGTAACTCCTCCGATCATGCACCATGGTTCTAACCATACGTGGCTCACTCGAGGCAGTTCGCAGCATTCCCTCTAGTACAATCAAGCCGTGAGCGACGCCGTCCGCATCGGAATTCTGGGCGACTTCAACGCCGAATTCCGCTCGCACCATGCTACAAACGACGCCCTGCAGCACGCCGCCCGCAAGCTTAGCCTGAAGCTCGAGAGTGAATGGATCCCTACTTCCTCTCTTGTGGCCGCCGATGCAGAGAAGAAGCTTGAAAGTTTTGATGGACTATGGGGAGCGCCCGGCAGCCCCTTTAAGAGCTTCGATGGCATGCTCAAAGGCATCGAATTCGCACGCCGCCGCGATTGGCCCTACCTCGGCACCTGTGCCGGATTCCAATATGCATTCATCGAATTCGCACGCAATGTTTTGAAAATCGCCGACGCTGACAGCGCCGAAAACAATTCCGGATCGAAGAACGTCATCATCTATCCCGTAGCCTGCGCGGTTCCAGACCGCAAGGGCAACGCTCCGAAACTTTCCGGCGCGGTGCCGGAGATTCGACTGCGCCCTGGGTCGTATCTGCAGACCTTCTACGGAAAAGATAAAGAGACGGTCACCGAAGAATTCTTTTGTAACTTCGAAATCAATCCCGATTTCGAATGGACCACCATGGAAGCGGGCTTTCCCGTGTCGGCCCGCGGCCCACAAGGCGAAATCCGCGCCATCGAATCGCCGACTCATCGCTTCTACGTGGCGACACTCTTCCAGCCGCAGCTTTCATCGACCGAAAAGAATCCACATCCTGTCGTTCTAGCCTTCGTACAGGTCGCCAACGATTGGGGCAAGAAGAAGCTCGACGACAGCGTGTTGGAATAGACGAGTCAAAAGCTTTCACCACAGGGGACACAGAGTCTCACAGGGCAATTCCTCATGTTCCTCTGTGGAACTCTGCGCCCTGTGGTGAAGTGTTTTTGAGGGTTACAGAAAGGGTTACGAAAGTCGGGATTACTTCGCTGTTACCGTCCAGCCACCAAATGCATCTGGAGCGATGCTCCGCGCATCGCTAGACTCACCCAGTCGGTCGCCCTCCCCAAGCAGCGCCCGCCAGGAGCTACTCGTCTTCATGCACACGCAGCAAATGATGAACTCGTTTCGCGTCCCCTGGGGCACGCTCGTCAGCTACGTCCCCGTCATCGCCACCGTGGTGACGACATTCTTCAGCATCATTCTGGCCCGCGCCACGCTGCGCTACGTCGAAGCCACCGATAAAGGCCTTCAACTGGCTCGCGAGGAATTCGAGCGCGAATGGACTCCGGACCTGCACATCAAACTGGAACGCGTATCGTCGACCGAAGCTCGCATCATCGTGACTAATCTGGCGAAGACATCGGTTCTGCTGCAGCTTTTGCAACTCCGCAAACTCTCCCATGCGATGCCTTTTGAGCGCTGCCGGATCAACGATCCCCTGGTCGGCGGCATGACGTGGACGCAGGAGATGGGCAAGCGCATCCTCGCCTGTACCGGCGACGAATTCGAAGGCCCGATTGCAACGGCGATGACTTTTTACGCCGCCGGACGCATGTTTCGCACGGACTGGTTTCGATCGCAGATCGTGGTTCGCGAAGGACGCATCGTCAGCCTCGAGCCGAGCAACATGCCAACGCGCCGAGTCCGCCAGGTCGAACGCAAAGGCCAGCCCGAGCGCCGCCGCGAATTCGTGCAGGACGTCGCCGTCAACGTTGCGCCCGAGAAGAAGGACAAGCCGGAAGAGAAATTCTTCGTGGCTGGTGCCTGATCTAAAACCGACTTTCCGCCACCATCCTCGGATGAACTTTCGCGGCGCCGCAACCGTCCGCCGGCTGATATTCTGCTCCTGATCGTTCTCTCAAGAACTTTGAGATCACATTTTTTGATCCCAAGTGTGGAAGTGGGCCTGAAATTATGGCGAAAGCAGCAATCGTGGTTGCGCGAAAAGTCGATTCAAAAATCTTCGTTCTCCGCGGACAGAGGGTTATCCTCGACACCGATCTTGCCGAACTCTACGGCGTACAGGTCCGGCATCTGAATCAACAGGTAAAGCGCAACGCGAAACGATTTCCGCTCGCCTTTCGGTTTCAATTGTCTCAGCATGAATTGAAGCTCTTGAAATCACAAAATGTGATCTCAAGTTCGGGACATGGGGGCGCGCGGTACCTCCCTTACGCCTTTACCGAACATGGCGCAATCATGGCGGCAACGGTGCTGAACTCGGACCGCGCAGTCGAGATGAGCGTCTTTGTGGTCCTCGCATTTGTTCGGATGCGCCGCGCAATCGCCGGGAACCGCAATGTCCTGACCAAGCTGGCGGAACTCGAGCGCCGACTCGAAACGCACGATTCCGAAATCCAATCGTTGATGGACGCGATCCGCGAACTCATGGCCCCCGAGGAGCCCAACCCCCGCCGGATCGGCTTCGAAGCGCCGTCGGGCGTGGGGAACAAGGCTCTCAAGGAAAGCACAACTCTATCGCGGAAAAACAAGTAACAGTTACCAAAGCTATCTCGTTCCATCCCCGAAGCGCTAAAGCATTTCCTCCTGAAGCCGATCCTCAAGTGCAGAGGACCAGACTATGCTCACTCCAATCAGCAACGCTCATCCGGTCGATGTTCGAACGATTGACGCCCGGCAAGTCTCGCAAACTCCTTCAGAGGCGAAACCTGATCCTCGAGCTCAGACTCCTCCCGTGCAAAAGAGTGGGGAGGTTTCGCACGACCAAGTCACATTGAAGAGCGCCGGTCAGCCCGACAACGACGGCGACCGCAGATAGCTCGCACAAGTTGAAACACCCGGCCAGCCGGGCGCCCCACCCTTGTCGAGTTTTTTCGACAGGGTGGGGATTTTCGTTGAAGCCAGGAAGCGGTCAACAACTTGCCAGAAATCTCCCAATTCCTTTGCAAGCGCCGCGGACTTTTGACTTTCACCACTTTTCAAGCAAAGCTAATGCTGACTTCCCAGACAGTTTGATCACTAAACAAAGCACTACGACAAAGAGGAGACTCCCTTGAGACTGGACGTGAACCGCCGTGAATTCCTGAAGATCAGCGCCGGAGCCGGCGCCGCATTCGCTATCCCAACTCCGGCTCATTCTGCCGTCTCCTCCAAAATGATCGGCATCCAGGTCGGAGCCGTTTCCTTCGTCGACGAAGGTACCGAGAAGGTTCTCGATGTGCTGCAGGAACGCGGCGGCGTGAACACGCTGTTCCTCGCCGTATTCACGTACGGTCGCGGAATCGCTGGACGACAGATTCCGGGCCAGCCGCTGCCCGATCACGGCAAGCAGGAATACGATCTCAATTTTCACGGCGGAAATTTCGCCACGCCGCATCCGCAGTATTACAAGAACACAGTTCTCAAAGACACGCGAGCGCCTGACCACGGCAATCTCGACATCCTGGCCGAGGTGCTCCCTGCCGCCAAGAAGCGGGACATGAAGGTCATCTGCTGGCTCGAAGACGTCTTCCGCAGCGACTTGCCGAACATTGAGAAAGTACAGGAGCGCGACCTTTACGGACGCAATGCCGACACGCTCTGCGTCAACAATCCCGACTACCGCAATTTCCTGACAGGACTCGTTGAGGACTACGCCCGCTCCTACGACATCGACGGAATCATGTGGGGATCGGAACGGCAAGGCGCGCTTTGCGACAGCTTGGGAGCCACGCATGACGTACCGCCCGTCGATCCCGGCAACGTGACTTGCTTCTGCGAATTTTGTCAGAGCAAAGCGAAAGAGCGTGGCATCAACCCGGAGCGAGCACGCCAGGGTTTCCTGGAATTGGAAAAGTTCGTTCGCTCCGCGCGCGGCGGCAAGCGACCTGTGGACGGCTACTACGTTCAGTTCTGGCGAATCTTGTTGCGCTACCCCGAACTCGCGGCTTGGGAAATGCTCTGGACCGACAGTCTTCGCGAGACCTACGCCGCGATCTATAAAACGGTGAAGACCGCGAAGCCGACAGTGCCCGTGGGATGGCACATCTGGCACAACAATTCTTTCAATCCGATCTACCGCGCCGAGCAGGACCTGCATGAGCTCTCGAACTATTCCGACTTCATCAAGGTTGTCATGTACAACAACTGCGGCGGCGAGCGCATGGCGCTCTATGTCGACAACGCCGGTTCAACGCTCTATGGAGATCTCTCAAAGCAGGGATTGCTCGATTTCAACTATGCCGTGATGGGATTTAAGGAGCGCGGCTACGATCAGATTCCTCACACCGGACTTTCCGCGGACTACGTGTACCGCGAGTCCAAACGCGCACTCGAGGGCGTCGCGGGCACAAAGACTTTGATCTGGCCGGGCATCGATATCGACATCCCAACTGAACCCAACAACAGCAAGTGCAATCCGCAAAGCGTGAAGGAAGCGGTCTCGGCAGCTTTCCGCGCGGGCGTGCCAGGCGTGATTCTTTCCCGAAAGTATTCCGAGATGCGCCTGGCCAACCTCAGCGGTGCCGGCGACGCAATCCGAGAGTTGAAGGCTTAGAGGCGTGCCCTGCCCCAAAGATCCAATGGAATCATCAAGTTAGGAGAAAACCTCGAAGAAATCCAATGTTTGCAATATTTTACGGATAAAATATTGAAAACATTTGGTTTACCGCTCGCGCAGCCCAACTCGTCATTTTTTCGAATAACAACGCAAAATCCTGTTTTAAAAGAACTTAGGTCCGCATCATGCGGATTCGTCCTTGCAAAATCCTGAGCCACAAGGACTTACACGTAAAATATTCCGTTTAAAGCACTTAGCTACGACCCGAAAAACCATCTTCGCCTCTCGGCTGGAGTCATGATCGGATTTTCTCGTTGTGGAGCGCAAGGGCAGATGTCACAAGTTGGGAGATAAAGCTTATGGAAAATCAAGTCGTCGCGGGCTCGCTACAACCGCGGAAGGGGTCCGAAAGGTTCCATTTCCGTTACGTGGTTCTCTCTAACGCTGAGTAGTTCAAGCTGTTCATTCATGGCTTTCGGCCGCGAAAGTCTTGGCTGCACCATATGAATCTTCAGTGTGACGGAAAAGCGCGACGCTCATACCCGCCTTAATCTCTATCCTAGAAAACGTCCCACTCTTCGGAAATCGCCGAAGAGTGGGGCATCTTCACTCCGCCTGCTCCAGCGTGCGGATGTACTCGATGACCGACTCGCTCCAGCCGTCGATGTGCGTCCACTTGCCGTAGCCGACGCCGTTCTTGTAGCTGGCGACGTTGATCACATATCCCTTGCCCTTCGGACCAGGAACAGTGTCATGCGCCTGCTCGTCGGTAATGACGATCAGGCGATCGTAGCCATGGTTGAGGTTCAGCTCGCCTACAGCCTTGCCGAGCTGAGTGCTGTTGTGACGCTGCGAGTTGGCTATCGCGTCGCGCAGAGCGAACCCGCGCCGCGCCGGCACCTCGACCAGCGAGTCGGAGAAGCTGAACACTGCTACCTTGTCGCCGATCTCACGCAGCAACACGGCGAGCCCGTAGGCTGCGTCGGTACGCTGCATCTCAGAACGGCGAGAAAGCGGAGCGGTCATCGAGCCGGAAACGTCCACCAGTACGATGGTCTTCCCCGCGAGCTTCTCTTGTCCCGCAACGCACTTCAGCATCGCTTGCTCCAGAACCTCTTCCC
>Ga0209624_10003202_pt1 | contig 11693 bp, 12 predicted proteins | sample JacPinW_OM2H0_O1_FD_188565 | JGI IMG/M metagenome (GOLD analysis project Ga0209624, IMG submission 188565) | Forest soil microbial communities from Algoma, Ontario, Canada - Jack Pine, Ontario site 1_JW_OM2H0_O1 (SPAdes) (version 2) | ecosystem: Environmental > Terrestrial > Soil > Boreal... | reverse complement strand
CCGCCGCGACGCGCGCGACGGTCGCGCCGCTCGCGGCGCCGGTGGCGACGATCACCGCGTCGTCGCCCCCGGCGAGCGCGGCGATGCGATCGATCGCGCCGTCGACGAGCACCGGGCCCGCGCACAGCTCGCGCAAGCGGTCGATCGTCGCGCGCATCGCGCGCGCGCTCGGCGGCCCCGCGATCTCGCACGCCGCCGGCAGCACGACGCGCGCGAACACCATGCGGCCCAGCGCGCTCTCCTCGCCGGCACCGAGGATCGCGAGCGCGGGACTGCGCGGCACGAGCCAGGCGGGCAGCGCGACGACCGTGCCCGGCACGAGCCGCACGCGCGGCTTGGGCTCGCCGTCCAGCGCGTCGGACGGTTCGCCGTCGCGGCCGAGCGACGTCACCGCGACCGGCGTGCCGCGCCGGTGCGCGACCGCGCGCAGCGCGTTGAACGCCGTCGTCTTGCCGGCGTTCTTCGCGGTGCCGACCACGATCGCGCTGCGCCCCGCGGCGAGCGCGAGCGCGTACAGCGCCTCAGGCGCCGATGTGGAAGAACTTGAGCGCGGCAAACGCTACGCCGGTGAGGATGAGCACGATTCCGGCCCACAGCGCGGCCCGCTCCTCGGCGACCAGCCCGAGCCGCTTTCCGAGCGCGAGCCCCAGCGTCGTCGACACCGCCGACGTGATCGCGATGAACACGAGGCAGACGACGAGCGGCACGCCGATGTAGAGAATCGAGAACCCGATCCCCAGCGAATCGAGGCTGATCGAGAGCGCTCCCAGGAACAGACCCCAGCCGCGCGAGAGATCGAAGCCACCTTCCTTGGTTTCACGGACCGACTCGTAGATCATGTAGATGCCGACGCCGACGAGCGCCGTGAAACCCAGATAGCCCGCGGCATCGCCCAGCAGCTTTCCGGCGGCCTGGCCGATGAGCACGCCGATCACGGTCATGGTGACCTCGGCGACGGTGAACGCGACGCCGATCCGGATCTTGACCGCGCGGTCGGTGCCGCGCATCCCGACGCCGACCGATACGGCGAACACGTCGAGCCCCAGCGAGAGCGCGACGAACAGGATCTTGAAGAAGGCGGCGACGGTCATCGCCCGCGCCGCGCGCTCAGGCGCCCAGAACCGTCAGCGGATCGGCGAGGAGCAGCTGCACCGTCGTGCGCAGCTGCGAGAGCGTGAACGGTTTGTTGAGGAACGCGTTCGCGCCGGCGGCCTTCGCGCGCGCGTCCATCGCGTAGTTGTTGTGGCCGCTGATCATCACGATCGGCATGCGCGACGTCGCGCCGTTCTGGCGCACCTGCGTGATCAGCTCGATCCCGGAGATCCCCGGCAGCATGAAGTCGCTGATGAGGATGTCGAACGGGTCGTCGCGCTGGATGTGGACGAGCGCGCTCTCGGCGTCGTTGCAGAGCGTGACGTCGTACGGTCCCCGGGCGAGGATCGTCTTGATCAGCGTGCATATCTCCGGGTCGTCGTCCGCGACCAGGACGCGCCAAGCCATAGGTCCCGGGTTCCACCTTTTCGACCTCTGGCCTACGGGCCGAATGAAAAGAGCGCGAAAAGGCGTTCGAACCCATCGTCCGGTGGTACCCCGAGGGCCGCGCCCAATCATGCCGAAGCCCGACGCTTCGTGGCAGTCCTCGATGTGATCCAAACCCCGAAGTTCCAGCAGCGGTTCTTCTTCCTCGCCAAGCGCTTCATCGCCGGCGAGACGGTCGCCCAGGCGATGGACGCCGTCGCCGCGATCAACGCGCAAGGCATGAGCGCGACGCTCGACTTCCTGGGCGAGGACGTCACGGCACGGCCGGAAGCCGAGCGCACGCGTGACGCGTACTTCGAGCTCCTCGAGGCGATCCGGGCGCGCGGCGTCGACACGAACGTGTCGGTGAAGCTCACCGCGATGGGGCTGCTGATCGACGAGGACTTCGCGCTGGCGAACCTGCGTTCGGTGCTCGCCGCCGCGGCGCCCAATCGCGACCCGTTCGTGCGCATCGACATGGAAGGCTCGGCCGTCACGGACGCCACGCTGCGCGTGTTCGAGCGCGCGTACGCCGGGACCGAGCACGTCGGCCCGGTGCTCCAGGCGTACCTCAAGCGCACGCCCGCCGACGTCGAACGGATGATCGCGCTCGGCGCGCGGGTGCGGCTGTGCAAAGGCGCCTACAGCGAGCCGGCAGACATCGCATACAAAGACATGCCGTCGATTCGCAGCCACTATCTGCGCGCCGCGGAAGCGCTGCTCGAGCGCGGCAACTACCCCGGCATCGCGACCCACGACGAGCGCATCATCGCCGCGGTCGAGACGTTCACCCGCGAGCGCGCGATCGCGCCCGGCCGGTTCGAGTTCCAGATGCTGTACGGCGTGCGGCCCGAGCTCCAGCGGCGGCTCGTGTCCGACGGGTACCGCGTTCGCGTATACGTGCCGTACGGGACGCACTGGGCCGGGTATTTCTACCGGCGCATCACCGAGCGGCGCGAGAACGCGTTCTTCGCGCTGCGGTCGATGCTGCAACGCTAGCGGTTCAGCCGTCGGTCAGGCACTCTACTTTCGTCATGCGGTCGAGCTCGGTCAGGCGGCCCAGGTTCGAGAAGCCGCTTTCGATCTCGCCGAAGACCGTGAAGTCGCGGTTCAGGTGCAGCTGCGGTGAGACGGTGATGTAGAACTGCGTGCCCGCCGAGTCGCGGATCGCGTGCGCGTTCGGAGGGTCGGTGTAGTTCAGGCCCATCGAGATCACGCCCGAGCGCTGTTCCAGCGGGTTCTCTTCCGCTGGGATCATGTAGCCCGCGTCGCCCTCGCCGTCGTCGTGCGGGTCGCCCGTCTGCGTCACGAAGTCCGGCACGATGCGGAACCAGCGCAGGTTGTCGAAGTAGCCGCGGTCGACGAGGTTCAGGAAATTCGCGACCGTGAGCGGTGCCCACTCGGGGTAGAGGCGGACGACGATCGTGCCTTTGGTCGTGCCGATTCGTACGCGCGGGTGCGGGCCCGGCATCGGGCCGTCGACCAGTGCAGTCGTCGCGGCAGACAGAGGAAGGTCCAGGCGTGCGTCCGCGGCGACCGGTTTGCGCGGAGGACCCAGGCCGGCCGGGCGTGGGAGCGGGGCTTCGGTGTTCAGCGGAACCGGCTTGGGCGTCTCGATTTCGGCCGGGATCGCGCCTAGGTGGTCCGTTCGCTGGAGGCCCGCGAGGACTTTGATGGATTCGTAGGCCTGCTCGCGCACGCGCCATGACGGGTCTTTGAGCAACGGCTGCAGCTGGGCTAGTGCCGAGGGCTGCTTGCGGCGGGCGACGAGGTCGGCGAATTGGATTCGGACGAGCTCCTCGCGGTCGGCGAGGCCCGCGCGGATCGTCGTCGCGGGGGTTGCTAGAGCGAACGCGCGGCGCAGCGCCCAGGCCTCGTGCCATCGGACTGTTGTGTTGGTTTCTTGGGTAAACGCTCGCGCGAGGCGAGCAGCAATCGTCTTGGCGTCCGCCGCGTCGGTCCAGCCCGAAAGGGCCGTGGCGGTGCGGGCTCGGACGACCGGATCCGGGTCGCCGGCGAGGAGGCTCAGCAACGGGGCTGAGAGGGCGGCCGAGCCGGGATTCTTCGCGGACCGGGCCCGCCAGGCGGCGTCCACCGCGGTAACTCGGACCACCCCCGCCGGATCGCGCAGCTTTTCGGCAACCAACTTGCTTTCGAGGGGGGTTTTAGCGGCCAAGAGACCGTACCCGTACAGAGCAAGAGCTCGAAGCGAAACGTCTTGCGCCGCGGTCGCGTTCTTTAGGGGCCCGGCCGCGCGAGGATCTTCGGTTCTCCCGAGCGCCAGCGCCGCCCGCCCCGCCAACCTCGCGTCACCGGACGCAAGCACCGCGGTCAGCTCGTCGGAAAACGTCCGGGAACTTTCGAGCTCGACCAAACGCCGGTAGCCCGGCTGCTCTCCAGGAGCCGCTTGGACCGGTGCTAGGACGATGCCCGCCGCGCCAACGACCGCCGCGGCGGCCAGGACCGCACGAACCTTATTGTAAGCTGATCTTTGGCCGACAACAAACATAGGTTCGCTTACGTTACTGAACCAGGTCGATTTTACTCCACGAGGTTCACCCCCACTGATGTCCACCCCAGAAGCAAAGAAGCCCGGAAGCGGCATGTCCGTCCGCGAGGCCGGCCAAAAAGGCGGCGAGACCGTCAAGAAAAAATATGGGCCCGAGTTCTACGAGATGATCGGGCGCAAGGGCGGCCAAGCCACCAAGAAAGCCCATGGCCACGCATTCTACGAGGCTATCGGCAAGAAGGGCGGCAAAAAGGGCGGCGAGGCAACTCGCGACCGCTACGGCCCCGAGTTCTACGAGACGATCGGTCAAAAGGGCGGCCAGAAGGTCAAAGCTCTGATCGAACAGGGCAAGAAGGCTGCGGCCGAAGCCGCCGAGGCAGAGAAGCTCAAGGCCAGCTAGGAGGGTGCCCGGCTTACGCCGGACGGCCGTCCTCGCGGCGGCCTTCCTCCTTCTGACCATCGCTTGGGCGACCGCCGAAGCCCCGCGCCAGCACGTGCTGCCCGCGGGGACGGCGGTCGTCTTCGTGACCGACGCCCCCCTCGACGCCGGTCGGCGTGAGGGCGATGTCGTGAGCGCTCATCTTCGCGACAACCTCGTGCTCGACGGCACCGTTCTGGCTCCGGCCGGGACGCGTGCCCAGCTCCTCGTCGGCGGGACCAGCACCCCGAACGGGAAGCGCCGCGCGGTGATCTCCCTCGATCGCTTCACGATCAACGCCGGCCTGATGCCGGTCAAATCCGTCGAACCGATCGTGCCGCCGGTTCCCGCCGGCGCGCAGATCGACGCGACGACCCTCGCCGAAGTGGATCACATCGGCGAGCGCTGGTCGATCCGGATCCCGTTCCCGTTCAAGCTCTCGGGTGACGAGCCGGCATCCGCGTACACGCCGACCCCGGCGCGGACCGCGCCTGCCGCCGTCATGATGAGGCCGGGCCCGAAGAGCTCGGCCAGCCCGCCGCCGCCGGCGGCCCCGAGTGCCACGTCAGTGCCCGCACCGGCAGCGACGAAGATACCGGGCGGATGATCTCGAACGGCGGCGCATGATGCGTCGCCGTTCGATTTTCCTGTTCGCGTGCGCCGTCGCGCTCGTGCCGTTCGCCGCGGGAGCAGCCGATGCGCCCGCGCCCGCCGCCGCGCCGACCGCGGCCCCTTCGCCCAGCGCGTCCGAGACGGTGTTCCTCAAGCGGATCATGGCCGATCTGCCCAAGCGGTATCCCAACCCGCAGGCGGCGACAAAAGCCGGTTACGTGCGCTACACGAACGAGGACGAGACCGGTGCGATCAGCTACGTCAACACGAGCGCCTGGAACACGAAAGATCCCGGCGTTCCCGCGCAGCTCTGGTACGACGTCGGCGGCCGTTTGATCGGCGCCGATTACAGCGTGCGCCGCGATCCCGAGGCGACGCCAGCGCCCAAGCCCGACCGGCCGTCGCTGTTCGGAGTCGATCCGAAACGCGTCATCACGATCGGCGCGCACGTGCACTACGTGACGTGCGACAAAGCCACCGGCAAGTGCGTCTACGGCAAAGCCATCGGCGCGAAGAAGTACGCGGCGGTCGGCGACGTCGAGCATCCGACCGCCGACGGCCTCGTGAAAGCCGGGGCGGTGAAAGATGCGGCCAGCGTCAGCGCGGTGTTCCTGTATCCGGCGATCTACGACGTGCCCGTGTGGGTGGTGCCCAACCCGCTGGGCCAATTCGCCGACAAGAATCCGGCCGTCACGCCGAGCGCGCACGCCGGCAAAGGCGAAGACGACCCGATGTAGTGCGTTCGCGCAAAGTGCGCGAACGCGCCGCGCCCATCGCGGGCGCGCCGCGGTTACTCGTTCGACCAGTAGTCTTTGAGGGCTTTGCCGCGGCTTGGGTGGCGCAGCTTGCGCAGCGCCTTCGCTTCGATCTGGCGGATGCGCTCGCGGGTCACGCCGAACTCCTGGCCCACTTCCTCGAGCGTGCGCTGGTGGCCGTCCTCGAGGCCGAAGCGCAGCACCAGCACCTTGCGCTCGCGCTCGGTGAGGTTCTTGAGGACGTCCTGCATCTTCTCTTTGAGCAGCATGACGGACGCGGCCTCAGCCGGCGCGACCGCTTCCTGGTCTTCGATGAAGTCGCCGAGGTGCGAGTCTTCCTCTTCGCCGATCGGGGTCTCGAGCGAGATCGGTTCCTGCGAGATCTTGATGACCTCGCGGACTTTCTCGGGCGTGAGCCCCATCTCGTTGGCGATCTCCTCGACCGTCGGATCGCGACCGTACTCCTGTAGGAGCTGGCGGCTGATCTTGATGAGCCGGTTGATCGTCTCGACCATGTGCACCGGGATGCGGATGGTGCGCGCCTGGTCGGCGAGCGCGCGCGTGATCGCCTGGCGAATCCACCACGTGGCGTACGTCGAGAACTTGTAGCCCTTGCGGTAGTCGAACTTCTCGACCGCGCGGATCAGCCCGAGATTGCCTTCTTGGATCAGGTCGAGGAAGAGCATGCCGCGGCCGACGTACTTCTTCGCGATCGACACGACGAGCCGTAAGTTCGCTTCGGTGAGCTTGCGCTTCGCATCTTCGCCGCCGAACACGACGGCGTTGTCGGCCGTGCCGTTCTTGAGCGCTTCCTTCTCGCCGGACTCGATCGCCATCGCGAGACGGCGCTCGTCCTCCATCGAAAGCAGCGGCACGCGTCCGATCTCCTTGAGGTACATCCGGACCGGGTCGTCGAGGGCGAGACCGGCCGGCATCGCGACCTCTTCGGTCTCCTCGCGGTCGGCGGGCTTCTCGTCCTTCGCCTGCTCCTCGACGATCTCGATGCCGAGCGACGCGATCTCCTCGAGGAGGTCGTCCATGCGTTCGGGCGCGACGTCCTCGACGTTGTCGAAAACGGCATTGATCTCTTCGTACGTGAGCGTGCCGCGCTTCTTGCCGGCGGCGAGCAGCTTCTTGATCTGCTCGTCGAGCGTGAGCTGCGGCGGTTCGTTCGGCGGTCCGCCGGTCGGTTTCTTCGTGCGTGCCATGGTGGTCTTCACCCCCTTCCTCTGTGGGTCTCGGGAACCGGAGAAATGTACTCCCCCGGAGGGGTTATCCTTTCAATTCGGCGGCGAGTGCCGCGTGTTCTGCGCGGAGTTCGGTCGGGATCGGCTGACCCGCTTCGAAAATGCGGTCGATGGTCGCGCCGACTTCCCGGTACCGCCGCTCGGCTGCGTCCCGCGCGAGGCGCGTGACGATGCTCTGCAGCGTGTCGCGACGGCTGTCCGCGTCGCTGTAGCGCGTGCGCACTTCCTTCGCTCTGCCCTCAGAGGTTCGGCCCGGTCCGACCCCGAGGTAGCGCTCGTTCCGACTACTCGCGCTAAGAGACGATAGGATACCCATCGCCTCATCATCCTCTGAGAACCACACCAGGACGTCCCTGGGTTGCGAAGCGGCGCTCGCTTCCGCGCAGACGCGCTCGTAGATGCGGCGCAGCGCGGGTTCGCCGAAGACGTCGGGCGGCAGCCGGTCGCGAAACTCGGCGATCACCGCCGGATCGTCCATCGCGATGATGAGGATGTCGCGCTCGAACGGCCACTTCTCCAGCATCGAGGGCGTGATGTGGCGCGACGCGTTCGCGTCCGCGCCGCGCGGCGCGAAGTGCGCCGGATTGAGAACCAGCCGCGCCTTGCGCACGTCGTCGACGCTCAGCCCCAGACGGCCGGCGACGTACACACGCCAGCGGTCCCACTCCTGCTGCGGCGAGAGCCGCCGGATCGTCTCTTCCGCCCAGCCGGCGAACGCTCCGGGCGCCATGCGGCCGCTGCGGCGGTCGATCTCCGCGTCGATCTTCACCTGCGTCGCGGTGATCGGATCGGCGAGCAGCGCGCGAAACGCGTCCGGCCCGTTGCGGCGCACGAACTCGTCGGGGTCCTTGCCGTCGGGGATGCGCACGGCGAACGCCGCGACGCCCTCCGCGCTCAGCGTGTCGATCGACTTGAGCGCCGCGTCGACGCCGGCGGCGTCCGCGTCGAAGCACAGGATCGCGCGCGACGCGACCTTGCGCAGCTCGCGCGCCTGCTCCGGCGTGAACGCCGTGCCCAGCGCGGCGACCGCGTTCGGGAAACCGGCCTGGTGCAGCGCGATGCAGTCGAGATAGCCCTCGACCACGATGATGCTGTCTTCTTTCACCGCCGCGCGGCGCGCGATGTTGAGCGCGTACAGATACCGGCCTTTGGTGTAGACCGGCGTCGTGGTGGTGTTGATGTACTTGGGCTCTTGGTCGCCCAGCGCGCGCCCGCCGAACGCGATGGTCTCGCCGGTGGTCGCGAGCGTTGGGATCATCAGCCGGTCGCGGTAGAAATCGTAGAAACCGCCGCGCTGGCTGGGCTTGAGCAGCCCCGCCTTGGCCGCGAGCTCGAGGTCGACGCCGTTGCTGCGCAGCTCGCCGACCAGACCGTCCCAGCCGCCGGGCGCGAAGCCGAGCGAGAACGCTTCGATCGTCGCGTCGGTGATGCCGCGGTTCGCGCAGTACGCGCGCGCGGCCGTGCCTTCGCGCGGGTCGAGCAGCATGCGGTGGAACCACGCGCGCGCGACCTCGTTCGCGTGGTAGATCGCTTCCTTCTCGCTGCGCACGCGCGCCGCGCGCGGATCCTCGTTCTCCACCTCGACGCCGTAGCGCTTGGCGAGCATGCGCAGCGCGTCGGGGAACGCGAGGTTCTCCTGCTTCTGGAGGAACGAGAACACGTCGCCCTTCGCGTCGCAGCCGAAGCACTTGAAGAAACCGCGGTCCGGATGGACGTGGAACGACGGCGACTTCTCGCCGTGGAACGGGCACAGTCCCACGAGGTCGTTGCCGCGCTTGCGCAGGGTGACGTACGCCCCGATCACCTCACCGATGTCGGCGCGCGCGAGGACTTCCCGCTTCACACCGTCGTCGATCCGCACGGCACGTACGTTCGACGGCCGAGGCGGCAGGTCCGCCGCCGAAACGGCGCCGCCGCGCTAACGCCGTACAATACGCGTCCGGCACCGTGCGATACGCTCTTCTCGCCACCAACGAGGAGTCATCATGTACCGCACCGGTTTTCTCGGAACGCTCGCCGCGGCGAGCGCGATCCTTCTCCCGCCGGGCCGCGGCCAGGCGGCGGCCGCGTCCGCGGACGACATTCGCGCCAAGCTGCTGCCCGGCCAGCGGCTCGTCGCGTTCGCCGTCACCGACAGCGCGACCGTCATCGACTTTGCCGGGCCGTGGGAAGTCTTTCAAGACACGCCGCTGCCCGGCCACGACAACGAGGGCGCGTTCGTGCAGTATCTCGTGGGGCCCGCGATGACCGCGGTCGAAGCGACGGCCGGGATGCAGCTGATGCCGCGCTACACGTTCGCGAACGCGCCGCGCCCCGACATCGTCGTGGTGGGTGCGCAGCGCGGGTCGCCGGAGCTCGTCCCGTGGCTGCAAAAGACCGCGAAGACCGCCGAGGTGATGATGTCGGTATGCACCGGCGCCTTCAAGTTCGGCCACGCGGGCCTGTTCGACGGCAAGTCTGCGACGACGCATCACGACTTCTACGATGCGTTCGAGAAGCAGTTTCCCAAGGTGAAGCTCGTGCGCGGACCGCGTTTCGTCGACGAAGGCCACATGGTGAGCGCGGGCGGGCTCACGTCCGGCATCGACCTCGCGCTGCACGTCGTCGAGCGCTTCCACGGCAAGCAGATCGCCGACAACGTCGCCGGCTACATGGAGTTCACGCGCACCGCGCGCCCCGCGGGTGAGCAGCGGGCCTAGTGGATACGGACGTCACGCGCCCGCTTCCGCGCGGGACGTTCTTCGGCCGCACGACCTCGCTGCACCGCTGCGGCGCGACGCTCTCGGAAGTGCGCCACGACCGCGCGCGCATCTGCGAAGAGCACGTGCACGCAGCGGCGTATTTCAGCCTGCTGCTGGACGGGCGCTACCGCGAGACGTCGGGCGCGGTCACCGTCGACTACCGGCCGTTCACGATCGCGTTCCACCCGCCGCTGACATCGCACCACGACGTGATGGGCGACGGCACGCGCGTGTTCATGATCGAGCTGGGCGAGGAATGGCTCGAGACGATCGCGTCGTACGGCGTGCCGATCCGCGAGCTGCAGCAAGTCCACGGCGAGGACGCGACGTGGCTCGCCGTGCGGCTGCACCAGGAGTACCTGCGCGGCGAGGATGCATCCGACCTCACGATCGAGTCGCTGCTGTTCGAGTTGTGCGGCTCCGCCGCGGAGCACGGCGCGCGCGTCGACATCGCCGTGCCGGCATGGCTCGCCGCGGTGGAGAGCGAGGTGGAAGAAATCCCCGACCGCCGCTTCGACCTGCGCGCGCTCGCCGCCGCGGCGGGCGTGCACCCGACGCACCTCGCGCGCACGTTCCGCCGCTTCCACGGCCGCTCACTGGGCGATTACGTCACGGGCCTGCGCATCCAGCGCGCGTGCCGCGCGCTCGGCGCGACGGACGAAACGCTAGCCGCGATCGCGACCGACGCGGGCTTCACCGACCAGGCGCACTTCACGCGCACGTTCCACGACATCGTGGGCACGACGCCGGCCCGCTACCGCCGCGCCCACCGCGCAAGCACGAACGGCTCAGGCTCCCTCTGAGCCGAAGTCGTTCTTTCCCGAATCATCGAAGGCGGCGCTTTCACGATTGAGCCGCGCCAGCAATATCTGCTCGTGCATATAGTCTTGATGCATGCGCGATAGCGCGGAGGCGAGCGCCGGGGATCCTATTCCCAGCAGGTCGTGAAGGATCTCGTTGATCAAGGCTATGATGCCGTCGAGCCATTTCGGCAGCGTAATCCCGAACAGTCCGAGCAGTATCTTGATGATTTTCTTGATCTCGGCGACGATTCCGCCGATGCTGAGCTTCGCCGTCGTCGAGCTCAGGTTTTTGGAAAGTGTCGTGATCCCGGAAATCAAGGCTTCAGTGCCGCTCATGGTGACGACGCGCGAAACTTCCGCTTGGCCCTGTGGGCTGAGTCGCGAAAAGCCGTCCCGAAGGTACGCAGAAAGCCCATGAATTTGGGACCGAAAAGCGTCGCCGTACGCCCTGATCGCGCTCTCGTGGTCCTCGTCGGTGGTCTGCCGGTTCATCCCGTCGATGATATGGTTCGGCATCGCGTCGAGCGAGGTGAGAAATTGCAAGAATGAGTTTGTCTTGTCACCTGCGCTATCGGTCGGCTTGCCTTCAAACTTCTCGGACATGAGCCTTCTCCTCGATTGCAATGATGGGAAAGTGGCCCAGCCGTGCGCGCTCTCCCGAATAGCGGGGCGGAGATAGCTTATACACGCTTTCCTTTATGGCCTTTACTACCTTCCATTCTCGACGCGCTCAGCCCGACAGCTGGCTCCAAAAGAACGCGAATCGCTCCGCGTCCGCGTCGACGCGCTGCTGGAACGAGTTGCCGATGCCGTGGCCTTCGCCGCTCTTCTGCAGCAGCAGGATCGGGTACGGCGACGACGAGACTGTTTGCAGCACCGCGATCATCTTGCGCGAGTTGGCCGGGTCGACGCGCGGGTCGTTCTCGCCGGTCGTCATCAGTACCGCCGGATACGCCGTTCCCCTGCGCGTGTTGTGGTACGGCGACTGCGCGAGCATCCACGCGAACTGCCCGGGGTCGGCGACCGTCCCGAACTCGGGCGTGTTGAACGCGCCGTTCGGCGTGAGCTCCACGCGCAGCAGATCGTAGAT